>Ga0210409_10000845_pt1 | contig 44003 bp, 36 predicted proteins | sample IncBWH17MmetaG_FD_161649 | JGI IMG/M metagenome (GOLD analysis project Ga0210409, IMG submission 161649) | Forest soil microbial communities from Barre Woods Harvard Forest LTER site, Petersham, Massachusetts, United States - Inc-BW-H-17-M | ecosystem: Environmental > Terrestrial > Soil >... | reverse complement strand
GATGTTCTTGCGCTTGCGTGAGCACGGCACACAACAGCACCGCCGCCAAGACAGAAAAAACTTGTCGCATCGCCTATCTCCCCCAGAGGGCTGGCTCGTTACCCCGCCCATAATTTGACTGATGAAGGCGCGCCTGTCCACCCAAATTCGCGGCGGTGATGGCCGGCGCGAGGCGTAAAACAAAATGAAAGTCTACCCGCGGCCGGCCCCGGCGGTGGCCACGTCGAAATTCACCACCAGACTTGAAGGGAACGGTCCTACGACTTGCAACTTGCCGGCGTCGCCAGAGGCGCGGCGCAAGGATTTGCTTGCGAGCAGCGGTTTGAGGATGCCGGGAATCTGGGCCTGGTTGATGTAACGACCGAAGCAACTGTGCAGGCCGTAGCCGAAGTGCATGTAGATGTAAGGCGGCCGATCGGCGCGAAATTCATTGGGCGCGTCAACTTTGTCGCCGTCGAACATGGCGGATTGCGTGACGGCGACCACGATGGTGCCCTTTGCAATTTTTTCCCCGTGAATGTGGCCCTTGGCGAGCTGATAGTCTTCAGCGGTGAGGCGGAACAGCGCGGGGTTATTGGGATTGAATCGCAACGCTTCGAAAACATAGCGCGCGAGCAACGCATCATCGCCGGCCGAGGCGGCCGCCTGCGCCGCTGCGAGTTGAGCGGGGCGATTGAAGATCTGGTCGAGCGCCTGGGCGCAACATTTGGAAGTGGTGGGAATGGCGCCGACGATGAGCCCGAGAAGATTATTGCGGATGGCCAGGTCGTCCATGCCGGGGAAGCCGGCCTGTTGCATGGCCAGACAACGCCCCAGGACATCGTCTTTTCCCGAGGGGCGGGATTTGCGCGTGGCGATGGTCAAGTCGAGATAATCGCGAGTTTTTGCGGCGGCTTCGCGGGCGGCGCGATCTACTGCCGGATCGTTATTCAAATCTGCGAAGAGGTACTGAAAAATTGTGGAAGCCCAGGCGGCCAGATCTGTCTCCGATTTTGGTGGGCAGCCGAAATATTGGGAAATCAGGCGCACGGGAACGACTTGCGCCAGTTGTTTGACGGTGTCGAGCTGGCCGCCGGATTTGGCCACCAACAGGCGCGCGGTCTCCTGCACAAACGAAATGATGGTGGCGACATCTTCGCGGCGAATGGCGCTGCGCATGTGGGTGACGTCGCGCTCGTACTCCGGGGAATTCTGCATGCCCAGGAAGAAATTCTGTCCGCCGGTGGTGACTTTCATTTTCTCGGCATAGGTCACCTGGAAAACGTCGTCGCGGGAAAGCACCTCCTGCACGTCTTCAAAGCGCGTGACGATGGCGTAATTTTTCACCAGCAGGATCGGCTTGATCATGCGCAATATTGCGAAGATGGGCTCGGGATTTTCAATCACCGAAATTTTCAGATGATCGAGGAATTCCATGACGTGGGTCTGCGCGTCGGCCAGATCGCGATCCACTTCCTTCTGAATGTCCTGCGTCAGCTCTTTGATTTCCGTCTCGCCGTCGCGGAGCACCCGGCTCATTGTATTTTTGAGGACTTCGAGAAGCGCCATGACGATTCCCTCCTGCGATGACCAACTCCGCCTCTGTTACCTGGGGTCCACCCCGCCCTCGGCGATCATGCGCAGCGCGGTGATACTGGGCAAAAAGAAATATTCGCCGCCGAGCAGATTCACGAAATCGGGAAGATGCGGGCAAACGAAAGGCGGGTTTTTCGGAGTCGTATCTCCCGGGATGACAAAACGGTCCTGGTCACATTGATTGCCGAGCAGCGGATCCTTGTCGTTGCCCAAGTGCGCATCGTTGCCATGCTGCACCCATTGCTGCTGAATGAATTCGAATTGGCGGAAGAGGCTGGCGCACAGGGCCATGAAGATGATGCCGTGCTCGCCGTCATCGCGGACCGGCTGGTCGTCGGGAACGTACGTGCCATACGGGAGCCCGCGGCGCATGATGCGGCGGCGGTTCACAAGCTGACCCGAGAATCCGAACGCGTCACGCGGGTTGGTGCGCCGGATGTGCGAGCCAAGCGGGCAGCGCGCGCCGTCGGAATCCTTCCCGTAGGTAAAATTCGTGTTCCGCGCGTCGTCCTTCACGATGTCGATATTTTCCGTGTCGGGGGAAAGCTCAAGCGGCGTCCCGTCAAGCCAGCGGCCGACCAATTTCGCAGCCAGCTTTTTCTCTCCGCCGCCATACTGCCCTCCCCTTTCTTTCAGAAATTTTCTGAACGTGGCGACATTTTCATGCAGCTTGCGGTAGACCATGTAGGTGCCATTCGACGCCAATAGATAAGGTATCGGCGAGACGGGCAATTCGCAGGCCTCATCAGGATAGCCGATGAGATATTCGCCGGTGGCCAGCGGCACCCATTTGCCGTGGTCAGTTAATTTGCCCTGGCCCGGGGTCGGTTTGCGGCACAAGCCCTGGATATCCGGATTTCCGAAACCGTCGGAATAGCCGAAGTGCTCCTTGGTACTCACCTCACCACCGATAACCAGGGCGCCGGCTTCCTGAGTCTGCAGCACCGTGGCGCCGCGAGTTTCCAACATCGCCGCGGAAATTTTTCTGCAGCGATCTTCCAGGGCGGCCTTCGATTCAGCATAAATTCCGATCCACATGTGCACGTTGCCGTCCTGCTGCCAGATGGTTTCCCAATTGGCGGGATCGTCCGCTCCCGTATCGCCCAGGATCTTGCCCCGCGATTTCATGCCTTGAACAAATTCGACGGGAAAACTTTGCAGCGTCGGCTCGGGGAGTCCTAGTTGCGCAAGCCCGGCGTAAGTGAACCCCGCATTCAGCGTGGAGCCGGGCTTCTTGCCGTTCCACAATTGGCCGGTAGTGATTTCCGCGAGAATTCGCCCGAGAAACTCCCGGCCCGAAGCCGCATCGTGAATTCTGGCGAGGAGAAAACTAGCCACGGGGAAACTTCTGCCGCTGTAGCCGCGAGCAACAAATCCCTGGAGATCGCAGAGGTTCAATTCCATTTTAGATACCCGCAGCGCCGGGACGTGGCGCCGGCGTCTGACTGAGTTCCGTCAAAAACTTCTTGAAAGCCGGTTGTACAACAGAAGCGGGCTGCCCCTGATATCGTTCGGCGAATGCGGTGACCGCCGTTTTGACCAGCAGGGCCTTCAGCGTTTGCTCCAGCGTCCGGTCGTTCACATCGGAAAAATACAGAGTGGTCTCTACCTGGCATTTCTTGATGTACTCGGCAAATTTTGCGGGATCCGTGGCGCCCGGATAGCCGACGCAGTGTTTCCAGATGGCGTCGAGCTCGGCGGGAATGGTGCGAGCCAGAGTTTGCAGATAGGGATCGAGCTCGCCGTCGAAATCAGCGGTGCAAATCAAATATTGCGACTTGAGATGCTCGTCGCGCGCGGGATAGCCGACGAACACGACATCGCCCATCACGACCAGGCGGACAAAGTGCGTGCCGGGAACTTTGGCGAATGGGCTGTGCTCGCCATTGGCGAGCTTAGACAAATGATGGCGCAGAGCCAGGTCCTGTGCCGCGGCGCGCGAGCCGTTGTTGATGATCGGCGAGAGGATGGTCAGCCCATAGGACTGGCCGCTTTGATTTCCCATTCCTGCTACCTCGATTTCACCGGCTCACGTGCCTTCCGGAGCCGGTCCGAGCGCGCCCAAATCGTTTTGCACGCGAATCAAGAAATGCAGGTAAGCCTCCGCAAATTGCTGCTCCGTCATATTCGCGCTCTTCGCCGCAAAATCGTCCAGGGCCGCCTGCACGCGATGCGCCGCCTTGACGTCGTTCGTGGCGGCGTACGGGTAAGGGTTGTAGTAGAAGTCCGTGTCGAACTGCACGCGCGCGATATATTTCTTGAAGCCTGTAACTGGTACGGAGCCGGGAAATTTATCGCTCCAGCACCAGAAATAATTCAATCCCTTGGAAAGGACGGCGGAAAACGCGTCAATATATTGGTTCCACGTTCCGTTGAAATTGCTGAAGAACAGCATGTAATCGCTTTGCACGGATTCGCGGGGCTGCTTGCCTCCGAGCCAGGGAAACTTGTCGTGGGGAACGATGACCCAGCGCGCGAAGTGGATGAAGGAGAGATTCTTCAAATCCGTGAGGCCGAAAAGAGGGGCCAGCCAAAAAATGAGGCGAAGAATCGGCGACTTCCACGCCCGCATGGGTGTGATGGCATTCATCGCATAAGCTTTGCCGTTGATGTTGGTCACAGCAACGCGGCTCCCAATCCGGTTTTGGCTCCCGAGGGAATCCCGCCGTGGACCAGTTCGTGCGGTAATCTTGCACAGCCGTAACTGAAGATGCAAGATTTATTCGTGGCGACGCGGGATTTGCGGAAAGCGGCATTGTCGATGCGACCTGTGGACGCGGTGTCATGCATTGGGGCGAGTCGCTTCAGAAATCGGTAAGCGAGTCCTGAGGCCAGGCCACGCGAACTGCGTTCAGCACAGCAGTCAGGTCAATCTCGCGAGCTACTGCGCACAAAACTGCCGCCGGTGGCTCGAACAGACGTCCACAATCCTTGGAGCTTACAGAAGTCTAGTAATCCTCTTGCCTGGGGGTGTACATCTTTTGGTGCGCCTTGGTCAGATGGGCAGCGCGGTATTCGTCGAGTTCGGAGTTGGTAATGCTGTAATGAGTGTTGGGAGGATGGTTCGAATAGGTGAGGAGTTCGGTATGCAGCCGCAGCGAGCAGATCGTGGGAGCATCCTGAAAGCGTGCGCGATGGGAGGAGAAGGCTTCGTTGGGAATGGTCAGAGTAAATTCGCGCGGCTCGTCCGGCGACTCTCGCACGGTAAAGATGTACACGCGCGCCTTGGCATTGACCTCGAATCCGACATATTGGACGAAGACTTTGTCGCTCATTTGGCACCCTTAACTGCCGCGACCGGCACAGGCAGCGGGACCGCAACTGCCTTCTTCCGCCTGCGCGAGCGCTTAGGAGGAATGCCTTCGGCCGGCTCGACAACCATGATGCTGGTGACGAACTTCTTGATTCCGTGAAGATCGAAGTCGATGGTGGTGCGGTCGCCCTCGCTTTCGGTGACGACTCCGCAACCGTACTGGAAGTGCTTGATGTAACTGCCTTCGGCAATCGACTTCATCGAGCCTCCTGTCGAGTCCATCTTGCGGTTCCCTGCGCTAAAAAAAAGGGCGAGCCGGGCTTGCGCCCAGCTCGCCCAGCTTGCTAGAGGTTTGTGACGTTCGCAGCCTGCAGGCCCTTGGGGCCGGTGGCGACTTCGAATTCAACCGCTTGGCCTTCGTTCAGCGACTTGTAACCTTCCGCCTGGATGGCGGAAAAGTGGACGAAAACGTCCTCGCCGGACTGGCGCTGGATGAACCCAAAGCCCTTGCTGGCGTTAAACCACTTCACTGTTCCTTGTTCTTTCACTGTGTTCCTTCTTTATTTGTAAGCTATCTGCCGCTTTCCCACTGCCTTCAGCACAAAAAAAGAGGGCTGCAAGTGTGGACTTGCAGCCCCTCCGACTAAATCCAAAGGTTTTACAAGAGCAACAAACGCAAGCTGAGAATAGCACAGATTGGCACTATCACCTAACGAATATCGTCGCTATTTTGAATGTCGTTGCAGCAACACAGCGCGCCCATAGGTCCGGAATCAGCGCTGTTCCTCAGGGATGGCTTTGTAGTGCTCCCCTCTACCGGTCAGCTTTGATGGTCTTTGGAGCCTCCCGCAGCTGCATGGAGAGAACAAAATACTCGCGTTCTTTTCCGTCAGCCTCCGGGACACGCAGGTACAGCTTGTCCCTGTGAATCCGGAATTGAACTGCTTCACCGATTGGCAAAAGCGTTGGATGCTTGTCGTCCCTTGGCCGGATGCGATAGGTGATGTGATCCGCTTGCATCACGTACTCCTGGCACAGAACTTCCTGCGTCTTTTTGTGAGAGGAATCCGTGCCCAGAATTTGGCCCGAGATGGTCTTCCCGTCCTTTTCGGCAAGCCCGCATGAGGTTGAGTCCATCGACAGCAGAAGGCCCTTTTCGTAATTCAGCGGGTCTTTTGCGAGTGTAATCGGAGCGACAACTAGAATCAGGCCAGCCACCACAAGTCCTGGTCTCATGGCATTCCTCCCAAAGCGAATTAGTATCTGCTGTTCAATAAGGGTGTCCGAGGTTGCCGTTTGATAGGTTTTTTTCGAAGGGCGCGCCGTGAGGGAGCTTCGCCGTGTAGTACTTTCGTACTGTTATCGCCAATACGCACCAAAATGAAGGAGATATCGACATCGTCGGCCGTCACGGTTACGTTAGTTCCAGGCAGATTCTTTTCAGAAATGGCGCGACGGGTCAGTGCCGAAACACGTGGAAAACGTGCTCCAAGTCCGAGATTGAGCGTGCAGTACCGTTCTGCGGCTGGCGTTTCGCACCCGGCGGTTGATCGAATCAGTTTCGACATCGGCAACGCAGAAATTGTTGGCCTCATGGGGGAATCGGGGTGCGGAAAGACCAGCATCGCGCTGAGCCTACTCGGTCTTCTTCCCAAAGACCACGCATGCGTCTCCGGCTCGATTTCGTTTCGCGGGCAAGAGATGCTCACGATGAATGACCAGGCGCTCCAGCGGATTCGCGGTGCTGAAATTTCTATGGTGTGCCAGGAGCCGGGCATTTCTCTGAGCCCGGTGCTGCGAGTTGGGGAGCAGGTGGCGGAGGTATTTCGCGCTCACCGGGACTGGGGCTGGAAGCAGTGCCGCGCGGAGGCGGAAACCATGCTTACCCGCGTAGGCCTCCCCGGAACCGCCAGGATTTTTTCCGCGTACCCGCACCAATTGAGCGGGGGGCAGCTCCACCGCGTCGTTCTTGCGCAGGCGCTGGCTTGCCAGCCCGCGTTGCTGGTTGCCGATGAACCAACCGCATCCCTCGACGCGAGCAGTCAGGCGGATTTCCTCGTGCTGTTGCAGGAATTAAAGGAGCAATTTCGAATTTCGATTCTCTTGGTCAGCCATACGCCCGAAATCCAGGCAAGCCTTGCTGATCGCCTGATGGTGATGAAGGACGGACGGATCGTCGAGGAGGGGAGCTTCGAGCAGCTTTACCGGAGCGCTCGTCACCCTTATACGCGAGCGATGCTGCGGCGGTCTGTGTTTGCCGAGACGAAGGAATCGGCGGAACGCGAGACGGTCAGCTTCAGAGAGAAAATATGATGGACCGTCCGCCTCAGCCGCTGCTGCGCGTTCAACATCTCGGCAAGAGCTACGTTCAGCGTCATGGCGTGACGAACGCGAAATTTGCTGTGCCTGCCTTCGCGGATGTAAGTCTCACAGTTGAACTAGGCACAACACTGGCGATTGTCGGCGAGTCAGGCGCGGGCAAATCGAGCCTGGCACGATGTTTGGCGCTCCTGGAAAAACCGGATCATGGCGAAATCTGGTTCGAAGGTGTGAACCTGCTCTCGCTCGGGAGAAAAGCGCTACTCCCCATGCGCCGGCAGATTCAGATGATATTTCAGGTTCCTGCCTCTGCGCTGAACCCACGGCTGACCGCGGCAGAAATCATTGCAGAACCTCTTCTAATCCAGGGAAGGGTGACAGGAGCGCAACGGCGCATCCGGTCGTTGGAAGCCATGGAGCAAGTTGGCCTGTCTCGTGAATGGGAAGGAAAAACCGCCATGGAGTTTAGCGGCGGACAGAGACAACGGCTGGCGATTGCCAGGGCGCTGGTTCTCGAGCCAAAACTTTTGATTCTGGATGAGGCGCTGTCGAATCTCGACATCGCAAACCAGGAGATGATCTTGGACCTCCTTGGCAGACTCCAGGCGGAACATGCGCTGACGTATATCCACATTTCTCATGACCTGCGCCTGGTCTCTCGATTCGCAGACGAGGTCGCCGTCATACACGAGGGAAAGATTGTGGAACACGGGGAAACCGTGAACTTGTTTGCTGACCCAAAGCACGCATATACCCAGGAACTGCTGGCCGCCATGCCCTCGCTTGAATCCATTTGTGAGGAGCGGTTCGCCTAAGCTATGGCGATGAAATACATCTGCCGGCGGCTGGTTCATGCGACGCTGCTGCTAGTGGCGATCTCCATCCTTTCGTTCGCTCTTCTCCAACTCTCGCCTGGCGATTACTTTGACGCCATGCGTATGAATCCACAGATTTCTGCACAGACGATCGACGGCATCCGATCGGAATACGGATTAGATCGGCCATTCGTGGTGCGCTACGAACATTGGCTGGTCTCTGTCCTCAAAGGGCAGTTAGGTTTTTCGATTGCGTATAACAGCGCGGTTGGCCCGCTGATTTGGGTTCGAGCGCGTAACACGTTGCTTTTGACTAGCACCGCAACCCTGCTCGCATGGTTTTTGGCCATGCCCGTCGGAATGTGGAGCGCGAAGAAACGCGGAACATGGGGAGACCGCGCCTGCGGAGTCGCGACATCTGCTTTGCTCACCGTTCCGGATCTGCTTCTCTTCCTTTGCCTGCTGTTGCTTGCCGTTCGAACGGGATGGTTTCCTGCCGGTGGGATGATGTCCGAGGGCGCTGCCCCATTGGGTTTTTGGAGTAAGGCCAAGGATGTAGCATTTCACCTGCTGCTGCCCTGTATCGGGTTGGCGCTCACGATTGTGCCCATGCTGGTCCGCCACATCCGCTCGGCGATGATCGAGGCGCTTGAGTCTCCGTTCATTCGCGCGGCGCGCGGCCACGGCATTCCGGAAACTCGTGTTTTGTATCGCTACGCCTTGCCGGTGGCGGCAAACCCGCTGATTTCGCTTATGGGATTTTCGGTGGGGACGATGCTGAGCGCCTCGGTGCTGGTAGAAGTGATTTTGAGCTGGCCGGGACTGGGGCCGTTGCTGGTCGAGGGGATTTTTGCACGCGACGTGTATGTGGTCATCGGCGTGGTGATGCTGTCATCAGGATTTCTGGTGGCGGGGAATCTGCTGGCGGATCTTCTGCTCTTGGCCAACGATCCCCGGGTTCGAGTGGAGTGACGCAGTGAGTCAACGGCACAAATTACGAGCTGCTGTCTTGTTACTCGCGGGCATTCAATCGCTGATTCTATTTGCAGGCTTCTTCGCTCCCTACAATTCCACCGCACAGGACCGCCAATTGCCATTCGCCCCCCCGACTCGACTGCATTTCTTTGATGCCCAACGGAAATTCCACGCCCGGCCTTTTATTTATGGACTGAAAAGCGATGCGGTAAATGTCGGTGCGTACGCCGTGAATACGGATCGGCCGTTTTCGATCGAGTTGTTCGTGCACGGTGCACCCTACAGGATCGCCGGGCTGTTCCAGGCGCGCATCCATTTTTTTGGCGTTGAAGCGCCGGGCAAAGTCTTTCTCCTGGGCAGCGACGGCTATGGCCGAGACCAGCTCTCGCGATTTCTCTACGGCGGGCAGATTTCTCTCCTCGCAGGTTTGATCGCCGCGGCTCTCTCGGTCTGCCTGGGGATTCTCCTCGGAGGACTGGCGGGGTTCTATGGTGGCTGGCTGGACAATGCGCTGATGCGTGGCGCAGAACTCTTCCTTGCTTTGCCATGGCTTTATCTGTTGTTCGCCGTGCGTGCGGTGCTCCCGTTGCACATCACTCAGTCACAAGTATTTCTCCTGCTGGTAGCGGTCATGGGACTGGTCGGGTGGGCGCGCCCGGCACGACTGATTCGCGGCGTGGTATTGTCCGCCAAAGAACGGAATTTCGTTTTGGCAGCGCGGGGTTTCGGAGCCTCGGACCGATACTTGCTGTTCCGCCATGTGCTTCCGCAAACCTCGGGTGTCGTGCTGACCCAAATTGCGCTGCTGATACCGCAGTTCGTTCTGGCCGAAGTGACGCTGACATTCTTGGGGCTCGGCGTCGGTGAACCTCTGGCAAGCTGGGGAAGTCTGCTCTCGTCGCTGCAGCAATATTCGGTGCTTTCGTCCTATTGGTGGATGTTCCTGCCGGCAGTGCTGCTGGTTCCACTTTTTCTCGCGTATTACAAGGCTGCCGATGCACTGCAGGAACGTTTCAAGTCTGTCTCACTGTAAAAACAAATAATTCTCTGCTAAGAGTTGATACATGGCTAGGGCTTCTCTCTCGATGTGGGCAAGCTCCGCATTTTTGCTTGCGCTTTTCGTCGCTATCACATGCCCGCAGGCCCTAGCCGGCGAAGATTTGATGGTTACCGAAAACCCGCTGGGTCGCTCCGGAGGGAGGATTGTAATTGGTCTGCGATCGGAACCTAAAACCCTGAATCCGGTGCTCGCGGCGGACGACACCTCCAGAGACGTGATTCGTTGCATGACCGCCGACTTGATTCACATCAGCCGGGAAACCCTGAAAACTGAATCTGCGCTGGCCAAATCATGGAATGTGTCGCGCGATGGGAAGCAATACACACTGCACCTGCGGCAAGGCCTGCACTTCTCGGATGGCCAGCCGATGAACGCGGACGATGTTCTCTTTACTTTCCGCATCTACCTGGATGAAAAAAACCACTCTCCGCAGCGCGACCTTCTCGTCATTGGGGGCAAGCCCGTCGACGTGCGGAAAGTGGACGAGTACACGGTTCGATTCAATCTGGCTCAGCCTTACGCCGCTGCGGAGCGAATCTTCGACGGGCTGGCTATCCTTCCCGCGCACCTCTTGGAAGGCACGTATCAGGGCGGCGGGTTTGCTCACTTGTGGAGCCTTACAACTCCGGCGAGCCAATTTGCCGGGCTGGGACCGTTCCGGCTGAAGGAGTATGTGCCTGGCCAGCGCGTCATTCTTGAGAAGAATCCCTTCTATTGGAAGAAGGATCGCGCGGGCAATCGGCTGCCGTATCTCGACGAGATTGTTTTTTTGTTCGTCCCCAGCGAAGACGCGCAGGTAGTTCGCTTTGAGGCCGGAGATACGGACGTGCTCAGCCGGTTCAGCGCGGACAATTTCGCTGTGCTCGAAAAACAGCAGACGGCCCGTGGATACCACTTGTATGACCTGGGCGCCGGGCTCGAGTACAACTTCCTGTTCTTCAATCTGAACGATCTCTCCGCGAAAGGACGCCCGGAGATCGCAAAGAAGCAGGCCTGGTTTCAGGATTTGCGATTCCGCCAGGCGGTTTCGGCGGCGGTCGATCGCGACAGCATCATTCGACTGGTGTATCAGGGCCGGGCGACGCCGTTATGGGGAAACGTGACGCCGGGCAACAAACTCTGGATTGACACTGTGATTCCCCATCCGGCGCAATCGCTGGACCAAGCGCGGCAGCTACTGCAATCGTCCGGCTTTTCCTTCAAGGACGACGGAAGTTTGGTGGACCCGCATGGCATGCCCGTCGAATTTTCAATCCTCTCCAGCTCGTCAAATGCGCAGCGTTCGAAAATCGCAACCCTAATTCAAGATGACCTTGGCAAGCTGGGAATGAATGTTCATGTCGTGTCCCTCGAATTTCGCGCCATGGTGGACCGGCTGCTGAATACCTACGACTATGAAGCCGCGGTGATGGGCCTGGTGAGCGGTGATGCCGATCCGACCCCGGAAATGAACGTGTGGCTTTCGAGCGGAGAAACTCATTTATGGCATCCGGAACAAGCAAAGCCGGCAACGGCCTGGGAAGCGGAAATCGACCGCCTGATGCAGCAGCAGATGGTCACGCTCGACTACGCGAAGAGGAAGCACTTGTACGACCGGGTTCAGGAAATTATCGCCGAAAATGTTCCGGTAATTTGCCTGGCCAGCCCCAATATTCTGGTGGCTGCGAGAGACCGGGTCGGGAATTTCCGGCCAGCGATTTTGGATCCTTACGCGTTATGGAATATTGAACAGCTTTACCTACACTAGTTCAACGAGTGCGAGCAATGGCCCATGAGAAGCCCGCGACCCTGGAGGAGTTGCGCGTTGCGTGGCCGGACACGCGCCTGGTGCAAGGATGCCTGCGGGGAAGCGAGGAAGCGTGGTCGGCGCTGGTGGATAAATACAAAAACCTCATTTTCTCCATCCCCATCAAGTATGGTTTCTCCGCAGACGATGCCTCGGACATCTTTCAGGCAGTTTGCCTCGAGCTGTTGACCGAGTTGCCCAAGCTCCGCAAGCCGAAGGCACTGCCAAAGTGGATTATGCAAGTTACCGCGCATAAGTGCTTCCATTGGAAGCGGCGGCAGCAGCAAGTGGAGCCCGCTGAGAGTGATGATGAAAAGCTTGAGCAGAGTGAGCCGGCACGGGCGGAAGCGATTCTGCGTGAAGCGGAGGAAGAGCAGGAACTGCGGCAAGTGATCTCCGAGCTGCCGCCACGCTGCCGCGAGCTGGTGCGCATGCTTTTCTTTGAGGAGCCTTCGCGTCCATACCAGGAAATCGCTTCGGCACTCGGGATTGCCACGGGGTCCATCGGGTTCATCCGGCAGCGCTGCCTGGAACGGCTGCGGAAGCGGCTCCGGGATGTGGGCTTTTCGTGAAACGGCAATCCGGCAAGGGCAATATTCCTGACAAACTGCTTCAAGAACTGGCGGGCCTGAAAGACGACGCCAGCCGGGCGAGCTTTCTGGCTCGGCGGCGGACACTTTGCAAAGCCGACGTCGTGCGGCAACTGAACGATGCGGCGCGCGAAAAGCTGCGCGTGGATCCTCAGCAGGCCTTGTCGCTGGCAGAAGCCGCCGTCGCGATTGCGCGTAAGTTGGGGAAACAGGAAGTGCTGGCTTCGAGCTTTCGCTCCAAGGCCAACGCCCTGTATATGATCGGCGACAATCAGAAGGCGTTGGAATTTCACGCGCAAGCCCTCGGGATTTTTCGAAAAATCGGCAATGCCGAAGAAGAAGCACGCACCTTGAACTCCTCCATTCAGCCCTACCTGTTACTCGGCGAGTATGACCACGCTTTGGAGGCCGCCGAACAAGCCAGGAATCTTTTTCGCGGCATCGGTGACCACCGCCGGCTGGCACACGTGGAGATCAATGTCGGCAACATCTATCACCGGCAAGACCGGTTTGAAGAGGGGCTGGCTTATTACGAGCGCGCCTACGAGCTGCTTCTTCCGTTTCATGATGCGGAAGGATTGGCGGTGGCGCTGTACAACATGGCGGTGTGCCTGATCACACTGAATGATTTTCCGCGGGCGCTGGCCACCTATCAGCGTGCCCGCGAAATGTTCGTGCAACACGGCATGACCCTGCTGGTGACACAGAGCGACTACAACATCGCGTACTTGTACTACCTGCGGGGGGAATACAGCCGCGCGATTGAAATGCTGCGCGCCACGCGGGAAGAGTGCGAAAAGAACGGCGACGCGCACGTGCTGGCGCTTTGCTATCTGGATTTGTCCGAAATCTATCTGGAGTTGAACCTCAGCGCGGAAGCGAAAGAGACCGCTCATGAGGGTTATGTGCGTTTTCAAAAACTGGGGATGGGATATGAGGAGGCGAAGTGCCAGGCCAACGAGGCTATGGCGCTCAGCCAACTGGGGAAGCCGCTGCACTCACTGGAACTGTTCACGCAGGCGCGGCCCAAATTTGTGCGCGAGAAAAATCTCGTCTGGCCGTGGCTGATTGACCTGTACCAGGCCGTGGTGCTGTACAACGAAGGGCGACTGTTCGAATCGCGGCGCCTGTGCGCTCGAGCGGCAAAATTTTTCGATACTTCCTTTCTGCCCGGCAAGGCGGTTCTTTGCCAGTTGCTGCTCGCGCGGCTTTCGCTGCGAAGCGAAAATCCGGTCGCAGCGCGGATGGAGTGCTCCCGGTCGCTCGAGCGCCTCGCTCCGCTCGAAGCTCCCATGCTTCGATACCAGGCGGAGTTCTTAATGGGCCAGATTCAACAAGCCACAGGCGAGGATCGCGAGGCCTACGATTCCTACCAGCGAGCGCGCGAAGCGCTGGAAACGCTGCGAAGCAGCCTCCACGGCGAAGAACTGAAGATCGCCTTCATGAAAAACCGGCTGGAAGTGTACGAATCTCTGGTTGAACTTTGTATCGCCGCCGGCACGCGGAAGAGCGCTGCCGAGGAATCGTTTGGTTACATGGAGCTGGCCAAGTCACGAAGTCTGGCAGAGCTTTTGCTGCAGCACGGGCACGGCTTCGGCGCACTGGAAGCGGGGCAGAGCGGCCTGGTGCGGCGGATCCGCGAAATGCGCGAAGAGCTGAATTGGTATTACCGCCGCATCGAGCAGGAACAATTGCGCCCCGAAGTGCCGTCTCCTGAAAGAATTGAAAAGCTTCAGCAACAGGCGCTCACACACGAAAACGAATTGCTACGCGCCTTGCGCGAGCTCCCTGCTTCGCAACCCGAGGCGGGCCTCAGCCCCGCCACAGTGGTGAATTCACTCGAGAGTGTTCGCGCTTCGCTTCCGTCTGATGCTGCGCTGGTCGAGTATTTCTGTATCAAGCAGCAATTCATCGCTGCAGTGCTGACCCATGAAAGTCTGGAAATCATTCCGCTGACGCCGGTGGCGCGGATTGTCAATCTGCTTCGATTGCTGCACTTCCAGCTCTCGAAATTCCGGCTGGGCGATGAGTACGTGAAATCGTTTGAGAAGTCATTGCTGGAGGCCACGCGAGCGCATCTCCGGGAGATCTACAATGAAGTATTGGCCCCACTGCGCGACCGGGTGCGCGCCCACCATCTGGTGATCGTGCCGCACGGTGTGCTTCATTACGTTCCTTTTCACGCGCTGGATGACGGGCAAGGCTACGTTATAGATTCCTTCACAGTTTCTTATGCGCCCAGCGCCAGCATTTTCGCTTCTTGCCAGCGAAAACTAGCGCATGCAAACGGTCCCCCGCTGATCATGGGCGTGCCGGATGCGCGCGCGCCACAAATTCTCGAAGAGGTCGAATCCGTGGCGAAAATTTTGCCCGGAGCGGAATTGATCGTGGGTGCGGAAGCCGACGAACGTGCCATGCGGGATAAGGGTTCGCGGAGCCGGTTGATTCACATCGCCACGCACGGCAGTTTTCGGCAGGACAATCCTATGTTCTCAGGGATTCGGCTGGGCACCGCTTACTTGAATCTGTACGACTTGTACCAACTCAAGTTGGGAGCCGATTTGGTCACTTTGAGCGGATGTGCAACCGGCCTGAATGTGGTTGCTGCGGGTGATGAACTCCTGGGATTGATCCGCGGACTTCTCACCGCGGGTGCCAACTCCCTGCTCCTGACGCTGTGGGATGTAAACGACCGCAGCACCAGAGACTTCATGAGCTGCTTCTATCGGCGCCTGCAAAGTGGGGCCACCAAAGCCTTGGCCTTACAGGGCGCGATGCAGGAATTGCGCCTCACCCACCCGCATCCCTATTATTGGGCTCCATTTACGCTCACCGGCAAAATTCACTCCGCTTGACCCGGCAATTTCTACCGCCCCTATATTTTTTCAGCCCCTGGGCACCCTTATTCACAGGTGGTGGAAACACACTTGGCGCGCTTCATCAGTGGGCTGCACCAAGGAATGAATTTTCGGGGGGATGGAATGAAACATTCTTCGTTGGAAAAATGGGCTGATTTTGCCCGAGGCGTGGTTGGACAGGAAGAAAAAAATGCTATGCAGAATCATCTCGAAACCGGCTGCAAGGAATGCGCGAAGGTATTCAGCACATGGAGGCGCATCCACCAGGCGGCGCGGCGCGAAAGCGCTTACAGCCCGCCAGACAGCGTTGTGCGCACTGTCAAGGGTTTGGGCGCCATCCATGGGCTCGGCAAGGTTTCGCGCATGAAGGCCGGCGTGGTCCAACTTCTGTTCGACAGTGCTCGGAGCCCGTTGCCTGCTGGAGTCCGCTCCGGCTCCGAAACTGCACGGCAATTGCTCTACGGCGTCAATGACTATCGCGTGGACCTTCGCCTGGAGCCTCAGGAAGATTCCGACAAAGTTGCCGTAGTTGGGCAGATCCTTAATTCATCGGATCCGGATAAGCCAATTGGGATCATTCACGTGGTGCTCCGGAAGGGCAAAAAGGTCATTGCGGAATCAGCGACCAACAGTTTCGGAGAATTTCATCTGGAATGCGACTTGGAAAACAGCCTCCACTTGCAGGCTGCCCTCCCGCATGGTCAAGTGGTGCAAATTCCTCTCGTTGAACCAATCGCGGTAGGTATGGTGGAGTCTCCACAAGATACTGAATTGTCAGGGGTTAGCAAGGTCCTGAAAGGACCAATAAAAAGTACTAGGAAGAAAGTTTAGGGGAACGATGCCAAAACCAGCCGAATGTACCATTGAGGAACACCGGGCGTCCTGGCAAAACTATTACCTGGGAAATCCTTCTGTAGCACGGCCGGCTAGGCGGCAATCAAAAGGAGCAGTATCCAACATGAGGCGCTTAACCTGGATTCTTACCCTTCTTACCGTTGGGCTCTGGGGCCAACCTGCGGCAGCCCAAGGCATTTTGGGCGGCACGCTTTCAAATCTCGGCCAAGTGCTGAACAATCTCGGCCTGGAGCAGCAACAGGGCGTGATCGTCCGCACGAACCTGGGTCTCGGCGGGTTACAGAATGTGTGCCTGCTTCAGGGTTGCACCGTGGTCGGAAATCTTGACGGGAGCGCAAATCAAATTTTCCTGGTCAAGCCAGTCCAAGGATTGCTTCCCAATCTCCTAGCGGGTCTGCTGCGGCTGGTGAGTGGAATCCTTGACGCCGAAGTGGACCAGATCATCGTGATCCCTCCAGTTCCGAAGAATCAGGTGATTGCGCCGATGCCTCCGGCCGAGCTATGGGACAACTACCCGGTGAACTACTTCGGGACCAGGGTCTGGAACGGCTATGTTAATCAGCCCGCGGCCCAGATCATTCGTGTTTCCCAAGCTCAGAACATTTTCCATGTGAGCGGGGCTGGAATCGTGGCGGATATCGACACCGGCGTGGATCCCAATCACCCGGCGCTGCAAGGGGTGCTGCTTCAGGGTTATGACTTCACGCGGAATCGTCCGGGCGGCTCGGAAATGCTGGATCTTGGACAGAATTCCGGCTCAGGCTCCAGTTCCGGCCAGCCCGCATTCGTGAACCAGCACACGGCGGCAATGGTGGACCAGCATACCGCAGCGATGGTGGACGGTACGCCCTACGCTGCCTTTGGCCACGGGACCGAAGTAGTCGGAGTGATTCACCTGGTCGCACCGACAGCGCATATTCTTCCCCTGAAAGCGTTTCACCCCGACGGGACCGCCAATCTCTCCGATATTCTGCGTGCGATCTACTACGCGGTGCAGAACAACGCAAACGTCATCAACATGAGCTTCGATCTTTCCACGAACTCCACGGAGTTGACCAACGCCGTCAATTTCGCAGCCAATCACAATGTCATCTGTGTCGCCTCTTCGGGGAACGACGGCATGCAGGAAATCGTTTATCCGGCCGCGCTCAAGAACGTGATGGGTGTTGCCTCCACGAACTATTCCGATCAACGATCCAGTTTTTCCAATTACGGAAATCAGGTCGTGTGGGTCGCCGCTCCGGGTGAAAACGTCGTCACCATCTACCCGTTTGGCACCTATGCGGCAAGCTCCGGAACTTCATTCAGTGCGCCGTTTGTCTCCGGCACTGCTTCGCTGCTTTTCGACGTGACTCAAAACATGAACCAGGCGAAGGCGGCGCTCGCAATTGGCCATGCGAGATGGATTGGACCCAACATGGGCAACGGCCGCTTGGATGTGTTCAACGCCGTGTCAGCTCTCGGTTGGAATCAAGACGGGGACAATTAGTCTGGTACCGGCACGCAGCTAAGGAAGACCATGGCCAATGTCCACAGTTCGGCGATGAGCCTATCCACCCCGTTTCCTCGCTTAGCTGTTATGCCGGAGTCGGCGTCAGGCTCGCGGAGTTCATTCCCGCCCTGTTCCAGGCAAGAGGCCCACACGCCTCTGCGCGTCAAAGAAGTCGAGGAACAACTCGTCGCCCTGCGAACGTCACTTATCTGCGCATTCAACCAACTCCTGGACCTCAAGGACCTCAATACCGGCGTACACAGCACGCGCCTGGCAGAGTGGGCATTGCACGTGGGAGGAGAACTTGGGCTGAGCGAGAGCGACCAAGCGGACCTGGAGGTCGCCGCGCTGCTCCATGACATTGGCAAAGTGGGAATTCCTGACGCCATCCTCAATAAGCCCGCCAAGTTGTCGCCTGAAGAGTATGCGTTGATGAAAAAACATCCCGAATATGGTTGGGCTGTTCTACGCCAAGTTCCGGGGATGGAGCGCGCCAGTCTGCTGATTTTGCACCATCACGAAAGTTTCGACGGAGCGGGCTATCCCGGCGGCCTCAGCAGCGACGAAATTCCGGTGGGATCTCGCATCGTCTCGGTGATTGATGCTTTTGACGCCATGGTTTCATCCCGCCCGTATCGCGCAGGATTGCCGTTTGAAGAAGCTGAACGCCGGCTTGTGGCCGCCAGCGGAACGCAGTTCGACCCCGACGTTGTCGGGCACTTCCTGCCACTCGCACGCGCAGAAATGACTGCCGTGTTTGCCGCTGCTGGCACGGCAATCTCGGCCGTCCTCTGATCTCATTTGCAGCGCATCTCGTTGCCGGCTCAGAATTCCCTTTCAGCACGGCTCGCAAGACGCCCATTTCAAATGAGCCAAATCAACAAGCACAGTACCCCACAAATAATTGTTTTTGGACACTCACGCAAGGATGGCGCGCCCGGGGAGATTCGAACTCCCGACCCTCTGCTTAGAAGGCAGACGCTCTATCCGACTGAGCTACGGGCGCGCTGGATGCCTTGATTCTAAATCATTTCGTAGCTCAAACAACTCCGTCTTGCGGGTCCGGACCTTTCGCGCAATGGGCAGGCGCGCCGACGCCATCACGCGTCAGGGCGCGCTCACGAATCTGTTTTTCCTGAAACACTTGTAGAGGAATTTGGCGGCGACAGCAATTCCGGCAATCAGTCTGACTTTGCCCGGCTGGCTGGCGGCACAATTCCGTTCATTCGCAAATACTCCACCATCTGCCCGTAATGATCATATGCGTGGGCCACGCCGAACGTGGCCAGGTACAGGCGCGGCGATTTGCTCTTCTCCGGAATCTGCAACATATTTTCAGCAGTCAACGTTGCCGCGGCCTTGTGACCCAGCGCAAGAGAATCCTTCAGGAACTTGATGATCTCGGCTTTGGTCTTCAAGCCCGCAGGACCGTTCCCGTCCTTAATGTCTTCCGGAATTTTATCGCCAGTTACGGGCGACCAAATAAAGTAATTGGAAGCGGCGATATGCTTCACCTGCCCCGCAAACGAGCGCACACCCTTATATTCGTCGCCTGGAATTGGCAGGCTCTCAGGAGTGAAGTTGAATTTATCTTCCGGCATGGCGTCCGCAGCTTCCACAACCAGCTTTTCGATGCCGCTGATCTCGCGGTCCACCACAGAAGCCACGGTTGGCGGCTGCGGAGACTGTTGCGCCTGCTGCGCCGGACGCGTGCTCGCCGCGCCAGTAAGCAAGGTGACCGCAATCAGCGCAAGCCCAGACCGCTTCAAAGACTGCTTCATCGCAAATTCCTCCTTTGGAATAGCAATCGACTGCGAAAAATACACCGACGCCGGGACACCCCGATCACTTCGCCGCATCCAGCTTCTTGAGTCTCTGCTCCACGCCGCGACGAAGCTCACCGCGGAACTGCTCGGTATCAGCCCACGACGACGCGGGGATACCGGGAGCATCAAGCAGCGCCAATGCTTTTTGCGTGTACTGCCGCGCCAGCTCCTTCTGCCCGTCTCTCATGTAAGCATCGGCCAGGTTATCGTTCGCGTCGGCTGAATCCGGATACGCCATCAGCACCAGCTTCAACACCTCAATCCCCGCCTTCGGGTCGCCTGCGCGAATGTAGTCTGCGCCGATGATGCTGGCCGTGATTTCGGGGAACAGTTGCGCCTGTGGATCGCGCCGCCGCGCTTCCGCGAGTTGCTGGGTCACCTGCGCGGCTCCTCCGGGCATTTCGAGTTGGTTCAGGATTGCCACAGCCGCCAGCGAATCCGCCGGAGCATGCCCGGGCGTTTTTATCAGCGTGGTAACGAACCAATCCACGATGATGCCAGGCAGCTCCGGATGAAGTTCGAACATGTCCGTCCCGTGCCGGCCGTTCGCGGGAACTCTGCCAACATTCACCGGCTCGTACCACGACCACGGCGCGTCATGCGCCGCCGAGTAATGCACGAATTTCTTGCCCGGATTCGACGCCATGCTGTACAGCAAATGCATGGCCTCCATGGTGGGCGGATATTCGTCTTTGTCGTCCACGACGAATAACTCCGGCAGCTGCGAAGCCTGACGCAGGAACTGCAGCCCGGGCAGGAAAGTTTCTCCGGAAAGCAAGGCCAGCGATTTCACTTCCGCGGAATGTCGTTGCGCCATTTGGATCGCATTGTCCACGCCCAGTAACCCGGCTCCACCTGCGCCAATGACGTCGCGCTTGACGCCCGGCTGCGCAATCAAAAACTGAAACGCGGCGTCAATGTCGCCCATCCACTTCTGCTTTGCCTCTTCCCGGTTCGGATCGGTCCAGTTGTCATGCGCGCCGCCGGTGTCGCCGTGTCCGCGCATATCCACAGTCAGCGTGTTGATCCCCACCGCCGCCAGTTGCCCGGCCACTCCATCCCACGATTTGCGTGTCCGGTTGCTCTGATGGAACAGCACCACGCCCGGCCCAGGTTTTCCGGCGGCAAAGTAGCTGGCCTTCAAAATTGTGCCGTCGGGTGATTTCAGATCAACCATCTGCGCCGCTGGAGGCTTTTGTGATGGTTGCGACTGTGGCGCGCCGGTTGTGGCCTGTCCGCGCGCAGTCCCGGCAAAGGAAAGTACCGCCAGCAGCGAGAAGATTCGAAATTGTTTCATAGGAAGAGCGGCCCCCCTCGATATGCGCCTCATTCGTGCCGGAGCGCGACCAGCGGGTCGACGCGTATCGCGCGCCGCGCCGGAATGTAACAAGCAACCAGAGCGACACCCATGAGCAGAAGGGCGACACACGCGAATGTCAGGGGATCGGTCGGCCTCACTCCATAGAGCAGCCCGGCCATCAAGTGCGACACGATCAGCGCACAAACAAGCCCAACCGCAGCACCAGCAATGGCAAGCCCCAATCCTTGACGTAGGACCATGCGCAGGATGTTCCGGCTTTGCGCCCCAAGTGCGAGGCGAATCCCGATCTCGTGAGTACGCTCGCTGACGATATAAGAAATCACTCCGTAAATTCCAAGCCCCGCGAGAAGCAACGCGGTCATAGCGAACAGACCAACCATTTCCATCGAGAATCGCCTCTCGGAGAGTGACGCGGAAAGAGCGTCATTGAGGGTCTGCGCCCCGAAAACCGGGAGTTCCGGGTTGACGGCCTGCACCTGCTCACGCAACTCGACTGGAGTCGCTGCGGGGTCCAGTCGTCCACGCAAAAATATCACCAGCTCTTTAGACGCCCCTTGAGACGGCGCCTGATACAAGCTCGTATAGATTTGCGGAACGCTCGATTCCACCAGCGATTCAGTCCGAGCATCCGCTATCACGCCGACCACCGTGGTCCAGAAAGAGTCCTCTGGAGACAGCTTGAGGCGCTCACCAAGGGGATCCCCGCTTGGCCAGTAGGTCCGCGCGAACGCCTCGTTGATCACCGCGACAGCAGGGGCGGTTTCGTTGTCCATCTCGCCGAATAAACGGCCACGCTGCAGTGTGACGCCCAGCAAATGAAAATAGTCCGGCGTCACGCTCGACGTTTCGACCAATGGAGGCTGCTTGCTCTGGATCTCGCGACCTTCGAGGACCAACGGAGATTGGGTTGGATCATGATTCAATGGAATGGAGGGCCTATTTCCGAGGGCTATTTCTTCGACTCCGGGCAACGTCCTGCCACGGCGAAGCAATTCACGTAGGAATGGCGCCTCTTGAGCAGGGGTTCCGTAGATGTCGGTCTTCGGGTCATTTGGCTCAGGCAGCCAGGTCCGAACCGCCATTACATTCTGTGGATTGAAGCCCAGCCGCACATTTAACAACTCCCAGAAACTGTGAAGCAGAAGGCTCGCAGCAATCATCAGCACCAACGATAGAGCAAATTCTGTTACTACCAGCAGGCGGCGCGTTCGCGCCTGTTCCCCGGAGCCTGTGGAGCCGCGCCCTTCCTGTTTGAGCATGTGAGTCAAATCCGCCCGACCGGCATGCAATGCCGGAGCCAAGCCGAAGATCGCGCCCGCGGCAAGAGAAGCCACGAGAGCGAAAAGCAAAACGGCCCAGTTAATCGATATGTCATTGAGCCGCGGCAGGCTGTCCGGCACGAGTCGCACCAGAAATCCTTTCGTGCAGAAAAGAATCGCTAAACCGACTATCCCGCCGAGCAGGGAAAGAAGCAAGCTCTCGGTGAGCAACTGCCGCACCAGCCGCATCCGCGCGGCTCCGAGCGCCTGGCGAATGGCCATTTCGCGTCCCCTCGCGCTGGCGCGTGCGAGCAGGAGATTCGCGACATTCACGCAGCCGATCAGCAGGACCAATGCCACGGCGCCAAGCAGCAGAATCAACGACTGGCGAGCATTGCCGACCACGGTCTCCTTGAGCGGCACTAAGCGCACTGTCCATGCGCTTTGGAGCGGATAATCTTCCGGGAATTCTTTCTGCAAAGATGCGACCAGCGCGTCCAACTGGCTCTGCGCCGCCGCAATCGTCAGTCCAGGTTTGATTCGCGCGATTGCTGCTGCTCCCGTCCGCCGCCTGTTGCGCAGCGGGGGAGTGCGGCCCGGGACGGCAAAACCCACCGCGGCCCAAACTTCGATGTTCCTTTGCTCGTTTGTTCGCCTGGGATCGTGATAACCGGCTGGCATGACGCCGATCACGGTATACAAGTCATCGTCAAGCCGCAAACTTTTGCCCAGAATCCTCGGATCGGCCGCGAAAGACCTCTTCCATAGTCCGTCACTGATGAGAACTTCAAGGGTAAATCCGGGCGTCTGATCCTCGGGATCAAACGTGCGCCCCAACTGTGGCTTAACGCCCAGCAGAGCAAAATAATTCGGCGCGACACCGGAGTAGCGGGCTCGCGTAGGCTGAGAGGAGCCCGTAAGATTCACGGGCCCATACACTGCTAGCGAAACATATTCGAAAATGCCGGAACGCTGAAGATCGTGCCACTCCGGCACCGACATTCCTACGTCCTGCGCGCCCACCCCGGGAAGATCATCCTCGACCCGCACGAGCTGCTCCGGCTGAGGATACGGGAAGGGGTGCAACAGCGTGGCATCCACCAAGCTGAAGATGGCCGTTGTCGCTCCGATGCCCAGGGCAATCGTCAAAATTGCAATCGCCGTGAATCCCGGAGCCTTGCGCAGCATGCGGGCGGCGTAGCGCACGTCTTGCAGAAAAGTTTCGATGAACAGGATCCGCCGCTCTGCCCGATACTCTTCTTTGATTGCTTCCACCGCGCCGAATTTCAACACCGCCTGGCGCCGCGCCTCGGCGGGAGGCATGCCGGCACGAATATTTTCGGCTGCCTGCAGCGCGATGTGCTCCTCTATCTCCTCGCGCAAACGGTCGTCATCCCGCCGCCGCGTTGCCCAGTGGCCCAGACGCGTGAAGAACCGCCTCAGCGGCCTCATGGCAAATCCTCCGCCTTCAAATCGAAGAACCGGCCGATGATTTCCGTCGTCTGCTGCCAATCTTGAGTTTCGGCTTGCAACTGTTTCCGCCCTTCGCGTGTTAGACGATAGAAACGCGCCCTTCGATTATTCTCAGACGCGCCCCACTCCGAAGCGATAGCGCCCTCCTGCTCCAGCTTCAGCAGCACGGGATACAGAGTGCCCTGGTTGACGGCCAGCAAATCTCCGCTGATCTGCTCGATGCGCCGGGCAATCCCATAGCCGTGCAGCGATCCCAGGACGTCGAGAGTCTTCAGCACCATCAGCGCCAGCGTCCCCTGCGGAACTTCCGTTTTTTGTTTCATGGCACCGCCATTTGGGTTTCCAACAGGAAGGATGCCACACTTTCTGTGGGAAAGCAACAGGTAGGTCCCCAGACGTCTGCGGGCCTGTGCCGCTCACCAGTTTCAGTAACCGCGCGGGTCCGCCCGCGGCTTGAAGATTCATCCTCTGTTAATGGTCCTGTGATGAACCGGCCGCCACGCACGGATATCGTCTGCCGAGCGTTCCAATCTAAGTTGGACCAATTCCCTTCGGAGGAAATCTGATGCACAGCACGCGTGTCAAATCGTGGGGGACATACGCCAAAATGCGCGCCTGTCTCGTCACGGCGATGTTGATTGCCAATACGGTTGCAGTCCCAGCGGCCCGCGCCGGCGCCAATGGTCAAGACGAAGCGAAGCATCACGAGACCGAAACGCCCATCAAGCATTTGGTCGTCCTGATCGGAGAGAACCGCACCTTCGATCACCTCTTCGCCACCTATGTTCCCCAGAGCCACGACAGCGTGAAGAATCTGCTTTCCGAAGGCATCATCAAGGCCGACGGAACTCCCGGAAAACATTTCGACAAGGCTGCGCAGTTCCAGGCCGTCGCGCCATTCCGGACGAAGTACTACATAAGCCTGAACGCCAACGAAAAAGCGCCGTACACAACGCTGCCCGAGCCTACGCTGAATTTCTCGCCCAGCCCCAACACCACGATACTTGGCTTTGCGACAGAGCCGCCTCCGTTTCCCGTCGCAGACCTCCCTTTCCTGGGATTCATCGAGCCGTCTTTGGAGGCCGCTGACCTGGTATTGCTGACCACCGGCGCGTCCGGCCAAGACAATACTTTTGTCATTCCGGACCCCGATACGCGTGTTGCAAATTTCAGCAACCTGCCGAACGGACCGTTTCCGCTCGAGGGAGCGAACCTCCCCTACGACTCGTATACCGGTGATACCACGCACCGGCTTTTCGAAATGTGGCAGCAGTCCGATTGCAACATCAAGCATGCCACGCGGAAGAACCCGTCGGGGTGCTTGAACGATCTGTATCCCTTCGTCATCACCAACTACACGAACCAGACCGATCCCTTTGACAACCCTCCGTCAACCGATGACAACGGCGGCGGCAATTCCATGGCGTTCTACAACATGCAAAATGGAGACGTCCCGGTTTTGAAGGCGCTCGCCGACCAATACTCCATGAGCGACAATTTCCACCAGTCCTTCATGGGCGGCACCGGCGCCAACCACGTCATGCTCGGCAGCGGCGATGCCATCTTTTGGACGGATGGCCATGGGACCCCCACTACTCCGCCTTCCCACATTGCCAATCCCGATCCGCTGCCCGGCACGAACGACGTCTATGCCGTTGATCTTTTCTTCGATGGCAACTTCACGGAATGCGGCAATCCCTCGAAGCCCGGCATCAAGCCCATCCGCGAATACCTGGAATCGCTGCCCTACGATCCCAACCCGAACTGCGAGCGCAATCACTTCTACATGATCAATAACGACAGCCCGGGCTTCCTGCCGGACGGCACCGTGGACACCACGGGTATCGCCAAGGGCGGATCCATTCCTCCGTCAGACGTCCGCACCATTGGCGAAGCGCTCAACGAAAAGGGCATCTCCTGGGCCTACTACGGCGGGGCTTACAATGCGGCCATCGCCTTCCAGCACGATCCCACGAACCCCAGCCCGCTGGTGCAGATCGGGCGGGCCTATTGCAATATCTGCAATTTCGAGTCCTACACGAATGCCATCATGGGCAACGCCGCCCAGCGCACTGCCCACATCAAGGACGCCACGGACTTCTTTGATGCGGTCGACAACGGCACCCTCCCGGCAGTGTCCTTCGTCAAGCCCGACGGCCTGCTCGACGGCCATCCGGCCAGCTCCAAAGAGGATTTGTTCGAGGGGATGGTCAAGAAGGTCGTGGATCATCTTAAGGGCAACAAGGAACTCTTCGAAAGCACCGCGCTCATCATCACCATGGACGAGGGCGGCGGTTACTACGACTCCGGTTACATTCAGCCGATCGACTTCTTCGGCGATGGCCCGCGCATTCCGCTGCTCGTCATCTCTCCCTTCTCCAGGGGCGGCCGCATCAGCCACTCCTATACCGACCACGTCTCGATCCTGAAATTCATCGAGCGCAACTGGCACCTGAAGCCGTTGACCAAGAGGAGCCGGGATAATTTCCCGAACCCGCGCGTTGACGACGACAATCCCTATGTGCCGCTCAACAGCCCGGCCATCGGGGATCTCTTCGATCTCTTCCACTTCGATCACGATCACGACGGCGGCCGATAACGTGTCCAGGGCAGCCATCTAGGCCGCTGGTTCACTCACCTCAACGTAGTCACATTGCAGACCCTGCACCGGCCGGGTTCCAATACCCGGCCGGTGTCGGCGTCTTCGGGCACGGAAAAGTGTGAGCGTATCTCAATTCCTGTTGCGGTTTGCCTGACGCCTGGCGGGTGCTTATTACGGAGTATTTTTGTCGCGCGGCAACCGGAAAATCATCTTCACGTTCACCTCGGACTCGATCGGCTGGCCATTCACCGTCGTCGGCTTGTAACGCCACTCGCGCACCGCTTTCACTGCCGGTTCCGCTAGCGCGGACGGACCGCTGATCGCTTCCGCGGTGCGCACTTTCCCGTCGCGGCCCACAACGGCATGTACTTCCACCGCTCCTTCAATTCCATGCCTCTCGGCATCAGGCGGATAAAACGGCTCCACGCGATAGAACAACTGCCCAATCTGCACGCTCCCGCCCTGCAGTGAAGATTTCGGAGCGCTTTCCTGTGTCACCTGCACCGACCGCCGCGAGGTGATGGCCACCGACGCGGATGCGGTCACGGTGCTTTCCGGCATGCTCAACACGATGGAGGAATTCTCTTTGTCTCCCGGACGGCCGGTCGTTGACGATGGATTCCGGTTCGAAGCGGAGCTTCGCCCGCCGGACTTCGCATCCGTCGGCATCGCGGATGCGTTTTCAAAGCCCGGCGCCGCAGAAACTGGCATGCCGGTACCCGCGGCTTCCGCCGCTGTGTTTGTTGCAGAACCGCCCGCCTTCTCGGGTTCGCCGGCAACCGTTGCCTTTCCACCGGCAAGTCGCAACACGCCGTCCCAACCTCCACCACCCGCTGCCATGCCGGCCACAAATGAAATCACCGCGAGTAGGCTGATGAGCACAGTCAGCGCCCACCATCGCCGGTGTGGAGCGGCGAACTCGTCACTGTGGGCGCGCGCCGATGCTTGATAGAAAATCTGCGGATCATCGTTCAACCGCAGGCCAGAGTGAATCGGTGCAACAGATTCAACCGGCGTTTTTGTCTTTTGCAGCGCTGCCATGAAGCTGCGCCCGGTCGGATCATTTTCGCCCGGCATCTGCGCAGCTTGCCGTTGTTCGATCGCCGGTGCAGGTAGCTCAATAACAGGAGGCAGCTCAGGAGCCGTCGTTTCCATCGCGGGCGCTTCCGTTTCTGCTGCCGGCGCTGGTGTCTCTGTCATGGGCATCACTGTTTCTGTTGCAGGCGCAACTGTTTCCGCGGCGGGCGCCGCGAGAACCGCAGTCAAATCAATCACCGGCACTTGAGCCCTCATTTCCTCTGTCGGCATCGTCGGGACGAATGGTTCCGGCACGCTCATTTCCGGAGCTGTCAATTCAGGTGCCCTCGACTCCGGAATGGGCAATTCCGGAGCCCTCAAATCGAGAGCCACTGGTTCTCGCGCCATCATCTCCGGCGCCATGATCGCCGTGAACGGCCTCCGCACACTCGTGTGCGTAACCTCTCCGTCCGGCGTCAGCTTGTCATTCGACGTGTCGATGAAATTCTCAGACGGTTCACCCGGCGCCAGGCCCGTGCTGCTCAATTCGCCATCAGCGGCGTAGGACTCGCGCCAACTGGTGTCCCGTTCGGACGGGTATTGCTGCAGCGCCGTCCCGTTCGCAGCTTCTCCGGCAAACTCTGACGCAATCCAACTCCTGATTTCCGTGGACGCCTCGGCAGAAAGATCAACGAAGCGGACCCCCACCTCCCTCCTCGACTCGCCGGTCCATGTGATCTGGCCTCGTGCTTCAATGCGGGTTTTCGAATGCGGCAGTTGGAAACGCATCTTGGGAATATGCGCGCCGTGGAGAATTTCCACCGCGGTCACTGCAAGTCCGCCTTCGCTCACATTCAGGACGATGCCGCCGTTATTCTCGCCAAGGTCAATGTAGGCAAGGGATACGCGTCGCCGTTCATGGACGCGCCGTTCCGGGACCGGAAGAATCCCGTCAGTTTGCCCTCGGATTTCCGACATCTCCGTCCTTGTCGCCGGCCGGGCGCCGTGCAGCCGGAGTCAGTTTCGCAGAATTATACGCTGCGAATTCTCGGCCCAGCAAGAAAACGGAGCACCAGGCGGCGTGCTAGTTTCCCAGTAGCCGTAATCCTTCCAGAGTCTCGCGGCCCATTGCCGGGGCCCCGAGTCCACCTGCCCGGTCATCCCACGGATCGGGAGTTGACCGGTGCCGGCAGTGAAGGAAGGTGTGCCCGCAGAGTCAACAACAGTCGATTTGGCGGTTGGTGAGGGGCGCGCCAACAAGCTATCGACTGCTTTTGTAGCCCGGGGCTTGCTCGGCGAACCGCTTTTTGTAAGCATCGTCGCCTGCCAGTAAGAATGAGGCGTGGTAAAGACCGTAGGGAACCACGTGCGCTCCGCCGTCGATCATATCCCGCTTGAGGCGCTGATGAAGCTCTGGCAGTTCCGACCAATGCACCCTGGGATGGTCGTGATGTTCGAGGTGAAAACCGATATTGAACATCGTGAGGTTGAAAAATTTCGACACAAACACGTTGGAGTGACTAACCGGCCTGGCGAGACTCTTCTGGACACATCCCGCGTGCTGGGCGTACATTCCCGACCCCATCACCCACGCGTTGGCAATCCAATGCGGCAGCACCCAGAGCCATACGGCCATTACCGGATCGATCCAAAATGGAATCGACCAAAGCGCTAGGAAGATGGCCAGTTCACGCCGCGACTTACGGCGGAGGCTTCGGCGCGCGGTCAGGTCCCTCCAGAGATGCGTCATCAGACGCCACGGCCAATGCATGAATACGTACCGGCGGAAGTCTTCAAATGATCCGTCCGCCTTCAGCTTTGGGAGAGTCCAGTCATCGGCGGTCAGCAGCTTGGCATGGTGGATGGTCACGTGGCAGTACTCCCAGAAGAACGACGGCCACCCTCCTGAAAACGTCCAGATTCGACCGAACCAACGATTGATGAATTGCGAGGTGAAGATGGGGCGATGTGAATGGTTGTGGAAGTTAACACCGACGTCTATGCCGGAAATCCAACCAAGCATCAACGCGCACGCGACCACAAAGGCTACGCGGGACCACGGGCCGGTGATGCCGGACAGCTCGGGGCGCTGGTACAGCCAGAAGGCGCAAGAGTATGCCGCCAGGCACGTGATATGGAAAATGACGCAGTGCCGGTCCTGGGGATCGGCGAAAATGTGCCAACGATTGGGCGCGGCCGGGGTCTCGCGATCATCTCGAGTCATAACACGCTCAAAGCCGCAGTGATTGTCAGGATCGTGATTGCCAGGCTCACCCAAGGTCCCCAAAGCATCGCGCCTGCGATGACCGCGATCGCAAGAAGAGGCCAGAACGATCTTCCCAATACAAGCTCAGCCTGTGACAAAAACATGGGCGAAAGACGCCTCATGGTGCGCTCTTTTCCCTGAAGATTTAGGCTTGCGGTCCAGTGTCTTAGCAGCAGGAAAGATTTGTCAGCGCCCCGGGAATTGGATCTCCTGGGCCAGCAACCTGCGAGGCGATGGCATGGAAACTTCCGATGCGCCGAATTTCCCGGCTATTGTGCCACGAAAGGTGAAAATGCATCTAACGAAATGACCGGAGCCGGACGTTCTCATGTGCGCGCCGCTGGCTCGCCCTCTGGTCACGCTTGTCCGTCGCAAGCCCGGATGAACGCGCTTGCCGGACAGGTCAACTACTACGAAAGCGCTTCTCCGGCAAACTGACTACACCTCCATTAGGTTTCTCACACGTAGTGAAAGGACCCCATGAGTACGTTCAGAAGAATTCCAGCAGTGAAAAGTTGCAGCCTGGGAAGACCCTTCAAGGCAAGGGCCAGTGGTGGAGCGACCACAGTGACGTAAATCTCGATATGAGCGGCGAACCACGCGAAGTTCTGAAATCCCGGCCAGTTCATCCTGCTCCAGGAGAGAATCCAAGCACAGAGTTCGTACGACCAGGCTGCAGAGATCAGAGTGAAAGACGCCAGACCCATTCCGTTCCGCCAATGCGGCAATTCTCGGCGGTAACTCCTCGTCCACAGCAAGTATGCGCAAACCTCGAGTGTCGGAATCGCCGTGCCGCAAAACGCGAAAGTCAAAATTCCGGACATTGATCCGGTCAGTTTATGAGCATCCAGCAGCTCGTTTACAATCCTTTCCAGGCCACGTACGCAGCTCCCAGCAGGGGACATTCTTCGTTGAGGACGATGCGGATCGGAATTTTCGCCAGAAATTCGCTCAGCTTTTCCTTGTGTTGCACCGCGGCGGCGAATTTTCCGTTTCGCAGCTTCGGCAGGATTTTCACGGCAATCCCACCGGTAATGTAAATTCCGCCGCGCGCCACGCAACGCAGCGCCAGGTTTCCTGCTTCCGCGCCGTAAACTTCCACCCACAAATCGAGCGTTCGAACGCAGGTAGCACACTCTCCGGACAGTCCCCGGCGCGCGATCTCCGGCGCGGGATCAATCTTGTGATCGTCGAATCCCGGATGCCGCACCGACGCGTCCAGAAACTCGTGCACGCGCTGAAATCCGCCGCCGGAAAGAATCGCCTCGCTGGGCACAAATTCATTTCGCGATCTCAGGTAGCGCCACAGCTCCGCTTGCTCGGAAGTATTCGGCGCGAAATCTGCGTGCCCCGCCTCTGTCGCGATGGGCAGATGCTGCCGGCCGTCCCAGAAGAGAATTCCCTCCCCCAGTCCCGTTCCCGCGGCGATCACCGCGCGATTCGCCTGCGGCGTATCCACTCCCGCATGCATCGTCTCGATATCCTTGGTCTCCAGCACGGCGATTCCAAACGCCGCCGCTTCCAGGTCGTTCAGCAATCGCACGCGCCCGATTCCCAATAGCTGCGCCATGGCCGCGCCATCCACGCCCCACGGCATGTTCGTCCCGCGAACCTTGTTATCCACCACCGGCCCGGCAATTCCGAACGACGCGGCAGTCACCTTCGCTCCGGTCTCGCGCAGAAAATCCTTCACAACCTCATCAAAGCTCGCGTGCTCCTGCGTCCCGTATCGTTTCCCCGCCGTCCGCGCAAGCTTCTCCCCGCGCCCGTCGAACAACCCGAGGTTGCATTTCGTTCCCCCCAGGTCACCCGCGAGAATCATCGATCCCTCCGCAGTTGTTCTTGGATATTCTTCGAACTGTGCCGAACGAAGCCGCCCGCGATGCGATGACGGCACGGATACCTGAAACCTTTGTATGCCGCCCCGTTAGTCACGACATGTTTGTGGGTCGTGGCGTTAGCCACGACATGAACTTGCCCGAAGAGGTCGGCTTTAGCCGCTGAAGTTCCTCTTCCGCTTTTCTCGCTTCTTCCTCACAGCGCCCGCCATCGCCGGCCATCCGACGCCGTCAAATCATCCGCCGCGCGAGGCCCATCGCTTCCCGCCGGATAATTGGGAAATGGCGGCGCCGAAGCCGTGTGCCACGCCTCCAAAATCGGATCCACCAGCGCCCAGGCCGCCTCCACGCTATCGGCGCGGTCAAACAGTGTAGCATCCCCGCGAATACAGTCGTTGATCAGCGTGGCATACGCGTCGCGCGCTCCCCCGCCAAACGCCTGGCGGTACTGAAAATCCATCGTCACCGGGCGAATGTGCATCTGCGCGCCGGGCGACTTCGCGCCGAACGAAAGCGAAATCCCCTCATCCGGCTGGATATTCAAAATCAGAGAATTCGAATCAACGCTCTCGCCGCGAAACACCATGTGCGGCGCCTGTTTGAAACGAATCGCGATTTCCGTCACCGGACGCTTCAACCTTTTTCCCGTGCGCAAATAAAACGGCACGCCGCTCCATCGCCAGTTGTCCACCTGCAGCTTCAGCGCCACATAAGTTTCCGTCGAAGAATCCGGCTTCACGCCCGGCTCCTGCCGGTACCCCGCCACCGCTTTGCCGCCTTCCGTGCCCGGACCGTACTGCCCGCGCACCACGGATTTCCAGATGGTCTCCGGAGCAAACGGCCGGATGGATTGCAGCACCTTGATTTTTTCGTTGCGCACAGACGTAGCGTCGAATTTCGCCGGCGCTTCCATGGCAATCAGCGAAGTCAGTTGCAGCACGTGGCTCTGGATCATGTCGCGCAGCGCCCCCGCGGATTCGTAGAATGCCGCGCGCCGCTCCACCCCCAGCGACTCCGCCGCGGTAATCTGAATCTGGTCCACAAAATTCCGGTTCCAGAGCGGCTCGAAGATTCCGTTCCCGAACCGCAGCACCAGCATGTTCTGGACCGTCTCTTTGCCCAGGTAATGATCGATGCGATACACCTGCGACTCGTCGAAAACCCGCAGCACCCGCTCGTTCAGCTCGCGCGCCGACGCCTGGTCGCGCCCGAACGGCTTCTCGATAATGATTCGCGTCCACGACTTGTCCGACTTGGGCCGCGCCAGGTTCGCCGCGCCAAGCTGTTCCACAATTTTCGGGTACACGTCCGGCGGCGTTGCCAGGTAATACAGGCGGTTCCCGGCAAGCGAGCCGCCGCCATCCAGCTCCTCCAGGCGCTGCGCCAGCCGCTTGTAGGCGCCCGCATCGTCATAATCGCCGCTGAAATATTGCAGGTGCTTCAGAAATTCCTGGCGCACTTCCGCCGAACCGGCTGACGCTCCATCCTTGGGAAGAAATTCGCTCGACCCGCGGCGAAAATCGTCGTCGCTCATCTGCGTCCGCGCAAATCCCACCAATTGAAACCGCGGCGCCAGGCACGAGTGCACCGCCAGGTTGTACAGCGCCGGCAGCAATTTTCGGCGCGCCAGGTCTCCCGACGCCCCGAACATCACAATGGCGCACGGCTCGCTCGGCATTTCGCAGAAATATCCGTCCATCTGGACGGCTTCAGCCACTTCGACGTTGCGGGTGTTCATGGTTCAAGGTCTCCCGGCAGATGCGCCCGGCGGGATCGGCGCGCGCACGGGCAGCAAACTCGCGCGCGTCCCCCAGAGCCTATCATATTCCTATCGGATGCCGGTTCACCGGGCCCGGGCTCAGGCTCGCCCGGCTGGATATTCTCCGCCCGTTGTCGTATCTTGGACTGCATTCAATTTCCCCGGGAGGTCTCCATGGCCGACGAAAAATGTTCCGACGCGGCTGCATCGGCTCCGTCGCAGCCCGCCGCTGCGGGCACGCGCATGGTCATGTGCGTCAAATTCGGCCGCGAGCTCCCCGGCCTCGATCGCATTCCCTGGAAGGGCGACATAGGCAAACGTGTCTTCGAAACCGTCTCCAAAGACGCCTGGAAGTTGTGGCTCGAGCATTCCAAGATGATCATGAACGAATACCGTCTGAATCCCCTCGACCCCAACTCGCAGAAAATCATGGAAGAGCAAATGGAAGCCTTCTTCTTTGGTGAAGGCGCCCGCCTCCCCGAAGGCTACGTCCCCCCGCGCAGCAAAGGTTAGCTGAGCGTTGCGTCACAATTCATGAATGTGTGTGGGTCGTGGCTTTAGCCACGACATAGAGCTGGCCAACGAGGCCGACTCTAGCCGCTGAAGCTCCTCCGAAGCATTTGTCGCACTCGTCCCGGTTGCCAACAATCCTCTTTACCCGCCCATCCGCTTCGTCACCGGATGCTCCACCGGCAACCGCGGCAAAAACCTGAATTCCAGCTTCGTATGCGCCGACCGCAGCGCCGCCTCCACTTCCTCCGCCGACTTCGCCCGCGCAAAAATAAATCCCAAATAGCTCGCCCCCTCCGGCCAAGCCGCAACGTAATCCCGCAACCGAGCCGTAATTCGTATTTCCTCGACGCCCGCCACTCGCTCGGCGATCTCCATCCCCTCGACGCCTTCGAAAATCCCGCTGCGCGGCACCGGAATCATCATCACGCCGGAAGCCGCCTCCTCCCGCTCCAGATCGCTTCCGCCCAGCCCCAGCGCCTGCCGCACCAGCAATTCTTCCAGCGAAATCCGCTCCGACCCGAATCGCAGCGCCCGAGAACACAGCCCGCCAATCGGCCGCGGCGCCGCTTCCAGCACCCACGGCCCATCCTCATTCACGCGAAATTCTGCGTGCAACGGTCCCGCGGTCAATCCCAGCGCCCGCACCGTCCGCGCCGCGCATTCCTCAATCGCTCGCTGCGTTTCCTCCGGCAGCCGCGAAGGCGTCACATAGATCATCTCTTCAAAATACGGCCCCTCGAGCGGCTCAGGCTTATCGAATATCGCCAGCACGCGCAATCGCGACGTCGCCGCACCAGTCGTCTGCTTCCCATCTGAAATCTCAAATTTCAAATTTGAAATCTCTTCTGACGCACTCGACCAGCCCGCGCCAGTTCTTGCGCGCCCCGCCTCCATCAATCCCTCAACCGCCACCTCTCTTCCCGGAATGTATTGCTCCACCAGCAAGCGGTCCAGTGTCGGCTCGCGCAGGATTTGAAGTTCCGGCGACGCCAGCAGCGTGCCAATCCGCGCGACAGCCTGCTCGAATTCCGCGGCATCGTTCGCGCGAATCACCCCCTGGCTCGCCGCCAGCGTCAATGGCTTCACAACGCACGGAAATTTCACGCGCTCGACCACCAACGCCAAATCCTGCGCCGTCGAAAATGAGAAAAATTCCGGCACCGGCACGGCCGCCGCCCGCAGAATTTCCCGCTGCCGCAATTTGTTCCGGCAGCCTTCCACCGCTTCCGGCGAATTCCACGAAATTCCAAAGACCTGCGCGGCATAGGCCGCGGCAGGCGTGGCCCGGTCGCCCAGCGCAATCACTCCGTCCGGCGGGCTGGCCCGCAGCTCACGCGCAATTTCCGCCGCCGCTTCCCGCGGCCGCTCGAATTGCAGCGGCAGCGCATCATCGCCCCACGGATTCTCCAGCTGGTGACACCGATCCGTCCCGAATTGCACCGTCACGCCGAGCTTCTCCGCCGCCTCCGCAAACCCGCGCGCCTGATACCCCAGCTTGCTCGCCAGGATCAGCAATCTTTTCTTGTCCGCCGTCATTCTCGTTCCGATAGCGCCGTTGTCATTTGAAATCGCTTTTCGCTGTTGCCGGTATTTTTCCCCAGTCTTTATCTGCGTCCATCTGTGTTCATCTGTGGTTCCAACAGCCTCAAACAAACGTATCCGCCTGCCGTAACTTCTTCCTCGCTTCCGCGATGGGAACCAACTGGTCCCCGGTGGGCTCCGCTCAACAATACCAGGGCTCGTTCAGATGCGGGATCGCCGCTCGCGCGACAAGTTGCGGCAATGCGGCCATCCGCCTGCCGGCTCCGTTTTCTTTCCCCGCCGCAGCGTACGCCGCCTCCTCAATCCGCTCGAAAATCCGCCGCCGCGTCAAATTGATCTTCTCGCCGCGATGCACCGCCTGTTGCAACTCCTCGCACAACGCATCCACGCGCGCATCCGCATTCCTCCACGGATAGACCAGCGCCGCTTCGTCAAACGCGCCCACCGAATAGCGGATTTCCTCCAACTCCAACAACCTCGACCCCGCCGGAATCAACAGGCGAATCGCCAGTTGAATCGGCGCCACGCTCTCGACCAACTCCTCGTCGCGGATCACTTCCAGCAGCTCGCCGTAATTTTCCATCGTCGTCCACGGCGTGAACGGCACGAATGTCGGCTGCAACACCAGCCCTTCGTCGCGAAATATCCGCACCACGCGCAGAAAATCCGCGCGCGTATGATGCTTGTCGAGCTTTTCCAGCACTGCATCGTCCATACTCTCAACCGCGCTGGTCACAAACAGGCAGCCGGTCTCGCGCAGCGCCCCCAGGCAATCGCGATGCTTCAGCAGGTGCTCCACTTTGATGGTCACGTCATACGTCAATCGCGGAAATTCCCAGTGCAACGCCTCGACAATCGGCATCGCATGCCCCACGCCATTGAAAAAATCCGGATCGCCAAACGTAATGTGCTCAGCTCCGGCCGCCACCTGCTGGCGAATATCCGCGAGTACCACGTCCCGTTCAACAATCCGGAACGCGCCCTGATACACCGGCACAATCGGGCAGTGCCGGCAGAGATGCTTGCACCCGCGGCTCGCCTCCGTGTACCCGACCGTGCGCGCTGTCCCGTCCGGCATAGCCACCCGCGCATATTTCTCCAGGCCGACCAAACCGCGCCGGTCCGGCACGCGAAATTCTTGCCGCCCGAGCGAAATCACCGGCTCCGTCTGCGCTTCCGCCTCATCGAATTGTTGGCCGCGGAAGGGCGGGGTTTTAACCCCGCCGTCGCCGCGTTCGGAAGGGTCGGGCTTCAGCCCCTGAAGCCTCCTCGCCAGCGCCGCCAGCCCCTCTTCAAACTCCCCGCCCAGAATCGTGCCGACGCCCAGCCGCCGCAAATACGGCTCGTTCACCGGCGCATACAGCCCGTAAAAGCAAAGATGCGCCCACGGATTGATCTCCCGCACCGCCGGCAGCAGCGCCACCGCCAGCCGTGTCGCCGTATGCATGGGCACATAAAACGCGATCAGGTCGGCCGCGCGCACGGCATCCTCGCGCAACGCCTCGCGCGAAACGTCGAGGCATGTCACCTGCGCTCCCTCCGCGCGCAGCCACGCCGCCGGTGACGCCAGCCCAAACGGCTGCCGCCCCAGCTCATACGTCGAAATCAGCAAAATGATCATGATTTGTGGAGCTGCGAAATTATGGCACGCGCACGGACAAAACTGTTAACCCGGACCGGGCCGCCAAATTTGGCGGCAGCTGTTCTATTCCCAAGCGTCGGAGGTGCGGCAGAACTTAGCCCAGCGCGTGAGCGCTGGGAACGAGATACACACTAATCCCGAGCGCCGTAGGTGCGATACATGTGCCGCCCCGCACCGCGTCGTCCACGGCGGCTTCGCGCGGCTCGCAGAATTGGGTGCCGACAGATTCTAGCCGGGGTCTTGCAGGCTTGTTTGTTCTGCGTAGAGCCGGTTAATTCTTGGCTGCGTAAACCACACGCCGATGGGGAAAAACCAGATCAGAAAGAACGGACCCGCGTAGTCGTAGAACGTCGCTTGCTTCCCTGTTTCAGCCATCACCAGGCTTTTTGACACGAAATACAGTCCGTAAAACAAGCAATACATGGCCAAAAAGTGGAATGGAAGGATTAATAGCAGCAGAGCTGCGTTCGCCGTAAAAAAAACTGCAAAGAACACAGGGACGTATGCTGCCGGAAAGATTAATGCAAACCCAAGAAATTTGGTGCCCAACTTCAATTGTGGCTTCACAATTGAGTTCAGGAACAATCCCATCGACCAGAACCACCCGATGAGTAAGAGCATGATTACCATCGTCAACCCAAGGTTCAGCAGGTCAGCTTTCCCAACGTCACTTAGTGATCGCACTTTGGGCAGATCGCTACCGGCGGCTACAATGCTTGAAATCAGGCACACTGCCGCGAAGGCGATGAAAATTTGCCAGTGTTTGGCGCGCAGAAACCAGCTTGTGATCTTATTCATGGCTTATCAAAGCCTTGAGTCCGTACCCCTGCCTGACGCACGCCAGGTTTATACCACAACCATTCCAACCAAATTCAACTCCAGTTTTATCTTGACAATGTAGTAACCACTATGATATCATCGGCGCGGCATGATGGGACGCTACAACCCGGCACTCCACTCCTTGGCCACACCTTTCGCCCAGCCTGAAATCAGAATTCAATCGCCAACTCGGCAAATTAGAAATCGCCGCAACCTCCCTGGAATCAGCGACATGAATTTTTTCAATCGCCAACTTTTCCCGTGTTTTGAAGCCGCTGTCTTTATTCCCATTTTCTTCGCCGGCGAAAGCACCGACCCGATGAGGGTCGGTGTCCCGAAGCGAAGTACAGCGAGGGACCTGCTTTTTGGTTTTTCCGACCCGGCGAAGGTCGGCATTCCGAAGCGGGGTGCAGCGAAGAGTCTGCGGCTGCCTTTGTCCCCGACCTCCGCTCGCAACTCTTCCCTGCGGCTCGCGGCTCGGACTGCGCTAAAATGTCCTATGGCACAGAGAGGAGAGTCGGTCCCCGCATGAGTCCCGCGACGAAGAATTCATTTGGCACCCGCTCCACCCTGAAGGTCGGCAGCGACTCCTTTAATATCTACAGCTTGGCGGCCCTTGAGCGCGCCGGCATCGGCAACGTCAGCCGCCTGCCCTTCTCGCTCAAAGTCCTGCTCGAAAACCTGCTGCGCCAAGAGGACGACCGCTTTGTCCACCCCGCCGACGTCCGCGCCCTCGCTACCTGGGACCCCACCAGCGCCGCCGGAGCATCCGAAAAAGAAATCTCCTTCATGCCCGCCCGCGTCCTGCTCCAGGATTTCACCGGCGTGCCCGCGATCGTGGATCTCGCCGCCATGCGCGAAGCCATGCGCCAACTCGGCGGCGACCCGAAAAAAATTAATCCGCTGCTCCCCGCGGAGCTGGTGATTGATCATTCCGTGCAGGTGGACAAGTTCGGCACCGCCAATTCCTTCGCCTTCAACGCCGACCTCGAAATGCAGCGCAATATCGAACGCTACGCCTTCCTCCGCTGGGGCCAAAAAGGTTTCCAGAATTTCAAGGTCGTCCCGCCGGACACCGGCATCTGCCACCAAGTGAACCTCGAATACCTGGCCCGCGTGGTGTTCAGCGAGCAGCAGGGTGGCGCGTGGATAGCTTTCCCCGATTCGCTCGTGGGCACCGACTCGCACACTACCATGGTCAACGGCCTGGGCGTCTTTGGATGGGGCGTCGGCGGAATCGAAGCGGAGGCCGCCATGCTCGGCCAGCCGCTCTCGATGCTGATTCCAGCCGTCGTCGGCTTCAAACTGCACGGCCGGCTGCCCGAAGGCGCCACGGCCACCGACCTGGTCCTCACCGTCACGGAAATTCTGCGCCGGCGCGGCGTGGTCGGAAAATTCGTCGAGTTCTACGGCACCGGACTTTCGAGCCTGACGCTGCCCGATCGCGCCACCATCGCCAACATGGCGCCCGAATACGGCGCCACCATGGGCTTCTTCCCCGTGGACGCGGAAACGCTCGCCTATCTTCGCTTCACCGCCCGCAGCGAAGACCGCGCGCGCCTGGTGGAGGCCTACACCAAGGAACAGGGCCTGTTCCGCACCGACCAAACTCCCGATCCCATATTTTCCGAAAAACTCGAACTCGATCTCGGCAGAGTCGTACCCACCATGGCCGGACCCAAGCGTCCGCAGGACAGCGTTCCGCTGACGCAGGCGAAGGCTTCGTTCGAAAAATCGCTGGGCGCCGCACCCAAGCGCGTCAGCGTGCAATCGAACGGCGACAAATATGAAATCGCCGATGGCTCCGTGGTCATCGCCGCCATCACCAGTTGCACCAACACGTCGAATCCTTCGCTGATGCTGGGCGCTGGGTTGCTCGCGAAAAAAGCTGTCGAGCGCGGACTCGCTTCCAAGCCCTGGGTAAAAACCAGTTTTGCTCCCGGCTCTAAAGTCGTCACCGACTACCTCGAGAAAGCCGGCCTGTGGCCCTATCTGAATACTTTGCGATTCAACCTGGTCGGCTACGGCTGCACCACCTGCATCGGCAACAGCGGCCCGCTGCCGGAAGCCGTCGGCAAAGCGGTAAAGGAAAATAATCTCGTCGCCGTTTCCGTACTCAGCGGCAATCGCAATTTCGAGGGACGCATCAATCCGCTCTGCCGCGCGAATTATCTTGCCTCGCCGCCTCTGGTCGTCGCCTACGCGCTCGCCGGACGCATGGATTTCGATATCGTCACCGAGCCGCTTGGCAACGACAAAGCCGGCAAGCCCGTCTATCTCCGCGATATCTGGCCCACGCCCCAGGAAGTCGAAACCGCCATGCGCGAGTCGGTCTCGAGCGACATGTTTCGCAAGGAGTACGCCGACGTCTTCACCGGCGACGAGCACTGGCGCGCTCTCCCCATTCCCGAAGGGGACCTGTACTCCTGGGACCTGAAATCCACCTACATCAAGCACCCGCCGTTTTTCGAAGGCATGCCGCTGAAGCCCGGCCCGCTATCGGATATACACGGTATGCGCGCGCTCGCCCTGCTCGGCGACAGCGTCACCACCGACCATATTTCTCCCGCCGGCTCGATTCAGCCGGATTCTCCCGCCGGGAAATACCTGATCTCGAACGGAGTGCAACCAAAAGATTTCAATTCCTACGGCGCGCGCCGCGGCAATCACGAAGTAATGATGCGCGGCACCTTCGCAAATATCCGTTTGAAGAACATGCTGGCGCCCGGCACTGAAGGCGGGTGGACGATTCATCAGCCCAGCGGCGAGAAAATGTCCATTTACGATGCGGCCATGAAATACCGCGACGAACACGTCCCGCTGATCGTCATGGCCGGAAGAGAGTACGGGTCCGGCTCCTCGCGCGACTGGGCTGCCAAAGGAACGATCCTATTGGGCGTCCGCGCCGTGCTGGCCGAAAGTTTCGAGCGCATCCATCGGTCGAATCTGGTGGGCATGGGCGTTCTGCCGCTGGAATTTTTGGCGGGAGAAAACCCCAAGGCGCTCGGGTTGACGGGCCTCGAAATTTTCGATGTCGAAGGACTGCAGCAGGGATTTGAGCCGCGAAAGAAAATGAAAGTTCGCGCCCGCGATGCCGCCGGCAAGGAGAAGAATTTTACCGCCGTCGCCCGCGTGGACACTCCGTTTGAAGTGGCCTACTACCAGAACGGCGGGATTCTTCAGTACGTTCTGCGGCAGATGCTCTGAGCCAACATGCGCACAACGGGCGAGGCTCTTCGAATCGGCGCGATGCCGCCGTCTGCGTCAATGATCCACGCGCCGGAAATGGAAGGTCTGTGGCTAGGCTTTGTTTCCGCTCAGGTGCGGCTCGCCGCCCGGTCCGCGCGGACGCAGTCGCAGCACCAGTGGAGCCAGCACGGCAAAAACCACGGCGAAAACCAAGAAGAAACCGGCGAACGCGATCCACGTCTCTCTTCCGTCGTGTCGCAGAATCGCCAGCACCGCGCCACCCATTCCGAACGACGCCAGAAACAGCACCACGGCCGTCAGCGGTTTGGGGCTCAGGCTGGCATGGCAATGCGGGCAGACCACGCACGAGAGTCCTGCGCGGGTCCACAGCGACTTCGCGGGAATCGGATGATGGCACTGCGGGCAAGTCATTGCGTTGCGCCTCCCCGGGATGGGATTCACAGGCGGGTGAGCTGGGGACTCTCCGCCAGCAAGACGCCGGCTAATGTATCACAACTCACAATCTTTGCAATTCCAGGCAGCCAACCTCCGGCACCGGGCATCGTATGGGCAGCGTCAAGGCAATTTGTGCGGAGCGCGGCTTGCACGCAGGGCCTCACCACCAGTCTGTTGCCTTGCAGACTACATGCACTCGACGATTTGGTCGCCGCCTCCCTCCATGGCAGTAAGATGAGTCGCCCGCAGTCAAATTTTCACCGTTGGCCAAAACTTAATCGAGGTGCTTGCGATTCCATGAGAAAGATTCTTTCAGGCTTGTCCTGCTGCTTCGCCCTGTTCGCGGCCATCGCCATCCTGCCGCAAACTTCATACGCCCAATCGAGCAACGCGCAACGGCGCATCACCCAGGCCGTGGACGACAAGCAACTCACGCTGCTCAAGGGCAACACGCATCCGTATGCCCGCCCGCGCTTCGACCAGGGCGCGGCCCCGGCGACGCTACCCATGGAGCGCATGATGCTGGTCCTGCGCCGAAGTCCGGAGCAGGAGGCCGCGCTCGATAAATTAATGGCCGAGCAGTTGGACCCGACTTCGCCCAACTTTCACCATTGGCTCACGCCCGAAGAGTTCGGACTGCGGTTCGGTCCCGGCGACCAGGACATTCAGAGCGTGACTTCCTGGCTTGGCTCACACGGCTTTCAAGTCCTGTCGGTTGCGCCCGGCCGCATCGTGATTGAGTTTTCAGGAAGTGCCGGCGAGGTGAAGGAAGCGTTCCATACCGAAATTCACAAGTACATGGTGAACGGCGAGGAACACTGGGCCAACTCCAGCGATCCGCAAATCCCATCCGCGCTAGTTCCGGTGGTGGTCGGCGTGAATACCTTGCACAATTTCCCCAGGCATCCCGCAAGCCAGCGCGTGGGCCTGTTCCAGCGCGCGAAGGAAACCGGCCAAGTCACCGCTGTGAAATCGGACTTTACTTTCAACCAGGGCTCCACCTGCACCTTGGGCGGGACGAACAATTGCTTTGCCGTCGGCCCAGCCGATTTCGCCACCATCTACAATGTCCAGGCACTTTGGACCGCAGGCATTGACGGCACGGGGCAAACCATCGCTGTCGTCGGCGACAGCAACATCAATCCCAACGACCCCCACAATTTCAGGGCCCTTTTCGGATTGCCGGTAAATGATCCGACCGTCATTTTCGCCTCCGGGTCGGATCCCGGCCTCAACGGCGATGAACTGGAGGCCACTCTGGATGTTCAATGGTCTGGAGCGGTCGCCAAGGGAGCCGCCATCAAACTGGTAATCGCCGCCAATACGGCGGCTCAATCCGGCGTCGATATCGCCGCCAACTTCGTTATCCAACACAACACCGCTCCGGTCCTGGGCGAGAGCTTTGGGCTCTGCGAATTGTTCCTGGGCACCGCCGGCAATCAGATGTTTACCTCCATGTGGCAACAGGCATCCACGCAGGGTATCTCTGTGATTGTCTCCACGGGTGATAGTGCCGCAGCAGGTTGTGAAAACCCAACACCCGGCGCCAACGTGCAACAGCCCGCGACCACGGGGTTGGCTGTCAGCGGCATCGCCTCCACCGCATTCAATACCGCCGTGGGCGGCACGGACTTCAACCAACTTAACAATCAGTCTACTTTCTGGAATGCAAACAACGCGGCGCTCACGCAGGCTTCTGCCAAGGGATACATTCCGGAAACCACCTGGAACGATTCCTGCACGAACCAGACGTTCATAACCGCTGGATTTGGCACCACCATTCTCAACAACTGCAACAACAAAACGAATCTGATTGGCTTTGTTGCTCCCCTCGGCGGCAGCGGAGGTATCAGCAACTGCACCACATCCAATGGCACGACTCCCTCGACCTGCAGCGGCGGCAATCCCAAGCCGGCCTGGCAGAATGGAATTACTCCCGCCGATGGCAAGCGCCATGTGCCGGATGTCTCGTTATTCTCTGGCGACGGCCTGCTGGGCAGCTTTTATCCCGTGTGCCAGCAGGACAATGATCTGGACCACAGCAACGCTGCTTGCGATCTGAACAGTCCATTCATGCATTTCATCGGAGTAGGGGGAACGTCCGTTTCCACGCAGTCATTCGCGGGTATCGTGGCGCTGATCAACCAGAAAAAAAATGCAGCGCAAGGTCTGATTAATCCCAGGCTCTACCAACTTGCTGCGGGGGCTGGCGCAACCTGTATGTCCGCTGCAAACCCCGCGGCCAATTGCATTTTCTACGATGTGGTCACCGGCACGATTTCCGGGCCATGCGTCCTGAAAAGCCCGAATTGCGGGCAAGCCATCACGGCGCAGGTCCCGGGACCGGCGATGCGCATTTTCAACGCGACCGGGATGAAGGTAGGCCTCGCGGGCATCGTGATAGCCGGGCTGCTGCTGGTGGGACTGAAGGGGCGTCGCCGCGAATGGAACGCCGCATTTGCGGTGGTGATCCTCAGCTTCCTGATCGTGTGCGCTGCGTGCGGCAGTGGCGGTAACAGCACCACCACTGGCGGCGGCCCCACCAACGGAGTGCTCTCGGGGTTCAACGCTGCGGCCGGCTATGACCGTGCCACAGGTCTGGGCACGGTCAACGCGGCCAACCTGGTCAACAACTGGTAGAGGATCAACGCGCGCAAGCGCGCTTTTATTTCCAAACGAACAGGCGGCTGCACTCCATAGTACGGTCGCCTTTTTTTCTGATTTGAATTTTTTTGCGCCTGCGTCGCTAGTGAACGATGAGCTGCACTCCCCTGGAAGTATGCGCGAAGTTGCCGGCCTGACCGTTCACCGTGATCGTGTAAGTTCCCGGAGGAGTTCCGCCGCCACCTCCTCCACCGCCGCCACCTCCTCCACCGCCGCCACCTCCTCCACCGCCGCCACCT
>Ga0210409_10000842_pt1 | contig 44077 bp, 40 predicted proteins | sample IncBWH17MmetaG_FD_161649 | JGI IMG/M metagenome (GOLD analysis project Ga0210409, IMG submission 161649) | Forest soil microbial communities from Barre Woods Harvard Forest LTER site, Petersham, Massachusetts, United States - Inc-BW-H-17-M | ecosystem: Environmental > Terrestrial > Soil >... | reverse complement strand
GCTCAGTGCCCGGATCAGGCGCCAGCGACAGGGATGAGCGGTCCAGCCTGAACGGGGAGGGCGCCTGCGCGAGCAGTCGCGCGGTGGCCGGATCGACCGATCCGCAGCGGGCGCCATCCAGCACCAGCGGCAGCCAGTGCGCCGGCAGCGCCCCGTTGGCGTGCCACTGGCAGTCACGCCACAGGCGATCGATCCGGTCTGCGATCGAGCCGCTCAGGCCGAGTCCTCCGGCCGCAGGTGAGGGAACAGGATCACATCGCGGATGCTCGGCACGTCGGCCAGCAGCATCACAAAGCGGTCGACCCCGATTCCGCAGCCCGCCGCGGGCGGCATGCCGTACTCGAGCGCGCGGATGTAGTCGGCGTCGTAGTACATCGCTTCCTCGTCGCCCGCCTGCTTGGCCTGAGCCTGGCGCCGGAATCGTTCGGCCTGGTCTTCGGGATCGTTCAGCTCCGAAAACCCGTTGGCGGTTTCGCGACCCGCGATGAACAGCTCGAAGCGCTCCGTGATGTCCGGCCGCTGATCAGAGGCGCGCGCGAGCGGCGAGACTTCGACCGGGTAATCGATGATGAAGGTCGGCTGCGCCAGCAGGGGCTCGGCCGTGTGTTCGAACAGCGTCAGCTGCAGGCTTCCGACGCCGGCCGCCGGCGCGGCCTGAGCCCCCAGGCGGCCGAGCTCCTGGCGCAGCCAGTCCCGGTCGGAAAGACTCGCCTCGGAATAGCCGGGCCGATGGCGCAGTATCGCCTGGGCGATCGTCAAGCGCTCGAAGCGCGGCGCCAGATCGATGGTCTGGCCCTGGTAGGCCAGCGTGGCCGACCCGGTGGCGGCCACCGCGGCCTGTCGCAGCAACTGCTCGGTGAAGTCCATCATCCAGCGCACGTCCTGGTAGGCGGCATAGAACTCGAGCATCGTGAATTCGGGATTGTGGCGCGGGCTGATGCCCTCGTTGCGGAAATTGCGGTTGATCTCGAAAACCCGTTCGAACCCGCCCACCACCAGCCGTTTGAGGAACAGCTCGGGCGCGATCCGAAGGTACATGTCGGCGTCGAGCGCATGATGGTGCGTGACGAACGGTCGTGCGGCAGCTCCCCCCGGTATCAGCTGCAGCATCGGGGTTTCGACCTCCAGGAAGCCCTGCTCGGTCATCAGACGCCGCAACTCGGCCACCGCGCGCGACCGGATCTGGAATACCTGGCGCGTGGACTCGTTCATGATCAGGTCGACGTAGCGCTGCCGGTAGCGCGTCTCATGATCGGCCAGGCCGTGGAACTTGTCGGGCAGGGGCCGCAGCGCCTTGGCCAGCAGCCGCAGCTCCTTGCAGCGGACCGACAATTCGCCGCGGTTGGTCCGGAACAGCACGCCGCGCGCCGCAACGATGTCGCCGATGTCCCAGTGGCGGAAAGCCTCGTGCGTCTCGGCGCCGGTGTCGGCATCGCTCACGAAAAACTGGATCCGCCCTGACCCGTCCTGCACCGTCGCAAAGCTCACCTTGCCCTGCAGGCGCCTGAGCATCAGCCGGCCGGCGACCGCCACCGCAACGGGCTGGTGCTCGAGCTCCTCGCGGGTGGCGTGCGCGTAGCGCGAGTGCAGCTGCGCCGCGGTGTCGGTACGGACGAAATCGTTCGGAAAGGCCGGGCCGGTCTGGCGCAGGCGCGCGAGCTTGGCGCGGCGCTCGGCCTCGATCGAAGTGAGCGGTTCGCTCTCTGGCGGGTTGGCGTCGGACATGGACCCGGTCAGACGCCCTGTTTCAGGCTGGCGTTGATGAACTCGTCCAGGTCCCCGTCCAGCACCGACTGCGTGTTGCCGATCTCCACATTGGTCCGCAGGTCCTTGATGCGCGATTGATCCAGCACGTAGGAACGGATCTGGTGGCCCCAGCCCACGTCCGTCTTGGACTCCTCCAGCTTGGACTGCTCGGCCATGCGTTTGCGCATTTCCAGCTCGAACAGGCGCGATTTCAGCATCGCCATGCATTCGGCCCGGTTGCGGTGCTGCGAGCGATCGTTCTGACTCTGCACCACGATTCCGGTCGGAATATGGGTGATGCGTACGGCCGACTCGGTCTTGTTGACGTGCTGGCCGCCGGCGCCGGATGCCCGGTACACGTCGATGCGCAGATCGGCCGGGTTGATCTCGATCTGGACCGTATCGTCCACCTCGGGGTAGACGAACACGCTGGCGAAGGAGGTGTGGCGGCGCGCATTGGAGTCGAACGGCGACTTGCGAACCAGCCGGTGCACGCCGGTTTCGGTGCGCATCATGCCGTACGCGTACGGGCCGCTCATCTTGATGGTGGCGCTCTTGATGCCTGCGACCTCGCCGGCCGACTCCTCCAGCAGCTCGGCCTTGAAGTTCTTGCGCTCCGCGTAGCGCAGGTACATCCGCTCGAGCATCGCGGCCCAGTCCTGCGCCTCGGTGCCGCCGGCCCCCGCCTGAATGTCCAGGAAGCAGTTGTTCGGATCCAGCGGGTTGTTGAACATCCGCTGGAACTCCAGCTCGTCGACCTGCCGGGCCAGAGCGCCGACATCGGAGCCGATGGTCGCCAGCGATGCGCTGTCCTGGTCGGCCCGCGACAGCTCGAACAGCTCCGTGGCGTCGCCGAGCTCGCGGTTCAGCCGCCGCATCCGGTCGACGACCTCCTCCAGGGATTTTTTCTCGCGCCCGAGCTCCTGGGCCCGCTTCGGGTCGCTCCAGACGTTCGGCTGCTCCAGGGCGCCGGCCACCTCGGTCAGGCGCTGCTGCTTGGCATCGACGTCAAAGATACCTCCGCAGCTCGGACAGCCGCCGTTGAAGGTCGGCCAGTGTCGCGGCAGTCTGGTTCAGCTGTTCGGCATCCATCGCGTGAGTCCACCTGAAACGCGTCATTATCGCCGAAGAAGGCGTTCGGCCATCACCCGCGTGCGGCGATCTGCAGACTGATCCGCCGCAGGCCGCGGAAGGTGTCGAACTTGAGCCGGTAGGCCAGGCGCACGCGCGCCGGGAGCGATTCGACCTGGCCGAACCAGATCGCGCGCAGCCGGCTCTGCTCCAGCTTCAGCGTCAGCTGCAGATGCCGCTCCTGCACCAGGCGCTGTTCCAGCACCTCGAACTCGTTGGCGAACATCGGCTCGGCAAACCCCTGGCCCCATACGACGCGTTCGATCGCTTCGACCAGGTCCGGCCTGATCTCGGCAGCCGCCAGGGGCCCGTCGGTTGCCATCGACCGCGCAAACAGGGCCGGATCGGCCCCGGCGCGCGTGGCCGCTTCGAAAGCGTCGATGAACGCGGCCAGGTGCTGCCGGCGCAAGGTCAAACCGGCGGCCATCGCATGGCCTCCGAAGCGCTCGATCAGCCCGGGGTCGGACTTGGTGACCCGGTCCAGCGTGTCGCGCAGGTGCAGTCCGTCGATCGAGCGGCCCGATCCGCGCAGCAGCTCGGCGTCGGCGGCTGCGAAGGCGATCGTCGGGCGGTGGTACCGGTCCTTGATCCGCGAGGCGACCAGTCCCACGACCCCCTGGTGCCATTGCGGGTTGAACAGCACGATCGAGCGGCGCTGTTCGAAACCGGCGGCGTCGACGTCGCCGACCGCATCATCCTGCATCCTGGCCTCGATCTGGCGCCGCTCCTGGTTCAACCGGTCCAGCTGTGTGGCCAGCTCGAGCGCGCGGTCAGGGTCGTCGCAGGCCAGGCATTCGACTCCGACCGCCATGTCCGTCAGGCGGCCGGCCGCATTGATGCGCGGTGCGATCGAGAAGCCCAGATCCTCGGCTCGTGCGGTGGCTGCGTTGCGCCCCGCAACCTGGAACAGCGCGGCAATGCCGGGCTGCAGGCGGCCACGGCGCATGTTGTTCAGGCCGGCGGCCACCAGGGCGCGATTGTTGCGGTCCAGGCGCACCAGGTCGGCCACCGTCCCCAGCGCCACCAGGTCCAGCAACGAGCCCAGGCGCGGCTGGCCGGCCGCGTCGAAGCGCCCGCGGCCGCGCAGCTCGGCCCGCAGCGCCGCCAGCACGTAGAACATCACGCCGACGCCGGCCAGATTCTTGGACGGAAAGGCACAGCCCGGCTGATTCGGATTCACGATGGCTCGCGCCGCCGGAAGCCGCTCGCCGGGCAGGTGATGGTCGGTGATCACCACCCCGATGCCCAGCTCGTTGGCGCGCTCTACGCCCTCGACACTGGCCACGCCATTGTCGACCGTGATGATCCAGTCGGGGTCGCGCTGCGAGGCCAGATCCACCAGCTCGGGGGTCAGCCCGTAGCCGTATTCGAAGCGGTTGGGCACCAGGAAGTCCACCTGCGCGCCCATCGCGCGCAGTCCGCGCACGGCCAGCGCGCAGGCAGTGGCGCCGTCGCAGTCGTAGTCCGCCACGATCAGTAGACGCTGGCGCTGCTCGATCGCGTCGGCCAGCAGCGATGCGGCGCGCTGACACTGGCCGAGCAACGCCGGCGGATGCATCTCGCCCAGCGGCGGCTCCAGTTCCCCGGCCGAGGCGACGCCGCGCGCTGCCAGCGCTCGCGCCAGCGGCGCCGGCAGACCCGCTGCCATCAGCCGGCCGGCAGCGGCCGGGTCATGCGGGCGTTCCACCAGGCCGATGGCCGTCACGGGGCGCTCTCCAGCAGGCATTCACGCAGACTGCGCCGCCGCCATGCCAGCAGTCCGGCGCCGCCATCGAGCATAAAGCGGGCCGCGGTGCGGTGGCCGCAAGCGACCAGCTCGAGGCGACGGTCGCGGCTGGTGCGAACGGATTGCAGCAGCGACTCCACCTTCGGCCCCAACTGCTTCCAGGCCGATCCCCAGGCGCTCCAATCGCCTCGCCAGTAGGCCTCGAAAAGATGCGGCCAGATCGTCAGCGAATCGGTCCCGGCCGGGGTGCCCCCGCCTTGGCCGGCTGCCTGCTGCCAGCCCAGCACGACCGGATCATCGGTGTCGACCGCGGCAAAGCGGGACGCCTGCAGCGCGCACCAGGTGCCGCCACCGTGCAGCCACAGGGCGTTGGCGCCGGGCTGGCCGCGCGCTTCCCGTTCCCGGTTGGTGCGACTGGCGTGCCAGCGCATCTGTACCTCGTTCAGCAGGCGGCGCCATTGGGAGGCGTGCTCGCCCCGGGGCATCCGGTGCTCGACCGACGCGCCCAGCGTGGCCTGCAGCGCCGTGGTCCACAGGAGCCAGGCCGGATCCGTCAGCAGGTACCAGTGCGAGGCGCCGCGTCGCAGTTCCACCCCATGGCTGAGCGCGCTATCGGCCGCCTCGGCGAACAGCTCGCAGGCTTCCTCGTCGGTCAGCGGCGGCGAATCGACCGCGGTGAGCACGGTGCGTTCGGGCTCCAGGCTCAGGTGAACCGGCTCGCAGAACCAGACTGCGGCCGAAGTCGGACCGGCCGGGCCGTGGCCGCTTTCCGCGTTCCATGCAAATGGCGCGGTCGCAGGCGGATCGCCGGGCGCACGAAAAGCACGTGCCAGCCACGGCAGGTGGGCGGCCCCATAGGACCAGAGCGCATCGAAGCGTTCCTGCGACCGTGTGGCCCGCATCAGCCTGCGTGCCAGTGGCTCGGGGACCGACTCGGCAGCGAAGTGCTCGCTGTCCTGCTCCGGCATCAGGGCGCCTGCTAGCAGCAGCACGTGGGCCATGTCGATGTGTGGGCTGCGCGAATCAAGGCCTCGATTGTACGAATGCCTCGGTTGGATAGAATCGCTGATGCCCTTGACTTCATCCGGCCGATCTTGAGCATTCCGTTCGAAATTCGGATCGGCCTGCGCTACACACGAGCCGGCCGGCGCGCGCGCCGGCGCAACGCGTTCATTTCCTTCATATCGGCCATCTCGATCGGAGGCATCGCGCTGGGCGTGATGGCACTGATCGTGGTGCTGAGCGTGATGAACGGGTTTCAGCGCGAGGTGCGCGACCGGATGCTGTCGGTGATTCCGCACGTTCAGATCGAGGCCTTCGACGGCGTGCTGAACGACTGGTCTGCGCTGGCGCAGCGCGCCAGCGCAGAGCGCGAGGTGCTGGCGACCGCGCCGCTGGCGCAGGCCCAGGCGATGCTGGTGCGCGGCGACGTGGTGCGCGGCGCGCTGATCTCCGGGATCGACCCGGCCCGGGAGACCGGCGTGTCGGATATCGCGCAACACCTGGAAGGCGCCTCGATCGATGCGCTCGGGCCCGGCCAGTTCGGCATCGTGCTGGGACGGGAACTGGCGCACGCGCTGGGCGTCGACGTGGGCGACAAGGTGACCCTGGTCGCGCCGGAGGGCACCCTGACTCCGGCCGGGATGATTCCGCGGCTGAAGCAATTCCACGTGGTGGCCACCTTCGCGTCGGGCCACTACGAATTCGACAGCGCGCTGGCGCTGATCAACCTGTCGGACGCCGAACGCGTGTTCCGGCTGGCCGGCCCGACCGCGGTACGCCTTCGCCTGCGCGACATGCAACAGGCGCCGCAGGTGGCCGCGCGGCTGGCGCGCGAGCTCGGACCGCAGCTGCTGGTGCGGGACTGGTCCAGCGTGAACCGCACCTGGTTTGCCGCAACCCAGATCGAAAAACGGATGATGTTTCTGATCCTGGCGCTGATCGTCGCGGTGGCCGCCTTCAACCTGGTGTCCACGCTCGTGATGACGGTGACCGAAAAGCATGCCGACATCGCGATCCTGCGCACGCTGGGAGCCAGCCCGGGTAGCGTGATGGCGATTTTCATGATCCAGGGCGCCCTGGTCGGCCTGCTCGGAGTCGGCCTGGGCGTGACGGGCGGTCTTCTGCTGGCCACGCACCTGGAGACGATCGTTCCAGCCGTCGAGCATGCCTTCGGCATTCATTTCCTCGATCCGTCGATCTATTTCATCAGCGAGCTGCCGTCGGACCCGCGCGCCGCCGACATCGTTCCGATCTGCGTCATTTCGCTGGTTCTGTCGTTCGTGGCCACGCTGTATCCGAGCTGGCGGGCCGCGCGGATCCGCCCGGCCGAGGCGCTGCGCTATGACTGAGACGATCCGCGCGAGCGGCGTGTTCAAGGCCTACCGGGAAGACAACCTGGCCGTCGAGGTGCTCAAGGGCGCGGACCTGGAGGTTCGCGCCGGCGAGGTGGTTGCCGTGATGGGCGCTTCCGGATCGGGCAAGAGCACGCTGCTGCATTGCATCGGCGGACTGGACTCGATCGACGCGGGCATGGTGTCCATCGGCGGCAAGCCGCTGTCGACGCTGAACGAGGCCGATCGGGCACGGCTGCGCAATCGGCAGCTCGGCTTCGTGTATCAGTTTCACCACCTGCTGCCGGAATTCACCGCGCTGGACAACGTCTGCATGCCGCTGCTGATCCGGCGTGCGCCGCTGCCCCAGGCCAGGCTGCGCGCCACCGACGTGCTCGGATCGGTCGGCCTGGGCGACCGGCTGGCCCATCACCCGAGCGAGCTGTCGGGCGGCGAGCGCCAGCGCACCGCGATCGCCCGCGCGCTGGTCGGCACACCGGTGTGCGTGCTGGCCGACGAACCGACCGGCAACCTGGACCGGGAAACCGCGCACGCCGTGTTCGAGGTCTTCCTGGACGCGGCGCGCCGCAGCGGAGCGGCGGTGTTGATCGTGACCCACGATCCGGAACTGTCCGGGCGGTGCGACCGGGTGCTCCGGCTCAGCGACGGCCGACTGCAACCGGAACAGCCCGGCCACTGAACCGCGGCACTGCCGCCGGCGGTCGTTCGCCACGCGGCCGCGCGCCTAAACTGGCAGCGGTCCCTCTTAGTCACCCCTTGATTTACATTGGCTGGGGGAGCGCGAGGGGGCCGCCCAGCCCCCTCGCAGCCGATCCTCCAGCTCTTCTGGAGCAAGCTGCGGCGGTTTCGAAGCTCAGACATCGGCATCGAGAAGTTCGCCAATGTGGATCGACAGTCACTGCCATCTGGACGCGGAGGAGTTCGACGCCGACCGCGATCAGGTGGTCGAACGGGCGCGCGCCGCTGGCGTCGACATGATGGTGGTGCCGGCGGTGGAAGTTGCCACGTTCGGGCGCGTCAAGGCCACCGCACAGCGCTTCGGGTTCGCCTACACGCTGGGAATTCACCCGCTGTACGTATCGCGCGCAGCCGAGACCGATCTGGATCAACTGTCCGAGGCCGTCCGGATGGCCCAGGCCGACCCGAACTTCGTCGGCATCGGAGAAATCGGCCTCGATTTCGCCGAAGGTGCACCGGATGCTCAACAGCAGGAGCACTTCTATCAGGCCCAACTGCGGCTGGCCCGCTCCAGCTCGCTGCCGGTGGTCGTGCACGTGCGCCGCTCGGCCGATCGGCTGCTGAAGTACCTGCGCCAGATCGAGGTGCCGGGCGGCATCGCGCACGCGTACAACGGCTCGGAGCAGCAGGCGCGTGAATTCATCGCCTGCGGGTTCCGCCTCGGCTTCGGAGGCTCTGCGACCTTCAACGGTTCGCTGCGGATACGCCGCCACGCGGCCGAGGTGCCCGAAACCGCGCTCGTCGTGGAGACCGATGCCCCGGACATCGCGCCGCAATGGCTGCACGCCCAGGATGGCCCGCGGCGCAACGAACCGGGCGAGCTGCCGCGGATCGCGGCGGTCATCGCGCAGCTTCGCTCGATTGCGCCCGAGCAGCTGGCGCAATTGAGCCGGCGCAATGTGCTCGATGCCCTGCCGCGGCTGGCGGCGTTGAGTCCGCCGCCGTAGGCGAGGCCGCGCTCCGCACACCGGAACTGACGCCACAGGCGCCCGGTCGTGGTCCTCGCGCTGGTCGCATTCGTCGCTGCGGTGGCGTGGCTGCAGCAGGCGAGCCAGTTGCCGTCGCAGCGGGCCCTGGCGGCGATGCTGGCCGCAGCCGGGCTGCTGGCGGCGGCTGCGTGGGCGCTGCGCCGCGCGCGCGTCCCGGCCGCGCAGGTTGCGGCCTGCGCGGCGGCGGCGTTGCTCGGGTACGGCTACGCCGCTGTGGTGGCGCAGCAGCGGCTCAGCGACGAATTGAGTTTCGGCGATGCGGGTCGCGATATTGCGCTGGTCGGCGTGATCGCCGGCCTTCCAAGCCGGATCGAACGCGGCGTGCGCTTTGCGTTCGCGGTCGAACAGGTCGGGCAGGCCGACGTACACGTGCCGGCCCTGATCAATCTGTCCTGGTATCAGCCGCCCGATGGCGTTCGTCCGGCCCAGCGCTGGCGGCTGACGGCGCGCCTGCGCCGTCCGCACGGCACCTTCAATCCGGCCGGCTTCGACGGCGAGTTGTGGATGCTCGAACAGGGCGTGCGCGCGACCGGCAGCGTGCGCGATGGCACCGGTCAGGCGCCGCCGCTGTGCCTGCAGGATGCGGTCTGGCGCTTCAACCCGATGGTCGACCGGGCGCGCGCCGGTCTGCGCGATCGCCTGCAGCAGCTGCTGCAGGGTCGGCGCTACGGCCCGGTGATCATCGCGCTGGTGATGGGCGACCAGGGGCTGATCGCGCAGTCGGACTGGACCTTGTTCAATCGGACCGGCATTTCGCACCTGGTCAGCATCTCGGGGCTGCACATCACGATGATCGCGGCCCTGGTGGCCGTGGCGGCCGGGGCCGTATGGCGCCGGTCGAGCCGCCTGCTGGCGCTCGCACCCGTGCAGACCGTGCGCGCGCTCGCGGGGGTGTTCGGGGGCCTTGCATACTGCCTGCTGGCCGGGTGGGGCGTGCCGGCGCAGCGAACCTTCGTGATGCTGGCCACGGTGGCGGGCGCGCTGCTGCTGCGGATGCGCTTGAGCCCGGCCGCCATTCTGGCGGGCGCCGCAGCCGCGGTGTGCTGCTGGGACCCGTGGGCCGTCACCTCTACGGGCTTCTGGCTGTCGTTTGGAGCAGTCGCCTCGATCTTCCTGGCGTGCCACGGCCGGATCCTTCAGTCGCCCGAAGCGGTTCGGCCCGACGCCACCCCGGCGCCGCGCGCACGGCGCACGCGCCTGATCGCCTGGCGCGCATCGCTGGGCGGCCTGCTGCGCGAGGGCGCGCGCGTGCAGGCTGCGGTGACGATCGGGCTGGTACCGCTGACGCTGGCGCTGTTTCAGCAGGTGTCGCTGATCTCGCCCCTGGCCAATGCGATCGCGATTCCGCTGGTGAGCTACCTGGTCACGCCGTTGGCGCTGCTGGGCGCGCTGGTCGGCTGCCTTGGACCGTCTTTGCTGCTCGCGGCGCAAGGGATGCTGCACGTCTCGGAGGCTCTGTTCGGGCTGCTCGCGGGCATCCTGAACGGGCTGGTTCAGCTGCCGTACGCCTGGGCCGCTTTCCCAGCGCCCCCGGCCTGGGCGGTGGCGGTGGCGTGCGTGGGCATCGCTTGGCTGCTGGCGCCGGCTGGCTGGCCGGTGCGCTGGGCCGGCGCGGCCTGGCTGGTGCCGGCGTTCGTGATGCCGCCGGAGCGGCCGGACAGCGGCGCGCTGTGGCTGACGGCGCTCGATGTAGGGCAGGGGATGGCGCTGGTTCTGGAGGCAGCCGGCAAGACCCTGGTCTTCGACACCGGGCCCAGGGTGTCGGAGGACGCCGACGCCGGCGCGCGCGTGATCGTGCCCTACTTGCGAGCGCGCGGAATCTGGCGCATCGACCTGCTGGTCGTGTCGCACATGGATTCGGACCATTCGGGTGGCACCCAGTCCGTGGTCGACGCGATCCGGGTCGAGCGGGTGCTGACGTCGATCGACGTGGAGCTGCCGATGCTGCAGAGGGCGCCACAGGTGCAGCGCTGCGAAGCGGGGCAGCACGCAACCATTGGCGCCCTGCAGGTGTCGGTATTGAATCCACCGGCAGCGCAGTACGACCGCCCGCGGGCCAGCACCAACTCGAAGAGCTGCGTGATCCTGGCCCAGCTGGGCGCGACCCGGGTGCTGTTGACAGGCGACGTTCCGGCGCGCGAGGAAGCCGGCATGGTGGCAACGTTCGGTGCGGCGTTGCCGGCGCAGCTGATGGTCGCGCCCCACCACGGCAGCAAGACATCCTCCAGCCCGGAATTCATCGATGCGGTGCATCCGCGCTGGGTCTCGGTGCAGGCGGGCTACCGCAGCCGCTTCGGTCACCCGCATCCGGAGGTGCTGGCGCGTTACGAGAGGCGCGGCGCTCAGGTGGTGCGCAGCGACTGGAGCGGGGCGGCCCGCTGGCGCTTCGGGCCCGAGGGAACGGCGGTGCTGGAGCAGTGGCGGCTCGATCACGGGCGCTACTGGCTGAACCAGCCCGCCTTCGCCGCGGCTGGCGCCGCGGCTACGGCGGGCAGGCCCGCGGCCTCCGAAGCGCAACGCGCGAAGGAGGCCCGTCCCGCCCTGGAACCCGACGACTGAAAAAAATCCCCCGGGCGCGCCGCCGATTTCTCGATAGTATGTGGCGAAATTTGAACGAGTGGCGCCATGAGTACACCGCGTTCGGGTGAAGTGCGATGCTTGAACCGGCTCGGGTTTCACACGGTCCGATACACGGACTGGGGTGACCCGGCCAATCCGCGCGTGCTGCTGTGCCTGCACGGACTGACCCGCGTCGGCAGCGATTTCGCCCGGTTGGCCGACGCCCTGAGCGATTGCTACCGCGTGGTCTGCCCTGACGTGGCCGGCCGCGGTCGCAGCGACTGGCTGCCCGACCCGAAGCTGTACGGGCTGCCGCAATACTCGTTCGATATGACGAGCCTGATCGCCCGCACCGGCGCCGATCGCGTCGATCTGCTGGGAACGTCGATGGGCGGGCTGATCGGACTGTCGCTGGCGGGGCAGCCGAATGCCCCGATCGGGCGGCTGATCCTGAACGACATCGGACCCCGGATGGACTTGCAGGCCCTGGAGCGGATTGCCGAGTATGTCGGCCGGATCGAGCGCTTCGACAGCCTGGAGCAGGCCACCGCTTATGTGCGCTCGATCGCAGGCGGATTCGGGCTGCGAACGGATCAGCAGTGGCGCGAACTGACCGAATCGGTGCTGCGGCGCGACGGCTCGCAGTGGATCTTTCATTACGACCCGGGGATCGCCGTGAATCTGGCCGATACATCGGCCCAGAGCAACGCGCTGGCCGAAGCCAAGCTGTGGGAGCTGTACGACGCGGCGCGCGGACCCGTGCTGGTGGTGCGCGGGGCCGAGTCGGACCTGCTGTCGCGGGCCACCGCCGCCGAGATGGCGCAGCGCGGCCCGCGCGCCCAGGTGGTCGAGGTGCCCGGTGTCGGCCACGCGCCCATGTTCTTCGACGCCGACCAGATCGCGATCGTGCGGCGCTTCCTGCTGGCATCGTGATGCCGGGCAGGCGCGCCCGTACAGGAGAATGAGCCGATGGCGGATCAGCCGCAGGTTGAACTGGCCCAGTCGCTGCAGCCGCGCCATGTGACGCTCATTTCGCTGGGCGGCATCATCGGGGCCGGGTTGTTTGTCGGCAGCAGCGCGGCGATCAACATCGCAGGCCCCGCCGTCCTGATCAGCTACACCCTGTCCGGGGTCCTGGTGTTCCTGATCATGCAGATGCTGGGCGAGATGGCCGTGGCGCGGCCCGGCATGGGAACCTTCGCCGAGTACGCGGCGCTCGGGTTGGGTGGCTGGGCCCGATTCGTCATCGGGTGGCTGTACTGGTACTTCTGGATCATCGTGATCGGGGTCGAGACGATCGCCGGGGCCAAGCTGCTGCAGCACTGGGTTGCGGCTCCGGTGTGGCAGATCGGACTGGTTCTCATTGCAGCGATGACCGCGTCCAACCTGCTGTCGGTGCGCAGCTACGGGGAATTCGAATTCTGGTTCGCGTCGCTGAAAGTCGGCGCCATTGTCGCCTTCATCGGGGTGGGACTGACGTACATCGTCGCATTCGGCCCCGGCCCGGCTCAGGCGGCGCAGCAATTGATCGCGCACGGCGGATTTTTCCCGAGAGGAATCGGCGCCGCGCTGGCGGCAGTCCCGGTCGTGATCTTCTCGATGATGGGCAGCGAAGTGGCCACCATTGCCGCCGCCGAAACCACCGAGCCGGCACGCAACGTCACGCGCGCCGCGCGCACCGTGTCGCTGCGGATCCTGATCTTCTACGTGGCATCGGTGGCCATCATCGTCAGCGTGGTGCCGTGGGACAGCGTGGTGCCGGGCGACTCGCCCTTCATCCCGGTGCTGCAGACGATCGGCATTCCGGGGGCCGATCACGTCATGACGGTGATTGCGGCGACCGCCGTGCTGTCCTGCTTGAACTCCGGACTGTACGTCGCCTCGCGCATGCTGCACGAGCTGGCCCGGCGCGGCGACGCGCCCGCCCTGTTCGCGGTGACCTCGGCGCAGCGCGTGCCCCGGCTCGGTATCCTGTTCGGCACAGCTGCGGGGTTCGCCGCCGCACTCGCCTCGATTCTTTCGCCCAACGGGGTGTTCCTGTTCCTGATCAACACCTCGGGCGCGATCATCCTGTTCATCTACATGCTGGTCGCGCTCGGCCAGATCCGCTTCCGGCAGCGGCTGCAGCGCCAGGGCGAACGGCTGTCCTTCAAGGTATGGCTTTTTCCGTGGCTGAGCTACGCGGTGATCGCCGGCATCGTCGCCGTGCTGGTGCTGATGGCGTTCACGCCGGACATGATGATTCAGCTCGGCTTGAGTGGGTTGAGCGCGGCCGTGGTGGCGGTCGCGCTCGTCATTCGCCGCGCGGTGGGCAAGCGGGTCGCGGGTGCGTCGGTGCCGCCGGGCGGCGCAGCGAGCAGCGCGTCTCAATAACCCGTGACCGGATCGATCAGGTAAAAGCGCCTGAGCAGCGCATACCAGTCGGGAAGCGCATCGCGCAGCCGCTGCGGCTCGACGAAGAAGGCCTCGCTGGATACGGCGAAGAACTCGGCCTCGTCCTGCGCCGCGTAGGCATCGAGCGGAAGATGCGCATAGTACGGCCCCGCGTCGCTGGACTCGGGATCGACGTCCCCGGGCAGCTCCAGCTCGACCAGGTCGACGGCGGCGCAGAAGCGCTGATAGGCATCGTCCAGCACGCGGCGCCACTGATGCGGGTCCAGCCCCGCGTGCAGCCGCCGATCCAGCGGCGGCAGTCCATCGGCCTGGCCGCTCAACAGATCGAGCTTATGGGCGAATTCATGAATGACGACGTTGAAAGGGGCTTCGCCCGCAACCGGCTCCGAGGCGTCCTGCGACCACGACACGACCACCGGCCCGGCGTCCCACGTCTCACCCGCGGCCGTTTCCTCGAACTCGTGCACCAGCCCGTCTTCGTCCTGGATGCGGCGCTGCGCCACGTACTCCGAGGGGTACACCACGATTCCACTCCAGCCGCGATACCACTCGATGCCCAGCTTCAGGATCGGCAGACAGGCCTGAGCGGCGACCGTGACCTGGATATGGGATGTCAGATCCAGACCTGCGGCGCCCGTCATCACCTTGGTGGCGAGCAGCTGGCCGCACATCTCGCGCAGGCCCGATGCGGGCGCGGCGGCAAAACGGCGCAAAAAGACAAGTTCGCCCACCACGCGGTCCCACAAAGGCGACGGGATATCGACCGCGTCGGAGGCAAGCGCGCCGAGCAGCCGACCGAGCATGCGGCATTCTGCCCCATCGGCGCAGGCGCTCGCTGGCCGAGAGTCCGGTGGCGATGCGTTGTGCGGATATCAGACACCCACGTCGACAGCAGCGAGCTGGGCAACTAGACTGGTTCGTCAAGCGGCCTTTCGAGCCGATGGCAAACGGAGAGGAGAAGATCATGCGCCGGTCCCATGCCGAGCCGACTCTGGCGGCTCTTGTCGCAGTGCTGTTCGCCCCGGCCATCAGAGCTCAACAGACGCCGCCGCCTGTGGCGGCAACGGAAGCGGTCCCACCCGAGCAGATCGTCGTCACGGCCCAGAAGCGCAGCGCACTGCTGCAGGACGTGCCCTTTTCAGTGGCCGCGCCCAGCGAGACGCAGATGCGCAACGCGGGCGTCGACAGCATCGTTGACCTGGCGCGCAACGTGGCCGGCCTGACCATCGCCGACCTGGGCCCGGGTCAGAGCCAGATCGCCATCCGCGGGATCAGTTCCGGGCAGGTGATCCGCGACCAGCCGGGCGTGAAGGAGCAGGTGGGCGTCTACCTGGACGAGTCGCCCATTTCGGTGGCTCTGTTCACTCCCGACCTGGTGCTGTACGACATCGATCGCTTCGAGGTGCTGCGCGGCCCGCAGGGCACGCTGTTCGGCGCCGGCTCCGAGTCGGGCACGCTGCGCTACATCACCCGCGCGCCCAGGCTGGGCGTGTTCGAGAGCAACGTCGAAGCCACCGGCGACTTCACCGCCGCGGGCCATACCGACGGGGGCGGCACGGTGCGTGGCATGGTGAACGTTCCGCTCAGCTCCACCGCAGCGGTGCGAGGCGTCCTCTATCAGGATCACCAGCCGGGATTCATCGATGCCATCCAGCCGAACGGCGAAATCAACAAAAACGTCAACACGGCAGACCGCTATGGCGGCCGTCTCGGGTTGCTGTGGAGACCAACCAACGACCTGAGCCTCGAACCGCGGTTCGTCATACAGAGCCTTTCCACCGGGGGATTCCCGCGTGTGGACCTGTACAACATCCTGGGCAACCCTTACACGACGACCCAGCCGGCGGTAACGATCGGCGACCGCCAGCAGTTCACGCAGCAGCCGGAGAGCATCAACGACCAGTTCCAGCTGGGTGACTTCAACGCCGATTACGACCTGGGCGGCGCAGATCTGAAGTCGGTCACCTCGTATACGCACCGCAAGGTCACGGTCCGGCGCGATGCCACCCAGCTCACCGGCAGCGTCACGTACGACCTGGGCACTCCTGGGCCGAGCGGCCAAACGGCCACACCCGCGGATGTGCGGCTGAACTCGCCGCTGTACGACCGCACGGAGCTGAACGTGTTCAGCCAGGAGGTGCGCCTGGCGTCGTCCGGCACCCACACGGTGGATTGGCTCGGTGGAGCGTTCTTCCAGCATGTGGGGCGCCACTACGGTCAGGATCTGCCCACGCCCGGATACGACGCCCTTTCGACGCGGCTCGGGTATCCGATCTCCACGGCGCTCGCCGCGCCGCCCAACACGCCTTTCTATTCCGACCTTCACTATAACTTCCGCCAGTACGCATTCTTCGGCGAGAGCACCTGGCACATCACCGACCAGTGGTCGGCCACGGGCGGCCTGCGCTACTACAACTTCAACGAGAGCCGCACGCAACTCTTCGGGGGCCTGTTCGGCTGCTGCTCGCAGAACGGGGGCGCGGTGCGGTCCAATGGCGTATCGGAGCGCGTGATCCTGACCTACAAGCTGAACCCCGACCTGCTGTCCTACGCGCAGGCCTCGCGCGGCTTCCGGCTCGGCGGCATCAACGATCCGCTCAATATCCCGCTGTGCTCGCCGTCCGACATCGTGACCTTCGGGGGCCACTCCGGCTGGCTGGACGAGACAGCGTGGAACTACGAGGTGGGCGGCAAGATGCAGTTCCTCGACCGCAAGGTGACCTTCAACAGTGCGCTGTTCTGGACCGAGATCCATGATCTGCAGGCGACCACCACCGCGGGCACCTGCTCCTCGCGCGTCGTCTTCAACGTGCCCAACGCGCACAGCACCGGCATCGAGGCCGAGCTCACTGCCCGGCCGAATTCGACCTGGGATTTCAGCCTTTCGACGACCTGGGTGAATGCCGAGCTCACGTCCTCGGTCACGTCCACGTCCTCGACGGGCGTGAAGACGGTGGTCGGCGGGCTCGCCGACGGCGCCCGCCTACCGACCGCGCCACGGCTGCAGGCCGTTGCCGGCATCGGTTATACCCGCCCGCTCGAGGCCGGGAAGACCCTGTTCGGCGTCTTCACGGTGCAGTACGTCGGCTCGTCCTTCTCTCAGTTCGAAAACGAGGCGCCGAACTTCGGCCTGATCTGCGGCGGAACAGGGTGCCCGTCGGGCGCGGCGCGGCTGATTCCGTTTGGAGGTCCGCTGACCACGAACCGCATCGGCTTCAACCCGCAGCTGCCGAGCTACTCGCTCGGCAACCTCCACATCGGCATCAGGACCCTGAAGTGGGAGGTGTCCCCCTTCATCAACAACCTGTGGGACAAAACGGCCCGCTTGGCGCTCGATTACGAGCGCGGCCGCAGCGCCCGCGTGGGTTACCTAACGAACATGCCGCGCACGATCGGCGTGACGGGACGCTACAACTTCTAAATTGGCCGGACTATCCGAGCGCCCTGCGGACGGACTGCTCGACCACTTCGATCTGCGCCTCGCCGGTCCGCGGGTGCAGGAAGGCCAGGCGAATCGCGGTCCGATCGTGCAGCGTCGTGCTGGAGACGCGCAGCTGTCCTGAAGCGTTGATGCTGGCGAAGACGCGCTGCGTGGCGGCGTCGCCCGCCGCGGCGCGAAACGCAACGATCGACAGATCCGGATCGTGCAGCACGTCGATCGCGGGGTCGACGCGCAGGCGGGCCGCGGCCAGCTGCGCCAGGTCAAGCGAGCGGTCCAGCGCCTGTCGAAAGGCGGCCACGCCGTGCAGGTGCAGCGGCAGCCAGACGAGCATGCCGCGAAACGGCCGTGTCAGCTCGGGACCTCGCTCGAAGTAATTGGGCAGGTCGGCCAGGCGCTGCACATCGCGCATGTAGGCCGCTTGCTCTGAATGCGCCCGCGCCAGCGCCCCGGGGTGACGCACCAGCACGGCGGCCACGCCATACGGCAGGAACAGGCCCTTGTGGGCATCCACCACGACCGAATCGGCCGCCGCGATGCCCTGCAGCCGTGCAGCGCCCCGCTTGGTCAGCGCGAACATGCCGCCGTAGGCCGCGTCGACGTGAAACCAGGCGCGATGGCGCGACGCGAATGCGGCCAGTTCATTCAGGTCGTCGACGGAACCCGTGTCAGTGCTGCCCGCAACGCCCACGATCAGCCACGGCCGAAGGCCCAGGGCCCGGTCACGCTCGACCTGCTCGCCCAGCGCCTGTGTATCCATACGGCCAAGCGTGGGCCCGACCGAGGTTGCTCGAATCGAGCGAATGCACCCGGCCGGTATTCCGCACAGGCGCATGGCCTTGCGCAGCGAATGATGGACCCGTTCCGACAGGTAGGCCACGCTGCGATCGGGCGCGAAATCGCCCTGGTCGCGGGCGCAGACGATCGCCGTCTGGTTGGCGAGCGAGCCGCCTGACAGCAGCAGGCCTTCGGTCGCAGGCGGCATCCCGAACAGGGCCGCCAGCCAGTGCAGCACGCTTTCTTCGAGCGCGACCAGGCCGGGCGACTCGAGCGCCGTGGCGGTGAACGCGTGCAGCCCGGCGGCGAGCAGGGCAGCGATTACGCCGCTGTACAGTCCGCCGTTGGGAACGAAGCCGAGGTCGCCGCCGTGCGCCTTGCTCCAACCACCCTCGGCGGCCGCCCCCAGCCGTTCCACCAGCTCGGTCAGGTCGGTGCCGTGCTCGGGCGGAGCAGCCCGCATCGCTTGAACGCGCTGCGCCGGCGTGGGCACGAAGATCGGCCCGTGGTTGCGAGCGTCCTGCACCCGCTCGATCAGCTCGAAGGCGTCTTTGGCCAGCCGTTTACGCTGCGGCGCATCCAGGTCAAGGGGCCATCGCCGCGATGCAGGTCGCCTGAGCATTGGATCCTCCCGGTCGCATTGTGCCGGGCGGTGTAATTTGCGGGTTGCCGGGCGTTCGTGCGCAAACGCCGCCGGGGCCAGGACATCCCGTGACAGCACAGCAGCAACAGCATCCCCCGCCGGGGCCGGACTCGACCTTGAACCCGGTCGAGGCGCGGGCCCTGATTTTTCCGCTCTATGAAGGCCGCCTGCTGCGCAGCGGCGAGCCGATGGCCGATCACGCCGAGGGCCTTGCGCAGATCGTGCGTTCCGTTCGCGAGGCCCCCGATCTGCTGGCGGCCGCATACCTGTTCGGCGCCCATGAGGTGCTGCGCGATGCCGACGAGTGGGTCCGCGGCCGGGCCGGGGCGACGGTGGCGGTTCTGGTCAGCGATCTGCGGCAATTGCGGCAGTTGTCGGAGAGCCTGCGCTCGCGCGCAGTCGGCGCGGACGATGCCCGTCGCCGTGAACCACAGGCCGAAGCGCTGCGGCGCATGCTGCTGGCGATGGTCAACGATCCGCGGGTGGTCGTGCTGCGCCTGGCTTCGCGCCTGCAGACGATGCGGTTTCTGGCCGAGCAGCCCTCCTTCGCGCTGCGCGCTACGGAGGGTGACTCCGCCGTGGCCCTATGGGCCACAGCGGGGTCAATCGCGCGCGAAACGGCCACGCTGCTGGTGCCGCTGGCCAATCGCCTTGGCATCTGGCAGTTGAAATGGGAGCTTGAAGACCTGGCGCTGCGGCTGCTGGAGCCGCAGACCTACGATCAGATCGCGCGCCAGCTCGAGCAGACGCGCGAGCAGCGCGACCGAACGGTCCAGCAGGCCGCCGACCGCCTGCGCAGGATCCTGGCCGAGGCAGGCGTCCAGGCCGAGGTGAGCGGGCGGCCCAAGCACATCGCCAGCATCCACCAGAAAATGATCGCCAAGCGCCTGTCGATCGAGCAGGTGCACGATCTGCTGGCGCTGCGAGTGATCGTCGAGCAGATCGCCGGCTGCTACGAAGTGCTGTCGGTGGTCCATTCGAACTGGTCGCCGATCGAGACCGAATACGACGACTACATCGCCCGACCCAAGCGCAACGGATACCAGTCGCTGCACGCGGTGGTGCAGGATGCCGATGGCCGCCCGATCGAGATCCAGATCCGCACGCGCCAGATGCACCAGAACGCCGAGCTGGGCGTGGCGGCGCACTGGCGCTACAAGGAGGGGCGGCGCGATGCGGCGGCCGAATACGACGAGCGCATCGGCTGGCTGCGGCGCCTGTTCGACTGGAACCTGGATGCCGAGGCCGGCGACCAGCCTGGCGGGCAGGCGGCAGCGCAGCGCATCTACGCCCTGACGCCGCAGGGGCGCGCCGTGGAACTGCCGCCCGGGGCCACGCCGATCGATTTCGCCTACCACGTCCACACGGAGCTCGGCCATCGCTGCCGGGGCGCGCGCGTGGACGGGGCGCTGGTCGCGCTGAACACGCGCCTGCGCACCGGTCAAACGGTCGAAGTGATCGCGGCGCGCAGCGGCGGGCCGAGCCGCGACTGGCTCAACCCGGAACTGGGCTTCCTGGCGAGCGCGCGCTCCCGCACCAAGGTGCGGCAGTGGTTCAACGCGGTCGAGCACGAGCAGTCGGTGGCGGCCGGCCGGGAGGTGGTGGCGCGCGAGTTGCAGCGCCTGGGGCGCACCTCGGTGGGCCTGGAGGACCTCGCCCAGCGGCTGGGTTTTGCGTCAGTGGACGACCTGTTCCTGGCGGTGTCGCGCGAGGAGCTGGGTTCCCGCAGCATCGAGCAGGCGCTGTCGGGAACGGCCCCGGCGCAGGAAGCTGCCGAGGTCGTGCCGGCGCTGCGGCCGCCCAAGCCGACCCAGGGGCGTGTGCTGGTGGTCGGGGTCGATTCGTTGATGACCAGCCTGGCGCCCTGTTGCCACCCGATCCCGCCGGACGTGATCATCGGCTTCGTCACGCGCGGCCGCGGCGTCTCGGTGCACCGGGCCGAGTGCCCCAACGCCCGTTCCCTGGCCAAGCGCACCCCCGAGCGCGTGATCGACGTGACCTGGGGCGCGGGCGGCGATGGCTATCCGACCGAGGTCTTCGTGCTGGCGCAGGATCGGCCCGGCCTGCTGCGCGACATCTCGGAGGTGTTCGCGCGCGAGAAACTCAACGTGCTGGGCGTCAATACCCTGTCGCACGACGGCGAGGCGCGTATGCAGTTCACGGTCCAGGTGCCCGACGCCGCCACGACGCGCCGCACCCTGGTGCAGATCGGGGAGGTCAAGGGCGTGGTGGTCGCCCGCCGGCGCTGACATTGATCCCCTCTCCCGCGCCGCGGGAGAGGGGAGAAGTGCGTCAGAACGGCGCCAGATAGATCCGCCGCAGCGCCTTGCGGCGGCGCGGCTTGCGACCCTTGCCCAGACGGCCGATCAGCGACAAGGCCCGCTGTACGGCTTGGGGCAGCCTCATCGCTTAGGTTGACCCGCGGCCAGCTGCGCGGCCAGCAGGTCGAAGTGACGTCCATAGCGGCGGTTGATTCCGTCCAGCGACAGCCAGATCAGGAAGTCGGCGCTGTTGAAATCCGGGTCCCATGCCGGCTCGCCGCAGACCTTGGCTCCCAGCCTGACGTAGCCCTTGATCAAGGGGGGCATCTCGAAGGTGGTCGCGCGTGGAATGCGTTCGTGCGGAAACGGCAGGCGCGGAAACACGCGGTAATCGGCGCTGGCCAGGTAAAGCTGCAGCTCGTCGCGCAGGCGAGCCGCCTGCATTCCGCCGTCGCCCAGCGGGGCGCTGGCGCACCCGATCAGGTGGCGGTAGCCGGCGGCCTTCATGTACTGCGCCAGGCCGGCCCACAGCAGCAAAATGGCGCTGCCGGTCCGGTAGTCCGCGTGCACACAGGAGCGGCCGACCTCGATCAGGGACGGCCGCAGATGCGTCAAGCGGCTCAGATCGAATTCGTTTTCGGAGTACAGCTTGCCCAGCTCGCGCGCCTTGTGCGGGGGCAGGATCCGATAGGTGCCCACCACGCGCGTGGTGTCGTCGTCCCGCACGATCAGGTGATCGCAGAACGGGTCGAATTCGTCCTGATCGAGCGCGTCGTCGGTTTCGCCCAGCTGGGCGCCCATTTCCTGCGCAAAGACCTCGTAGCGCAGGCGCTGTGCATCCTCTATGTCGGCCGGGCCGCGCGCCAACCCCACTGAGAGCCGCGGCTCCCGCTGCGACTTGTCACTGCCGGGTTCGAGCAAGGAGCCATGTTGCACATCGCGAGAAGACATCGGCACTTCCGCCGTGGGATCGGCGGACTCTAAACGTCCTCGTTGTCGCATTCGTGAAGTGTTCATTTCAAGGAGATGACAACTCGGGCGCCGATTGTAAGCCCTCGTGTATGATCAACGGCCGTTTTATAGGCGCGTAGCTCAGCTGGTTAGAGCACCACCTTGACATGGTGGGGGTCGTTGGTTCGAGTCCAATCGCGCCTACCACCCGCTCATCACATGCCCTTGATATCCCTTCCTGACGGTACTCAGCGACGATACGATCGCCCCGTTACCGTTGCCGATATTGCGGCCTCGATCGGGCCGGGGCTGGCCAAGGCGGCCCTGGCGGGTCGCGTCGACGGTCGCCTGGTCGACACCTCGTTCGTGGTCGACGGCGACGCCAGCGTCAGGATCATCACCGAGCGCGATGCCGATGGGCTGGAGATCATCCGGCACTCGACCGCGCACCTGCTGGCCTACGCGGTCAAGGAGCTGTTTGCGGACGCACAGGTGACCATCGGTCCGGTCATCGAAAACGGTTTTTATTACGACATCTCGTACCAGCGCCCGTTCACGCCGGAGGACCTGCAGGCGATCGAACGCAAGATGACCGAGCTCGCGGCGCTGGACGAACCGGTGCGGCGCGAGGTCTGGCAGCGCGACGAAGCCGTACGTTTCTTCGAGTCGATCGGCGAACGCTACAAGGCCGAGATCGTGGGCTCGATTCCGCCGGAAGAGCCGATTTCGCTGTATCGCGAGGGCCGGTTCATCGACCTGTGCCGCGGGCCGCACGTGCCGTCGACCGGCCGCTTGAAGGTTTTCAAGCTCACCAAGGTGGCCGGGGCCTACTGGCGGGGCGACAGCCGCAACGAGATGCTGCAGCGGATCTACGGCACCGCGTGGGCCCGCAAGGAAGATCTGGACGCCTACCTGCACATGCTGGAGGAGGCGGAGAAGCGGGATCACCGCCGGCTGGGCCGGGAGCTGGACCTGTTTCACATGCAGGACGAGGCCCCGGGCATGGTGTTCTGGCATCCGAAGGGCTGGACCATCTGGCAGCAGGTCGAGCAGTACATGCGCCAGGTGTACCGGGACAACGGTTACCAGGAAGTGAAGGCGCCGCAGCTGCTGGACCGTACCCTGTGGGAAAAGAGCGGGCATTGGGACAATTTCCGCGAGAACATCTTCACCACCGAGTCGGAGAACCGGCACTACGCGCTCAAGCCGATGAACTGCCCCGGGCACATTCAGATCTACAAGTCCGACTTGCGCTCCTACCGCGATCTGCCGTTGCGCTACGGCGAGTTCGGCCAGTGCCATCGCAACGAGGCCTCCGGCGCGCTGCACGGGATCATGCGCGTGCGCGCGTTCACGCAAGACGACGGCCACGTCTTCTGCACCGAAGACCAGATCCTGCCGGAATGCCTCGCGTACACGCGGCTGCTGCAGCGCGTGTACCGCGACTTCGGCTTCAACGACATCGTCTACAAGGTCGCTACCCGCCCGATCCGGCGCATCGGTGCCGACGAACTGTGGGACAAGGCGGAGCAGGCGCTCGCGCAGTCGCTCGAGCAGTCCGGCTGCCCGTTCGAGACGATTGCGGGCGAGGGCGCCTTCTACGGTCCCAAAATCGAGTACCACCTGAAGGACTCGATCGGTCGGTCGTGGCAGTGCGGAACGATGCAGGTCGACTTCTCGATGCCGGCACGCCTGGGCGCCGAGTACGTCGCCGAGGACAACTCGCGGCGCGTTCCGGTGATGCTGCACCGGGCCATCGTGGGGTCCCTGGAGCGCTTCATCGGGATCCTGATCGAGCATACCGCCGGCGCCTTGCCGCTGTGGCTGGCGCCGGTGCAGGTGACGGTCGCCAGCATCAGCGAGCACCAGCGCAACTACGCGCTGGCGACGGCCGAAGCCCTGAAAAAACAAGGATTTAGGGTCGACGCCGATTTGCGGGACGACAAGATCGGATATAAAATCCGAAGTCTTGCCCTGCAAAAGCTACCCTACATCTGCGTTGTCGGTGACAAGGAGCTGCAGGCAGGAACGGTGGCCGTGCGCGCTCGCGGGAGCGTCGACCTGGGGGTGATGTCCCTGGCGGCGTTCGCGCAGCGCTTGCGGCTGGAAGTCGAGCAGCGAAGCATCCCGGTGGCCGCGGCCGAGGCCGCGCCGGCGTCGCGCGCGGGCTGAGCGCGCGGCGGCAGTCCCGGGGGCGGGCGGCTCGATATTTTTTTTCAAGGAGGTTGCAACCATCGCTCAAGAACGTGCGCATCGACTCAACGGTGAGATTACGGTTCCGGAAGTCCGATTGATCGGAATCGAGGGCGAGCAGCTTGGAGTGGTCCGAACCGCCGACGCGCTTCGGATGGCCGAGGAAGGCGACGTGGATCTGGTGGAAATCGCGCCGACCGCCGTTCCTCCCGTGTGCCGGCTGATGGATTACGGCAAGTTTCGCTACGAGGAACAGAAAAAAGCGCACGAGGCCAAGCTCAAGCAGAAGCAGATACAGATCAAGGAAATCAAGTTCCGGCCGGCCACCGATGAGAACGACTACCTGACCAAGGTCAGGAAGCTCACCGAGTTTCTGGAAGAGGGCGACAAGGCGAAGGTGACGATGCGCTTCCGCGGCCGCGAAATGGCGCACCAGGAACTGGGTCTGAAGGTGCTGGAGCGGGTCAAGGCCGATCTGGAGACGATCAGCCAGGTCGAAGCAATGCCGAGGCTCGAAGGGCGCCAGATGGTGATGGTGCTGTCGCCGAGGAAAAAGAAGTAGGAAGCTGCGGCCAGCGTGCCGCACGACAAGTGTCGCAGGCAATTGAAGTCCCGGCCCACAAGCGCCGGGCGCCCGGCGGCATCGAAGAAGAGGAACGTGTCATGCCGAAAATGAAAACCAAGCGCAGCGCCGCCAAGCGCTTCACGGTCCGCGCGAGCGGATCGATCAAGCGCGGCCAGGCGTTCAAGCGCCACCTGTTGACGAAAAAGAAAACCAAGAACAAGCGCCACCTGCGCGGATCGGTCGAGATCCACGCCGCCGACGAGAAGTCGGTGCGCCGGATGCTGCCGTACTCCTGAGGAGGCACGAACATGCCCCGCGTAAAAAGAGGAGTTACCAGCCGCGCCCGTCACAAGAAAGTGCTGGCGCAGGCCAAGGGCTACACGCAGCGCCGCAGCAGCGTATTCCGGGTCGCCAAGCAGGCGGTGATGAAGGCGGGCCAGTACGCCTACCGCGATCGGCGCACGCGCAAGCGCGTATTCCGGTCGCTGTGGATCGCCCGCATCAACGCCGCCGTGCGCGAGCACGATTTGTCGTACAGCGCGTTCATGAACGGCCTGCGACGGGCCGCCATCGACCTGGACCGCAAGGTGCTGGCCGACATGGCCGTGCTGGACAAGCCCGCCTTCGCGGCCATCGTCGACCGGGTCAAGTCGTCGCGCAGCCAGTAGGCTGCGCGACGACCCGCCGAAGCGCATGGGCGCGAAGGCGGGCGCTGGCGGTGCCACGATGCCATCGATCGACGATCTGATCGCCGAGGCGCGCGATGCGTTCGCCTCGGCTGAGCGGCCGGCCGACCTGGAAAACGCCAAGGCGCGCTTTCTTGGCAAGTCCGGGTCGATCACCGAATGGCGCAAGAAGCTGCCTCAGCTCGACCCGGAGCAACGTCGCGCCGAGGGCGCGCGGCTGAACGCGGCCAAGGACGCCATCGAGGAGCTGCTGGCGCAGCGGCGGGCGCAGCTCGCCGAGGCGGCGCTGTCGGCCCAGTTGGCGCTGGACGCCGTCGACGTCAGTCTGCCGGGCCGCGTTCGCGGCCGCGGCGGCCTGCATCCGGTGATGCGTACCTGGATACGGGTCGAGCAGATCTTCCGCTCGATCGGATTCGACGTGGCCGACGGCCCCGAGATCGAGACCGACTGGTACAACTTCACCGCGCTGAACAACCCGGAGAACCATCCGGCCCGCTCGATGCAGGACACGTTCTACGTCGATGCGACCGACTCCGAGGGGCGGCCGCTGGTGCTGCGCACCCACACCTCGCCGATGCAGGTGCGTTATGCGCGCCAGCACCGCGGGCCGGTGCGCGTGATCGCGCTGGGGCGGACCTACCGGGTCGACAGCGACGCCACCCACTCGCCGATGTTTCACCAGGTCGAGGGGCTGTGGCTGGACGACAACATCAGCTTTGCCGACTTGAAGGGCGTGTACACGGATTTTCTGCGGCGCTTCTTCGAAAGCGACGATCTGCAGCTGCGATTCCGGCCGTCGTACTTCCCGTTCACCGAGCCGTCGGCCGAGATTGACATGCTGATCACGGGCGGTGCCCGCGCGGGCCGCTGGCTCGAGATTTCCGGCGCCGGCCAGGTGCATCCCGCGGTGGTTCGCAACTTCGGCCTGGATCCGGAACGCACGATCGGCTTCGCCTTCGGCTCCGGGCTGGAGCGCCTCGCGATGCTGCGTTACGGGGTCGACGACCTGAGGCAGTTCTTCACCGGCGACCTGCGGTTCCTGAGGCAGTTCAACTGACACAGGGGCCGCACCGGTGAGAGTTCCCGAGCAGTGGCTGCGACAGTTCTGCGATCCGCCGATCGATACGCAGTCGCTCGCCGAGCGGCTGACGATGGGGGGCCTGGAGGTCGAGGCGATCGAGCCCGTGGCGCCGGAGTTCTCTGGCGTCGTCGTGGGCTGCGTGGTGGAGGTGGCCCCGCACCCCGACGCCGATCGGCTGAAGCTGTGCCGGGTCGACATCGGCGCCGCGCAGCCAGCGCAGATCGTCTGTGGAGCGCCCAATGTGGCCGCCGGGCAGCGCGTGCCCTGCGCGCTGCCCGGCGCGGTCCTGCCGGGCGGCGTCTCGATCGGGGCCACCACGGTGCGCGGGGTCCGATCGGAGGGCATGCTGTGCTCGGCACGCGAACTGGGCCTGTCCGACGATCACGCCGGGCTGCTGCTGCTGCCGTCCGACGCGCGGGTGGGCGAATCGGTGCGCCGGGTGCTGAACCTGGACGAGCAGTGTTTCGAGATCAAGCTGACGCCGAATCGGGGCGACTGCTTGAGCGTGCTCGGGGTGGCGCGTGAAGCGGCCGCACTGACCGGCGCGGCGCTGCGCAGCCCGGTTTTTCCGCCGGTAGCTGCCACCTGCGAGGAAAAACTGCCGGTCCGGATCGAGGCCCCCGACCTGTGCGGGCGCTTCTCCGGACGCGTGGTGCGGGGCCTCGATGGGGGCGCCACCACGCCGGCGTGGATGCGATCGCGCCTGGAACGCAGCGGCCTGCGCACGGTCTCGGCGCTGGTCGACATCTCCAACTACGTGATGCTCGAACTGGGCCGGCCGACCCACATCTTCGACCTGGGCGCGTTGCACGGACCGCTCACCGTGCGCTGGGGGCGCGCGGGCGAGCAGTTGCGGCTGCTGAACGGGCGACAGGTCGAGCTGGACCCCCAAATCGGCGTGATCGCGGACCTACAAGGGGTGCAATCGTTGGCGGGCATCATGGGGGGCGAGGCAACGGAGGTCAGGCCCGAGACGACCGAGGTGTACCTGGAGGCCGCGTTCTGGTGGCCGGAGGCGATCCAGGGGCGCGCGCGCCGTCTGAACCTCACCACCGACGCGGCGCACCGGTTCGAGCGCGGCGTGGACTATGCGAACACGGTCGAACACATCGAGGCCATTACCCGGATGATCGTGGATATCTGCGGCACCGAGCGCACCCGGATCGGCCCGATCGATGATCAGGTCGCGCGCCTGCCGCAGCGCGCGCCGATCCGGATCAGGACCGCACGCTGCCGAAAGGTGCTGGGAACGGCCGTCAGCGACGACGAAATGGCCGAGGCCTTCCGCCGCCTGGGCCTGGCGTTCCTGCGCAGCCCGGACGCCTTTGTGGTGGAGCCGCCATCGTTCCGCTTCGATCTGCAGATCGAGGAGGATCTGATCGAAGAAGTCGCGCGCGTGATCGGCTACGAGCGCATCCCGTCGCACCCGCCCGTGGCGGTTGCGCGGATGATCTCGGAGCCGGAAAGGTGGCGCGGACCGCACGAGCTGCGGCGCCGGATGGTCGAGAGCGGATACCAGGAGCTGATCAACTACTCGTTCGTCGATCCGCAGTGGGAGGCCGATTTTGCGCTGCCTGGACAGCCGATCTCGGTCGTCAATCCGATCGCGGCCCAGCATGCGGTGATGCGCACCACGCTGCTGGGCGGTCTGCTCGCGGTCCTGAAGCACAACCTGAACAACCAGGCCAGCCGCGTACGGGTGTTCGAGCTGGGCCGCGTGTTCCGGCGGGAGCCGGGCGTGGGGGAGGGCCCGCTGCAGGTAGCGGGCCTGGCGCAACCGGTGCTGCTGGGGGCGCTGGCCTGCGGCAGCGCCGATGAGGAGCAATGGGGCGTGGCGCCGCGCGAAGTGGATTTTTTTGATGTCAAGGGCGATCTGGAGCGCCTGCTCGATCCGCTGTCGGCGCGCTTCGTGGCCGCCGCGCACCCGGCGTTGCATCCGGGGCGGTCCGCCCGGGTCCAGATCGCAGAGCAGGCGGTGGGCTGGATCGGGCAGCTGCACCCGCGCCTGGCCCAGAAGTACGACCTGCCGGCCAGCGCGGTGCTGTTCGAAGTGCAGGCCGAGCCGCTTCAGGCCGTGCCCCTGCCGCGGGCCGCGCCGATTGCCGATGTGCCGGCCGTGGTCCGCGACATCGCGCTGTGGTTCCCGCAGCAGGTTGCAGCATCGCGCGTGTTCGACGAAATCGCTCGCTTGTCGGCCCGGGACCACCGTCTGGCGGTATTGCGCGAGGTTAAGCTCTTCGATGTGTTTCATCCGACCCCCGGCCAAACCGTGGGTCATCCGAAAGCGCCCGCTAACGTGTTGTTAAATAAGGAGAAAAGTCTTGCCTTCCGGGTGGTTCTGCAAGATACTCGACGCTCGCTTTCGGACTCCGACGCAGATGCGGCCCGCGACGCGATCGTCGAACACCTGACGACCGTCCTAGCCGCTCGCGTACGTCAGTGAGTGGCGCGATGGCCGTCGACCCGATGACTTCGTTCAAGTTTCCAGACCTCCCCCCCGCGGCGCGGCCCCGCGCGGAGGCCGAACGCGGCGCCCGCACGCTGACCAAGGCGGAGCTGGCCGACGCGCTGTTCGAGCGGCTCGGGCTGAACAAGCGTGAGGCCAAGGACATGGTCGACGGATTCTTCGACGAGATCAGCCAGGCATTGCAGCGGGGTGAATCCGTCAAGCTGTCGGGCTTCGGCAATTTCCAGCTGCGCAACAAGCCGACCCGGCCGGGACGCAATCCGAAGACAGGAGAAGAGATCGCGATCACCGCGCGGCGGGTGGTGACGTTTCACGCCAGCCAGAAGCTGAAAGCCGCGGTATCGCGCGCGACCGAACGCTGATTCCGAAACCCGGCCGCGTCCCGAGCGGACATGCACACCTCCGAGGCACTGCAGGATGGCGACGGCGCACTGCCGCCGATTCCGGCCAAACGCTATTTCACGATCGGCGAAGTGAGCGAGCTGTGCGCGGTCAAGCCGCACGTGCTGCGCTACTGGGAGCAGGAGTTCACGCAACTGAAGCCGATCAAGCGGCGCGGCAACCGTCGCTACTACCAGCACCACGAAGTTCTGCTGATCCGGCGCATCCGCTCGCTGCTGTACGAACAGGGCTTCACGATCAACGGCGCGCGCAACCGGCTCGATACGGCCGGCGCGATCGTGGCCGATCGGACCGCCGAGACCGCGGGCAAGACGCTCACGCGGGGAGCGATCCGCGCCCGGTTGCAGGAAATTCGTGCGCTGCTGATCCGCGAGGCGTGACGCGCACGGTACAATCCCGGCCAGTCGGGGCGTAGCGCAGCCTGGTAGCGCACTTGCATGGGGTGCAAGGGGTCGCGAGTTCGAATCCCGCCGCCCCGACCAACGGAATTTCGCACTTGCAGCGTCGATTGCTGTTGCTGCTTGCCGCCCGTTCAGCCGCCGCGGCTGAGCCGCCGCCGATCCTGCTGCGTCCCGCTGACTGCGGAGTTCCAAGATGACGATGGCAGAAAACCGAGCAGCCGTCCTTCAGGCGCTCATCGCCTACAGGTTACCTGTAGAGCCCACTATCGAGAAGCTCGCGTCGTTCGGATGGGATGCAATCGAGCCTGTCGCATTCATATTCAGCGGGGACATCGACCGCATTCTTACTCGCTATTTGGCCCAGGAATTGACGGGCGATCAAGTGACAAATTGGGCTGACTTGGTCGAGTGTCGTGAGGACATCGGATACCAACCAGGTCAGGAGCACTTGGCGGATATCATCTTCGAGCTTGCAAACCCTAATTTGCGAGGACCGATAACGCCCGAGGTCGCGAAAAGGATTCAAGCCAGACTGTTCGGGACCTCTAAGGGTGTCTAGTTTTGCGATTTCGATGGCGCGCCTTCACGGCCGGAAGAGGTCCAGCGCCACCCTGGGCGAGCACTTTGAACGCTTCATAGCCAAGCAGATCAAGGCGGGACGCTTCGAGTCCAAGAGCGAAGTCATTCGCGCCGCGATGCAGAAGCGCATCGAGATCGTCAGGGTTCTTCACCAATCCATGGATGTCGAGAGTCACCTCTGAATCGACAAACCGCCCCGGATATCACGTAGTTTATGGTGGGAGCGGTAAGATGCCCCACCCAACCGCTTCATGACGCTGAGACGCCCTCAGCGTCGACCGATGCACATCCTGGTCAGCAATGACGACGGCTATCTCGCCCCCGGGTTGCGGGCCCTGGCCGACGCGATGCGCGCCTTCGGCGACGTCACCGTGGTGGCCCCGGAGCAGAACTGCAGCGGGGCCAGCAACTCGCTGACGCTGACGCGTCCGCTGTCCGTGCGGCGGGCCGATAACGGCTACCTGTTCGTCAACGGCACCCCGACCGACTGCGTACACATCGCGCTCACGGGCCTGCTGGAGCGCCGCCCGGACCTGGTCGTGTCCGGCATCAACGACGGCCAGAACATGGGCGACGATACGATCTATTCGGGTACCGTGGCGGCGGCCATGGAAGGGTACCTGTTCGGGCTGCCGGCGATCGCGTTTTCAACCGTGCAGAAAGGCCACGTGCACCTGGACAGCGCCGCTCGCGTGGCGCAGGCCATCGTCGAACGCTTCGAAACCGGATCGCTTCCGGCCCCGTTTCTGCTGAATGTCAACATTCCCGACCATCCGTACGCGCAGCTGCGCGGGCTGGTGTGTACGCGGCTGGGCAAGCGCCACCCGTCCGAGCCGGTGGTGCGCAGCGTCAGCCCGCGCGGCGACACGATCTACTGGGTCGGAGCCGCCGGCGAAGCCTCCGACGCCAGTCCAGGCACCGACTTTCACGCGACCGCCAACGGCCAGGTTTCGGTGACGCCGCTGCAGATCGACCTGACGCACACCGGGCAGCTGGACGCGGTTGCGCAGTGGCTGGGACAGAGGCCGCTTTGAGCGCCGCCGCCAGCACCGGCCTGACGTCGGAGCGGGTCCGGGCGCGCATGGTCGAGAGGATCCGCGAGCTGGGCGTACGCGATGCGCGCGTTCTGGCGGCGGTGCAGCGGATCGAGCGGCACCGCTTCGTCGATGCGGCCCTGGCCAGCCGGGCTTATGAGGACACGGCCCTGCCGCTGGGGTTCGGGCAGACCATCTCGCAACCGTACATCGTGGCCCGCTGCGCGGAGCTGGCGCTGGCCGCGGCGGCCGATCCGAAAAACGCCCGGGCCCTGGAGATCGGCACCGGCTGCGGATACGCGGCCGCCGTTCTGAGCGAACTGTTCGGCACCGTGTTTTCGATCGAGCGCGTTCGCGCGCTGCACGAATCGGCGCGCGTGAACCTTCGCCCGCTCAGGATCGCCAATCTGCGGCTGGTGTTTGGCGATGGCGCCCTCGGCCTTCCTTCCGAAGCGCCCTTCGGTGCCATCGTCTCGACGGCCGCCAGCGACGAGGTGCCGGCCGCCTGGGTCGAACAGCTCGCCCCCGATGGCGTGATCGTTGCGCCGCTGGGGCGCGATGCACAGATGCTGACGCTGCTGTCGCGCAGCCCGGAAGGTCGTATCGTTCGGCGTGCGCAGGAACCCGTGCGCTTCGTGCCGCTCGTACAGGGAACCGTCAACCCGTGAAGCCGATGACCGCCCGCCACCCGATCTCTGGCCCCATTGCCGCTGCCGCGCTGAGTGCGATCGCGCTCGCCGCCTGTTCGATCTCGTCGACCAACGATGCCCCGATCGTGGAGCAGTCGCGGACCGCCACGGCGCCGCATGTTGCGCCGAGCGCGCCAGCGGCCGCGCCCGCCCCGCCGACCACGCGCGAGGCCCATGACGGTGTCTACGTGGTGCAGTCCGGAGATACGCTGTACAGCATTGCGCTCGCGTTCGGACAGGATTACCGCGACATTGCGCACTGGAACGGGGTGGATCCCGAGGCGCATGTGCGAGTCGGGCAGTCGCTGCGGGTCGCGCCGGCGGCGGCGGAGGAGTCCGCCGCAGCAGAGGCAATCCCGGTTCCGATGACGCCGACCGGGTCGGTCGAGTCGCACCCGCTGACCCCTACGGAAAGCCCCGCACCCGCACCCGCTGCCGCCGCGACTGCGCCGGAGCGTCCCAACGCGTCGGCGAGCACTGCTGCTGCTGCGCCGGCGCCGGCCCCGGCGCAGCCGAGCGCGGCCGAACCGGCAAGCGCGTGGGGCTGGCCCGGCACCGGAAAGCTGCTGGAGCGCTTCGACGAGACCCACAATAAGGGTATCGATCTCGCAGGCAGCGTCGGGGATCCGGTATGGGCGGCCAACGATGGTCAGGTCGTATACAGCGGTAACGGGTTGCGCGACTACGGCAAATTGATCATCATCAAACACACGGACGACTATGTGTCCGTCTACGCACACAACAACGAGATCCTTGTAACTCAGGGGCAGGCCGTCAAGCGGGGACAGCGAATTGCGGATCTGGGGATGACGGGTGCGCCCAGCCCCAGGCTCCATTTCGAGATCCGGCGTCGTGGTACGCCGGTGGACCCACTGACGTATTTGCCGTCCCGCTAAAGCGGCACGCGGACTCATCGCCGGCGTGCCTAGGACGCTGGGGATGGGGCGCCCGCGCAAGTTGAATCCAGGCGAGCCGTCGCTGCTCGGCGGCTCGCCCGAGTTCGAATCCGAAGCCGACGCGCCCGATCAGCGCGCCGACGATGCGATCGCGTTGCAGCCGTCGCACACGCCGGCGCCCGCAGGCCCGGCCGCTGCCAGCAGCGCCGACGATTTCATGGGCGACGCGATGCGCAGCTATCTGGGCGCGATCGGCTCGCGCGCCCTGCTGAGCGCCCAGGAGGAATACGCGTGCGCCATGCTGGCGCGTGAGGGCGACTTCGCCGCCCGTCAGAAGATGATCGAACACAACCTGCGGCTGGTGGTGTCGATCGCCCGCAATTTCCTGAACCGGGGCGTGTCCTTTCTCGATCTGATCGAGGAAGGCAACGTGGGTCTGATCCATGCGCTGGACAAGTTCGAGCCGGAGCGCGGATTTCGCTTCTCCACCTATGCGACCTGGTGGATCCGCCAGGCCATCGATCGGGCCCTGGCCACGCAGGCGCGCACGGTGAGGCTGCCCATGCATGTGCTCAGGGAACTGGCGCAGGTGCAGCGCGCGCGCCACCATCTGGAGACCGGATGGCGCGCGGTCGGGGTCTCGCGCAACGCCGGCGCGGACGACATCGCGCACCTGCTCGGCAAGACGGCCGACGAAATCATCGATTTGATGGCGCTGAGCGAGACGCCGGCCTCGCTCGACCGCCCGATCGACGACAACGACGATGCCCCGGTGTCCGACCTGATGCCCGATCAGACGGCGGCGGCGCCCGAATGGCACGTGGCCCAACGCGAGCTGCAGGTACTGATGGACGGCTGGCTGGACGATCTGTCCGACAAGCAGCGCCTGGTGATCCAGCGCCGCTACGGTCTGAATGGACACGATCCTTCCACGCTGGACGACCTGGCGCGCGAGCTGGGGCTGACGCGCGAGCGGGTGCGGCAGATTCAGCAGGAGGCGCTGGCGCGGCTGAACCGCGCGCTGGCGGCGCGCGGGGTCAAGCGCGACGTGCTGTATTGACCGGCCGCTGCGCGTCAGCGGCGGTCGCGTCCTTACAATCGGGTCGTGACGCCCATTCTGACGTTCGACCTGGAAACCATCCCGGATGCCGCAGCGCTGCGGCAGCTGCGCCCGCAGTGGGCCGGCGCCGACGATCGCACCGTCGCGCTGCAGGCGATGGCCGAGCGCCACGAGCGCACCGGCAGCGACTTTCTGCCGCTGCACCTGCAGCGCGTGATCGTAATCGGCTGCGCGTTCCGGGACGAGGCGGGATTTCGGGTGCGCAGCCTGGGCTCGCCCGTCGACGGCGAGGCCAAGCTGATCGGAGATTTTTTCCGGCTGATCGATCGCTACGTGCCGCAGCTGGTCAGCTGGAACGGCAGCGCGTTCGATCTGCCCGTGCTGCACTACCGCGCCTTGATCCACGGCGTGCCGGCACGGCGCTACTGGGACCAGGGCGACGACGAGCGTGATTCGCGCTTCAGCAACTACGTGAACCGCTATCACCTGCGCCATGTCGACCTGATGGACGTGCTGTCGCGCTACCAGCCCCGCGCCGCCGCTCCGCTCGATGAAGTGGCTCGGCTGGCGGGCTTTGCCGGCAAGCTCGGCATGGACGGCTCGCAGGTCTGGGACGCTTACTGCGACGGCCAGATCGAGCGGATCCGGGCCTACTGCGAAACCGACGTCGTCAACACCTACCTGTTGTACTGCCGCTTCCGCAAGATGCGCGGGCAGCTGGACGAGCCCCGCTATGCGGCCGAGCTGCAACTGGTTCGCGACTCGCTGGCGGCCTCCGCAGGTTCCGTCTGGCAGGAGTACCTGGCCGCGTGGCCGGCGACGCCGGCGCCGTGAAGCCGGACCGGATCGATCGGGTGGAGTCGCTCGATCTGCAGGGGCGCGGCGTCGTGCGCGGCCAGGGCAAGGTCGCGTTCGTCGAAGGAGCGCTGCCGGGCGAAACGATCCGCTGGGAGCCCGTGCGCAGCGGCGGCAATTTCGATGTCGGCCGGCTGCTGCAGGTGCAGCGCGAAAGCAGCCTGCGGGTGGCGCCGCGCTGCGCCCACTTCGGCCTTCAGCGCGGCGCCTGCGGCGGCTGCTCGATGCAGCACCTGGAGGCACGGGCCCAGGTGGCCATCAAGCAGCGGGCCCTGGAAGACGCGCTATGGCACCTGGCGCGCCTGAAGCCCGAGCAGATCGCACGGCCCATCGCAGGGCTGCAGTGGGGCTACCGCCACCGGGCGCGTCTGTCGGTCCGGTTTGTCGCCCGCAGGAACGAAGTGCTGGTCGGCTTTCACGAGCGCGCCAGCAGCTTCGTCGCAGACATCCGCGAGTGCCACGTTCTGGCCGGACCGGTCGGGTCGCTGCTGTTGCCGCTGCGAGCACTGATCGTTTCGATGCAGCTGCGCCAGCGCCTGCCCCAGATCGAGGTCGCGGTCGTGCAGGTCGAGGGCCGGATGCGCACCGTGCTGGTGTTCCGGATCCTGGATAGCCTTCCCGAATCCGATCGCGACGCGCTGGCGCGCTTCGGTGCCGACCACCACGTATCGATCTGGGTCCAGCCCGGCGGGCCCGCCAGCGCGGCGCCGCTCACTGAGCGCGACCAGGTAGAACTCGCGCTGCAGCTGCCCGAATTCGGCCTGCAGGTGCCGTTCGGTCCGACCGATTTCACCCAGGTCAATCATCCCGTCAACGAGGTGCTGGTGCGGCGCGCGGTGGCGCAGCTGGATCCGCAACCGGACCACACCGCGCTGGACCTTTTCTGCGGGTTGGGAAACTTCACGCTGCCGCTGGCCACGCGTGCGCGGCGCGCCATCGGGATCGAGGGCAACTCCGCGCAGGTGGCGCGCGCCGTCCGGGCCGCGCAGTTCAACGGGCTGCAGGACCGGGTCGACTTCATCGCCCAGGACCTCGCGGAATGGAGTCGCGCCGACTGGGAGGCGCTGAACCAGCGCCACGGACCGATCGACCGCGTGCTGCTCGATCCGCCGCGCGAGGGGGCGCTGGCCGTGGCGCGCGCGCTGGCCGCCAGCGCCGTGCGACCGCAGCGCCTGGTCTACATATCCTGCAACCCCGGCACGCTGGCGCGCGACTGCGCCGTCCTGGCGCACGAGGGCGGCTGGCGCCTCGCCTGTGCCGGTGTCGTCAACATGTTCGCTCACACCTCGCACGTCGAATCGCTCGCGGTGCTCGAGCCTGCGGCAAAGTAGCGGCGGGAGCGCTCGGGGGCGAATCCGCGTGTTACACTGCGCCTCCGGATCGCATCGCAACTTATTCTTTTTATTCAGTTTTTTGTGGTGCTCGACGATCGAGCGCGGCGGCGCCCCGGTGCGGCTTGCCGGTCGATCCGCGCGCGCCCAGGAATCCGCATGGCTATCGAAAGAACTCTGTCCATCATCAAGCCGGATGCCGTTCGGAAGAACGTGATCGGGAAAATCCTGGCCCGCTTCGAGGCCGCCGGGCTGCGGATCGTGGCCGCGCGCATGATGCACCTTTCACGCGGCGAGGCCGAGGCCTTCTACGCGGTGCACCGGGAGCGGCCGTTCTTTCGCGACCTGGTCGAATTCATGACGTCCGGACCGATCATGGTGCAGGCACTGGAAGGCGAGGGCGCGATCATGAAAAATCGCGAGCTGATGGGCGCGACCGATCCGAAGAAGGCGGCGCCGGGCACGATCCGGGCCGATTTCGCCGACAGCATCGACGCGAACGCGGTCCACGGCTCCGACGCCGAGGACACGGCGCGCGCCGAGGTTGCATTCTTCTTTCCGGCCACCGCGGCCTCGCCGGCCTCGCGCTGACATCGGAGGCCGCCAGCAGGCCAGCTACGATGGATGCGGTCAATCTGCTCGATCTGGATGGACGGGCACTCGAAGAACTGGTGCAGTCGCTGGGCGAGCGGCCGTTTCGCGCCCGCCAGCTGAAGCGCTGGATCCACCGGCACGGCGCCGGCGATTTCGATTCGATGACGGACCTGGCCCGCTCGCTGCGGGACAAGCTGCGCGGCCGCGCGCAGGTGGCTGCGCCCACCGTGGTTTCGCATGTCACCGCGCCGGACTCGACACAGAAGTGGCTGCTGGCGGTCGGGGCCAAGGACGCGGTCGAAGCGGTGTACATACCGGAGTCGGATCGCGGCACCCTGTGCATCTCGACCCAGGCCGGCTGCGCCGTCAACTGCCTGTTCTGCTCGACCGGCAAGCAGGGATTCAGCCGCAACCTGAGCACCGGCGAGATCGTCGGCCAGCTCTGGCTGGCCGAGCACAGCCTGCGCCGCGCGCTGGCCGGGCCATCGGGCGGCGCTGCCGCGGGGCGTGCGGATCGGGTCATCAGCAACGTCGTGCTGATGGGAATGGGCGAGCCGCTGCAGAACTACGACGCGGTGGTGCCGGCGCTGCGGCTGATGCTCGACGACGACGCCTATGGCCTTTCGCGGCGACGGGTCACGGTGTCGACGGCCGGGATGGTCCCGCAGATCGACCGCCTGGCACAGGATTGCCCGGTGGCGCTGGCCGTATCGCTGCATGCACCCGACGACGCGTTGCGCGACACGCTGGTTCCGCTGAACCGCAAGTATCCGCTGCGCGACCTGCTGGCGGCCTGCCGGCGCTACCTTCGCAGCGCGCCGCGCGATTTCATCACCTTCGAATATGTGATGCTCGACGGCATCAACGACAGCGCTGCGCAGGCGCGTGACCTGGTCCGTCTGGTCCGCGATCTGCCCTGCAAGTTCAACCTGATCCCCTTCAATCCGTTTCCCGGCGCAACGGTCGGTCGTTCGCCGCCCGAGCGCATCCAGGAGTTCGCGGCGCGGCTGACCGCGGCCGGGATCGTGACGACGACGCGCAGGACGCGCGGCGACCGGATCGACGCCGCTTGCGGCCAGCTCGCCGGAGCGGTGGACGACCGCACCGGGATCGCCAGCCGCAACCGGCTGCGCGGAGCATCGGTGCCGCTGCGCGTTGCTTCCTGATGGAAAGGCGAGCTGCGGGATGTTTGCGGCCGCAGCCGGCTGCGCTGGCGCTGGCGCTGGCGGCTGCGCTGACGCTGGCGGCGTGCAAGACCACCACCACCGTGACGAACAGTTCCGACAGCTCCCAGACGAGCGGCGCCAAGGCGGAAGGCGACCCGCACAAGCGTGCCGCGGTGCGCCTGCAGCTCGCTTCCGGCTACTACCAGAAAGGGCAGCTCGACGTGGCGATCAAGGAGGCCACCGAAGCCACCCAGATCGATCCGGCACTGGCGCCCGCGTTCGGACTGCTGGGGCTGATCTACATGGACCTGGCCCAGAACCCGCAGGCGGAAGACAATTTCCGGCGGTCGCTGCAGATCGATCCGGCCGATCCGGAGCTGAACAACAACTTCGGCTGGTTCCTGTGCCGCACCCGCCGCGAGCACGAGGCGCTGCCCTATTTCGATCGTGCGGCCGCCAATCGGATGTACGCCACGCCGGCGATGGCCCTGGAGAACGCCGGAATGTGCCTGAAGCAGGTCGGCGACAACGATCGCGCCGAGAAATACCTGATGCGGGCCTTCGAGCTGGACGCGTCCAGCCCCATCGCGAAATTCCAGCTGGCCCAGCTCTATCTTCAGACCCATCGGGTCGAGCGCGCCCAGTTCTACTACGAGCTGCTCTCCAAGAGCGTGGATCCGAACCCGCAGACGCTGTGGCTGGGCACCCGGATCGCGCACGCCAAGGCGGACGGGCGCACGCAGCAACGCCTGGCCCAGGAGTTGCGCACGCGCTTTCCCGAGTCGCCCGAAGCGGGCCTGCTCAAGCGCGAGGCATTCGATGAATGAGCCCGACGAGCTGCGCCCGCCGGTGCCCCTGGACGATTCGGGCCGCTCGGCGCCCGGATTCGGCTACGCGCTGGCGCAGTCGCGCGTGCGCGCCGGGCTGAGCCTGGAGCAGGCGGCCGCCCGCATCCGGCTGCACCCGCGACAGTTGCGGGCGCTCGAAGACGAGGATCTGGCGGCGCTGCCGGCGGCCGCGTACGCCGCCGGATTCGTTCGCAACTACGCGCGCGAGCTCAAGATCGATCCGGGTCCGTTGGTCGAGGACCTCAATGCGAAGCTGCGCATCAGCGGGCTGGGCACGCGGGCGCCGGACCTGGGAACCGGTGGCACGGTGCCGGTGCGCCTGCTGGACGATCGTGGCTGGCGCCAGCTCGTGCTGGCCGTGATCGTGATCGGCCTGGTGTGCGCCGGGCTGATTGGCGTCTGGATGGCGCATTCGGGCGGCGGGCTCGGCCCCACCACGACGCCCGCCTCCGCCGGCTCGGCGCCGCTTGCGCCCGGCGCGACCGCGCCGGCGGCGTCCAGCGGTTCAGGCGAAATGCCGGCGCCCGAGTCGACCGCCTTGGCGGGGGCCGCTGCCGACTCGCGCGTTCCGGTTGCCGAGGTAACGCCGGTGCCCGGAGCCACGACTGGCCTGGTGCTGCACTTCACCGATCGCTCGTGGGTCGAAGTCAGTCGGGCGGACGGACGGATCCTGTTGTCGCACAACGGCGAGGCCGGCACGGTCGAATTGCTCGACGCGGCCCTGCCGCTGTTGCTGACCGTCGGCCGCGCCGAAGCGGTGCAAGTCGAATACCGGGGCCGCCCGGTGAACCTGAAGCCCTACGTGAACACCAAAGGCGTTGCGCGGCTGACGATCGCCGACAGCCGCGCAACCAGTGGAGGACAGAGCAGCCGATGAACGCCCTGGAAAAATCCTTCGACGGCCCGGCCGCGGCCGGCCCGTCGGCGCGGCGCCGCTCGCGCCAGGTCGAACTGCGCTGGGGCTCCGCGACCGTGCGCCTCGGCGGCGATGCGCCGGTGATGGTCCAGTCGATGACCAACACCGACACTGCCGATCCGATCGCTACCGCGATTCAGGTGCGGGAGCTGGCCGCGGCCGGATCCGAAGCGGTCCGCATCACCGTCAATACGCCCGAAGCGGCGCGCGAAGTCGCTTATCTGCGGGAAGCGCTCGATCGCGGCGGGCTGGACGTGCCGCTGATCGGGGATTTCCACTACAACGGCCACAAGCTGCTGACCCAGTTTCCCGAGTGCGCGCAGGCGCTGTCCAAGTACCGCATCAATCCCGGCAATGTCGGGCGTGGCGCGCGCGGCGAGGACAACTTCGCCCAGATGATCGAGGTAGCCTGCCGCTACGAGCGCCCCGTGCGCATTGGCGTGAACTGGGGCAGCCTGGATCAGGAACTGCTGGCCCGCCTGATGGATGCGAACAGCGCCCGCGCCGAGCCGCTGGACGCCGCCGCCGTGCTGCGCGAGGCGCTGGTGCGCTCGGCGCTGGACAGCGCGCAGCGAGCCGAGCAGCTCGGCCTGCCGGGCAACCGGATCTGCCTGTCGGCCAAGGTCAGCGCCGTGCAGGAGCTGATCGCGGTATACCGGGAGCTCGGGCGGCGCTGCGACTACCCGCTGCACTTGGGCCTGACCGAGGCCGGCATGGGCAGCAAGGGGATCGTGGCTTCAACCGCGGCGCTGTCGGTGCTGCTGCAGCAGGGCATCGGCGATACCATCCGGGTGTCATTGACGCCGGAGCCGGGTGGCCCGCGCGCAAAAGAGGTGCAGGTCGCCCAGGAGATCCTGCAGTCGCTCGGGCTGCGCGCGTTCGTCCCGATGGTGGCCGCCTGCCCCGGCTGCGGCCGCACCACCAGCACGGTGTTCCAGGAGCTGGCCTCGCGCGTGCAATCGTACCTGCGCGATCGCATGCCCGAGTGGAAGAAGACCTTTCCGGGGGTCGAGAACCTGACCGTGGCCGTGATGGGCTGCGTGGTCAACGGGCCGGGCGAGAGCCGGCACGCCGACATCGGCATCAGCCTGCCGGGCACCGGCGAGCAGCCGGTGGCGCCGGTGTTCATCGACGGGGAGCGGCGGATGACGCTGAAGGGCGAGCGCATCAGCGAGGAGTTCCAGGCCATCGTCGAGGACTACGTCAACCGCCGCTACGGCCGGGCCGGCCTGACGACGTCCTGACCGACCGCATGGCCTCGCCGAAGATTGCCGCCGTGCGCGGCATGAACGACCTGCTGCCCGCGCAGGCCCCGCTGTGGGAAGCGTTCGAGACCGCCGCGGTCCGGATGCTGCGAGGCTACGGCTACGCGCAGATCCGCACGCCGATCCTGGAATCGACGGCGCTGTTTCGACGCGGCATCGGCGAGGTGACCGACATCGTCGAGCACGAGATGTACACCTTCGTCGACTCGCTCAATGGCGAGTCGTTGACATTGAGGCCGGAAAACACCGCCGGCGTGGTGCGCGCCGCCATCGAGCACAGCCTGCTGTACGAGGGACCGTGTCGGCTGTGGTACATGGGGCCGATGTTCCGCCACGAGCGGCCGCAACGGGGCCGCTACCGGCAGTTCTACCAGCTCGGCGCCGAGGCGCTCGGACTGGCGGGCCCGGACGTGGATGCGGAGCAGGTGCTGATGCTCAAGCGCCTGTGGCAGGCGCTGGGGCTTTCCGGCCTGCGCCTGGAGCTCAATACGCTCGGCCAGCCGCCCGAGCGGGCGCGCCACCGCGGCGAGCTGATCCGGTATTTGGAGCAACACGAAGACCGCCTCGACGAGGACGCGCGCCGCCGGCTGCACTCCAACCCGCTGCGGATCCTGGACACCAAGAACCCGGCGATGCAGGACCTGGTGGCCGGTGCGCCGCGCCTGCTCGACTACCTGGGCGAGGCCTCGCTCGCGCACTTCGACCGGCTGCAGCAGCTGCTGCGGTCGGCCGGCATCGAATTCACCGTCAATTCCCGCCTGGTGCGGGGACTGGACTACTACAACCTGACCGTGTTCGAATGGGTCACGGATCGGCTGGGCGCGCAGGGCACCGTGTGCGGCGGCGGCCGGTACGATGGGCTGATCGAGCTGCTCGGCGGCAAGCCCGCCCCGGCGTGCGGTTTCTCGATCGGGATCGACCGGGTCATCGAGCTGATGGGAGACGGTCCGGCCGCCGGCGCCCGGCCCGACTGCGACGTTTACGTGGTGCACCAGGGCGGCGCCACCCTGGAGTCTGCGCTGCAGGCCGCTGAGCGGCTGCGCGACGCGGGGCTGGATGTCATCGTGCATGCGGGCGAGGCCAGCCTGAAATCGCAGATGAAGCGTGCCGACGCGAGTGGAGCGGTTTACGCGGTGATCGTGGGCGAACGGGAGGCCGCCGAAGCGGTGGCCTCGGTGAAGGCATTGCGCGCGGTCGATGCGTCGGCCCCGTTTGCGGTGCAGCAGCCCGTCGCGCTGGATCGGCTGGGGCCGACGCTGGCCGGCGCGGTGCGACAGCGGCCCGTTGCGAGTCAATAGAACCTGGATTGGGTGGAACGAAGATGTCATACGACCTGCAGGAACAAGAACAGATCGAAACGCTGAAGGCCTGGTGGAAGGCCAACGGCAACTGGGTCACGAGCGCGGTCGCGGTGGTGCTGCTCGGGGTGCTGGCCTACCAGGGATGGACCTGGTATCAGCTGCGCCAGGCAGGTCGGGCCTCGGTGCTCTATGAGGAGTTCGAGCGCGCCTCGAGCTCCAAGGACCCGAAGGACGCAGCCAAGGCGCGCGACCTGACCGGCACGCTGATCGATCAGCACGGCTCGACCGTCTACGCGGCGATGGCGGCGCTGCGGCAGGCCAAAGCCAACCTCGATGCGGCCGATTTGAAGGCGGCCGAAGCCCAGCTGACCTGGGCCTCCGAGCACGCCCAGCCGAAAGAGCTGGCGCTGCTGGCGCGGGTCCGGCTGGCCGGCGTGCTGCTGGACCAGAAGTCGTACGACCGCGCGCTGCAGGTCTTGAAGGTCGATGTGCCCGCCGCGTTCGCCGGTGCGTTCGCCGACCGGCGCGGCGACGTGTATGCGGCCCAGGGCAAAGCCGCCGATGCCCGCGCCGCTTATACGGAGGCGCTGGTCAAGGCCGATGCGCAGTCGCGAGCGTTGATACAGATGAAGCTGGACGCCCTGCCGGGAGCGTGACGCGCATGTCGCCTGCCCTGTCTTCACGGCGGCATCGAGGCCGGTGGCTCGCGCTGGCCGCCTCGCTGCTGGCGGCCTGCTCGAGCTCGAACGCGCCCAAGCCGGCCCCGCTGACCGAGATCAAATCGCCGCTGCCGATCCGGATCGCCTGGCGCGTGAAGGTCGGTGACGGCCGGCGCTACTTTCTGCAGCCGGCCGTCCTGGAAAACGCGATCTTCGCGGCCAGCGCCCAAGGAGACCTGGTTCGCCTCAATCCGGCCGACGGCAAGGAGGTGTGGCACGTGCGGGCGCCTGGGCCGCTCGGAGCCGGGGTCGGGTCGGACGGCTTCCTGGTCGCCGTGGCCGGTCAGCGCGGCGAGATCTTCGCGTTCTCGGCCGACGGCAAGCTCGCCTGGCAGGCGCTGGTACCGAGCGACGTCGTCACACCCCCACTGGTCGGCCATGGGCTCGTGATCGTGCGTTCGACCGACCAGGGCGTGACCGCATTCGATGCGCAAAACGGCCACAAGAAATGGAGCTTCAAGCGACAGACGCCGTCGCTCGCGCTGCGCGCGCCCACCGAGCTTGCGTTTTCCGGCGACAGCGTGGTGGTCGGATTTCCGGGCGGCCGTTTGGTGGACATCGCGATCGCCAACGGTGCTTCGCGCTGGGACAGCGCCGTGTCCGAACCCAAGGGCGCCACGGAGGTGGAGCGGCTGGCCGACGTGCTCGGTCCGATCGGCCTGCAGGACAACCAGGTGTGCGCAGCGTCCTATCAGGGCCGGGTCGCCTGTTTCGACGCCGCCAGCGGCGAGCCACAATGGGCGCGCGAAATGCCGGCCGGGGCCGGCGTCGCGATCGACGGCGAGCAGCTGGTCGGGGTGGATGCGGCCTCGACGATCGAGGCCTTCGTGCGGTCCAGCGGGACCGCGCGCTGGTCGTCCAAGCTGCTGGCGCACCGCGGCGTGTCTACGCCCGCGGGCCTGGAGAAATGGGTCGCGGTCGGCGATCGCGAGGGCTACCTGCATCTTTTGAGCGCCAGCGACGGCAAGCTGCTCGGCCGCATCGAGCTGGACGGCAGCCCCATCGTGGCGCAGCCCCGCGAAGTCGGCGGCGGCATCCTGGTCCAGACCCAGCGCGGCTATGTCGCGCTGCTGATGCCGCAGGGGTGAAGGAGATCTTGCCCTTCGAAGCTGAGCTTCTACGCATGAAGCCGGTGGTCGCTTTGATCGGCCGCACCAACGTCGGCAAATCGACGCTGTTCAATCGGCTTACGCGATCGCGCGCCGCACTGGTGGCCGATCTTCCGGGGCTGACCCGCGATCGGCAATATGGCGACGCCGACGTCGGGTCCAGAGCCTTTCTGGCGATCGACACCGGCGGATTCGATCCGGGCTCGGGCGAT
>Ga0210409_10000840_pt1 | contig 44125 bp, 27 predicted proteins | sample IncBWH17MmetaG_FD_161649 | JGI IMG/M metagenome (GOLD analysis project Ga0210409, IMG submission 161649) | Forest soil microbial communities from Barre Woods Harvard Forest LTER site, Petersham, Massachusetts, United States - Inc-BW-H-17-M | ecosystem: Environmental > Terrestrial > Soil >... | reverse complement strand
GGGGATTCGACTGGGTGGTGACCCGGCCCTTCGCCTGGCGCCTCCTCAACGTCGAATATACCCACTCCTGGATGAACGACGTGGCTCAGATCCACCCTCAGGAAGGTCTGAAAATCTCCACGCAGGCGGTCGTCCGCATCGGCACTTGGTGAGGCAGAGCCTGTCATTTTCGGGATTGAATTAGTTTCTTGATATTCGCGACTGCGCCGCCACCCATTGCGTTTCCAGTGGTCTTCTTGTGATTACATCACCGCATAAAGTTGAGCTAACTCCCGCGATTTACCAGAGTTCCAAGGTCGCTGGGCCAATTGTGAGTCCTTACTATCACCGACGAATCCAGCAACTCCCCAGTTGTACGCTCGCGGAGTACGCCAAGCCCTTGACGGTCCTCCCTCAGGGCTTCCAATCTTTCTTCACTATCAGCGAACGAGGGTGCGATCGCGTCTTTCAATCGCGCATCCCAGTATTTGAGGCTTGGACGGTGTTCTTCCGGAATAGCCTGCCAGCAGATTCTCGAGACCCAGGAAAGGTGCAATGCCTCAAAGCAGGCGCAAGATTGGTGGGAGCGATCTGCAACATTGCCACTGGGCAGGTCCGCTTCCTCGCTTGAGACGCAGTCTTTGGCCTGCCGCACGAATTCATCCAAACGGCAATCGCCTCAGGCCGCGTCTGGTCCCAACTCGATATCTTCGTCCAACCAGGCCAAAAACAGCTTGTACCCAACCGACAAAACAATGGGGCCGACGAAAAGGCCGATAATACCGATCGCCAAAAAGCCACCGATTGCGCCCAAGAAGACAACAACGATGGGAACGGGGACGCCCCGCCCGAGAAGCAACGGCTTCAAAACGTTGTCCATAAGGGCGACGACAATACACCAAATCAAAAAGGCAACGGCCTTGGCAGTGCTCGCGGTCGCAAAAACGTAGATCACAGCCGGGATTAGTGCCAAGCTCCCCACTTGAAGCACAGCGGCAATGAGGAACAGCAACGCCCACAGGCCTGCTCCGGGGAGCCGAACCACCAGAAAACCGAGACCGGCGAGTAGAGATTGGATTAAAGCTACACCAAGGATTCCGGTGGTAACGCTGCGTATAGTCGCCCCGGCGAGCGCTTCATACTCCGCGCCCTTATTGCCGAAAAGATGGATTGCCAACTTTCTCGAAACTCGCGCACCCTGGCCAGAGCTGGCGAGAAGGAATCCCGCAACCAGAATCGAAACCAAAAACTGCAGCACGCCCAAGCCAACTCCGGCAGCCGCCGAGAGTAGTCCGTTGGCAGCCTCTTTAAGCTGCGGAGCTAGGCTCCGAAGTGCGGCAGGAATATTGTTGGAAGCTAAGCTCCAGAGGTCGCTCAACGGTTTACCGACGATGGGCCAGGTTGTGATAGTCGGTGGGGGCGGCGGAATCGTCAGGGTTTCATTGTGAAGTCCTACCGCGAGAGTTTGGATGCCATCGACCAGGGTTTGAGCGAGCAGCGCAATCGGCACGATCAAGACGCCGAGGAGCAGGATGGTAAACAAGATGGACGCAAAGGCGTCTCGTCCGCCCAGCAGCTTCTGCAGCCAGCAGTATCCTGGGTAACCGGCAATGGCGATGATCAGTCCCCATGCCACCACAGCAATGAAGGGTTTCAGAATACTAAGGCAAGCCGCAACAAGCAGGAAGATGAGCCCGAGGTGAATGGAGACTTCGACGGCTCTGTTCAGATGGGACCTTTCGGGCGTCGGTCGTTCAGCGGTCACAATGCATCCTCCCATCACATCAGAAGTGCTCTTTGGTCGATCGCTACTTTTGTGCCCCCGGCCCGCAAGAAGCGCAGGCCCAGGACCTCAGCTTCTGTTCCAGGCCTTTGTTGCGGCCAGTACACCCAATGCGATGATGATGCCCGTAGTCAGCAATCCCAGCAGGGCTATGAGAACGGCAATGATCCTGGATTTTCTCCTGGTTGGACGGAAATCACCGTAGCCGACCGTCGTTGCTGTAACGAATGCCCAATAGAAACTATCCGGGCGCGACCAGCCCTCCTCCTTGCCGGCAAGATACCCGAGCAGCAAGATTCCCAGGACCAAGGCGAACAAGAGAGGTGAAAAGAGCCAGATTCCGATAGCTAGCTGCTTAAGGAATCTGAAAGTCAGCCCCCACGGAAACACAATGATTACCACCCTTTTAAGTTATTTAGGACTGCAATCTTGGCCACCGGTCTGAATCTTCAGAAGCGGCGCTCGCTCAAGCAAAAACTGCAATTAGTGCAGCTCCAATCTTTGGCATGGCTTTCATTGCGATTAGCTAAACATGGTTGCCATTACAACCGTTTCATTCCATTTCGCTCCCCCAAACTATTCAGCGAGCGGCGCACTCCTCCTAGCCTCAGGCAAATCTTGTCATTGGAGGTCAGGACTCGGGGAAGCATCGGGGGCAATCGCGGCTCCCCGAGTCCAGCTGTACGTTTTTAGGTCGGCGGGGTTGGATCGCTCGCCCCGTTTGACCTGTGCTTAACTTTTTAGCCGTCCACCCGTTCCCAAACAACTGGGGGATTCCCTAGTGAGGTGGCTCGGGGTTTTTCGTTTGCCAACTGCCTGACCAACGCGCAAACCGTACAAGTAGCGATCAGGGATTCCACACGTCTGGTAATCCGACTATCGGAAGTTAGACCGCCCATCCGGGTACTCTTAGGGATTTTCCTAGTTGAGCGCACATCGAGTCAAACATAGGATCGCTTTGAAAATAGACTATGGGCAAGTTTTCGGTAATCGCTTTGTTACTACGACCCGGTCGCCAACGGGTCTTGACCACCGAGGTCCAGCCAGTCAGGGTCGTCTCGTGCTCCACGGGGCACGCGTCGGGAGCTTCGGTCAGATTCTAAGGAGATGCGCAAGTGTTTTTTCGAGCAGGCTTGGTGGTTTCGCTCGGGCGACGATCGTTGGCGCTCGCTCTACTCCTGTTCCCGGCCGGATGCAGTCAACCGACTGTTCCCCCGGCTGAGATTGCTTCACCCAGCGAGTGGCGCACGTTCAAAGGCACTTGGACCGCCTCAGGAACTCGGCAGACGCTCAAGCTGGAGGCAGATCACCGCGCTTCCATTTTCGATTTAAGTGGGTCGCTGCTACTTACAGGAGATCGTGGAATGGGAGTAGGGTTCCGCGCGAAGGCGATCGGCTTCTCCGACAATCTCGCAGGAATGCAGGGCCGGTGTGTTTGGACTGACGAGCGCGGCGATAAGGTTTACAGCGAATTGAAGGGTGAGTGGGTGGGAGCCGGAAATAGCATCGTTGGTACTTTTCTGGGAGGAACCGGCCGATTCGCCGGTATCACCGGGGAGTATTCCTTTCAGTGGAAGTACGTTGTTGAGTCCGAGGATGGCGCAGTAAGCGGGAGGGCCGTGAACCTTCAGGGCCGCGCCCGGTTTGGTTCAACAGCTGCCACGCCTGGCGGAGAACAATCCAAATGAGCACCGCCAAGACCTCGTTCCGCCGACAGCTTATGCGAGCCGTCCCGTTCGTCTTGGCGATTGGGATTTGGTTCTGGCCGATACCAGCCGGTCTAACTAAGGAGGCTTGGCACCTCTTCGCGATATTTGCAGCGGCTATCTTCGCTGTCATTCTGAACTCATTTCCCCTCTTGACAGCCTCGCTGCTGGCGGTCTCAGCTGCAGTGCTCACTCGCACGGTCGACCCCGCTAAGGCTTTCGCTGGTTTTGCCAATCAGAGCGTGCTTCTCGTTATAGTAGCTTTTCTCGTCGCGAATGCAGTTGTGAAATCGGGGCTCGGAAGGCGCATCAGCCTCCTAGTGGTAAGTGCATTCGGGAGATCCACACTGGGATTGGGCTACAGCATTTTTGTCACTGACGCGATGATTGCACCCGCGTTTCCGAGCAACACAGCTCGTGGTGGCGTGCTCTACCCCATCATCCTTTCTTTGGCCCAAAGTTCCGGCTCCATGCCAGACGATCAGAGAAGCCGAAGGATGGGTGGCTATCTTATGTTTTGCGGGATGGCCAGCCTGAGTGTTTCGTCAGCCCTCTGGCTAACCGCAACCTCGGGGAATCCAATTGCGGTCTCGTTGGCAGAGCACTATGGCGTGAAGATCAACTTTGGCTCGTGGCTCCTTGTAGCGTCGATTCCAGTGTTGACGATGATCGCTTTGCTTCCGCTCGTCCTCTACAAATTGTTTCCGCCCGGCGTGACCGACACCCCTGACGCGCCAAAGGCCGCACGCGAAGCTCTAAGCACGATGGGATCTCTCACGCGGGATGAGTGGATTGTTGCGGTGGCTTTCGCCTTCATGGTGACCGGATGGGTGATGGCAGGGACACTGAACTTGAGTCTCGCTGCCGTAGCCTTCGCCGGTCTGGGCGCGCTCCTTGCAACCAATGTCCTTACCCTTGAGGACATCAACTTGCAGGGTGGTACCCTGGTCACCTTTATCTGGCTGGCAGTGCTCTTTGCATTGAGCGGTCAGTTGAACGAGCTAGGCTTCATGGGCTATGTCGGAGCACGGTTGACGTCGCTACTCGGAGGGATCACCTGGCCCATTGCCTACGTCATACTCCTGGTGCTCTACGTGTTGATGCACTACATGTTCGTCAGCCAGACGGCGCAGATCTTGGCTCTCTTCGATGTCTTTCTGGGCGTTGGCGTGAAGACCGGTGTTCCCGCGCCCTTAATGGCTTTTGCCCTGCTCTTTGCGAGCAGCTATTTCTCGACCATTACGCCGCAGGGAGGAAGCCAAAACGTCATTTTCGTCGGGAGTAGCTATCTCACTCAACGTGAACTCTACCGGCTTGGCCTACTGACTACAGTTTTCTGTTTGCTCGTGTTCCTGGTGGTCGGGACGCCGTGGCTCCTCTTTGTCGCAAGGTGATGCCACTAGCGAGTACTCCGGAAGCCACAGATTCTGCCCCAACTCCAGCGGAAACCGCGGTCAAAATTAAAACGGAGCTCCTTCTGCGCGCAGTCTCAAGTCCAGTCAAAGGTACTCGCGAGGCAATCGCCTCCGTTCTCATACGGTCAATCTTCTGAATCGCCAGGACCTTGCTTCAAAAGTAGAGCCGTGAACAGCGTTCCAAAGCAATCGGCACTGCTTCACATGCGTTAAGGAACAGTATCAAAGTCCAGTTTAGCCTTGAGCACACCTGTACCTTCGGGCTATTCAAGGCTCTTAGAAAGAACCGCAGACTTAAGAACATTGAGCCTTCGACCATTCGACGGATACTTTGTGAGGAGACAACAATGAAGAAGGTCTTTTTATTGATGTTTACAGGCGTCTTGTTCACCATTTTAGGTTGCTCAGGAAATTCCCAGAAAGCCGTCTCAAAGAGCGCACCGACAGTAGTGCAGGCATCGGCTGCGCCAGCTAGTACATCTCCAGTTGTTGAGCCGGCGGCCGCGCTTCCCGTACCGTCGGTCGGACACATGAATCAGCAAGCCTGGCACTCTGAAAATGTCAACGACCGCCTCGGCAACGCCGTTGCTCTGCGCAGAACTTCGTTAGACGGCAAGTTCGATTTAGTCATCCTCCAGAAGGGAACGAATTCTTTCTTGTCTTTCGTCAGGCATGCGCGCTGGGAGTCTGTCCGTCACCAGCCTGCCAAAGGCAAGTTAATGTATCTCCGCGTGAAATTTGAGGACGGACAAGAGCAACGCATCGAGTGGGACGAACTAGGGTTCGGCACGGAGAACCTATACAGCGTCTTATGGTCATACCCCGCCAAGGCAGACGCTCCCATCGGTCCGGTGCTGGAAGGCTCCAAAGGTGATTCTGTCGGGGGTGATCAACTCCTTATTCAAGACATGATGAAGCACAAGACAATGCTTTTAGAAGTCGCACCGGGGGTCACGACACAGTTCGACATGACCGGGCTCGCGCACGAAATAGAGAAAGTTCGTACTCCCAAAGCGCAGCCTGTCCTTGAAGCTAGCCAAATTGCCGAGTAGGTCAACGCAATCAGAGGTAAGACGTTTGTTCTTTGGAATTAGCTCTCACGTCCGACTGGAGTCGTGTACCTGCTGACCCATCGCCCCGACTATTAGGAGTAGGAGTTGAAAGTTAAAATCCTTGACAAAGCAAAATCCCCCCTCAGTTCTAAGCAGGTTTCACACGCACTTAATGGCATGAACCATTATCGGAGAATTGCCCGGCCGCTGCCATTGTTCCGAGCGCATGGCCGCAAGCCATGATTCGCTTGTTTAGATCGTCGTTCTGGAGGGCGTCCGGTGCAATGTAAGTCAAGTTCGCCCGTAGGTTAAGGTATTTGTCGCTCAGTTTCGCCATGTTCTGAAATTCGTTGCTCAGAAGCTGATAGGCACTGTGATCGGAAGGCGTACTGGCTGCGACCGAGGCTAAGCGCAGGTTTGTTGTCGCTTGCGCGCGATACGGGGCGAGCAAACCGGAGGACAGAGGGATCCCATTTTGAATAGCAGTGTCCAGTGCGGTGTGCCATTCGCGCAGAGTAGACATCTGCTCTATTCCCGCGTTCAAAAAGGCTTTCGAAAATCCTGGACTGGTTGACGTGTCCTGGTCCGACTCAGGTGGGGACGCTGGCAAGGGAGTTGAGACGGTTGCGGCCGGAGCGTTGTTCGCCGAACAGATAGGCACGTTTAGAGCGAACATCTTCCCAGAGGAGCCAAGCGAGCCCTTGAGGGCATCCGCTAGCGCTTCCAGGCCAACGTAGGCGTGACCATTCACCTGAATCAGGGGAACCTCCGTCGATCGGCCATTGATAATGAGCGCGTGTTTTTGGGTAGAGCTCTGCGAAAATAAGACCGCAGGAATAATTAGGAGCAGTGCTAAAAGACATGACGCGACGGATGGTTTTCCAATCATAGGTCGACTCCCCAAATAAGCATTCCAATTCTAAACAGCCCCATTCTTGGCGATGGACTCCAAACTCCAGATAAGACCGTTAAAGAAAACCACAGCTTCACCATCCGAGGGGCCAGGGCTTGGGCAAAGGAGGGCAGACGCTTCTCCGAAACCCGAACGCCTCGGAATACCCGGCGAGTATTTTGTAGTATGTTTTCATTGCCCAACAACTGGGGAAATCCCCAGTCCTGAAATCAGACCTACGAACCGCGACTGTGCGCATGACATCTCATCTTTAAGCCAAGTACTGCGCTGTCTGCTACCCGACAAGTGAGTCCCGATAAGGGCGACGCCGCTGAGAAGCGTTAAGGCAAAGCCATGCGTGGGACGTGGTAACCGCGGCCAGGAACCCGATTGACGCGCTGACCGGACAAATGAAGTTTTGCTTCAAATGTCCGGTTGTCTGGGCTGAGGTTCCGGACGATGCTAAATCACTTCTTCGGGGGAAAACTCTTCATCGTCTTTTGTATGAATTTGTCCACGTTCTCTTTGAGATTGTTGGCGAATTTGTTGGTGTCCCTAATCTTCTGCGAAGCCATCGCCTGCCACAATTGGCTCTTTGTTGCGGCATCCGTCACGGTAATCTGCATTTTCGCCAGACTATAGACCCATACGTCGGATGAAATTCCTCCAAGGTTGCCCCAAGACCAGTTGACCAAGTCGGTGGCGTATAAATCCCTCTGCGCACCCACATCGGCTTTGGGGAGCCCTCCCGCTTCGTAAGTAATCCTGAAATCTGGATTCTTATCATCCTCTACGAAACCCTGGGCTTGTAGATTCCGGTTAATCGAATCGACGATCGCCATGTTGATGCGTTCTTGATCTTCCTTAGTCTGGCGAGTCAGCAGGTAATTCGACCCCCACGCGTATTTCTTGTATTTCTTGAAATCCACGGATTTGTCGAAAGTAGACTTTACATTTTGTGCGACGGCGTTATCCGGCGGATGCAGCACGCTAACACAAACCAAGAACGAGACTGCTAGTCGTTTTCCAGACACGATGGGCTCCTCAATGCGGCACGATTTTCTCTTCAGTTTGATACCCATGCTCTTGGCCGCTTCTGTATTCGGCACTAACGTAGGGCGCTTAGGAGTTGAACGAGATCAATCTCTCAGAGAGCTCCTCCGTTCGCTGTGGACTAAGCAATTTGCAGATGGTTCATGCCAATTCGCCTAGGACTAGCATTTATTTCGGGTCAGGATCCACTTTCACGAAGCTGTACTTCGCGCTGAATTGGATGCGGGGCGCATTTGCTTTTTGGCCGCTTTGCTCCACTGTCCAGCCATAAAGAAATTCAGCACCAAGGTTGAGTGATCCGCCGGGATTCCAAATTAGATTCGCGCCGGTGTAAGTGCCATGATTGTAAGTTGTTGGGGCCGCCAAATCGGTATTATTTACCGCCGCGTAAGAGTAGATCGCGCTGGAACGCAGTCTCTTCATCCAATAATGCTGGTAGGCAGCCTCGATTCCCACCGCTGGAGTCGCCACTAAATGCGTGTTAACGCCTGTCGCTGGTTCTGCATCAATTCCTAATCCGGAGGTGTCCTGAATGTATCGCGAAATCCCGTGCCCAGCAGCGACTGCAAAGATTAGATTGTCTCTATCAAAGGTCTTGAAGCCGAGTGACGTGTTTATGCCCCAGCCAAAAACGGAAGCTGTCTTCTGGGTCGGAGTTGTCGTGACGAATGCCCCGATGGAACGAAACAAAGCGGCAATTTGAAAGTGTCCGCGTTCGAATTCCTGGCGCAAGCGAATTGCCCCATCAGGAGCCGGAGCTTCAGGCTGACTTGTGAATTGCGCCGTTTTGAAGATAACGTCTGAACTGGGCTTTTCCACGGAAAAGTAGAGGGTTGTGCTGGGAGTGAGTGCGAACCCATAGCGAAACTGCGGATTTCGGAGGCTTACCATTCCATTTGGTCCTTGAAAGTCCAGACCGTCTGGAAAAGCATCCGGATCCATAAAGTTTGTAAAAGTCTGCCCGATCAGGAGGTTTCTCGCTTGTGCATAGGCATGGCGAAGTCTCGGTGTGGTTGAATTCGTCCCGAAGAAGTCTCCTTCCACATAAAAGCGCACTTCTCCAACCCGTGTATAGGGAATCCTGAAGTCCAGGCTCAAGCGTGTCGGGCGAATGGAAACGGTCGTGTTATTTATGCTCATCGGTTGGGGAATCGGAAACGAAGAAGGAATGAACGAATCTACGTTTCCCGCGGGTTTCAGATCGTAGATGAAATCTGTCTTAAAGTACCCACCGATTTTCAGGATGGTTTGTGTTCCCGGCAACTGAAAAAAGCCGTGGTACTTCGGGTCAAGAGGCACGTTGTTGAAGCGAGCGGCTGCGAAGGTGTCTTCAGAAAATTCCCGGTAGTCGGCCGTGGCTTCTCCAACATGCCGGGAGGTGGGGCCCACGCGCGGTGGTTCTGCAGTTTGAATGGTGCCATTTTGCCGAGTTGGAGGAGTCGTAGGAGCAGTTGCGGCCTGACTCGGTGGGGCGGCAGCTTTCGTGCCCTTAAGTTGATCGATCTCCGCCTGCATCTTGCTCATTCGCACGCTCATTTCTTCCAGTAGTTTCCGCAATTCTTGAGCTTCAGACGAGGAAGTCTGCGCTTGCGGCAGGGCCCTCGCTGGCAGGATCGCTGCAGCCAAGAACATGATTGCAAAAAGATACGGCAGCCGAATTTTCATCGTTCTTCTCCTCGCATTTGTTCAAGCCACACGCGCAAAAGAATTGCTCAGCCGACTACGGACTACCTCAGCTAGTCCAACTCGACGAAGTAGGGTCTTGCTCCTTTTAGCCTTGGTGTGCAAACGAGACAACTAGGGAAATCCCTAAATCCCGGTGCCCGCACTCTTGCCAAAATATTCAGATGCAAATCGAAGGGAGTTCCCTAAATCCCTGAGTTTGGCTTTTCAGCGGAGACGACGAAGTTAGTCTTTTTCGTTATCCCCTGCTGTAGCGGAATGAGAGATTGTGAATGGAAACCATCTCCTATCGATCCGGCCACTTAAACGTATTTCAATCCGAGGATTGATCTCCAACAGACGAGCCTAGGGATTTCCCTAGTTGTCGCGATTCTTCAAGGTTGTTAAATGTGACGTGAGATTGGAATTGCATTCGCATGAGAAAACGAAAAACCGGCCGCCTCAAGCCGAGGTTGAGTTGTCAGGAGGTCCATAGTCGGATTTATTTGAGGCAGTGGCTTAGCAATCTTCTGTTGGCCGGACTAGTTGAGCAGAGTTGATCACATCTGTCTGCACCCGATCTTAAGTTTCAATGACAGCGAATCTCCTTCAGTAGCAAAAGTCGGTGAGAGTAAATGGGGGAAATCATGAGTGCACCAGCAAATCCGGAGGCTCCTCGAGTGGACCAATTCTTAATGGCGGCGGAAGTAAGGTTCGATCGCTGGCGAGGATTGCTACAAGCCGCTCGTACTTGGGAAAAATCGGCGAGCCAGCTGAGTCCGAAGAAGGACGAGAATCATGCGGCTTTGATCCAGGCCTTTGCGGAGTTGCGTCAGATGGAAGATTTCTTTGCCTATCCGGGACAATCACTGCTGAAGTCGCTGGAGGAGCGCATTGCATCGAATGACGCTACTGGAACGGCTCGCGTGGTTCAATCGATCAGCAACGCACTGGTGACACATTCTTATCGGTCCAGCGTCGCAGACTGGGAAAGTGCGGAACAAACTCCCATAAGTCTTGGCGAACGGGTGCCCGGTATAGGTGAAGAGCCAGCGGCACGCCGGCCCTATTTCGAAGTGCTCGTGGTGAGTCCGGCGCGTCCGACAGCATGGCAGGAACTGGCCCAGGATCTCCGGAGGTTGCGCAGACCCCAAGATAAATTTGTATATGAACCAGTGTTTGTGGGCTCATTTGAAGACGCGGTATTGGCAACGATTCTGAACGGCAGCGTTGAGGCAGTGATTATATATGAGGGAATCCCCCTCGCCTCATCTCACAACAGCCCGGTTCTGCGCGAATTTCTGGCAAGCCATCTTGCCGCCAGCGGAATCGGCACAAATCAGGCCGACTACAGTCTGGCGCTCGCTCAAGGCTTGAAGCAGTTGCGCCCCGAGCTGGATATCTATTACCTGAGTGACCGGCAGGTGGAGAAATTGGCGGGCGATGTCACGGCGGATTGCATCCGTCGGATTTTCTACCAAGTCGAAGAACCGTTGGAGCTGCATCTCAGCATTCTTGATGGTGTTGCGGACCGATTCGACACACCCTATTTCGACAACCTGCAGAAGTACGCCCAGCGTCCGATCGGAACATTTCACGCGCTGCCAATTGCCCGAGGCAAATCCATCTTTAAATCGAACTGGATCAGCGACATGGGTAAGTTTTACGGGATAAATCTGTTTCTTGCAGAGTCCTCGGCTACGACCGGCGGATTAGATAGCCTGCTGGAGCCCACAGGCAACATCAAAGTGGCTCAGCAAAAAGCTGCCAGAGCTTTCGGAGCGGATCACGTTTTCTTTGTGACTAACGGGACTTCGACTTCGAACAAGATCGTGGAGCAGGCGCTGTTGGCACCCGGTGACATCATGTTGGTTGACCGAAATTGTCATAAGTCCCACCACTATGGCGCGGTGCTTTCCGGGGCCTATCCTCTCTACGTCGAAGCTTACCCACTCACACAGTACTCGATGTATGGCGCGGTTCCGCTGCGCACGATTAAGAAAGCGCTGCTTGATTTGAAGGCCGAGGGGCGACTAGATCGCGCACGGCTTCTGGTGCTTACAAACTGCACATTTGATGGTCATATTTATAACGCCGAGCGGGTCATGGAAGAGTGTCTCGCGATCAAACCCGATCTCATTTTCCTTTGGGATGAAGCTTGGTTTGGCTTCGCCAGGTGGACTCCGTTCTACCGTCGGCGAACGGCCATGGGGGCGGCTGCGATCCTCGAGAAAAAGTTCAGAGATCCCGCGTACCGCGCGGCCTACAAAGACCAAGAAAAAAAACTGGGAGCCGACCTTAAAGCCGGTGAGAAAACACTGCTGGAAACCAGATTGATTCCAGACCCAGAGAAAGTGCGCCTTCGGGTGTACCAAACAAACTCGACCCACAAGTCCATGTCGTGTCTCCGGCAGGGTTCCATGGTGCTGGTCAAAGACCAGGACTATCACACGGTGGAGGAACAATTCCACGAGGCGGTTTTCACACACGCGTCCACTTCACCCAACCTTCAGATTATTGCAACCTTGGACGTTGCGCGCCGCCAGATGGAACTAGAAGGCTACGAATTGGTGAATCGCGCGATCCAGTTGGCGCTGGATTTCCGGCGCGAGGTGAACTCGCATCCACTAATATCAAAATATTTCCGTGTGCTTGGCGCCGACGAACTGATTCCTGCTGAGTTTCGTAATTCTGGATTTGTAGATTACCTGACGCCCGGTGTGAATTGGGCCACAGCAGTGAAGGCCCTAAGGGATGACGAAGTCGCACTCGACGTTACTCGCCTCACTCTAGTGTGCGGTTCTGCCGGATTTGACGGCACACAATTCAAGAGTTTGCTCGCCGCAGACTTTGACATCCAGTTGAACAAGACTTCGCGCAACAGTGTCTTGCTTCAAACGAACATTAACAACACGCGCAGTGACATCGCTCAACTGATTAAAGTGCTCGTCCAGATCTCGCAGGGGATCGAGAAGAAGCTTGGGGAGGGTGGCAGCGCCACTAAGCAAGCATTCGAAGCACGTGTGAAATCGCTAATGACTGACGTGCCGGACCTTCCAAATTTCAGTTGCTTCTTCGAGCAGTTCCGCGAAGATCCTTCCAGCAAAACCAGCGAAGGCGATATGCGCTCTGCCTTCTTTGCGGCCTATCGCCAGCAACAGTGCGAACACATAAAGCTCTCCAGCCCGGAAATCGATAAGCGTATGAAGAGTGGGCCGGAGTTGATTTCGGCAAACTTCGTGATCCCGTACCCTCCGGGATTCCCGATTATGGTTCCCGGCCAAGTCATCAATGCGGAAACGATTGAGTTCATGCGCAAATTGGACGTCAAGGAAATCCACGGTTACAACGCCTCCCTCGGGCTAAAGCTGCTCAATCCTGCGTCTATGCAGTCGGCAAGGACACCGAGCGGCAAAGCCGCGCATGTGGCAAAGAATCCTAAGCAGAAGTCGGCGGCAGGCTAGCGAGTCGCGTCGAGTGGGCGAATGAACTGGCGCTTTTGAATGAATGCCGACAAGGGATTACCTGAAAGCGGTGAGTGGCAGGCTTGTCATCAGAACCTGGTCCTCAACTAGGACCGGGGCATAACAAGGAGCTAGATCATGGGCCTATTTGCATGGTTCGCTGCGACCCTCCGGCAGTACCCGGAGATCGCCATCTTCCTCACCCTCGCTTTCGGGTACTATTTCGGTAAGTTCACCTTCAAGGGTCTAGGCTTGGGGTCGGTCACCGCCACCCTGCTGGCGGGCGTCCTCATTGGGCAGATTGGGATTAGCATCTCGCAGCCTCTCAAGGCGACAGCGTTCCTCTTGTTTTTGTTTGCCGTTGGGTACGGCGTCGGACCACAGTTCGTCCGCGGTGTCGCCAAGGACGGCGTTCCGCAGGCCCTCTTCGCCGTGGTCCAATGCGTGCTCTGCCTAGTGATCCCTGTCGTAATCGTCAAAGTAGCTGGCTACAACCTCGGCTACGCTGCAGGGTTGTACTCGGGGTCGCAAACCATTTCCGCGGCCATGGGCCTGTCAACCGACGCGATGAACCGCCTCGGCCTCGCCCCCGACGAAACTAAAAAGTTACTCGACTCGATGCCGGTCGCGTACGCCGTGACTTACCTCTTCGGTACGGTCGGCTCGGCGATCGTGATCGCCTTGCTTGGTCCGGCGCTGCTGCGATTCGATATAGCCGCTGCGTGCAAGGACTACGAGGAGAAGCAAGGCGGCAAAAAAGAGCTTGGCGGGGTCGGCACAGCCTGGCATCGCTGGGAGTTGCGTGCTTTCCGAGTGAAACCGGGTGGGAAGGTCAACGGTCTCCGGGCTATCGAGGCTGAGGCGCTCGTACCCGACGCCCGTATATTCGTACTGCGAGTACGACACGGCGGGACGATTGAGGACGCGACTGCGGACACTGTACTGAGCGAAGGCGACGTGTTGGCTGTGGCTGGCGCGCGTGATGTGCTCCTGAGGGTGATCGGGGAAGGCGCGAACGAAGTTGAAGATCCCGAATTGCTAAGTGTGCCGGTCGAGGGCGTCGACGTTTATGTTAGCAACAAGGCAATCGATGGCAAGACGCTGGCCGAACTGGCTGGGCTGCCCGGGGCGCGCGGCGTGTTCCTGCGGAAAATCACGCGGGGTGCGACCGCCACTTCTATCCCCATCCTCCCCAACACACAGCTTTATCGTGGCGATATCGTTACCCTCGTCGGGCGGACCCAGGACACTACCGCTGCCGCGAAACTGCTGGGAGTCGCGGACCGGCCGACGGATGTCGCTGATGTCGCATTCATCGGCGCCGGGATTGCGGTCGGCGCACTTTTCGGTGCGCTGGTCTTGAAGGTGGGCGGAGTGCCTCTAACACTGTCTACTGCGGGTGGCGCGCTGATCGCTGGGCTCGTGCTCGGATGGCTACGCTCGACGCATCCAACCTTCGGGAGGATACCGTCTCCCACCGTGTGGTTCATGAACTCGGTCGGCCTCAATATTTTCATCGCCATAGTCGGCATCTCGGCCGGCCCGGGCTTTGTGAACGGCCTGCGAACTCAGGGTATCAGCCTGTTCCTGTGGGGAGCCTTAGCGACCACCTTGCCTCTCATCTTCGGCATGTTCATAGCCAAGTACATCTTCCGCTTCCATGACGCGCTGACTCTCGGCATTGTTTCTGGGGCACGCACGACAACGGCTTCGCTCGGATTGGTTTGCGACATGGGCAAAAGCCAGGTGCCCGCGCTCGGCTACACCGTTACCTACGCCATTGGGAACACTCTGCTCACGATCTGGGGCATGGTCGTCATCATGCTTCTCTCGTGACGTCTTCTGAAAGGGGACAATCATGGACCTACTGCAGCTCCGTAAATTCGAGACGTTGGGACCGTTTGAGATTAAAGACGAACTGATCAAGCTCGCCAAGAAGACCTCCCGTACGACGCAGTCAGCATTCCTGAATGCGGGCCGCGGCAACCCCAACTGGATTGCCACCACGCCGCGCGAAGGCTTCTTCCTGCTCGGCCAGTTCGCGGTCACCGAAAGCAAGCGGGTGATGGAGCATCCCGCAGGTGTTGGTGGAATGCCGCAGCCTCAGGGCATCGCGGGCCGGTTCGAAGCGTGGCTCACCAAGCACGCTGACATGCCTGGTGCGTCATTCCTCTCGGCAATGGTGCCGTTTGCGATAAAGACGTTCGGGTTTGAGCCGGACGCCTTCGTCCACGAGCTTGTGGACTCCATCATCGGCGACAATTATCCGGTCCCCGACCGTATGCTGGTTCACAACGAGCGCATTGTGCACGAGTACTTGATGTGGGCGATGTGCGGGAAACCGCGGCCAGCAGGCAAGTTTGACCTCTACGCGGTCGAGGGCGGCACGGCGGCGATGTGCTACATCTTCAAATCGATGAAGGCCAATCGCTTGCTGCATCCTGGCGACACGATCGCGCTGGGCACCCCGATCTTTACGCCGTACCTCGAACTGCCCCACCTGGAAGACTACGGGCTGCATTTCATTACCATCCAAGCTCCGCAAGAAAACCGCTTTCAGTTCACCGACGCGGAACTTAAGAAGCTGGAAGATCCCAAGGTCAAGGCATTCTTCCTCGTCAATCCCGGTAATCCGACGGGCGTTGCAATCAGCAAGGAGGTAATCGGCAAGATCGCAAATCTTGTGAAGACGAAGCGTCCTGACCTCATGATACTTACCGATGACGTTTACGGAACGTTTGTTCACGATTTCCGATCACTGCTGGGCGAATTGCCGCACAACACCATCGGTGTCTATTCCTATTCCAAATATGTCGGCTGTACCGGGTGGCGACTCGGTGTCATCGCGGTCCATGAAGACAACATTTTCGACAAGATGATCGCGAAGCTCCCGGATGCCGATCTGAAAGCGCTTGACAAACGGTATGGCACGCTGGTTCTCGAGCCGCGCAAGATCAAGTTCATCGACCGCATCGTGGCCGACAGCCGGGATGTGGCCCTCAACCACACGGCCGGCCTGGCGCTGCCCCAGCAAGTCATGATGAGCCTGTTCTCTCTCGCTGAGATGATGGATGGTGCCAAACTGTATCAGAAGGCCTGCCTGGAGATCGTGCACCGGCGCGCCAAGGCCATGATTGAAGGCCTCGGCATCGAAGTCACTCCGAACAGCCTGTACAACGCCTATTACGGCTTGATCGACTTCGAGTTCTTTGCACGCAAGAATATTGGCGAGGAAGCCGTCGAATACCTTAAGAAAAACGTCCATCCGCTCGACCTCGCCTTCCGTCTCGCCGAGGATCACGGGATCGTGCTACTGAATGGCGGGGGCTTCGACGCGCCCGACTGGTCGCTGCGCGTGTCCCTGGCCAATCTGCCCGACGAAGCGTATGAGGAAATCGGACGCGGCGTTCGATCGATCGCGCGCGGCTACCGCGATGCTTTCGAGGCTTCGAAGGGCGCGAAAAAATCCGAACGTGCGGCAGCGCGATAGTACACCGCAGCTTTCCGGGATCACGAGAAGAGAAAACGCCAGAAATTTGCTGAACGATTTCAGCGCGACCAGTTAGAAACGCAACGGATACCTCGTTGGGTGGCCTACACAACTCTCACCCAGAAATCAGGTGATAGATCCTCAAGAGCGAGGCCGCCGTAAAAGGAATGGCCTATGGACTGGTTGGCGAAGCTCTTTACAAAGTATCCCGAAATGGCAGTTTACCTGGCAGTAGGCCTAGGGTACCTGATCGGTCGGCTGAAGTTTCGTGGTGTCGGACTTGGTGTGGTGACAGGGTCCTTGTTGGGAGGGATCCTTATTGGGAATTTCTTTCACGTGCCCGTGTCCGACCAAGCTAAATCGATCGTGTTCCTTCTATTCCTTTTTGGAATCGGTTACTCGGTGGGGCCCAGTTTTTTTCAGAATCTTAAAGGAGATGGTTGGCGCTGGGCCGTGCTCGGTGTATTTGTTCCTGTAATAGGCCTTTTGACGGCTTACGCTGTCGCTCACTTTCTGAAACTTGACCCAGGCTATACCGCCGGTTTGCTATCCGGGGCCTTGACGGAGTCTCCTGCAATCGGCACTGCAAGCGAAGCAATACGTTCCTTATCCCTGCCCGACGAACTAAAGCAGCAATGGATCGCACACATAGCTGTCGCGGACGCGATCTGCTACATCTTCGGGACCTTGGGTGTGATCTGGAGTTGCAGCAGTCTCGGACCGAAGCTCCTTCGCTTCGATCTGCGTGCGGAGTCGAAGAGAGTGGAAGCCAGCCTGGGAATCCAACGCTCCAAGCTCGGCGTTTATTCCGCATGGCAACCCATCGGCTTTCGCGCGTATACAATTCCCCAAGACGGGCTCGTCGTTGGTAAAACAGTCGCAGAAGCGGAGCAGTGTGTGCCCGGTGTCCGCCTTTTTATAGAGCGTATTCGACGCAAGGAGAAGATCTTCGCTCCCGTCGGCAGCATCGTTCTGGAGGCAAATGACACGGTCGCTGTGCTCGGGCGGACGGAAACCATGATCAAAGCACTTGGTCCGTCGGCTAGAGAGGTCGCTGACCCTGAGCTGCTGGAGATTCCCGTAGCATCGTACGAGCTATACATCACCATTAAGACGATTGCTGGCAGGACTCTCCAGGAGGTTGTAGATGATGTCGAGGAAGCTCGTGGTGTTTTGCTGCGGGGCATCTCGCGCGGTGGCCATGAGATTCCTATCGGAACAAATACAGTGATCGAACGCGGCGACATACTGCACGTAAGTGGATCTGCATCTGCACTCGAGAAACTGGCACCTGTAGTTGGCCGCGTGATTCACCCAACGGATGAGACCGATTTTGCTGTGCTCGGAATAGCCATATCCATCGGCGTATTGGTGGGGGCCGTGCTCACAATACCTGTAGGGCATCTGAGAATAGCGTTGGGCACTAGCGTTGGAACTCTCCTCGCCGGTGTGACCGTTGGATGGATGCGGTCTGTGCGTCCGTGGTTCGGAATAATCCCAGATGCAGCCATTCTTTTTATGCGGTCGATTGGTTTAGCAGCGTTCGTGGCGATGATTGGGCTAAAAGCGGGCCCGATCTTTGTGCAGGCCGTGAGAGAATTTGGCTACATCCTCTTCCTGGGAGGTATCGTAGTGACGCTTACACGACTCATTGCTGGTCTTTTCTTCGGCCGTTATGTTCTCAAGCTCAACCCGGCGCTCTTGCTAGGAGGCATCGCCGGAGCACAGACGATGATCGCGGGCGTCGCCGCGGTGCAGGAGAAATCAGACAGCCAAGTCGCCACACTGGGTTATTCGTACACGGTGGCATTGGGGCATATCTTTCTGACGATCTGGGGAACCATTATCATCTCTCTGACGACTTAACTCAGTCGATGGCCGGGCGGTTCACGCCTGCAAGCATGGCCATATCCGCATAAGGTACCGCCCATTCGAGTGATGGGACTCCGCACGATTTCACAAGGCGAACTCTAAGTCTAAAAGAGAATTCGTCCCGTCCTTCCGATATTCAAGTGAAGCTCACGTAGCGTCATGCGCGGACGCTCCGTTCCTTCGCTTCGCCCGAAGATGTAGGGCTTACACCACTGCTCGCCACGCTTTCTGCCACTGATGCATCAATGCTGCGAACATGGATATCTCGCTGAGGGAACGGGATTTCAATACGGGCTTCTCTCAAGGCTGTGGCGACGGCGACAGTCACATCGCTCTGGAGCTGAAACCAGGTGTCCTGCTGACCACACCAGAAGCGCAGCTCAAACTTCAGCGCACTTTCGCCAAATCCCAGGAAGAAAGCCAGGGGCGGGCGCTCGCGCAAGACGCCCGGATGTGATTCCGCAACTCCTTCGAGCAGCCTGATCACGCGCGCGGGATCGGTGCCGTAGGCAACTCCGACGGGCACGTCCACGCGCCGCCATTGTGACGACAGGGTCCAATTTATGACCTGGTTCGAAATCAGGTTGCTATTTGGCATGATCACTTCCGCACCCTGGAAGGTCAGGATTGTGCTGGATCGTGCCCCGATCCTCCGAACGATGCCCACCAATCCGCCGACGTCCACTGTATCGCCGACGTGGATGGGACGCTCGAAAAGCAGGATCAGTCCAGAAACAAAATTGTTCACGATATTCTGAAGGCCAAAGCCGAGACCAACGCCTAGGGCGCCTGTGAGCACCGTAAACTTGTTCAGCTCGACACCGGCTGCCGCTAGAGCGGCTCCCGCAACCACCAGCAGAAGGACGTAATAGGCGATCGTTGAGACGGCGTACGGCACGCCGCGGTCAAGAGGCAATTTTGGAAGCACAACTTTTCTTAAGAGAAACGTGAACGCATTCGCGAGGGAGTAACCAATCAGCAGAATCAGTGCAACGCTGAGCGCACCTCCGAGGGTGAAATGTAGCCGATCAAAGCCGATAGGGCGTTGCAACAGACGGGATAGGGCGGTCATCACGCTTTCATAGATGGTCAGTAGTCGCAACATGGCTTTCAGCCACAACAACAAAGCTACAAGGCCCAAGAGGCGGCCGCCCCAGCGTTCTACGGCATCGGTCCGCATTTCGAGTAGCGCGCGCGCCCAGCTCGTGTGCAGGACGGTGCTGAGAATTAGGGTCAAGACGCGCACACCGCAGATAAGAGCAGCAGCAACGAAGGTTCCAACTAAGGCACTCAGACCTAGAACCTGAGCCAGCGAAACATATCCGACGACACTTGCCATGAGAGATGCGGCCATTAGCACGAGACCCGCGCGGATCCCGATCAAGTAAATTCGCACCTTTCGATTCTGACTCATGAGTGGGCCTATTCTCGATGGGCGCGCGAGCCAGCCAAAACTGACCAAAGCCGCAAGAACAAATAGGGCGTAAAGCTCACGCCTGAAAAATGATGGGAGCTGAATGAGCAGATACACGCCGCCGAGCGCGTAGAACGCTGCCAGGACATACAGAAAAATCCGAAGCCTGGACTCGGTTAATAGCACCAACAGTCGCAACACGGGAACAAGGTAAAGCAAGTAAAAGACGAATGCGACGCCGATGGGTGCCGAAGCGATGTATTGTCCCGTTCCAATCAGCGCCACCAACAGCGCTAGTGAAAACGGGCGGTCCAATAGCTGCAGGACTTCGTTTGGAACTTCGGGGCGCGCCGCATGCGCCACGTTGAGCCTAAATTTAAACACACCGATAAGTGCCAGAAGGTATAACATCGCGAAAATAAACATGGCTAGTGTGTGTGTACTCAAAAATACCTTAGCGTTTGTAAAAGACCGGTCAAAGGACCTGCGGAAAGAAGTTCCGAAGTCTTGCTCGACTGCTTGCGAATCGCGGGCTTCCCAGAGAGGACGGCCATCCGGCTCTAGCAGACGACCGCGTTCGAGCTCGCGCGCTTGACGCACGCGTAGCAATATGTCCGAGATTTGCTGGTCTTGCTGAGAAACCTGATTCTGTACAGTGAGTACCACATTTAGCTGTTCCTGCGCGTCCGATTTTGCAACCCGAATCTTGTCCAATTGCTGCTTTATGCGCTCGACGATGGCTCCTATTCCTGGGGATTGACGAATCTGGCTCCAGGTAGCCAGCCACTCCGTCTGTTGGGCTTCAAGGGTTTGAATCTGGTCTTGCAGTTTGGCTGCACGCAGCGTCAGGAGCCTTCGCTCGGCGGCATATTCGATGCTCCGCAAGTGCCAGTATCGCTCCTCGTCCTCTAAGTCCATCGAAGTGGGGTCGCCAGCCAGGAGGTCCCTGGTTTGTAGCGTTCGCCGACGAAGCTCAGCGGCCCGTTCTTCCGCTTTTCGCTGGGACTCCAGCAACTCAGACTTAGGTATCAGTTGACTGCTGATTTCTTGCAGCAGCTGGTCTAATTCCACCGCGCGGTCAGCAATCTGAGGCAGAGGAATAGTTTGCTCTACGGATCCAGCTACGGGAACTGGCGGAACTTCGTTCAGCTGCGACTGCTTAGCGCTGTTCGAAGATGCAGACTGTGCGGGCGGCGTCTGGGCCTGAATCTCGCGAATGAAGGGAGAGAAGGAAGTGAACAAAAATGCGGTGGTAAAAAGGCAGGGACCAAGCCAGTCAAAGCTTCCCCGGATGACTGCTCCTACGGTGATGCGATGAGATGTACTTTGTTGGGTCAAAGGTCTATAACCTCATCTTCCTAGATCTAGACCGGCTGGAGGGATACGGCGAGACATTCTGTTCCGTGGCGTCTATGCCTCACATTGTCAGAAGTGGCAGATACCCTCCGAGACTCCCAAATCAAACCAATGTCGTTCTCGGGTAGTAGGTAGCGTCAAATCTACACCGCCTTAACGTTCAAATCATTTCTACTGAGGAGTGCCGGCCTTGTTCCAATCAAGAATGTTAACGAGCTTCCAAGGATTCTTGTTGAGCTGGAACTCGAGCTGTCCCTCTTTGTTAATGACCAGCTGTGCTGCTGGGTAGAGAACACCAGCGCTCTTATCTTTATCGGAGTCGTTAATCTCAATCTCACCCGCCGTCAGGTTGTATGCAGTGGATTGGGTGTTGTAATAAGCTTCACCGAATCTGAGCAGGCGGTTGGTGACGAAGCGAATCTTGCGACCCGTGGGAGTGGGAACCAGCCGAATGTAGCTGAGGTCGTAGCCAATGGTACCAGTGATTGCAATACGGCCCACGGACTTCATCTTCGTGAGCGCATTTACCAAACCTTGATTTTGGCCCTTCTTGAACGACTCAATGAGGACTTGTCTATCCTCATCTGTCGAGTACTCGTAGATGGTTACTTTCACGCTAACTACTCTACCCATCTGAGTGCTGGTGCCCGTTGCGGTGGCGTCGATAGTCTCTACTTTTCGGTCATCCGCCGCAAGGGCGATGGTGACCGCCGTCAGTAGTAGCGAAGCCAGTAGCAGTCCAGCGTAGCTGAAGCTGCGAGTCCTGCATTTGCCTACGTTGTTTCGCGTCATCGTTTTCTCCTTTTCCGTGTCCGTTGGACGTACCTACGAGCAAAATCCGTTCGGTGCCTGCTCCAGCCTCGCAAGCGCAATTAACCCCGCTAGTGTCCATAGCTGAAACGCTAAGTCTTGTATCTGGAGTATGTCGACTAGGAAAACCCCTAGTTACCCCTTTTAAGCACATTGTGGGTGCGATGATCCATGTCAATTCGCCTGGCCCAATTCCGTCGAAGAGAGGGAAGCCGAGGTCAATTAGCAGGTAGCAGCACCCGCTAAACGAATACGCTCAAATTGGAGCGAGCGAAAATCGCTCAAAAAAAGTGCGGATGGAAGGATGGCGACAGAGCAGCTCGGCTCAAATGCAAAAACCTCCAACAGGACGGGGAAAGAAAAACCGACTTGGCACTAACCGGCCATGGAAGGGTTAAAGTCACACCCCTTGCGGTACGGTCCCAGCGAGAGTTCGCGGCCCACTCTGATTCCCGCCCTTGCGACTCATTGCCCGGCAACCTGGCACACCTAGGACTTTCCCTAGGTGTGCCAGCGCCAGTGCGGTGCTAGGTTCGACTCACGTCGGAAACCAGATGTACAGACATCGCAATATCCATCGAACTTAGTTAATCCCTAAGGAATTGCGTCACAAGGCAAAATCTCGGCGTGGAGGAAAAAAACATGCTTACGGCCGAACAGCAACGGTTAGATGATGCACGACTGAAAAAAGTCCCTTGGAAGAAATGGGGGCCCTATCTCAGTGAGCGGCAGTGGGGCACGGTCCGCGAAGACTATAGCGAAGCTGGCGACGCCTGGAATTTTTTCACCCACGACCAAGCCCGTTCGCGCGCCTACCGCTGGGGCGAGGACGGCATAGCCGGCATTTCCGACGACAAACAGCATCTCTGCTTCGCGTTGGCCCTGTGGAATGGTAAGGATCCGATTCTCAAGGAACGCCTCTTCGGATTGACCAACAGTGAGGGCAACCACGGAGAGGATGTGAAGGAGTACTACTTTTATCTCGACAGCACGCCATCGCACTCCTACATGAAGTACCTCTACAAGTATCCGCAGGCGGCGTATCCGTACGCCGATCTCGTGGAGACGAATCGGCGTCGTTCCAAGAACGAGATGGAATATGAGCTGCTCGACACTGGCGTCTTCAAGGAGGATCGGTATTTCGATGTGTTCGTGGAATACGCCAAGGACGGCCCGGAAGACATCTTGGTTCGAATCACTGCAGCCAACCGAGGGCCGGAGGCGGCAGAATTGCATCTGCTGCCGACACTATGGTTCCGAAACAACTGGGCGTTGTGGATTGCCGAATCGAATAGGGCCCTGAAGAAACCGAACCTCAAACAGATCTTCGCAGCTGCGGGCACGAGCGCAATCGCGGCGACGCATTCGTTGCTGGGTGAGTTGATCCTTTCCTGCGAAGGCGAGGTGCCATTGCTCTTTACAGAGAACGAAACAAACCACCAGCGGCTTTTCCCCGGGCAAGAGAACGAGAGCCCCTACGTCAAAGACGGCATCAACGACTGCGTGGTGCAGGGCAACCAGGCCGCGGTAAGCCCTAGCAAGAATGGCACCAAGGTCGCGGCGCACTATCAGCTCAATATAGGCGGCCGTCAGACCAAAGTGATTCGCTTGCGGCTTTCCAGCACTTCTCCGGGCCAGAAGGACAAACCCTTCGGAAAGCAATTTGATGAGGTCTTCGCTGAGCGGCTTCGTGAAGCCGATGAGTTTTACAAGTCAGTCACGCCACCATCGGTGAATGCGGACGCGGCCAAGGTGATGCGTCAGGCCCTCGCTGGCATGCTCTGGAGCAAGCAATTCTTCTTCTTCGACGGTGACAACTGGCTGGACGAGCACCGTTCGAACCCCCTCCATACCGGATATCGAAATTCCCGGAACTCGGAGTGGTTCCATATGCTGAACCACGACGTCATCTCGATGCCAGACAAGTGGGAATACCCCTGGTATGCGGCCTGGGACCTAGCCTTCCACACGCTCCCGCTCGCAATCGTGGACCCTGATTTCGCCAAGGAACAGATGGATCTGATGCTCCGTTCCTCCTACCTGCACCCCAGCGGCCAGATGCCTGCGTACGAGTGGAACTTCAGCGACGTCAACCCCCCGGTCCACGCATTTGCGACACTCTTTCTGCACAAGACCGAACAGGCCCAGCGCGGCGTGACGGACATGGATTTTCTCAAATCGACGTTCAACAAGCTCTTGCTGAACTTCACCTGGTGGGTGAACCGTAAGGACCGCTTCGGCAAGAACGTGTTCGAAGGAGGCTTCCTCGGCCTCGACAACATCGGGGTCTTCGATCGCAGCGCGCCACTGCCCACCGGCGGCCACCTGGAGCAAGCGGACGGCACGGCCTGGATGGCCCTATTCAGCCAGAACATGCTGGAACTCGCTTTCGAGATCAGCGCACACGACCCCAGCTACGAACCCATGATTATGAAGTTCGCCGAGCACTTCTACTACATCGGTTCGGCCATGAACAAGCCAGGATCGGACGGGATGTGGGACGAGGAGGACGGCTTCTACTACGACCTGCTGCGGCTTCCCGACGGTAGCTCCCAGAGGCTCAAGGTGCGCTCGATGGTAGGGCTTCTTCCCCTATGCGCCACGACGGTCATCGAAAAGTCGATGCGGGACCGCATTCCGCAGACGGTGGCCAACCTGCAGGAACGCCTGCGCCGGATACCCGAACTCAAGGGGACCATCCACCCCACGGGCCCGGGACATTTTGGGGTAGCCGAGCGCGGGCTCATGGCTCTGGTCAACCCAGAACGGCTGCGCCGGATCCTGACCAAGATGCTCGACGAAAACGAGTTCCTCAGTCCGTATGGCATCCGCTCACTTTCCAAGTTCCACTCGCAGTACCCGTACATTTTCCGGGTGAACGGCCAGGAGCACCGGGTGGACTACCTGCCGGGAGAGTCGAACACGGGCATGTTCGGCGGCAACTCCAACTGGCGGGGACCAATCTGGATGCCGGTGAACGCGCTCATTATCCGCGCGCTGCTGAACTTCTATTTGTATTACGGCGACAACTTCCAAATCGAATGCCCCACGGGATCCGGGAAACTCATGAACCTCTTCGACGTGAGTAAGGAGATCTCGAACCGGCTCACTCGCATCTTCTTGCGCGACGAACATGGCCGGCGGCCTGTCTATGGCGGCACGGAAAAGTTCCAGAGTGATCCATTCTGGCGCGACAACATCTACTTCTTTGAATACTTCCATGGCGACAATGGTGCCGGGTTGGGCGCCAGTCACCAAACCGGCTGGACCGGACTCGTCGCTAAACTCATCGAGCTCTACGGGTTCCTCGATGCTAAGCGAGTGCTGGAAGTGGGCCGTTCGGCCGCGTTCACTGAGAAAGCCCGCGCCGCTGGGTAGAGAGGACGGGGGCATGAGCCGAGCGGTGGGCAGAGCGGCCTGCTCCCTGAGATCAAGAACTTGACGCTGCGGCGCGACACTATCGTGATGGTGCTGGCGTTTATTGTGATCGTCATTGCGTTACCGTTTGCGATTGTGGACACCATCGAAACGGGTCGCGTGTACTTGTTCTCAAGGCAGTTCCTCGAGGAATTACCGCGTCGGTTTACCGGGTCTGGACGCTTACGCTTCATCCTTCAGCCGACGGTTGCCATCGTCCTGGGGATTCGCGGAGGCCTTGCCGACGCCAAGGCGGGGAATGTGCCGTACCTGTTCGGGCTGATCTTAGGTGCTGGACGTCGAAGAGAACTGCTGCGAAGCGGAATGGCTGCCGTGCGCAACCTGGTGGCCTTGGGGATCATGATGGACATCGTCTTTCAACTGGTCCTGTACCGCTCGGTGCATCCAGGCGCGGCCTTGGTGGTTGGGTCGATTCTCATTTGCCTCCCCTACGCAGTCTCCAGAGCGCTAACAAGGCGCGTGACGCAGGCGATGACGAAGACCTAAGGAACGCCGCATTTCTGCGGGACAGGAAGAGCGGCGGCAAGGCGTAGTGATGAATCATTCTGAGCAATGCCGTGTACGTCATGCTCTACCAAAGCGTTCAGGCTCGAAGTTCCTACGCTCGACTCTCTGCCTATTTTAATTCGAGAGCCATCGAATTCCAGATTCCGTTGCCTCTGTCCGACAATGCCGTCCTTAAAGAGGTGTTAATGTAACAGTCCGCATTTGGCCGAGGGTTCGTTGATGATGTTCACTGTTACGTATTCCTCGCGTTTGCCAGCCACCTGTTCGTGGCGTCCAAGCGTTCCCACGCAAGCTCCTTGCGGCCGAAGTGCCCGTGCGCTGCTGTATGCCGGCCCACAGCTTCAGGTGCCCTGACCATCGCGGGGCCATTGGTATTTTTAATCGCGACTCTCATGACTTCGCGCATTCCGACGCGGGTTAGTGGATACTTTATGAATAATCATGACTGCCCCCCACTCTCGCGGATAGTTCAGCGTATTTCGCAACCGCCAGCTCGAGGCTAAACTGCATCTTCTCACGTCCGAGGGCGATGCCTAGCGGTGATCGCTGAACCATTTGCAGTACTCCGGGGTTCAGCCCTACCAACCATGTGGCCACTCCAAGATCACGTTGTCGTTTCTCGCCCTCGCTCAGGGCTTTCAATGCCGAGTATTCGAGATCGAACACAGCACTGAGATCGAGCACAAGTACCTTGGGCTGCGCTTCGTTCACCAACAGTCCTATCTTCTGCCCGATAATCTCGGCATTAGCAAAAAAAACGCGTCCCTCAAGTCGCAGCATCAACAGCCCGGGAAAGGTTTGGTCCTCTGGATGTTCCTTGGAACGTGGTCGAAATACATTTGTCCCTGGTTTGCGCCCAAGAACGTACACCGGTGGATCGGCTACCTGAGATGCCAGCGCCACGAGCGACACCACGATGGCGACAATGATCCCCTTCAGAGTCCCCAACAGAACCACCCCGGCTAAGGCGGTCAAAGCCCAGGTAAACTCAGTTCGCCGGATATTTAGGATCGCACGGAACTCTGTTGGTTGAATCAATCCGATCGAGTAGACGATAACGATAGCTGCGAGAGTCGCTTGAGGCATGAGCGCTAGAAGAGGCGCGAGCAGTAGAATAGTGGCCAATGCAATGATAGCTGTAACCATCTCTGCGAGCTGAGTGCGCGCCCCCGCGCGCCGGTTCACTGCGGTCTGGGAGGTGCCTCCACCCGCGGCCATGGTTCCTACGAATGCGCCTCCTGCATTTGCGATCCCCGTTGCGAGTAACTCACGATTTGGTCGGAGAGGTGGTTCTTCACTTTTGGCGAACGCTCGTCCGGCAGCAATCGTCTCGGTAAAACTCATCAGCGCTATGCCTAAGGCCCCAGGCCAGAGCTCTCCCACGAGGGAGAATTCCGGGAAAGTGATTGAGGGGAGACCCTGAGGAATCCGTCCGACTAACTCCACTCCGTGTACCTGCAGCCCCAGGAAGCGTGCACCGATGATCCCTGCAGCCACGGCGACGAGCGGAGCCGGCATTCTCGGAAGGAATCGTTCGATCCCCACCAACAAGACGATCACTGCTAGCCCGACAGCTAATGTCGTCAGCTTCGCTTCCGGAGTTCCACGCACGATAGCCAACACGTTATGGAAAAAAGAGGCCCTGGGAATATGCATGCCGAGGATCTTTGGAATCTGATCCAGCACGATGACAGTACCAATACCCGCCTTAAAGCCGACCAAAACTGGCTCGGAAATGAAATTAGCGATAAACCCCAATCGCAGCAACGAAGCAAGAATAAGGATGCCTCCGACCAATAGTGTCAACATTGCTGAAGCCTTAAGGAGGGATGACGGATCTCCACCGGGCACGACTTGGCCGAGTTCTGCTGCGGTTAGAACTGCGATGGTTGTGGTGGTGCTTACACTCAGTGGGCGAGAGCTTCCCAGCACGGCGTAAATCGCTAAGGGGACTACGGCAGTGTATAGCCCCACCTGTACCGGAAGTCCTGCAATCGTTGCATATGCCATCGCCTTGGGAATGACCACGGCGGCCGTGGTTAGGCCGGCGATTATGTCAGGCCGCAACCACTCCTTCTGGTAACTGAATAACCAATCTGCAACCGGTAGGTAGCCGTGGCTTGTATGGTCGGTCGACAAGTCTTTCCCCAAAAACATCTTCTGGGTTCGTCCCTCAGCCCAGTTCAGCATCACTGGGCCAGGGCCAAATTCGACCGGTGAGAACATCGGCGCGACTGGCTTGCCTATGATGAAGCTGTCCAGATGCGAATGCTATCAACCCAATATTTCTTTCGGCACCTAGGGATTTACCTAGTGGCGCTCCACTCCTCCTTACCATAGAAGTCGAATGGGCGAACGGAGCTGCCGGAAGCGACTGTGCAGATTTCCTCTAGTTTCAAAAGTAGCGGCTGGCGCCGCACTTGAAACCGTTATCTCTTTCTGGGAATAGCGAACGAACCATTGAAATGCCTGCGAACTTGACAAGCGAGACCAATCGGGTTTTGGAACCCGTAGAGAGAATTTCGGAGTTCTTGTTTGGGCTCATCATGGTTCTCACGCTCACGTGTACATTCAACGCGCGCGCGGCCAACAAAGGCAGCGTCCGCACTATGTTGATCGAAGTGCTCGGCTGCAATGTGGCCTGGGGGATTATCGACGCGTTCTTCTATCTCTTGAACTGTCTTGGTCAGAGGGCACATAACATTGCCCTCCTCAAGCAACTACGCAGGACATCGGACCCAACCGAAGCAAGACGCATAATTGCCGATGCGCTGCCGCCATTGCTGGCACCAATCCTTTAGCCTCATGAGAGTTGTGGAGAGGAGAATTGAAATAATTTCCTGAATCCACAGCATCGCCTCGACTTCCGAGGGAGGACTGGCTTGGAGCACTGGGAGTGTTTCTGCTGGTATTTCTGTCCATGTCCCCGTCGTGATCCCATTCATTTTCATCAGCAACGCAATGCTGGCCACACGCATTTCCAATGGAATTGCTCTTGTGCTGTTGTTTGTAGCTGGCTACGCATTCGGGCGATTTTCTATTAGCAATCCCTGGCGAGCCGGACTTGCCATGGTGATTTTTGGGGTTGCGGTGGTTGCTGTCGCGATTCTCCTTGGGGGATGAAGCACTTGGTGTGCATAGGGTAAACGCACTGCCCGAGCTGAACCCGATCAACCGAAGAGGACTTCCACATGCCGCGATCCCTCTGGTCACATTTAGTACGTTGGACTATAATACACAAGCTTTCGCCGGTGTTCCGACAGAATAGAGGTAAGTGTTCGACCAGTGGTCCGCGTATGTGGATCTTTATTCACCCACGGCATCGTTTCGATAACATACGATCAATTTAGGAGCTCGGAGGAGTTGGTCCACTCCCGTTGTATCGCGATGATTCCCAGGTCAATTGCCAGAGAGCCCGGTAATTGGCAGATGAATCTTGAAAATAGCTGGCTCCCAAGCCAATCAAAACGTCTTGTCGGAAATGCGCGCCGGATCTCCCTCCTGCTGGTTCTGATTTCCTCGCACTTGGTGGGGGGGCCCAGTGGGAGTGCTCAAATTCCCGCAAAGAAGAACGTTCTAATTCTGAACGAGGTGGGCCCATCCCACGCTCTGACCAAGCTAGTGGCCCAAGAACTTTTCACTGGAGTGCCTGATACGCCCGGTCGTCACGTGGAATTCTATTCAGAAAGCTTCGACATGCTCTCTTTTCCGGACAGCCTCTCCGCCTCGGAATTGCACGAGTCGCTTGTTAAGCAATATGGCAGGCAAGAATTTGACGTTGTCGTAGCTGTGGGACCAGACGCTATTAAGTTTCTCGGGGAACATGCCCAATCTCTGTTCGTGGACGTTCCCATTGTCATTTGTGGAAGTTCCGCCGACCAGGCGGGCCATCCCAAGTTAGGCTCCAGGTTCACGGGAACCTGGCAAAAGCTTGAACCAACAAAGACACTGGAAGTGGCCCTACGCCTTTTCCCTGACACGCGGCACGTGTTTGTAGTGGGAGGCACCTCTGCTTTCGACCGGACCGTCATGTCATTTACAAAAAATTCCATGAGTTCCTTTGCGGCGAACGTAGACATCGCCTACCTGACAGACATGGCCATGGGAGAACTACTCCAAAAATTGCAGAACCTACCTGAGCACTCGGTTGTGTTTTATGTTTCCCTTTTTCAGGATTCCGCCGGCCACAGTTTCCTCAATGCGACCAAGGCCCTCCCTATGGTTGCGTCAGCGGAAAATGGCCCCGTATTTGGAATGTCAGATACGTATTTGGGACATGGTATCGTCGGCGGGGATCTGATGAACTTTCAGGAACAGGGGAAGGTCACGGCTCGGATCGTTTCAGAACTCCTCGATGGGAAACAAGTCGAAGATCTTCCTATTAGGACTCTTCCTAGTATGTTCATGTTCGACTGGAATGAGCTGAAACGTTGGCACATACCAGAAAGCAGCCTCCCTTCTGGGAGTATCATACTTTTTCGCGAACCAAGTCTTTGGGAGCGCACCGAATGGATTTGGACCACTGGACTCCTGATTATCCTAGGTCTTTCCGTCTTGGCCGCTTACCTGCAGTACGCCGGAAAACAGCTGAAATTGGCCAGAGAGAGGGAAGGGCAGCTCAGCGGTATGCTGATCAATGCAGAGGAAAAGGAGCGCCAGCGGATAGCCTCGGAACTTCACGATGACTATAGCCAGAGACTGGCAGTACTCGCGCTGGGTTTGGAGAATGTGGATGAAGCAACGCCCGTTTCACTCTCCGATGTTCATAAGCAATTGCGAGGGCTTGTAAAATCCACGAGCGAACTCGGTGCTGATCTCCACACCCTTTCTCACCAGCTGCATTCATCCACGCTCGAGAGCCTCGGACTTGTTCCTGCCGTTGCCGCATTTTGCAAGGAATTTATGGCCCACCAAGGCATCAGAGTGGGCTTTACATCCAATGATATTCCCCGATCGGTCCATCCTGACGCGGCCCTTTGTGTCTTTCGTATTGTTCAAGAAGGGCTTCGGAATTTGAAGAAGCATAGTGGTGCAGAGGAGGCGCAGGTTGACTTGCGAATGACAGGGGACAGATTGGAGGTTACGGTGCGAGACGAAGGTCGCGGATTCGACTTAAGAAAGCTCCGCCAGAACGAGGGGCTCGGCATCCGAAGCATGGTAGAGCGCGCACACCTACTGGGTGGGAAATTCGAAATTCATTCGCAAACCGGAAAGGGAACAACGCTTAGTGCTTGGGTACCGTTCGAACCTAAAGCGAAAGTTGCCAAGAGGTAGAGTTGTCGCGAGCAAGTTGTATGTCCGATCCGGCCTAGGCAGTCTGGAGATTCCCGAAACGTCCGCGTCTGCACGAGCCGTACACTAACGGGGACAAAACTCTCTAAATTTACATTTTATGGGCTAGGGATTTCCCCAGTAGCGAAGTACGTTCACACCCCCTAACATCCGGCCTAGATTTGACACTGCACCCTTGCCCGCTAGCGCGACGAAAGCGAGTGCACGTTGTTTTTGACGGAGGCGAACTTGATTCGCCCACGCATACTCTTGGCTGATGACCATCCCGATTTCCTGGAAGCGGAGATTGCTCTCCTGCGGTCCCACTTTGAGCTTGTAGGCACAGCAAGCGATGGGGCGTCGCTTGTATCAGAGGTGCAACGTCTCAATCCGGACGTTGTTGTGGCTGATATCACTATGCCGGTAATGAACGGCATTGATGCCGTACATAGACTCAAAGAGTTAGGCTCAACCGCCAAGTTCGTATTCCTGACCATCAACACCGGCGAAGAATTCGTTAAGGCTTGCATGAAGGAGGGCGCTCGGGGTTATGTCTGGAAATCCCGAATGAAGTCCCACCTGATCCCGGCAATTTATGCGGCACTCGAAGACCTACAGTATATTTCCCCATTAACTTCCTCGTGATTATCGGAGGATTGTTTCGCCATTGAGAGTTGGCAGAAAGGATGCCACCGCAGGCATCGCTCTAAGCAGGAACAGAGATGGAGTTGTTCGAAGAATACAGGCAGGGCGGAATGCACGGACTTAATAACTAGGGATTCCCCTAGTTGCCGGTGCCAAAGAGAAAGCCTAAATAGCTACCTAGGTGCCAAGGTCCTAGATTCACGATGGACGGCAAAGAGGTGGATCTTTGTGGTCCGGTGAAGGGCATGGAAATCACAACTGCCAAAATCGACCGGGAGCAACCTGCCTTTGGTAGGGCTTCTCGGCCTCTTGTGCATTTCTGCTTGGCTCGGGCTAGGTTTGTCCACGCGAATGTAGGACTTTAAGTTACCCCCAAAGGGGAGGAGCCAGGAGCAGTACGGGCTCCTCCTCACCCTCTGCGCGGCAGAGCAGGGCGTTAGAAAACTGAGCACTGAGTTCCACCTTTCGAAGTGAGCAGTCGAAGGTTGGCCCACAGGGACGTAAAGATAGAAATTGCGAAGGAAAGTTCAACCATGAAAAAGAAAACTGTCGGATCAAGATTTTTCCGCAAAGCCGCGCAAAACTGTGTAGCCGTTTTGTGTTCTGCGCTTCTCGTTCCGGGAGACGTAATGCCGGCAACTTCGGCACAGGAACAGGCACCCGGGTCAGTTGAGCAGGAGGCCCCGAAGATTCCCCCAGACCAACTTGACTCGCTGGTAGCCCCAATCGCGCTGTACCCGGACCCAATGCTCGCTCAAGTCCTGGCTGCTTCGACGTACCCATTGGAACTTGTTCAACTCCAGCAATGGCTGGAGAAAAACAAGGCTTTGAAGGACAAGGCTCTGGCTGATGCCGTGCAAAAACAGCCTTGGGATCCCAGCGTCCAGGGCATGGCCGCAATGCCAGAGCTGGTGAAGCGCCTAGCGGATGACATTCAGTGGACGACGGACCTGGGTAACGCATTCCTGGCGCAGCAGACCGATGTAATGGATGCCGTGCAGCGCATGCGCAAGAAGGCCCAGGACAACGGCAATTTGAAATCGACCGAACAACAGAAGGTCGAAACCAAAGTCATCGAGAGCCAGAGTGTGATCGTGGTCGAACAGGCTAATCCACAGGTCGTGTATGTACCATCGTATGATCCTGTCGTGGTCTACGGCCCACCTGTCTATCCCTACCCCCCAATCTACTATCCGCCGGCCGGATACTATGCCGCGGGAATGGCGATTTCTTTCGGAATCGGCCTTGCCATGGGAGCAGCGTGGGGCGGAGGCTGGGGTTACGGCTGCGGGTGGGGTGGCAACAACAACGTCACGATCAACAACAATAACAATTTCAACCGCAACAGCAACATAAACAGCGGCAACCGCCCCTCGAATCAACCAGCCCGAGGCGGCAACCGCGGCGGAGGTGCAGGCAATAATTGGCAACACAATCCGCAGCATCGGGGCGGAACGCCCTATGGCAATAAAGCAACTGCGAATAAGTTCGGAGGAACAACTCGAGGGGCTTCGGCGTCCGATCGCCAAGCCGGTGCTCGCCAGAGTATTTCGCAGCAGGGCAACAGGCCGCAAGCCAGTACGCGCGATGCCGGTTCGCGCGGACAGCAGCAAGGTGCTGGCGATCGTGCGGGTGGCGGTGCAAACCGCGGTGGGGGCGGAGGAGATCGCGTCGGAAACCGGAGCGTATCTCCGAGCTCAGGCAGAGGTTCCAAGAGCGATGCGTTCGGTGGTGCCTCGAGGGGGAGTACCGGCAGTTCGGCACGTGCTAGCAGTTCGCGCGGCTCTTCCAGCATGGGGTCTCGTGGTGGCGGTGGGTCTCGCGGTGGCGGTGGCGGCGGGCGGCGGAGGTAGACAAGTCATGAATAAGGAACTTCAAATGAAATCGAGAAAATTCAATTCGTTTGTGCGGAATACAGCCGGGAGTATGTCGATCATTGTCATCCCTTGCGCGCTGGTGCTGCTTTGCTCTTTGCCTTTGCTATCACAGCAGAAGCCTTCCCAGTCTTCATCGCAAAGCCAGAAAACCTTCGCTTCCTCGAAGGAGGCTGCCGAGGCACTCATTCAGGCTGCGGGGAGTTTTGATGTGTCTGCTCTGACGCAGATTCTCGGTCCGAGTGGTGAAGACTTGGTCGCTTCGGAGGACTCAGTCCGGGATAAGGAGTTCGCCGCTGCGTTTGCTGCGAAAGCTCACGATAAGAATTCGATTGTTGTAGACCCCAAAAATGCGGACCGCGCCATTCTTATCGTCGGAAGTGGGGACTGGCCGTTGCCGATCCCCATCATCAAGCGAAACGGAAGGTGGTTCTTCGATACCAAAGCGGGTCGTCAGGAGATTCTCTATCGTCGCATTGGAAGTAATGAACTGGATGCCATCGAAATCTGCCGGGGCTATGTGGACGCCCAGCGCGAATATGCCTTGGAGAAACATGATGGTGCGGAAGCAAATCAGTACGCACAGCGAATCATCAGCACTCCCGGCAAGCAAGACGGCTTGGTCTGGCGGAATCCGGATGGGAGCTTGGCCGGGCCCATCGCTGAGGGTATCGCTGATGCCCTGGCGCAAGGCTACACGGACAAAGCCAAGCCGTACCACGGATATTTCTTCAAGATCCTGAAAGGGCAGGGCTCCGCGCAGCCGCTTGGCAAGTTGGATTTTGTTGTAGAGGGGGCAATGATCGGGGGCTTCGCTCTCGCCGCTGCTCCGGCAGATTATCGTGTCACGGGTGTCAAAACCTTCGTTGTGAGTTACGAAGGAGTTGTCTACCAGAAAGATCTGGGCCCCGATACGCTCAAGATCTTCAAAGAAATGGAGCTTTATAACCCGGACAAATCCTGGAAGCCCACGGATGACAATTGGCCGACGGATGCGTTTGATACGTCCGCTTCCACAGGGAAAGACTGAATCACTTAATGCGGATGTCTGCGGACCTTCTGGTAACCAAGTGCCTCCATAGCCGAGGAACCATTCAGCAGGGAGCCGCTGTTCTGAGATTGATGCACGATGGCCGCCGCAGTCCGGAGGCGAAACGAATGACCACAGAATCTGTATACCGCATCCCGCTACGGCGGAACCATGAAATAAAGTCGAAGTCGACTCTGCTGTACGCCCGTAGATGCTCGCTTGGCCCATTACAATTGCTCTGCGCATCACTGCTGCTTCTCGGTGCTCTTGCCGGCTGCTCTTCGAAGGAAGAAAAACCGGCTCCACCTCCCCCCGGTGTTACGGTCACGCCAGTTGTGCAAAAAGATGTCGACATTCAGCAGGAGTGGGTAGGAACCATGCTCGGTAACGTCGACGCGGATATCCGCCCCAAAGTGGAGGGGTTTTTATTGGCCCAACTCTACTCGGAAGGCTCCTACGTCAACAAGGGTCAGCCGATGTTTCAGCTTGACCAGCGTCAGGCACAAGCCGGCGTGCAGCAGGCCCAGGGGAGGCTTGAACGTGCCCGGGCTTCTCTGGCGCAGGCGCAGATCGACGTAAAAAGGTACACACCTCTGGTGGCCCAAAGGGCTGTCAGTCAAGCCGAACTCGACAAAGCCAAGAGCATGGAACGAGCGGCGACGGCAGAAGTGGATGCGGATCAGGCTGTTCTCGACAACACTAAATTAAATCTGGCATGGACAACTGTGACGGCCCCAATTTCCGGAATTGCCGGCATTTCCAAGGTCGGAATCGGGGATCTTATGACCCCGACAACCTTGATGACTACGATGTCAAGCCTGAATCCCATCTACGTTGATTTCAGCATCGCCGAGCAAGATTACATGCGACTTGCCCGAGAAAAATTAGGGCAGGCGGCGGGGCGCTCCCTGCAATTGATCCTAGGAGACGGCACAGTATTTTCCCAGCGTGGCCGTGCACTTCTTGTGAATCGCGAAGTAGACTCCCGGACCGGAACAATCCAGGTGAGGGCAGAGTTTCCGAATCCCGGCAACGTGCTACGCCCGGGGCAATATGCGCGCATTCGTGCCGTTACGGAAGTTCGCAAAGGCGCGCTTCTGGTTCCCCAGCAGGCCATTGTCGAATTGCAAGGAGTTTACCAAGTCGGGGTGGTCAGCGCCGACAATAAAGTCACCATAAAGGCCGTGAAGCTTGGACCGCAGCTTGCCGACGTTTGGTTAGTCGAATCTGGCCTGCAGGCAGGCGATAGCGTCGTCGTCGACGGTCTGCAGCGAGTCAAAAGTGGTATGACCGTGACACCGACGCCATTTAAAGACACCCAGGCTAACGCGCCCACCGGTGGGAAGTAGCCATGTCGAAATTCTTCATCAGTCGGCCCATAGTTGCGATTGTCATTTCGATTATCACGGTGATCGCGGGCCTCGTAGCGATGGCAAAGCTGCCTGTCGCGCAGCTCCCCGACATCGTCCCACCGCAAATAAACGTATCCGCAACCTATACCGGGGCGGATGCACTGACGATTGAACAGTCCGTTGCCACTCCCCTTGAACAGCAAATGAACGGCGTAGACAACATGCTTTACATGATGTCCACGAATGCAAATGACGGCACTATGACGCTCAAGGTAACGTATGATGTCGGCACAAACGTGGACATCGATCAGGTGAACACGCAGAACCGCGTCTCCCAAGCCAGCCCGAATCTCCCGACCTCGGTCAACCAGTATGGTGTGACCGTGAAGAAGCTGATGGGCCTTCCCCTCCTCGTTCTCTCCGTCTATTCGCCAAATGGCACATACAACGGTCAATTCTTGGGGAACTACGCGACGATCAACATCAATGACGCGCTACTACGTGTTAAGGGAGTCGGACAAGTCACGAACTTTGGTGCGGCTGACTATGCGATGCGCATTTGGGTGAAGCCGGATCAACTGACGAAATTAGGCTTGACCGTCACTGATCTAATGAATGCCGTTTCGCAACAGAGCGCCGTGAATCCTGCGGGCCAGATAGGTGGCGAACCCGCCCCCAAGGGCCAGCAATTCACTTACGCCGTTCGCGCGCCAGGTCGGCTGGTAAACCCGGAGGATTTCGGCAAGATCATTGTTCGTCAAAATCCCGATGGCTCGACGGTAAGGATGAAGGATGTCTCGCGAATCGAACTGGGATCCCTCATCTATCAGCAGATTGGGCGGTACAAGGGAAAGTCGTCGGTCATCATTGCCGTCTATCAAGCCCCGGGCTCCAACGCTTTGGCGGTGGCAAAACAAGTAAAGGAACAAATGGAGGAACTGAAATCCCGCTTTCCCCACGACTTGGAGTACGTCGTTGCCATGGACACCACCCTTCCCATTACGGAAGGGATGAAAGAGATCGTATCGACCCTCTTGGAGGCACTAGTCCTTGTCATTATCGTTGTGTTCCTGTTCCTCCAGAATTGGCGGGCAACGCTAATCCCTTTACTTGCCGTACCAGTCTCACTTATCGGTACCTTTGCGATCTTTCCAGTCTTGGGCTTTTCCATCAACACTTTGTCGCTTTTTGGACTCATCCTCGCCATCGGCCTCGTGGTCGACGACGCCATCGTGGTTGTGGAAGCTGTGGAGCATCACATTGAACACGGACTCTCACCCAAAGATGCAACCCAAAAGGCGATGGAAGAAGTATCTGGCCCAGTAATTGGCATCGCCTTGGTGCTTTCTTCTGTATTCGTCCCAATGGCGGCGTTGGGCGGCATCAAGGGTCTACTGAACCAACAATTCGCACTTACTATTGCTATTTCGGTGCTCATTTCTGCGTTCAACGCTTTGACTCTCTCGCCTGCACTTTCTGCGCTTTTGCTTCGTCCGCGCAAGAAAACAAGGGGTCCACTGGGTAAGTTCTTCGACTTGTTTAATCGCTTCTTCGAAAAGGTGACCGGGGGTTACGTAAGCTGGAGTCATGTCCTCATTCGCCGGTGGGTGCTTGCAATGCTATTGCTCGTCGGCATGTCCGTGATTGCCGGGGGAATGGGCCGGAGTCTTCCCACGAGTTTTATTCCGGAAGAGGACCAGGGATATGCATTCCTTCAGATACAACTTCCGGACGCGGCCTCCCTTCAACGCACCGACGCAGTCATGCGCAAGATCGATGAGATGCTTGCGCACACGCACGGTGTTCAGAGTTTCAGTGGGATCACAGGTTTTAGTCTTTTGTCCAACACTTCGGCTACTTACACCGGATTTTACTTTCTTCAGCTTGATCCGTGGGAGGAGCGCAAAAGTGAAGAACTATCCGCCAATGGGTTGATGCTAAGCCTCAACAAAAAATTGCGAACGGAGATTCCGGAAGCCATTGCTTTCGCCTTCGGCCCTCCTGCCATTCCTGGCCTGGGCACGGCCGGAGGATTCACGTTCATGTTGCAAGACCGAACCGGTGGAAGCGTCACACAACTTTCAGACACTCTTGACAAGTTGACTCAAGCGGCGCGGAAGCGCCCCGAGCTCGCCTCCCTAGTGAGTACGTTTCGCCCCACCGTTCCGCAACTCTTTGTGGACATCGATCAGGATCGAGTGCTTAAGCAGGGTCTGCAATTCGGGGAAGTCTATCAGACACTGCAGGCCTTCCTGGGCGGCGCTTATGTCAATCAATTCAATCGCTTCGGACGACAATGGAAAGTCTATCTGCAGGCAGAGCCGGAGTACCGCACCAGCGCCGACAAGGTCAACAGCTTCTACGTTCGAACCTCAAAAGGTGAGATGACCCCGCTGGCTTCACTAATCACAGTCAAGAGGGTGTCGGGGCCGGAGTACACCAATCGTTTTAACTTGTTCCGTAGTATCCAAATTAACGGTACACCAGCTCCTGGATACAGTTCCGGGCAGGCCATGGCCGCCATGGAACAAGTTTCAAACGAAGTTTTGCCTGCCGGTTTCGGATATGCGTGGAGTGACATGTCCTTTCAGGAAAAAAAGGCCGAAGGCGGGCAAGCGATGGTTTTTGGAATGTCCATCATCTTTGTGTTTCTGATTCTGGCAGGGATGTATGAGAGTTGGTCGCTACCATTCAGTGTACTTCTGTCAGTTCCCGTAGCAGTTCTCGGGGCTTACGGTGGGCTCCTCCTGCGTAATTTCGATAACAATGTCTTTGCGCAAATCGGCCTTGTCATGCTGATTGGGCTTACCGCCAAAAACGCCATCCTGATTGTTGAGTTTGCAATACTGGAACACGCAAAAGGAAAAGAACTGGTGGAAGCAGCCCTCGAAGGCGCCCGTTTGCGCTTACGGCCCATCTTGATGACGTCGTTCGCATTCATTCTGGGATGCGTTCCTCTCTGGACAGCGAAAGGCGCGGGGGCGATCGGTCGAAAGGTGCTCGGAAGTTCCGTAATCACCGGCATGGGTGCGGCTAGCATTTTGGGAATCTTCTTCGTGCCCGTCTTGTTTGTGGTGGTTGAGCGCATCGCCAAGAAGAAGCCTAAGCTGGCTGTGGGCCAATCAGCCGCGCTCGAAGGAGAACATGGCTGATGCGAACGACCAGCGCGGTTGCTCTGCTGTCACTTCTCTTGACGGGCTGCACCGTGGGCCCCAAGTACAATCGCCCGGCACTCCAGCCTCCAACCAACTTTTATGCAGAGCGACAAATCAGCGCGAGTTCTGAAGCAGATCTTGCGTGGTGGGACTTGTTCAAGGATCCTGTTCTCCAAAGCCTCATTCGGGAAGGGCTGAAGAACAACTATGATTTGCAACTAGCCATGGCCCGCGTAGAGCAGGAACGCGCCCTTGCCGGTGTGACTCGTTCGCAATACTTCCCTCAAGTGGGATACGGCGCAAGCGTTTCCGGACAGCAGGCTCTCCTCATTGAGAACCATACCTATTATTCTTATAACTTCAGCGCCATATGGGAAATTGACTTGTTTGGGCGCATCCGCAAACTGAATGAAGCACAACGTGCTGTATATTTTGCCAGCGAGGATGCCAGACGCGACGTTCGCCTCCTGGTGCTCTCGGAAGTTGCGCAGGGATACTTTCAGCTTCGAGCACTCGATGCCGATCTGGAAATTGCGCGCCGAACGGTCCAGAGTTTCCAGGATACTCTGGACCTTTTTCAGAAGAAGTTTGAAGGTGGTGCTGCTTCCGGCCTTGAGGTTGCTCGGGCACAAGCGGCTCTCTCGAACGTCGCCGCGGTAATCCCGGACCTTCGGCGACAGATTGTAGCCCAGGAGGTAGAGTTGAATTTGCTCCTGGGGCGCAACCCCGGGCCGATTGATCGTGGCAGTGCCTTGACAGAGCAGTTTGATCCACCCGAGGTGCCTACCGGTTTGCCGTCACAGTTGTTGGAGCGTCGCCCTGATCTCCACCAGGTTGAGGAATTTCTGATTGCTGCAAACGCCAACGTCGGTGTCGCAAAAGCCAATTTTTTCCCGACAATCTCGTTAACCGGCGTACTTGGCGGAGTGAGTCCTCAACTTTCGGAACTCACAGGCACCGGCAAGGCGTGGAGCCTCGCCGGCAATATGGCCGGTCCGCTTTTTACGGCGGGTCGCTTGAAAAACGAACATCGAGCAGCTCTGGCGCAACGCGACCAAGCAAAGATTGCTTTTGAGAAGGCAGTTACGCAGGCATTTGGTGAAGTTTCGACGTCGCTCTCGGCCCATCAAGAGCTGGCCAAGGCGTACAAGGAGCAGCTGAGCTCTGTGGAAGCCTACCGGGAGTCAGTCCGGCTTTCTAGCATTCGGTATGACAGTGGGCTCGCAAACTATCTCGAGATTATCGATGCGGAGATTCAAATGTATCCGGCAGAGCGGTCTGCAATTATCTATGACCTCGGCCGCAAGGTGGCCCTCGTCAATCTGTATCGAGCGCTGGGCGGCGGATGGAATCTAAGCGATTCGCAGTGGATTAGCAGTAGTGGGACATCTGCTCCTGCGCGATCACCTACTCCATAAGGGCGTCGATCAGCGAGTTGCTGAAAGTGGTTTCCCGGGCTAAGGGTCAGATCATTGGATGAATTCATGGAGGGCCGCAGCATCCTTTGATAGGAATTCGGGGTCCAGGCGAACTTTCTATTCGCAAAGGAGAAGTCAGTCCAGATGGGCAAACAAGATGGGTCACAGGGAGAGAAATCCCTGAAACGGAAAAAATACGAAAAAGAACTGCGGCGTCTCCAGGCAGAACTCTGCAAATTGCAGGACTGGGTGAAATACAAGGGTCTGCGGGCCATCGTCGTTTTTGAAGGGCGCGATGCCGCTGGCAAAGGCGGCACTATTCGCGCGATTACGGAGCGGGTCAGTCCACGCGTGTTTCGCCTGGTTGCCTTACCAGCCCCGTCAGATCGCGAGAAATCCCAAATGTATGTCCAGCGCTACATGCAGCATTTTCCGGGCGCGGGGGAGATGGTGATCTTCGACCGCAGTTGGTACAACCGGGCCGGGGTCGAACATGTCATGGGATTTTGTACTGAAGAGCAGTACCGCCAGTTCCTCAAACTTTGCCCCACAGTCGAAAAATACATCGTGGACGCCGGGATCATTCTCATCAAGTACTGGCTCGAAGTCGGCAAGAAGGAACAGCAGCGCCGATTCGAGGCCCGCATTAAGGACCCTCTTCGCCAATGGAAACTTAGCCCGATGGATCTGCAATCCTTCCGTCTCTGGAATGAATACTCGAAGGCTCGCGACAAAATGCTCGAAGCTACCGACTCCAAGCACGCACCGTGGTATCTTGTCCGCTCAGATGATAAGCGCAAGGCCCGTCTTAATTGCATTTCTCACTTATTGAGCATGATTCCGTACAAAAAAGCACCGCGGGAGAAAATCAAATTGCCGAAGCGTTCCGAAAAACATGGTTACGACGATCAAAGATCCGTTAAAGGGCGACGGTTCGTTCCGGAAAGATTTTGAGTGGATCGGATCTCCAGAGCATGACCCAGCTAGAAGGGAATTATGCGGTCAGATCTCAATACTAGCTGTTCTTTTTTCCCTGACGAGAGATCCCGAGTCCCTGGCGGTCTTCTGCCGATGCATCCAGCTTGTCTTCCGTATCACCAAAAGACCGCTCGATGGTGGACTGGAGCCGCTGCTGCCAGTACCGAAGAGCGTGATGACGCTCTTCGGGCAGGACGGATACCATCTCACTGATGAGCGCCTTCATGCGACGCATAACCTGCACACTGTTGGCGCCATAGAAACGAATTTCATCGAATGCCACGCGTAGGAAATCCTCCCAGCTCGGAAAGGCAACAAGGACCCGGAGCTTGCCGTTAGGGTCGCGAAACGCCCCGATCTCCAAACGGCGTCGACCGAGACGGAGCAATAGATCTTCAATCTGGTCCAGTGCCTGCACCGCAGTGGTTGGGTCGTTAATTGCTGGAGATAGGGCTTTGATGGCGATATCCACCAGCAAACGGATTGCATATTTGGGATCCTGCTCGAAAGTACGCTCACCGCCAAGCTCAATCGCTTTTCTCAGTTGCCCCTCTGGAAGAGGGTCAACTCCTCCAAGAACTCGAAGTATCGGAGTCGATTCCAAGACGGCATCACCAACGGAAGCGGCCAACTCAATTATGCAATCGGCCCGGCTGGCAATGTGCACCAGCGTCGGCACGTCCACAGCTTGGACGATCTGCGGCCGCCCGTGATGCACGAGTGTTTGGAGATTGGGAGCATGACACATTTCAGCCGAGCTTGGAGAAGCTGGAGCATCTAACGGTGGATAGAGATTCTCAATAATTTCGCGACCTTTATCCCCGGTGAAGATCAACATCCGGGCGACCTGGAGCATACTTACGCGTTGGATGAGGCTAATGAACATGATGATGCTGAGGATGAGCAGAGCAGTCACCACCCCTACGTTCACCAGCGAAACTCGGCCGGAACCGCTCCGGTCGACCCAAGCTAGTGCGACCAGCGCATATAGAAATGTGGCTGTAAACACTCCGATAGCGTGCGAGATCACGGGATCGCGTGCTATCCAGAGAACGAGTCGCGGGGAGTAGGCGGTGGCGCTGAATTGCACCATGACAAAAGTCAGCGAGAATACGATCCCGGTGAGGGCGAGCATGCCGGAGGCAATCGAAGAGTAAAAGCCGATCGCTACATTTACGCTGATGGTGGAAGCGAAGCCTGGCAGAAGCACATGTGCCAGACGTGCACTTGTGATGCCAAACGTGAGCGCTGCTGCCGCATAAACCAAGGGGACAAACCATGCCTTCGCTTGGGTTTCTCGCAGTCTGTAGAACATCGTCTCACTATCCTCATGCCAGGTGGGCTGAGCCCAAAGATCGGGAACAACTCGGCTTTGGAGTAGTCGTGAAGCCGTATCTCTGAATTCTCGTTCAGCCTACTCTCTGGCGCATCGCATTTATCTCCTGCCATCAATGCAACAAAATCGTTACCAGAGCGGTCCTGCCTCTCCTTGAAATAGGCTCCCTCAAGCTGTTACTGATGCATGATTCATATCTAAACCTAGAACTCTACTGGATGGGCCTAGGGGTTTCCCTAGTTGTCGCGATTGTTTTAGCGCTGCTTAGAGTCATACCAGTGCTTTGCTCATCAGCACGGCGAATGACATTTTGACTAAGCGAGACGCGATGCGGTCAAGCGATAGGGTCCGCCCGCACCGTGTTCGCCGCAGCCATGATCGACATCTCCAAACAAGGACTCGGATATCGCGAGCCAGCGTGCACTGACCGTATCCTCAACAATCTGTGCTGCTCACTCGCGAAAATGATTCAGGAGTTCGTGGGCAACCGGACCGAAGGATTGCTCTTCCGATCTTCGACGGGCGCACAAGCTGATGGTGTGATAAATGACGAGCAGCTTCGGCTTGGCCTTGCTCGCCAACTCTGCGAGTTGTTCGGTCGTCGTATGGTACTTCGCCACGAACGATTGGATGCTTTTAGGCAGCTTGGCAACCAGTTCGAGAGGTTGCGCTTCGTGGATCAGGACATCGCAGCCATTACAAGCATTTATCGTTGCCTCAACCGGATTTGTATCCCCGGAAATCACGATCGTGCGGTCCGGCGTTTCGAAGCGATACCCATAACTCTCCATCGCGTGTTTCGTAACGAACGCAGTAACCGTGACCCTTTCGTCTTTATATATGACTCCTGCCTTGATCTCGTGCGCGTTCACTTTCCACCATCAGGCGAGCGACCAGCGTCGCGCATCGGTCCATCGGGATTGGTGCGTGTCTCGATATCGACCCGATAAGCCTGCAAAATGTGCTCGGTCATCGATTGCAGTCCCGAAGGACCGTAAACTTCAAGCGGGACCCTCCGGCCTGATGTCCACCCGGTAAAGATCAAATCAGAATAGCCAGCCGTGTGATCGGAGTGGAGGTGGGTCGCAAATGCCACTTTCAGATTGCCCGGTTCAACTGCTGGAATCCTTCTCGTGAGAGCAGCGGACTCAGCGCGCCGCACAATGCCGGGTC
>Ga0210409_10000839_pt1 | contig 44232 bp, 34 predicted proteins | sample IncBWH17MmetaG_FD_161649 | JGI IMG/M metagenome (GOLD analysis project Ga0210409, IMG submission 161649) | Forest soil microbial communities from Barre Woods Harvard Forest LTER site, Petersham, Massachusetts, United States - Inc-BW-H-17-M | ecosystem: Environmental > Terrestrial > Soil >... | reverse complement strand
CACCATGAAACCTGCGTTCAACCATTTGCCGATTAGGCGCAGGATGAACGGATCTGCAATCCGATGAGCCACCATCTTCTGCAGCCATTCATGCTGGATGTGGTTAAAGTAGCCGCGGATGTCGGCCTCGAATAAGTGTCCAACCTTCTTCGTGACGATGATCCCGCGCAACGCTCGCAGCGCTCCGTGGGGATTACATCCGGGCCGAAATCCATACGAGCATTCCAGGAAATCCGCCTCGAACACCGCTTCCAGGATCCGCGCGACCGCTCTTTGTAGCAGGCGATCTTCGACCGTCGGAATTCCGAGCGGCCTCGTCCCTGCCTTGCCAGGTCCCTTCGGTATTTCCACTCGGCGAACCGGTGGAGCCCGATAAGCTCCTTGCTTTAAACGCTCGCACAGTTCTTGAACCCGTGTGTCCAAGCCCTGTTCAAACTCCTTCGTCGTCTCACCATCGACACCGCTCGCACCCCGCCGATTCATCTGCTTCCAGGTTTCCGTGAGGAACTCCGGTGTGAGCAGATGCGCCAGCGACGTGAAGCGTAGCTTCGGATTTGACTTCGCCTTCTTCGCGATCTGGTCCAGTTGTGTGGACATTCTTCTCCTACCTCTGAGTGTGCAGGGAATGTTTCCCCAGACCAGCAACTCAACCTGCCCCGCTGCTTCCCCATGTGCGCGGCTTTCCCACGCTCCGAGTACTATCAGCGAGTCCGACTTCCACTGTCGCTTCTGTCTCCCTCAGGTTGGTCCATTCGGTTGACATACTCGGCCCGCTATTTCCAGGCCAAGACGGCGGTGGATCTCCCAGGTGCCATGACGCTTCCATTTCTGTCCATGCCGTGCTCTTAGACCCCGCCGGAGTCTCCAGCGACCATCGCCGTTTTCGGCCGCCTACTGTTGCCTTCCAGATATTCGACCCTGTCGGCCTCCGGATGCTTCACGAGGCTCAATCGCTTCACTTGCGTTACGGCCTGGACATCGCTCTGTCTACGCTTAACTCATGTCGTTACCTTCATGAGCCCAAGACTCGATTCCCGGTGAGGCGGCTCGTCCCCTTTCCAGGGCGGGAGTTTCACCCGCTGGAAGCGCCGGGCTTATCCTGGCGCACCAAAGTAAGCGCTGAGATCGATGTCGATGATTCGAGTCTTCTCCTCGACGATTGCCTGTGCCACGCGGTTCACCGCTTCATGTGCAGTTCGTTTGGGTCGATATCCATACGATCCCGATGGAAAGTCAGCTTCGAAGATCGGTTCCAGAATGAGCTTAAGCGCTCCCTGGACCACACGGTCACGAATTGACGGAATCGAAAGAATGCGGACTTTGCCGCCGTCCTTCGGTATCTCCTTCTTCCGTAACCCCATGGGCCGATACGTGTTTGAGACTAGTTCGTCTTTAATCTGCCGAAGAAAACTTTCCACTCCACCCTCTTCGATGGCATCGAACGTAACACCGTCAATTCCCGGTGCTCCATCGTTCTTCTTTGCCGCCTGGTAGGCTTCGTGTAGCGTTTCCATCTTGCTGACATGAACGTACAGCCCCCAGAAACGCCAAGTTGGTTCAGCCTTCGCCTTGACGTATAGACTCCTCCTCAGGTCTTGCAAACAGATGGGTGCCTTTGTCATCTCACCCTTGCCTTCCTTTTTGTTGGAGTCGTTGCAAACAGCAGGGTCTCTTCGCTCCACGGGCATTACCCCGCTTCGCAGCTACTACAGACCCCTCCGCCACCCTCTCGTCGTTCCACCGACTTCCCGGTGTCTCCGGTTATACGGTTTCCTTTTCTCCACCAATTTCTCAGCGGGACGAGGAGGGTTTCTCCAGTTGCTTTGCGCATCCTGGTCATCGTGCTGTCGCTATAACCCCGCCAGAGTGTCTCGCCGCTTCAGTCAGTCTGCGACGATCCATGTTGCCTTCGCCTCATGAAGGAAGGCTCGGCCTCTGGGGCTCCCGTTTCGAGGCCATTTCTGCGTTCACTTTCGTTACGGCCCGATGACTCGCTCACCATCCGTAAGATGGTTTTGTCGATAGGCTTTCAGGATTCAGTTTCCTTCCTCCTTGCTATCCAAGCTACAGGGCTCTGGCTTTTGCCCTGGTGAGACTCTTCCTCACTGAATACGCCAGCCTTCCTTGGACACACCAACATGCCGGTTTATCCCGGCGCACCCTGAGTAACGCCGGTACCGTGGAAGTCGAACTTTATGATATGGAGTATCGTTGCAGCACATCCTCCGATGGAGGGACAAGAGATGGATTGGAAACGGTTGGTCCAGTTTGCGCTGCTGGGTAGCAGTGATTTGCAACAATATGCCATCCTGCTGGTACGCGTTTCGATCGGGCTGTTCTTCGCCATCTCCGGGGCCAACAAATTGTTTGTCGCCGGCGGCACGAAACCTGTTTACGATACGCTCGTTAAGGCCAAAGCCCCGTTTCCCCGCCAGACGGCTTATTTCGTGGCGGGTGTCGAGTTCGTTTGCGGATCCTTGATGACCGTGGGGTTTCTTTCGAGCCCGGCCTGCGTGGCTTTAATGATCGATATGATTGTCGCCACTCTGACCAGCGCGCTTTCCACCCTGCCTAAAGGACTTTCGCCTCTTAGCTGGCTCGACGATCTCCTCTACCTTCCGGAAGTTCTGTACGTGCTCTTCTTTATCTGGCTGATCTGCGCCGGTCCGGGAAAGTTCAGTGTCGATTACTGGCTCGCTGGCAAGTTACTGTGATCGATCGACGAAGCAGCTTGTTGCTAGACAAAAGCTTGATGGTCATTACCAGAATTTTTCAGCCGAAGGACTGGCGCTAAGTCCTGATTAACGCGTCGTTATCGGAGAAGTGGATTTCGCTGTCAGGATGCACTTTAGTTGGGGCTGCTCGCGTTGACCCGCAAGAGCATGCCTGCGCCGCTTGGTAACTTGAGGCCGCCGCTGTCAGAAGCTAAGACGATCACGCCAGTGGGGTCGCTCCGGCCAGCATGCGCTATGCTAATGCGCTCGAGGCCGTAAATTCCGCAAGCATCGGAGGAGAATACCCACAGCGCCTGAGGACTGTCATTGCCGTCGATGGGGCCTCGGCACTTTGTACCTTCCTTAGCTCTGACTCGGCTCAGGACACCGCCATTGACGGCCTTTCCCACAACTTGATTTGTGTCTTCAGCAGCGGTGACGGGTCCTCCTGCACCGTAAACCACATCACCGCCCACTTGCACTGTCGTCAACCAGCGGAAGACGTCGCTCTCTCCTGGCCCGATCGGGGGTGTTTGGGCTTCGATTACTCGCATGAAGCCCGCGATGGCGCGCAGGTTTGTGGTAATGGAGATTGTCTGATGCGAGGAAACCAGCTTGTCAAATTGGAGGGAGATGCTTGCCCGGGCACCGGTGGTTGCCGGGGTCACTTCAACGATGTGACCCAGAACCTTACTCCCTTCCTTTATTTTCGCCCCCGGAGACAAGGGAACATCCTGCATAATTCTGCCTGTAATCACTTGGCCTTTTCTGCATTTCGCTGAGGAAAGGGTTGAGTTCAAGCGAACAGGTAATATCGTTCCGGGTGGAATGGCAGGGTTGATCTTCGGAGTGCTCTTGTCATCGGATGCGGCGTAGTGGACAAACGCGGACGACTCGACAAGGGCGGGATTGGGGCTGTCCTGTGGACTCCGTTGTTGAGAATTCGCATACTGCACAAGGGCTGTTGCGCACATCAGCGTCCCAAGGAGAAGGCATACAGTGCGCAAAGTAACGAGAGCGGGACCATCTCTGCTCATACTCATAGAATACCCCAGCAGGTTCTCGGCCTTCCACACAGTTGAGTCGATTACAAATTAATCATCAGATAATTCTCTCCGACGCACTTGCGCTAAGCTACTTCAAGGGAGGCAGGAACACTTCTGACGGCGTGAGAAATTCCACGTTGGGAGCTTCGGTGACCACGCGCACGCGCTCGAACTTGCCCTTCTTGCCGCCGTTGCCCACAAAGCTGAGCAAGTATTGGTTGTTGAGATGCATCTGGATTTCGTCGAAGTACGGTTTCAACGTGACCGGCATGCCGGAACCGAGGTAGTAAGACTCCGCGCCAGTTTCTTCGGAAAGGCGGCTGAGGTTGGATTGCGCATTGAAGACGCGGAACGAGCGGTTGCCGACGTGCCCGGCGTCCGGAACATAGATCGTCCAAATGTTGATGTTCTGCTTTTGCGCGCGCGAGATGGTGCCATCGAGATCGGGATCGACAGGATCGAAGCTCCCGCGGAAATAATCGATGCCCGAAGAAAACAACATGATGGACTTGCGTTCCCCGGAGTCGGGCCAACGCTTCACCCAATCCTGAACCGCGAGATACGGACTTGTGAAGGCGCCAGCGCTACCGATAGGCATGCGCAGCGCCTTGGCGGCGAGCGCGTGATCCTTGGTGAAGTCCTGCGCCACCGCGGCCGTGCCGTTCCTCCCATAAGCCACGGCGATGTAGGTGTTCTCCGGCTGGGCCATGAAAAACTCCTTCAAATCTCCCCATTGACTGGCGACGGCGCTTTGGAGCGAATCGTCGATAAGCACCGCGAGGAAAAGCGTTTCCCCGCGCTTCCAATCCGCCACTTGGACCTTTTCCTTGCCTTGATAGAGCTGGACATCATCCTTCGTGAGCGGAGGCGGCTGAGTCTCTTTCTTGCCCACCGCCGTAACGGTCATCGTAACCGCGGAGGAATCCGCAGCGGCCGCCATTGACGCGAGCGGCATTGCGGTCGCCACGGCCATGGCGGCCAACAACAAGGCCCCTTTGCACTTTAGATCTTTGTTCATGAGCCTAACTCCTTTCTTCTCATCCCAATCTTAGATGCCGAGGATTATTGGCCCGATGGAAAAATAAAGCTACAGGAGCCGCGAGGAAAAGGCGCGAACCTTGCGGCCCGCGCCCCTGGGAATGAGAAACAAGCGCTCGAACAATTACCTTGTTGCCGGCAAAAACACTTCCGAAGGCGTCAGAAATCCGACCTTCTGAACTTCCGAAGTTACTTTTACAGTCTCATACCTGCCCTTGTGGCCGCCATCGCCCACGAAGGCGAGCAGATACTGGTTGTTGAGGTTCATCTGGATTCGATCAAAATACGGTTTCAGGTTGACGGGCGCTCCGAGACCGAGTGAGTAAGACTCGGCGCCGGTCTGTTGCGACAGACGGTCCAAGTTCGATTGCCAATTGAAGGCACGAAACGAACCGCGGCCAACACGGCCTGAATCCGGTGCGTAGATTGTCCAAACGTTGATGTTGTTCTTCTGCGCGCGCGCGATAGTCGTATCAAGATCGGGATCCATAGTAGCGGGACCTCCGCGGAAATAATCAATCCCCGACGAGAACAGGATTATGGAACTGCGCTGTCCGGAGGCGGGCCAACGCTTGATCCAATCCTGGACCGCGAGATATGGACTCGTTCCAGCACTGATCGTGCCCAACGGGATACGCAGGGCCTTCGCTGCTAGTGCATGGTCGGTCGTGAAATCCTGGGCGACCATGGCTACGCCATTCCGCGCGTAGGCCACGGCGACATAGGTGGTTTCCGGTTGGGCCATGAGAAACGCGCGAAGGTCAGTCCATTGATTGGCAATGTTGCTTCTGAGCGAATCATCGATGAGCACGGCCAGATAGAGAGTTTCTCCGCGCTTGAAGTCCGCGACCTGCACTCGTTCCTTACCTTGATAGAGTTCGACATCGTTCTTGGATAGTGCAGGCGGCTGCGCGTCTTTCTTCGCAGTAGCCGTGACGGTCATAACAACTGCAGATGGATCCTTTGTTGCAGACGCGCTGTTGGAGGCTGCCCTTAAAGCGAGCGGCATAGCTGACGCCGCAACGAGCGCACCAAGCAGAAGCGACCCTTTTCGATACATATTTTTATTCATAACTACTCTCCCTTTTCTCATCCCACATAGTTAGATGCAGGGTACCGGTCAAACGCGTACATGAAGGCGCGAGATAGACAGGTTCCGTCGTAGAATGCATCGCCGCCGGAAAGGGCCACTTTCGTGAAAAGCTACATAGGAGCGATCGATCAAGGAACGACGAGCACGCGCTTCATGGTGTTTGATAAAGCGGCGCGCGTGGTTGCGGTCGCCCAAAAAGAGCACGAGCAAATCTACCCGCAGCCGGGATGGGTGGAGCACGACGCTCTGGAAATCATGCGCCGCACAGAAGAAGTGATCGGCGAGGCGCTCGAACAACGGGGAATGCGTGCTTCCGATCTCGCCGCCATCGGCATAACCAACCAGCGAGAAACAACCGTAGTGTGGGACCGGCATACCGGCCAGCCGATTGCAAATGCAATCGTTTGGCAGGATACGCGCGTCGCTGAAGACGTCAGACATTTTGCACGCGACGGCGGACAAGACCGCTTCCGCGCGCAAACCGGGCTCCCGCTCAGCACGTATTTCAGCAGCCTGAAACTACGCTGGCTGTTGAAGCATGTCCCCGGCGCGCAACGGAAAGCGGAAGCAGGCGAGCTGCTCTTCGGAAATATAGACACGTTCCTCGTCTGGAATTTGACGGGCGGGCCGAAGGGCGGCGTACACGCCACCGACGTCACCAATGCAAGCCGAACACAGCTGCTGAATCTTCAAACACTGGAATGGGATGAAAAGTTGCTGTCCGCGTTCGAGATTCCGCGGGCGATGCTGCCCCAGGTGCGGTCGAGCAGTGAGGTCTACGGCGTGGCTATTCTGCCGGCTATCGCGGGCGTCGAAGTCGCTGGTATTCTCGGCGATCAGCAAGCGGCGCTCGTCGGGCAGGCTTGTTTCCGCCCAGGTGAAGTCAAAAATACGTACGGAACAGGGTGTTTTCTGTTGATGAATACGGGCGAACGCGCTGTCCCGTCGAATTTCGGCTTGCTGACGACTGTTGCCTACAAAATGGGAATTGCGCCGGCGTGCTACGCACTAGAAGGAGGCGTCGCGATTTCGGGAGCGCTGGTGCAATGGGTCCGCGACAATCTCGGAATGATTGAGAAGAGCACGGACATCGAGACTCTGGCCCGCACGGTGAAGGACAATGGCGGCATCTATTTCGTTCCGGCATTCTCCGGCCTGTACGCGCCGTACTGGAAAGAAAATGCGCGCGGCGTCATCGCCGGGTTGACGCGGTATGTCAACAAAGGCCATTTGGCGAGAGCAGTTCTGGAAGCAACGGCGTTTCAGACGCGCGAAGTGGTGGAAGCGATGGAAAAGGATTCGCAAATCGCGCTGTCGTCGCTGCGCGTGGACGGCGGGATGGTTGTGAACGAACTCCTGATGCAGTTTCAGGCGGACATTTTGAACCGCGAAGTCGTGCGCCCTGTGATTCAGGAGACGACCGCGCTCGGCGCAGCGTATGCCGCGGGCTTGGCTGTTGGATTTTTTTCAGGCCTGGACGAACTGCGGACCAATTGGGCCGTGGACCAGACGTGGACGCCGCATTTCGCGGAAGAGGAACGCGAAGAGATGTACAAGAAATGGAAGAAAGCGGTCACGCGGTCGTTTGATTGGGTTGATTCTTGATGCGCGACACGGAGTATTGCCCTGAATTCGTTCCACTTGAAGGAGATTGCTGAATGACATCACCCTTTCTCGGCGAATTTCTGGGCACGATGATCATCGTGCTGCTTGGCAATGGAGTTGTAGCCGGAGTGCTACTGAAGCGATCGAAGGCCGAAGCCAGCGGATGGATCGTCATTACGGCTGGGTGGGCGTTTGCGGTCATGGCAGGCGTCTTCGTTTCGATTGCCTGTGGAAGCAATGACGCACACTTGAATCCTGTAGTCACGGTGGGCTTCGCGGTGCGTGACGCAAGCTTCGGGAAGCTCGCTCCCTATCTTGCAGCGCAACTCCTCGGGGCAATCGTTGGTGCCGTTCTTGTTTGGCTTCACTATTTGCCGCACTGGAGGGAAACGCCGGATGCCGCCGCGAAGCTGGCCTGTTTTTGTACCGCGCCGGCTATCCGTAACTTTGCTGCGAATTTATTCAGTGAAATTTGCGCTACGTTTGTTCTTGTCTTCGTAATTGGAGCGATTTTTTCGAAGAGAGTATCCGCGACGGGTCCTGCCGGCGGGCTGGGCCCTTATCTTGTGGGCAGCCTGGTATGGGGCGTCGGACTATCACTTGGCGGCACGACGGGATATGCCATCAATCCCGCGCGCGACTTGGGTCCGCGCATAGCGCACGCCATTCTGCCAATCGCTGGAAAGGGGAATTCCGATTGGGGCTACTCGCCTATCCCAGTCATCGGACCCGTTCTCGGCGGAGCATTGGCGGGATTGCTTCTGCGCTTCCTCGCCATTTTCTAAAGGACTACTACTTGAAGCCCGTTCGCAAGTACAAGTAACCGATTCCGCATGCACTAACGGTACTCGGCGCGCAGGTGTGCCACGCCTGCGTTACTCTGCAATGGCATGGGAACAATCACCATAGCGCCGCCGGAGGAGCGCGCTTCGACGCCTGCTCCACCTTCTCGCCCGCAGAGTCCCTGGATCTATCGCCCTTGGATTGATTTGACGGTTGGCTGCGGCGCGTGGTCCGCGCCGCTTTTGATTGCAGGATTTTATTTTGCGAATTCCTACGGGCGCGGCTGGAGCGTGGCGTTTTATTTTCTCGCGCTGCTTTCAAACTATCCGCACTTCATGGCTACCGTGTATCGCGCGTACCATACGCGCGACGAGTTCGAGAAATACCGGATCTACACGGTGCATGTGGCGCTGCTCCTCGTAGTGGCTGGGGTCGTCACGCACCTCTGGTATGGGCTGCTTCCTTGGATTTTCACGCTATACATTTGCTGGAGCCCGTGGCACTACACGGGGCAAAACTTGGGATTGCTGATGATGTTTGCGCGGCGGGCGGGCGTCTCGCCCACGGAAACGGAACGCCGTGCGCTGCGCCTTTCGTTTATCGCGTCCTACCTTTTGCTGATGCTGAGTTTTCACACCGAAGCGTCCGGTGATGCGCTGATTCTCTCGCTCGGGCTTGCGGCTAAGTTCACTCTGCCCGCGCGAGCGGTCCTGGCGCTGTTTTTTGTGGGAGCCAGCGGGTGGGCCCTCGCGTCGCTAGCACGGAGAAGCACTTTTCGGACGATAGTTCCAGTGCTCACTCTGACCGTCACCCAGTTTCTCTGGTTTCTTTTGCCTGCGGTGATCGAGATCGTCAGCGGCCGGGAAATTCCACAGACTCGTTACAGCAGCGGCCTGCTTGCCGTGCTGCACTCGACGCAGTATTTGTGGATAACGAGCTATTACCAGAAGAAAGAAGCTCGCGCGTCCGGGGATTCCCATTGGTCGTTTTCCCGTTATCTTGTGACATTGATTGCCGGGGGGATCGCGCTCTTCATTCCCGGACCGTGGATCGTCAGCCGCATTTTTCACGCCGATTTTGCCGCTAGCTTTCTTACGTTCACAGCGCTGGTTAATATTCATCACTTTATTCTCGACGGCGCGATCTGGAAATTGCGGGATTCGCGCATCGCGGCGCTGCTCCTGGATGGCCAACAAAAATCGCCGGGTGCCAGCAGCGAGAAACAAAGCAGCCTTGCGGTTGCGGCTCGCTGGTTAACGGGACGAGCCCCAGCTGCTCAAGCCCTTCGAATCGCGGCGGTGGCGTTGCTATTTCTCTGGGCGGGCGTGGACCAGTTGCACTTTTGGTGGTCGAGCGAAGCAAGTGCTCTGCCCGCGCTTCAGCGCGCCGCGAAGTTGAATCCTGACGACAGCGCTGTGCAAGTGCGCCTCGCGCGCGCCGAGCAACTCGCCGGGCAACGCGACGCCGCGCTCGCAACTATGAAACGCGCTGCCGCGCTCAGTCCCGCCAATTTTTCGCTGCAAGAATCCTATGGCCGGAGCTTGATTGAAGCGGGGCACGACGCCGATGCCTATGCGCAGTTCCAGTGGATTATCACGCGCTGGCCGCGAAACGCCGACGCGCTGGTCGATTATGGGATGCTCGCTCACCGCCTCGGGCACGACGAGGAGGCAGTCGACAACTGGCAGCGCGCGGTCGACGTTGATCCGGGGCAGGCCAACGCGCAGCTTTATCTCGCGCAAGTTCTGGATCAACAAGGCGAACTGCAGGCTGCGGCGCGACACTATCGCATGTATCTGGAAATCATAGCGGCACACCACACAAAAAATTCCGCCGATACAGGCCCGGTGCTCGCGGCTCTTATAAAAGTTGCCGACGCGGATGCCGCCATCCATCACAACGGCGATGCTTCCAAAGGCTACAACGCGGCAGCGGGCTTCGCGGACAAGGCTGGAGAGAAGACGCTGGAAAGCCTGGCCTTCATTCATCTCGCCGATTTGCAGGAGAAACAGGGCGACGTTCGCAGAGCGGTGCTGTCCTACCAGCGCGCACTGCAGCTTGATGCGGCGCTCTCCGATGCGCGCAGCGCGGCGTCAGACTGGTTTAACTACGCGCAATTTTTGCGCAAACAGCAACAGCCTGAGCGCTACGTGTTCGCCTGCTTGCTGCACGCGGAAAATGCTTTGCAGAATACGCCCAGCGAGGAGCTCACAGTGGTATCCCAGGCGCGCAAGGAAAGCGAAGCTCGCCTCGGACCGGAAGCCAGCGTAGTACGGCGGAAGCTGGATGAAATTGTCGCAGAGTCTCTGACCCTGCAGGTTTCCGCTCTATCGGCAAAAAAATAGATTTAGGCTGAACGCCCACGGCGAGAAGTCACACCTGTCCGTCTTCAAACTCGCAACGCTACTTTTCCTGGCCGTAATACGCGTTGCTCCCGTGTTTCCGCAGGAAGTGCTTCTCGTGAAGGTGTTTTGATAGAGCCTGCGCATTGGGATTCGCGGTGATCGTCTGAAAGGCCATCGAGGCGATTTCTTCCAGAATCAGGGCGATGTGCGCGGCTTCCGAAGGCGATTTTCCCCAGCAGAATGGCGCGTGGCCCGCGACGAGGACCGCAGGCACGTGAAGAGGATCGAGCTTCTTGAACCGCCGCACGATGGCATGGCCGGTATTGGCCTCATAATCCGATCGGATTTCTGCGGGAGTCAGCGGTTTTGTGATGGGAACGGGCCCACGAAAATAATCGGCATGGGTCGTTCCGAAACATGGAATTTCTTTTTGTGCCTGGGCCCACGCCGTTGCGGCCGAGGAATGAGTGTGCGCGACGCCTCCAAGTCCAGCGAAAGCGCGGTAGAGAATCAGATGCGTGGGAAGGTCGGAAGAAGGACGCAACGAGCCTTCCACGATTTTTCCCTCCAAATCGACAACGACCAAATCCTCGGGCTTCATCGTTTCGTACGGCACGCCGCTTGGTTTAATCGCTACCAGTCCTTCCTCGCGCGAAATGCCGCTGGCGTTTCCAAAGGTGTATAGCACCAGCCCGCGGCGGACGAGCTCCAGGTTTGCTTCCAGGACCTCCTCGCGCAAATTCTTCAGGATCATTCGTCGCCTCTTGATGCGGCCGCACTGTGAGCAGGCAGAATAAGGAGTATCCGCCAGAAAAGGCAAGCCGTCAGTTCGGCGTCAGACGATGGCGGTGAGAATCTGTCCCGCGCTTGCGGTAGAAAGTCCGCTCAAGCGAACCTTGCCGCACCTGTCGGTGATTCCTCAACGGCGGTCGACGGTTGGGTGGCGGACGTCCTGGCCTTGGACGATGTAGATGACGTCTTCGGCGATGTTGGTGGCGTGGTCGCCGATGCGTTCGAGATTTTTTGCGACGAGAATTAGCTCGAAGGCTGGAAAGACCACGCTGGAATCTCCCATCATGTAGGTGAGAAGCTCGCGGAAGATCTGGTCGCGATAGTGGTCGACCTGGTCATCGGTGGCGAGAACCATCTGCGCTAGATCGACGTCGCGGCGAACGACGGCATTGAGGGCGTTGCGGACCATCTCTTCGGCAAGTTCGCTCATGCGCGGGAGGTCGACATAAGGTTTCACGCGCGGGTGGCGAAGGATGCGCGTCGCGGACTGCGCGATGTTCACGGCCTGATCGCCAATGCGCTCGAGGTCATTGTTGATGCGGGAGACAGCGAGGACGAAGCGGAGATCGACAGCCATCAATTGATGGAGCGCGAGGAGCTGGACGACGCGGTCGTCGATTTCGAGCTGCAATTCGTTGATGGCGTCTTCTTCCTCGAGAACGCGCTTGGCAAGCTGTTCGTCCGCTTCGAGCACGGCGTGCACAGACTGATGGACGGCGCGTTCGGCGAGACTGCCCATCCACAGGAGGCGCTCTTTCAATTCGTTCAAATCTTTTTCGAAGTGGCGTTCCATGAAAATTTTCCCTCAGTAGTTTACAGCCCCGGAAGAAAAAAAGCAGATTCCTTCCGACTAGGTCGGAACCTTCGGTCGCATCGCTCGGAATGACAAACGACCGAGACGATGCCTGCCACGGGATCATCCAAAGCGGCCGGTGATGTAGGCCTCCGTGCGCGGGTCGCTCGGTTTGGTGAAGAGGTGCGGCGTGGGGCTGAACTCGATGACCTGGCCGTTCAGCAGGAAGGCAGTGAAATCGCTGATGCGCGCGGCCTGCTGCATGTTGTGAGTAACGGTGACGATAGTGCAGAGATCTTTCAATTGAACGAGGAGCTCCTCGATTTTCGCGGTGCTGATGGGGTCGAGGGCCGAGCAAGGCTCGTCAAGCAGAAGGACTTCGGGCTCAACGGCAAGAGCGCGGGCGATGCAGAGCCGCTGCTGCTGGCCGCCGGAAAGTTCGTAGGCGGACTTGTGCAGATGGTCTTTGACTTCGTCCCAGAGCGCAGCGTGGCGCAGGCTTTTCTCGACGGCTTCTCCCATGGGAGCTTTCGAACCGTTGATGCGAAGGCCATAGGCAACGTTTTCAAAGATGGATTTCGGGAAGGGGTTGGGGCGCTGGAAAACCATGCCGACGCGGCGGCGCAGCTGAGTAACGTCCTGATCGAGAATGTTCTTGCCATCGAGCAGGATTTCGCCCTCGAGGCGGGAGTGACGCACGGTCTCGTGCATGCGGTCGAGAGTACGCAAGAGAGTGGATTTGCCGCAGCCGGACGGGCCGATGAGAGCCGTGACTTTGCTGGTGGCGATGCCCAAACTGATGTCGAAAAGAGTCTGTTTGGCACCGTACCAGAAATTGACTTTGGAGATAGTCATCCGCATGTCCGCGGGTGCCGTAGTTTCACGGCTCGCGGCTGTCGTTACAGGAGGAGTTATATTTACGGACACTGCCTGCCTCACAGAAGCGTTCATGAATTACTACCTCGGAACCGAAATGCCGCGGGACAGAATCGCCCGAGCAACAATATTGATGACCAAAATCAAAGCCAAAAGAACAAGACCCGCGGCCCAAGCCTGGCGGTGCCAGTCCTCGTATGGCGAGAGGCCGTAGTTGTAGATCATGACTGGAAGCGAGGCTGTGGGCTCAGTCCAGCCACGGCTCCAATAGCGGTTGCCCAAGGCCGTGAAAAGGAGTGGCGCGGTCTCGCCGGCAACGCGGGCGAACGCCAGAAGAATCGCGGTGAGGATGCCGCGATACGCAGCGGGCACGATGACGGTCGCAATGGTTTTCCATTTGCTGGCGCCCAAAGCCATGGCGCCCTCGCGTAAAGTGCGAGGCACGGCCAGGAGAAATTCTTCCGTGCTGCGCAAGGTGATGGGAATCATCATGATGCCGAGCGCGAATCCGCCGGCGAGAGTGGAGAATTGCTTGAAGGGATGCACGGCAATGCTAAAGGCAAAGATGCCGATGACGATCGAAGGCGCACCATTGAGCAAATCCGCGGCGTAGCGCACGACAAAGGCGACCTTGCTGCCGCTAAATTCCGCGAGGTAAATGGCACCCAAGAATCCAATCGGAACACCGAAGAGCGTAGCCAGGGCGAGCAGCTTGGCGCTGCCAACGATAGCGTTGGCCATGCCGCCGCCCGTTTCGCCCACCGGAGCAGGCAATTTCGTGAAAAAATTCCAGTTGATGGAGGTTCCGCCGTAGTAGACCAGATAACCCAAAATGAAGAAAAGCACGAAGACGGCAACGAGGGCGCAGAGACCGGTCATGGTGAGCATAAAATTGCTTACGAATTTGCGCCACCGTAGGTGAGGGTTCATGCGTTCCCCATTCCGCTGCCCCGTTGAGAGGTTGCGAGGATCAAAATGCGGGCAAGGCCGTTAAGGATAAAGGTGAGTAAAAAGAGCACCAAGCCCAGTTCAATGAGGGCTTGAGGGTAGAGATCGCCGGTAGCCTCGCTGAATTCATTGGCGATGACCGCAGCAATCGAGTAACCGGGAGAGAAAAGCGAAGCGCTGATCGCCGGTGTGTTGCCGATGACCATGGTGACCGCCATGGTTTCGCCAAGCGCGCGGGCCAGGGCAAGGAAAATGGAACCCATAATGCCGGCGCGAGCAAACGGCACGACAACTTTCCAGGTAGATTCCCAGCGGGTGGAACCAAGAGCCAAGGCGGCTTCTCGCTGATCGCGGGGCACGGAGAGAAGCACTTCGCGCGAAACGGAAATGATGTAGGGGATGACCATGATGGCCAAGACTAGGCCGGCAGTCAGGAACCCAATGCCGTAAGCCGGGCCTTTAAAGAACGGAAGAAATCCGAGTGAGTCCTTAAGTCTTGGCTGAATGTAGTCGCGCATCAAAGGGACCACGAATAAGAAACCCAGAAGGCCGTAGATGACGCTGGGAACAGCAGCGAGCAAGTCGATGAAGAATTCCAGTGTGTCGGAAACTCTTGCCGGAGCGAGCTCGGCGAGAAAAATGGCAGCTCCGATGCCCAGAGGCACAGCAATAAGCAGGGCGACGATCGAAGTGACCAACGTTCCAAAGATGAAGGGGAGCGCTCCGAACTCACCAGCGTTGGGGTCCCAGACCCGAGTGACAAAAAAAGCCAAACCAAATTTGTGCCGCGCAAGCACAGAACCTTGCCAGAGTTCGAAGACCAAAAGCAAGGTGACGAGCACAACCGAAGCAGCAAACAAGAATGTAATGAGCCGCACTATTTCATCGCCTTCGCGAAGGCGTCTTAAAAACGAACGCGAGCCCGCGACAGGGCCCGCGCTCGGAAGGGTTGTGCTGGCGGTTGACATTTCGTATTGGCGAAAGCTACTGGATGCCGTCGAGGGCTTTTACCTCTTTGGCCACCACTTCCTTGGGCAGCTTGGCGTAGGAGAGAGTCTCGGTGTAGTTCTGCCCGTCTGCAAGCATCCACTTTACAAAACCTTTGATCGCATCGCGTTTGGAGGCGTCTGAAAACTTCGATGGAATCAGCAACCAGGTGAAGCTGGAAATCGGATATGCGGCCTTTCCCGGGGCGTCCGTAATGGAAACGCGGAAGTCGTCCGGCATGCTCTTCGCGGCGCCGGCGGCCGCGGCCGTCACACCCGCGAGATCTGCCTTGATGAACGCGCCGGAAGAGTTCTTCACGGTTCCGTAAGGCATCTTATTCTGGATGGCGTAAATCAGCTCGACGTAGCCAAAAGCGTTAGCCGTCTGTTTCACCAGCCCAGCCACACCTTCATTGCCTTTACCGCCGAGACCAACTGGCCAGTTCACCGAAGCGCCCTTGCCGACCTTGCTTTTCCACTCGTCGCTGATTTTGGAGAGGTAATCGCTCCAGATGTAGCTTGTGCCGCTGCCATCTGAACGATGAACCACAACGATGTCGTTGCCCGGAAGACTTACGCCCTTGTTCGCGCCGGCGATTGCCGGATCATTCCATTTGGTAATTTTTCCGAGAAAGATTCCCGCCAACGCTTCCGGCGTGAAATTCAAATCGGTTGTGACGCCAGGGATGTTGTAGGTCGGGACGACGGCGCCGAGAACCGTGGGGAAGTGCAGTATGGCAAAGCCGTGTTTATCCTGAAAAGCCTTTAGCTGATCGTCATTCATAGGGCCGTCAGACGCGCCAAAATCAACGGTGCCCTCGGTAACTTGTTTAATTCCACCGCCCGAACCAATGGACTGGTAATTGATCTCAATGTTGGTGTCTTTTTTGTGGTACTCATCGAACCACTTGGAATACATGGGGTACGGAAACGAGGCGCCCGCTCCCGTGATGGTAAGCGCGTTGGCCGCCAAAACTACGCTGGCCAGTCCGAAACCAGCCAAAAGAATACCTGCGATTCGCTTCATCCGTCATCTCCACGCGAAAAATTTAGTTTGACCCTGGATATATGAGTGTCCTTCTTCTGTGTTACAGCATTGTTACAAAACCTTCAGAGTTTTTTGATTTATGGAGGTGGATGGCGGCGTCGGACAAGATGCTTGGATTCAATGGCTTGTAGATAGGAAGCGGCAGGTAAGTTGTTCCGATAAAAAAGAAGGGGGCAGCTCGGCGAGGAGCTGCCCCCTTCTCCGCCCACAGGGAGGACGCAGCTCTAAGTCACCCGGGCTAGAGGAGGTAATAGCGGAAGGAGGTGATCATCATGTTGTCGACGGCCTTCGGACGCTGGCACACGCCGGAAACGGACATTTTCCCTGCCAATGGCTTCATAGAGGTTCCGTGAGAAAAGATGAAAAACGCGGCCGTGCCGAAGGCATTTCTTCGAGCTGGCGTGTTTCTTTTCCATAACCTTTCGGGCAAGGGCGACGCTGCGCTTGCCGGGTTTGGTCTTGAGGAGCTGCAGGAACCGCTGGCAAGTGAAATGTGTCGCGCTTCCTCCTCGGTATAGCCGAAAATTTCGAAACTGACATCGGGTATCAAGTCGTCGCGGTAGTACTCAACGACGGTATGCTCTTCGAGCAGGTCGCCACATTCGGCGGCAGTGCGGTCAGAGTTCGAGACGTCTTTGAATACGATACTATTGCCTTTCGCCCCGACCATTTGTCTTGCTCTTCAACGGGCAAAACTTGACCCGACTTGTCAATCATCGGCTGCTGTTTGCTGGCGGGAACTGCAAAACCAAGACCAACCTTAGCGGCACACCGTTGCCGCCACGGGAGTGCGTGACCACAAATCTACACTTATAGTGCTGCCCTGCTCGCCACTTCTCTCACTCCGCACGCCGTGATTCTCTCTGCGTGGAGGGCGGGGTCGTAATATTCGTGAAAAAATTCTTGGGCCACGACAGCGGCCTTCGCTTGAGCCGTCGCAAGGTTGATTCATCAAATGGCAGATCGCAGCGAAACAGAGCAACCATCGCTGTGGCGCACCCTGTAAACAAGAGCTTTGCTCCTTTTGAGGAGGACCAGTCCAATCGCAAGATTCTCTTCAGCCAAAGACTGCAGGATCGAGATCGGAGAAGAATTCGCGGTGAAGCGCCCGTGCTGCCTCGGGCAGATCCTGCGAATTCACGACCACGCCAAGATTGAGTCTTGATGCACCCTGCGAAATCATGCGCACGTTGATGCGCTTAAGCGCATCAAAGACGCGGGCTGCGACACCCGGGGTATGGCGGATGTTTTCGCCTACTGCGCATAGAATGGCTTGCTCACCTTCGAGCGAGACTTCCGTGAAAGGAGCTAGTGCCAAACAGATTTCTGAGAGACGCGCGTCATTATCGATCGTCAGAGACACGCTCACCTCGGAGGTCGATACCATATCGATTGCGGTTTCGTACCGGTCGAAGACTTCGAAGATTCGCCGGAGAAACCCGTGAGCCATTAGCATTCGATTAGAACGGATGTTGATAACGGTGACTCCGCGCTTGCACGCCACCGATTTGAGGACGTTTGCACAGGGAACCGGGTCGGCAACAATCATGGTACCCGTTGCGTCTGGTCTGCGCGAATTGAGGATGCGGACCGGAATGTTTTTCTCCCTCGCCGGACCAATTGTTGCGGGGTGCAGGACCTTTGCTCCGAAATAGGCCAATTCGGCGGCCTCATCGAACGAAATTGTCCGAACCGGACGCGCGTCGGATACGAGATTCGGATCGCAGGTGAGCAGCCCGTCCACGTCCGTCCAGATCTGGATTTCCTCAGCATCGATTGCTGCGCCCACGAGCGACGCGCTGAAATCCGATCCGCCTCGTCCCAAGGTCGTCGGAGTGCCATCGCGGGTCGCGCCGATGAAACCGCCCAGCACGGCCACGCATCCGCCCGGGAGCCCCTGAATCGCCGCCGAGATCTTCGAATACGTCTCCGGAATAACGGGCGCGGCGTGTGTAAAATTCGAATCGGTGACAATCACGCGCTGTGAGTCGACCTGCGTGGCAGGAATGCCCTGATTTCGAAAGGCGAGTGCCACAACGTGACTGGAGAGCAGCTCGCCATAACTCGCAATAGAGTCGCGCAGCCGCGGAGTCAGCTCTCCCCGCGATCCAAGACCTTTTGCCGATTCGCGAAGCGCCCTAAAATACCGTTCAAGATTGCTTTCGAGTTCTGGCTGGTCGCCCGGCGCCACGAGCGAAAAAGCTTCATGGGCGTGAAACTGTTCGAGCGATTGAATGCGGTCCATTGCTTCCGCTTGATTTCCTCTGGCTGCGTCCTCCGCAATGGCCAGCAGGGCGTTCGTGGTCTTCCCCATTGCGGAGACTACCACGACCGGACCAAGATGGAGTCGTGCCTTCACGATCTCAGCGGCGCGGAGGATCGCCGCTGAGGATTCCAGTGAAGTGCCTCCGAATTTGGTCACAATCATCGTGAAGACCTCTGCGAGAGTTCGCCATCGGCATCCAGTTTCGTTGTTGCCGCTCGACTCGATGTCCACAACCTGGGATATGTTAATTCAAGCAAGCTAGTTTTGTACGGGATGCTCTGACCCAATTCTCCGAGTTCAATCCCGCACATTCTAATGCTTTTTGGTTCAGCTCCCGGCTGGCACAGAACATCACCAGCGGAAGAGACAACAGCTTGGCAATAGCGGACCAGCGGGCTGTCTGCTTTTGCTTCCACATTGGCGTGCGCGCTGTCATGCAACACCTCTGTCCAACGTGAGAGGGAAGCTACACTCGGACGCCCGCTGTGTAAAGTCCGCGCTCCCTCCATCGCTTGTCCACTTCCGCGCCCTAGAACGATTTTCCGCCGCCGGCCCACTGGCAAATCGCAGAGTCTGGCGGCGATTAAAAGGCAAAGTTTCGACGGAAGGTACAGATCCTTATCGGAGAGCTTCAACGACTGGCCTTGCGACAGTCTTGACAGATGAACCTTGAGGCTTTGGCCGACTACAAAATCGTCTACAGCGTTGTAGACGAAAAACCAGAAGTCACGTGGAAGTGCTTGAAAAGATTAGTCGGGGCGAAAGGATTTGAACCTTCGACCTCCTGGTCCCGAACCAGTGGACAAAATCACATAAGTCGCTGTCCTGGCGTCACTTATTGGTTTTCGGGCCGCTCTCTGATGGACAAGTCGGGCAAGTCATTGCCGAACGCTCGCAAGAATCCTGGAAGAATCGATTCGCAACCCGCTTGCCCTTACAGCCCTTCGGCTAACAGTTGCGGCGCTGGTCTTTAATACCATGTGCGACGATTTGCTATCGTGTTGATTGTTGATTTTCCACTCTAGTGCGGCGCGATCTGTCTGCCTGCCCGACTACTACCGTCTGCTATGGTCTTCGAAAATAGGGCACAGTGTTTAGCGAAGTAATTCTTTCTGGAAATCGAGGCCAGGGTAGATCACCCCGCCCACCATCGACAATGGCCAAAGGGCCTGCGAGCCGACAAGATTTCCTTTTGCATACGCTACCCTCGCTTATACATTTTCATCGTTCGTTGTGGTCTCTCGGATTTTTAGGTGATCGGTGCGGCCACCTCAGCTCGGGAACTCTCCTCCGACTCGTGGATCCAGAGAACGGGACCGGTTGAAAGTGTTGTAGGAGGTAAAGCAGAAGCATCTGACGCAGGTAGCGGCAGCCGAACGGCTTAAAGTAAGCGACCGCCAGGTGCGGCGGATGCTGCTCCGTCTTCGCGAACGAGGAGATCATTCCGTGGTTCACGGACTGCGCGGCCGGCCATCGAACCGCAAGCCGTAATTACCACAGGCGGATGCGGCCGCTGAGGCCGCCGGAGGCGAGCCAGCGGCCATCGTGGCTGTAGGCGATGGCGTAGAGATCGCCGAAGCGATCCACGTCGAAGCGGTCGAGCACAACCTGCTTGTTCACATCCCAAAACGTAACAAAGGAGTTCCCACGGGGATTCGAGGGCCATTCGGCGCCGGCAAGGACTGCTCCATCTGGTTTAAAGGCAAGCATGTGGATGTTCCCGCGATATTTTTCAAAGGCGGATACCGCACTCATGATTTCAAGATCCCAAACACGAATACCGCCATAATGGGATGCTTTGGACTGATGGTTGCGGGAGGCACCCGAGGCGAGGAACTTGCCATCGGGGCTGAAAGCGAGGGATTCCACGCGCGCATTTACTTCCGGGAGAGAGCGGACCAGCTTTCCCGTTTGCGGATCCCAGAGGCGCACGGACCCGTCGTCCGAGGCGGATGCGAGAAGGCGGCCATCGGGACTGAAGGCAACAGCGTTTACCTTGTCAGTGTGCCCGGAGAGCTTCTGGAGCGGGTTGCCGGAGTGGACGTCCCAAAGGATGACAGAGGTGTCCCAGCTGGAGGAGGCGAGAGTTAGACCGTCGGGACTGAAAGTGACACACGTTACGCCGCCGATGTGTCCGGAAAGAGTGCGAATTTCGTTTCCGGTGGAGGTGTCCCAGAGCTTGATGGTTTTGTCGAGGCTGCCTGAAGCGAGGATTTTGCCATCAGGGCTGAACGCAAGACTTTTAACAATTTGGAGGTGCCCGCTCATTGTACGAAGCACCTCGTTCCTGGAAACGTCGAAGAGGTGGATTTGCTTGTCGCCGGTTCCGGCAGCGAGCCATTGGGAGGTGGGACTAAAAGCCAACGAGAAAACGGCGCCGAAGTTGCCGCTCAATTCCAAGCGAGGAGCGGACAGCGGAGGAGGAGCAGGACGGGGCGGAGGTGGAGGAAGACCGCAAGCGGACCAAAGGACCACAAGAATGCCAACCGATCCCAGGGTGATGAGAGCCTGAGACCAAAAGGGGAAACGACTGAATCTTTCGAATGGCCTTGCTGTGAGACTCATACAAGCTCCTCCTGGTCAAGGATCCACATGCGGGGCAAGAGGAAAGGGTGAAGCGGAAGCCAGGGAAGCTGGAGAAATCGCGGCACGGCGCAGAGGAGCGAGGCGGGTAGTTTCCAGGTCGTCGCGATAGAAGAGGTTGTAAGTATCAAAAGGAATCAAGCGACCGTCGGGATGAACGATGTGAATGCAGGATTTCTTGACGGAGCGAACGTCGAAAGCGTGGGCGTCGAGAAATTGGACGATGAGCACTCGGAAAATATTTTTGTAGGTTAACTCGGGAGGAGCGTCCACGCGCGGGAGGCAGCAGAGCAGATCGCGGAGGGAGGCAGCGCCGGACTCCGGAGAATGATTGGTCGAAAAGACTTTAAACAGACAATCGCGGACTCCCGGCTCTTCTTCATAGACGATGGTGTTGCGCGCGCCGTTGATGAGAACCTGGGGTTCCATGATTCCCGTCAAGGGGACGACCTTGCCGCCGATTTTCAGTGCGTAGGCCATGGCCAAGGAATCGGGATGGCAAGGAACGGGAATCACGTCTTCGGCGCGAAAAACGTTTGTTTGCTCCAAAATTTTTCGGCGAACTTCGGTGAGAGTGAGCCTGTCGGTGGCAGGGTCGAAATTTTCGAGGCGACCGGCGTCCTGGATGGGCTGGAGGGTGACTCCGCGGACGCACGGCTGAGTAAGCGCAAAGTCAATTACTTTGCCGATTTCGGCATCGTTCAGACCCTTCTTCAGGGTCACGACGAGCGTGGTAGAGATCTCGTACTTATTCAGATTTTCGAGGGCGCGCTGGCGCACGCCACGAAGATCCCCTCCACGCAGGTCAAGGAGGGCTTCGCGCTCAAAAGAATCGAACTGCAGGTATATTTCGAAGCCTGATGGATACTCCGCCAGGCGCTTCACAAATTCTTCATCCTGGGCGATGCGAAGACCGTTGGTGTTCACCATCAGGTGGCGGATAGGGCGCGCCTGGGCCATTTTCAAAATGGTGAAAAAATCAGGATGGAGAGTCGGCTCGCCGCCGGAGAGCTGCACAACGTCCGGCTTGCCTTCGTTGCGCACAACGGCATCCAACATTTTCTCGATGAGGGCGAGGGGACGGTGTTCGGTGCGCTCGGGACCGCTGCCCGCGTAACACACGGGGCAGCGCAGGTTGCAGGAGTCGGTGAGTTCGACCAAGGTCAGGCAGGAATGCTGTTCGTGTTCGGTGCACAAACCGCAATCGTAGGGACAGCCCCACTTCAACGGGGTGTTGTAAACCTGGGGCATTTCCGGGCGCTTGAGGAAAACTTCGCGGCAGCGGCGGTAGTAGTCGACGTCATCGGCTACGAGGACGCGCTCGGCGCCGTGTTCCGGGCAGCGCTTGAGCAAGAACACCTTGTCGTCCTGAAAGACAATCTTGCCTTCCAGCTTGCGAAAGCAAGTCGAGCAGATGGTGAGCGCGACGTCATAGAACAAATAGGGGCGCACGCGGGCAGTCATGGCTGTTGGCTCCTGGAGCGCAGGATATGCAAGACAAGCGCCACGATCGCCCAGATGATCCCCGCTAGAAACGCAACGATTCCGGCGATCATTCCGCATGCAAACAGCGTGTTTATCGGCTTGCTGGGGCCATTGAAATTGAGCGTGTCGGCAAATCCAAAGCAGGAGCCGCCGGCGAGCAGGGCTCCGCAAGAAATCGTAAGCACAATTGCAACGAGGCGGGATTTCCTGACAGGTGGAGGAGGAGGACCGACAGTGCGGAAGTTTGGCAGTTCGGTCACGAGGTCTCCTCCGATTGCGAAAGAGACGCCGCGGCGGAGGAGGCCGGCGCCATCGCCACGCGGCACCAGCGATGAAGGTCCGGCGAATAATAGAGCAGCATGGCCACGCAAGCCCATTGAATGGAGGACAAGCGCAGAAAAACGCGAACATCGGGCTTTAGGAAATCGATCGCCAGGCGAAACGAGAAATAGCCAACCATGAAGATTTTGAACAGATCGCCGTTGGGAAAGGGTTGGCGAGAGACACTCCACAGAAGAACGGCAAGCACCAGCACGAAGATGATTTCGTAAATTTGAGTCGGATGGCGCGGGACACCGTCTCCGAAATTGACCGCCCAGGGCAGCGAGGTGGCGGAGCCGACGGTGTGATCTTCCAGACCGGTCAGAAAGCACCCGATACGTCCGATGGCAATTCCGATGCAGAGCGGGATGGCAAACAAGTCGCCAGTTCGTTGGACAACTCCAATCCGTCTTTTGGTCCATTCGACGGCAAGTAATCCGCCGATGAGGGCGCCCACTATGGTCTTGCCACTCATCAGGAACGACGGATCGTTCCAGTTCGCCAACGTCAAGCGTGGATCTTCAAACCAATAGAGCAATTTGCTGCCAAGAACGGCGCCGACGGCGGCAGCAGCAATGACCCACCAGCGGTTGGCATCGTCGATGGCGTCTCCCATTTGTTTGCGAAGCCACACATACACTCTGAACGCCACAACGTATGCGAGGCTTTCAAATACAAGATGCGGATGGAGCCGGACGGACCCGAGGTGAAGATAGAAAGGAAATGACATTACGGGGTGTCTGCACTTGTTGCGCGCCAGGTTACGCCCCGATTCGGAGAGAGTCAACGCACGTGGCAGGTGGCGCAGGTGGCCCGGGCTTCGCATTGTGCTCTGCAATTGCATCGGTCTTCTTCGGCTGGGCAAGAATCCTTCCATTGCGACGGAGGCCGGCTATTGCTGGCAGACTCGGAGTTGGAGTTGTTCGAGGTTGGTGCGGAGTTCGGAAAGGCACCAAGAACCGCCGGCCGAGCGAGACATACGAACCTTCTAATTAACCTTAAGTTCCACTCCGTCAGGGAAAAGCGATCAGCCCCGTCTGTCTCTCTACTTCTCTTACTTCTTCCTCCCTCTTTCCTCTTCCTCCCTCTTTCTCCTTCTTCCCTACTTCAGACGCACCTGGTTCAGTAAGCATTGCGGCCCAAGCCAATCACTGCACTTTTTTGGCAGCTTTTCCCCAATCATAAGTGACAGAGGGATGGCACGACTTTCCGGTGGCTGCGAACGTGGCGGTGCCGGAATTCTTCCCAGGAACGTCGGCGTGGACTTCGGTAGCGAATTCTCCCAAGACAGAAGCTAGTTGAGTGCCAGCGGTCTGGTCTTTTTCGAAGCTCGAGGAAGTGGTTACATTCTCGCCCGGTTCAAAACCGGAACCATGAACGACGAAGGAGGTAAATCTGGTGTTTTCGAGATTGACGTTCAAAGTGCATTTTCCGTCCTGGGCTTGGATCGGGAAAGGATAGGCGCGAGCATAAGCTCGCACCGTGCCGTCCGTCGCTACGACGGCAAAGTCTACCGGCTCCCCATTATGGTAGTTATCGACATCGAGTGAAGCCCGTTCGAGGGGAAAGCAACGCGAACCCGCAACGGGAGGATCGCCGGGTTGCGATTGCCCTGGACAGACCAGCGCTCCCGTCGCGTTGGCCAAATAGCCAGACAAAAGGACCCGAGTTTTATGATCTCCTGATAGCATCATCCAGAGGGAATAGGTCTTTCCCGCGGGGAAGCCGGAGCTCTCGAGATGGTAGGTGATTGTGGCGCCGTGCCTGCCCTGCTTTCGTTCCGCCTCCTTCAACTCCAAGTGAGCACCGGGCGCGGGATGGTATCCCCAGTTCGTGTAATCAACTGGAGGCGTGTCCTGAGCGGAGCTGAGTGCGATTTGCGAAGACGCGGGAGCCGGTTGCCCCTGCGGGGACTGCGTGGAAGACGAGGCGGGTAGTGGCGAGGATTGTGGGTCTGCCGACAATCGGTCCTCGAATGAGCTTAATGGATCCAGGGCACACGCGCTTTTTGAACCTGGAGCAAAGAGTGTCCCCAACAGCCCGCAGAGAATCGCACCTAATTTGATTTTTCCTGTCATGTGGCCTCTTCGCGTTGCTTAACAAAAATTGCCCCAGATTATCGGTGACTTGATGTCCCAACAGGCGCTCTTACTTCCTTTTCCGGAGACGAGCCCGCATGGCAGCGTACGACGCACGCGTTCGACGAGACTGTACCGTCTGAAAGGTGACGTCGCATGCGTTGCCGGTTCCCGCATTAATGGCGGACGCAAAGACTGAGTAGAAATTAATCACGTTCCGTGGCTGCGAGAGATCGATATCGAGAAAGGGAAAAGCGTCAAGCGCACCGCCGTCAAACAGATCCATACCGTCGTTTTGCAGCGTGAGCACGGAATCGCACAGGGCTCCCTCCGGCATTACCGCTACCATCCGGGGATGGGCGGCAGTGCTGTAGTCGAAGCCATAAAGAATTCCGCCGTCGGCCCACGTTCCCACGTAGGCAACCTTGTTGGTGAATGTAATCCCGTCGGCGATCGCCGACGCCGTGGTAATCCCAGCCGCCGGCAGGATTGCCTGCCCAACTTGAACCGGCTGTGAGGGGTTCGCTATGTTGGCGATCACCATGCCCTGGTCAGAAGTCGCGAGAAGCACGAGGGTTCCATCGATGGCGACATCCCCGATCGCAGTCGCAGGCTGGAACTGCGATAGAAGAGTCGGGGCGGACGGGTTTGCCAGGCTGTAAGTCAGAAGACCGCTGGTGTCGTCGGCTATAAACAACAGGTTATTACTGGCGCGAATTGTGATTGCAGGGGAAGGTATCGTTTGACTCGAAACTTGTACTGGAGCAGCGGACTGCGAGATGTTGAAAGCGACCAGATGACCGTCTGCTGTACCCTCGTACAGATAATTGCCCGATATGCTGAGCGCGCTCACAGCTCCCGTCATCGAAGTGATCTGCACCGGAGATGCAGGATTGGAAATATCGACGACGAGAAGGGATTGATCGGTGCCGACATACATTGTGCTTCCCGTCGCTTGGACCGCAATGGGATTGGCTGACCCAGTGTCGAATTCGCTCACTTCAGAAAGCGGATTGGTGGTCAGATCGAGGATCGAAACGAACGCATTGTGGTCGGTTTCCGTCGCTTCGAACAGATGTGACTGGTAGATGAGCTGATCGTAAACGACAGAAGCTAGAAAGGGCCCCAGCGGCGTGGCCTTGACTAGTGCGCCTCCCGTAGGACTCGCGTCGAACTCTCGAATGTCGCCGTTGCCGGTGATTACGTACTGACCGGCCCACGCCCCCGTCGATCCGGAGGTGGGATCGAAGAGCACTCCGGTCAGCTTGGGCTGCGAAAGGTCGGTAAGATCCGTCACCAGCAAGCCGAGACTACCCGTGAGCAGTTGCGTGCCGTTGAAACCGACCGGGTTGCCCGTGGCCAGCGGCGGTAGAGTCGAAACCTGCACCGGAAGTCCACTGGATACATCGAAGATTTCGGCGCCAACAACGAGGATGCTCCCCAGAAACGAACTGTAGGAGAAAGGGGCAGAAATCGTTTGCGCTTGCAACAGAGAAGGAGGACTCGTCGTCAAGTCGAATGTATCCAATTCGGTCGAAGCGGACGAAGTGTGGGCGTTTACCAAGTTGAGGACAAACAATCGAGTGTCGGTTCCCATGGGCAGCGACGTTACCGAGGAGGAAGGCCCCGCCCCAGTCGGACCCGGGAGTTGAAAGTTGGTCTGCACGATGTTGCCGCTGCGAAGGTCGAATTGCTCGACCGTGACCTGATCTTGAGAGCCCGACCAGCCGGTGGCTGGCCAGACCCAGACAATTCCGTCGAAATTGCTTACGTTACTTACTGGCGGGATCGCTGCTTCCGCAATCAGCATGGGCGTCGTCCCAGAGATATAAAATACCGCGATGAGGCCGCCTCCGACCTGATACATATATTGTCCGCTCGTATACATGGGGCTCCGCAACGCAGTCTCCACGGCGTCAACCCAGACGGGATGAATGGGATCGGAGATGTCGTACACATCGATCCAAAAGTAGGTTCGATCGACAGGATCAGCCAGATTTCCGCTGGCCAGGGCATATAAGTGGGTGCCCGAAACTGCGACTTGCTCGTTGGCGGTTCCGATCGGCAGCGGCAGCGTGTAGTCGATGTAGTCTGAGACTTCGCTAACGACGCCGGGGACGCCACCTGTCACGCCCACGGTCGCGTTTTCCGTTGCGCCGTTCAGGGTCGCAGACACCGGGATGCCGCCTGAACTGGCAATTGTTGTTCCCGCCGTGTACAGTCCGTTAGGTGTCAGCGAACCTCCCCCGGCCAACTCCGTCCACGTCGCACCTCTGAGAACCGACTGCAGTAGCAGCGATCCTGCAAGAGCCACTGACGCGGGATACGGCGTAATGCGGAAGGGATGTAGTCCCAGAATCTCGCTTTGGCAAATTTGCGTAGCCGAGATGCATCCCTGGATGTGCGCAAAGGTGTCACTGGGCACACCGCCGGGGGCTTGGTAGTTCCCGCTCCCATCGATCGTACCCACATCGGCGGTCCACTCGATAGTCTGCGCGCTGGGCATTCCCAGGATCCGGTAAGAGAACTGCGTGGATTCTCCCGTCGAGAGGTCGCGATTAGCCGCGCGAATCCGCAGCGCGGGAATTCGGGTGAACTGCAAGCTGTTCGTCACTACGGGCGCGAAACCGGGAAGTTGAGTGATGACCGACACAGGCCCGCTTACAGCAGACAACGGGACCGGTATTTCCGTGCCGAACGTGGGCACGGGGAGAATCAAATTGTTCGGACCCGTGAATTGAATGCCTATTACGGAGTCTAGGTTTGTTCCATTGATGTCGATCATGTCGCCGGCCTGCGCCGGGTTTGGGGACAGGCTCGTAATGACTGGCGTGGGGAAAACCTGGACTGCCGCGGTCGAAGATTTTGAAGGATCCGCGACGCTGGTCACGGTGATGTTAATCGGCGTCGGATCGGTCAGATTGTTTGGCGGCGTATACAACCCACCCGGGGAAATCGTGCCATAATTTGGTAATATGACCCCAGCCGGACCCACCGACCAGGTGACTGCGGAATTGAAGTTTCCGACGCCGATTACGTTGACCGTAAAGGTCTGCGTCTGGCTAGCGGGCATGTTCACACTTGTGGGAGTGACATTGACGGAGATTATGCCTAACGGAGGCGCCATGACCGTCGCAACAGCGGTTCCAGACTTGGTCGTATCCTGTACGCTGGTCGCCGTGATGGTCACGCTGGCAGGATTGGGGATTACGTCGGGCGCCGTGTAGAAGGCACTCGGACCGGTGCCCATCGTCCCAACGGCCGAATTACCTCCGGGGACGCCCTTGACGGACCAGGTCACGTTGGGATTAATGTTGCCGGTACCTTGCACGGTAGCCATGAACAGCTGGTTCCCACCTGCGTAAACATTTTGAGCTTGCGGGGCAATCGTTACACCACTGACCAGGCCGACGACAAGATTGGCCTGCGCAGTCCCGGACTTCGTAGAGTCCTGGGTGCTAACGGCGTTGATGGTCACCGTGAAGGCAGCGTTAAAGTTTGCTGGAGCGCTATAGTTTCCACCGGTGGAGATCGTGCCGATGGACAGGTTCCCGCCGGGGACTTCGTTTACCAGCCAGACCACGGCTGTGCTGAAGTTACCCGTTCCAGAGACCTCAGCACTGAACAGCTGCTGTTGCCCGGCAGCGATAGTTGGGTTTTGCGGCGATACACTCACTGCTGTGATGATGGGCGCCGACTGAATGCTGGCTCCGCCCCCGCAGCCTTGCGCCAGGGTGATCGCCAGAAGCAAGCCGATGACTGAAACGAAACGACCGATCTGCAAAGCCGCCTCAGAGGCCTTCATTGCCAAACTCTCCCAAGCTGAAAAATCTCCCCCAAAACGTCTGTCGAGCCGCGGGTGAGGTCGCTGTACCGGGTTTGCCGATCAGGGGACCTTACGAGTGACCGTTATTGCGAGAGGTGTGCCATCTACAGTGAAAGGGGAGCCGGGAACAGCCGTAAGCGCGCCAGTGCTTGCGTTTATGGCAAACGCATAAACAGAGGGCGCTTGGTACGAAAGCCCGCTTCCCACGTAGAGAAATCTGCCTGAAGGGTCTATAGCCAGTGGCGTTGGACTGAAGACAGGCACAATAATCGGAAATCCGGGAAGTATGGTAAGGGCGCCGGTGCTCGGATTGATGGCAAAGCCCGAGACACCGGCGTTAAAATCCAGCACATATAGAAAGCGGCCTAATGGGTCCGCGACTAAGTCCGAAGGAGCGTTGTTTCCACCTACTACGAACGGAGAACCCGGCACTGGATTGAGCGCACCTGAGGCTGGTGTGATGCTGAATCCTGAAATGTCCGAAGCATAGTAGTTCGCGGTGTAGAGAAAATCTCCCTGAGACTCTACAGCCACCTCGCGCGGACCCCCTGTGGGGTTTGTAGTCGTCAAAAACGGCGACCCAGCAACCTGATTTAACCTGCCCTGAGAGGTTATCGAGAAAGCGCTGACATATCCAAAACCGTTTGATCCAAAGAGGAAGCCCGCGACAGGATCCGTGGCGACCGCGTTACAGAGGCCGCCCGCATCCAGGGGCGGCGCCGCGCAGGATGCCTGAGAAATCGGAGTTAACGCTCCGGTTGCGACATCGATGCTAAAACCCGAAATGCTATTGCCGTTTGAGTCGCCACCAGAATCGGCGGTATAGACGAAATTACCAGTTGAATCGACGGAGATTGAGACGGGATAAATCCCACCCGTGAAAGGTGATCCGGGGACTGGAGTGAGCGCGCCCGTGGAGGGGCTGATGGTGAAAGCAGATATGTTGTTGGAGGGTGTGATAACGCCCAGGTTGCTGGTTTCGTATAAAAACCTACTCGCGGGATCGCTCGCTACTGCCGTTGGCTGCGCTCCCGCATTGAATGGAGAACCCGGAACTGGGGTAAGCACGCCGGTATTCGGATCAACCGAAAAGGCCGAGATGTTTCCCGCGGTCAGGCTAACTCCGATACCGTTTGCGACGTAGACAAAGCCTGGTATTGCTGCACCCTCGATCGTAAATGAGAAGGAGTTTGAGACGCCTCCGCCGGGTGCTGAGTTCACCACATCGATCTGTGCCGTACCGACCGCGGCGATATCTGCGGCCGAAACCGTGGTAGTCAACTCCGTGGCGCTCACTTCAGTGGTTGTCAACGCGCTACCATTCCAATTGATACTCGAGCTGGAGACGAAGCCCGAGCCGGTAACCGTGAGCGTGAAACTTGCCCCACCTGCGTTGGCGCTTTGCGGCGTGAGCGACGAAATCGCGGGAACCGGGTTGGACGAAATTGGAGGCGGAACTATTCCTGCGCCGGAGCTGCCGCCACATGAGCCAATCATGAAGGAGATGAAAACGGTTGCAACCGTCATGAGTCTGAGTCTGTGAACATCTTGTTTCCGGGCCGTCTGCTGGCCTGACTTCTCCTGTAGGGTCATGGCCTCGTCGATGAAACTCGAGAACCTTTTGGGGTCCCTCTTCGAATTCATTTAAACCACCTCGATCTTCTGTCCCAATTGCAGTACGCTCAAATTTGCCCAGGATCAAACAGAACTGGTCCGTCCCCATCTACCGCCAAATGGTCAAAAATCTCGAACAACCGCCGCGGGACGACACGGGATCGTAACCCGTGAATAGCGCGTAAGCCGCCCGTAGAACCCTTTGCCAGTGGAGATGCGGACGCGCGTTTGTGCGCCCTTGGCTTCGAGGCCGGCGGTGACACTCTCACCGCCGGAGCCGCCGTGCTGGGAATTGGCGTAAATGTGTTGGCGCTTGCACTCGAAGCGGGTTGCGGTGGCCTCCTTCACCTCGCAGCCGACATTTGCCATGGCGGGCTTCAGGGCCGCGAGAACTTTGTCCATTTCGAAGGGAATCACCTCATCTAATTCAGGGCGGATTTGATCCCCGAACCAACCCGCAGAGCGCGGCAAGCGGAATTGCTGAAGAAGGCCCCGACCGTCGGCGGGATGCTGTTGTTGATAGGCTTCGAGGGCGGCAGAAAACTGTGCTTTGAAGCCGTCGGCTGTTGGCGGATAACTGGGCGGCGGCAATTGCTGCGGAGTCTGAGTTGAAGAGCCGCAGGGAACGGCAGCAGATAGTGCGGCCAGCAGTCCGCAGAGGATCGCTACCAATTTGCTTTCGCCTGCCATAGGCCTCCGCTTGCCTTCAGTTTTTGTCCACACGATAAATCATTTCGCTAGTCGGCCAAAGGGCACCGGCGACGGCACCGAGCACGAGGGCGGGAGCGGCGAATATCGCTGCCTGCTGGCCGCGTGTGAGATAAAAAAAACAATTGGAAGGCATCATGCATGGACCGCCGGTAGCCGCGCCTATACCCGCTCCAAGGCCGGCGCCGATTCCGGCACCGATGAAGGTGTTGCGCAGGCGATGGTTGTTTTATATCAGGCGGACGATGCGGACGTCCTGCCTCTCGATGCTCTGCTCGCCGGATTTCTTCTGCAGTGTGATTGTGGAATCGGTGACACTCGAGAACTTTCCGGAGTCTTTCCTGGAGTTTGTTTCGACCACTTGGATCTTCTGGCCGCGTCGCAGCGCGCTCAAGTTGTCCCAGGATGATCGACCTGGCTGGGATGATTTGACGGCCTGCGCCGACGCCGAACAAGCAAATGTAAGGAGGCACAGCGTAATCGCCATCTTTCTCATGATTGGCTTCCTCTATTTCCAGATAAAATTTCGATTAACCCGCAAGTCGCATCTGAAATAGGTCAAGGGGTAGAGGCAGGTCCAGTGACTGGCGTACAATCGTTCGTTGGTGGCAGCGCCACTCCCACCGGAGTGTTCAGCGAAGGCGAGTTGTTGAAATCGAACATATCCTCGAGCGCAAAAGCATGCTGGTCACGTTTTGTAAGATACTGCCGGACCGCGGCATCTCCATTTTCCTGTGCCGTTGTTGTCAAGAACCGCTTTTCGATAAACGCGAGCAGAGAGGTGTGATCGCCCACGGTGTGCGAGACGTAGTGCTGCTTTGAGAACGGCGAGACGGCTAGGAACGGGACGCGAAACCCATACTGGTCAAAACTAGGGCAGTTAACGGGATAGGGACCGGTAGGATTGGCTGCGAATTCCGGACAGAGCAGGCCCGCATCGATCACGCTCGTATCCGTAGCGCTAAACGGGTTAACTGAACATTCGGCACCTCCGCCGGGCTGCTCGCTTGAGGGGGGATTGGAAAGATCGGCGCACTGACCGGGCGATATGCCGTCGGGCGTGCGAGAAAATCCTTGGCGAGCAGGGGGCGGCGCCACGTGATCATAGTAGCCGCCGTGTTCGTCGTAGGTGATGAAGACAACGGAATCCTGCCAATACGGGCCGTTGCGGACCGCGGTAAGTACTTGAGAGATGTAAGCCTGACCGCGCTGAATGTCAGTTGGAGGATGCTCGTCGTTTTCCGACTGAGTGCCAAACAGACCGAAATTCGGATCCACGAACGCCACCTCCGGAAGCGATCCATACCCTGGCGTTCCCGCAGTCTGCGCAAGAAAGACGTTCAGCGGCAGGAAATGCGGGTCTACTCCGGTCGCCCCAAACAAACGAAAGCTGGCTCCCTGCGGCGCGTCCTGAAAGTAGTCTGCCCAGGAGACATTATTTTTATCTAGCAAATCAAAAATCGTTCCGGTAATTGGCTTGTAGCCTCCCGGAGGAGGAAAAATCTCGTTTGTGGTCAAGTGGCCAAAGGAAGTTGCGGCCATGAAATACGAGCGGTTGGGGAACGTGGGTCCGAGGACGGGGGAAAAATACCGGTCGTCAATGGCGAAGTTCTGAGCAAGGTTGTAGTAGAGCGGGATGTCAGCCTGAGTAAAGAAGCCCATAGTATCGTCGAGGTTGTTGAGTTGCTCTGTCGCTTGGTTCACGCGCACGAAGCCATCGCTGCGCGTGTTGAAAAGCGTATCGTCCGGGTGAAGGAAATTGGCTTCCTGGTGCACGGGAAACCAGGAGTGATTGAGATCGGGGATAGTACAGCGGCGCGGGTCGTGGAAGGCGAAGACGAGATGGCCGCTGGAATCCAGGTTTGAATTAAAACAGTGAGGATCGCCGATTGCATCAACCAGGCAGCTCAAGCCATCGACGCAACTATGGTCTTCAGGGAGGCAGCCGAAGATGCCTGGGTGATAGGGGCTGCCCGGCGCATACGCCAGTGCGCCGAAGTAGTTGTCGAAGGAATGGTTTTCCTGCATCAAGATAATGATGTGTTTCACTTTTTGCAGGTCACCCTGCGCGGAAGCAGACCTGGCTGCCACCAGTGAAATCAGCAGGAGTAATGCCACGTGCCCGATTTGTTGTGCCGTTTTCATAACAAGCCACCTGATACTCGAACATATCCGGCCTACTTGAAAGACCGCAAGCGACATAGAACGCCTCTGAGGCCCATGTCGCACTTTGTCGCTATCCTCCAACGCCGGGATATGGTTTCTGCTGCGTTGCGACATAATTCGGGGCCAGGAAGCCCGCCCACGTTCTGACTCCCTAATCTCAAAACGCTGCTGATTAGGTCAATGGCGGGAAGCTGACATAGCGGGAAGCTGAATTGTCCGTGGGTTTTTTGGCTGGAGGGTCCAAGCTGTTCAAAACGAAGATTTTGTATTGGTGTCCAAGTTGGACAAGTTTCATGTATTGCAGAGCACTACGTAAATGCAGTGTAAGACGAATGAACGAATGGGATATAGCGTTGTCGGGACGATTGGATTTGGACCACCGACCTCTTGGCCCGAGACCAGGCGGTCATCGACTATATACGTGTTTGTAAATCATTGGTTCCCTAAAGAAAATGGTCGGGGCGAAAGGATTTGAACCTTCGACCTCCTGGTCCCGAACTGGAGAGTCGAAAAACCTAAAGCCTTGTGGGTGTCGCACTTACAAAAGCCCGAACACCTAAAATCCTTGATTGGTACGCATGGTACACAACGGCGAGGTGGGACGAAAACATGCGATTCATCCGGCACTGGCGAGGAGAGCTCACCATTCGCAATGCGACGGGTGGTGACTGGCTCGCTTTTCCTGAGCTGCAAGTTGACAGATTTCAGGGGTCTTTGTCTCCTCCACCCACCTCATCGTCGGTGATGTGTATGTCGATGGGGTTGGAGGAGATGCCTGCGCCGCTCACGATGAGCTTGTAATGGCCTGCGGTGAGCCCGGGGTTGAGCGTGAAGTTGACTGTCTCGGCCGAGTCCTTGCCGTGCCCGCCGTCTATGCTGATTTTGCTCCAGTTCGTGGTCCGGGCGTAATAGACGTTGCCGCTGCCGCTCACCATGCGAATAATCGGGTAGTTCGAGTTCATTTGATCATCGTCGCCGTAGGCTGCCCCGGCCGATTGCCCATTCAGTTGTTTCCCGGTGAGGATGAAAGTGCCCCCGCCGTTGTACTTGACGCCGGTAATGATCGGCCGCAATCGAGGATCGGCCATGCCCGTAGAGGTGTACACCCAGAGTTGCGAGCTGGCATCGGAAAAAAGCACCTGCCCGGTAGGAAGAATCAGCATGCGCGAAGGATAGGAGCCTTGAAACGGCAGGTTTCCATCGGGGATGGCGGGAGAGATGGGGCTAAGGGCATTCCTTCCCGGATCGAAATCAAAAAGCTGCGTAGGGTTGCTGAACACGCCCCCCCAACTGATGCTGTCGCCGGTTATTGTTTGCGTTGCGGACTGGCTGATGGTGACTTGAGAGGGCGAGTCCACACTCAGGATGAACGCGCCGCCGGCTACTCCCCCTGCGCTGTCGCTAACGCTCCAGAACTGCTGCAGGATGGCCGTGGACGGGATGCCTGTGATGACGGCGGAACCCGCGGTGATGTTACCGGAGGAAGTGAATCCGGCGGGGCCGGCGTCAGCCGCAAAAATCACGTGCCCATTGGGCAGGATGGCGCCAGGGGCATCGTCGGCGCCAAACGGAGAAGCGATTCCGTTCAGCGTGCCGCTGATGTCTGGGCCGGCGGCCCAGGTGTTCGTGGAAGGAGTATAGAGCGCGGTATGTTGGGTAGCGCCAATGACGAATATACGCCCATCCTGTAGCCTGAGCGCCGGGCCCAATTCGAACCCGACGTTGGGGCTGCTCAACTGCGGAATCGTTCCGTTGGCGGTGCCGTCAGTGGGACTGATGCCGGTCCATATCCCAGTGGTGGGAGTATACTTCTCCCCATAGCTCCCGCCGGTGGCAATACTCTGGAAGAGGTCGTAGTTGATGATGCTGCCGTCGCCCGCCATCGTCCAGCCTTCCTCATCGCTCGAGTCCGGGTAGACTTTCGTTCCCGACGCGACCCAAGTGTCGGAAGCGGGTTCGTAAATATAGGTGTTGGAATTGATCAAGTCGCCGACAAGAATTTTCTCACCGGGCAAGAGGATCGAGGGGTCGTCACCCAGGCAGCCTGTCAGCCGGTACCGGAAGTTAAACTGAATAAAGTCAGCGGCGGCTGTCGCAGTCGCGGGAGCGGAAATCGTAATCTGGCTGGGCGAATCGATGCTCACGATCGTGGCCCCGGCCGGAATCCCCGATGCAGAATCGAAAACCACCGCTTTCCCTACAAGAAGCCCGCTTGTGTAAGGATAAATGCCGGTAATTTGCGCGCTTCCGGTGGTTAGATTCCCTGTGATATAGCTGAGTCTAGGGCAGCCGGGCTGATTCGGATAAGGATTGATGGGAGTCCAGGTGTTGGTCAGCGGGTCGTATATCTCCCCTGTATTCGACCAGTTTGCTGCCAAGCCGGGGCCGGAGTATTCACCCCCCGCCACAAAGAGCCTCCCATCCGGTAGGATCTGCGAGGCAAAATACAGTCTGGCAATAGGTTCCGAGGCCAGTGTTGTCCACGTACCATTGATGTAGCTGCCCCTGTCATCCGGAGTTAGCTTCATCCAGGTTTGCCCGTCATATGACTGTACGAGGATCGAACCGTCCGTCCCTTGAATCATAATTTGGATGCCATTGGGACCCGATGGTGCTTGGTTCGCCAGTGGTTGCCACGCCGACCGCGGGTCGGGGGCAAGTGCGGCGGCGTGGTGAGAACCCCTCCACGAGGGAATGGGTTTTAGCCGAGGGACCGACTGCGCGCTGGCAATGTCGGGCCAGGTCACCAAGCAGATAGAAGAAATTGCGAGGAGCGTGAAACTCCAGATGTTTCTGCGCTTCATGTACCCTCCTTTATGCACATTTTTTTCTGTCAAAAAGAGGTCGGAAACGAAGTTGGTGGCCCTGTTAACTGGACGACGACCCTTTGGAGAAAACCATCTTCGCGGATTGGTGATTGATCACCGCGAGATCGTGAAATAAAACGAGCATCCCAGACCGGAAAATGTGAACCAACATACGCCTTCTCGGTTTATTGTCAAGATCCAGAAGTTCTAGCCTTCATAGAACACGCAAAGTGTGGGACAACTGTCGTCCTGATCTGACCATTTGAATCCCAGCCAGCCGGCAATGTTCTTCAATCCATTGGAATAGGTTGGAAAATAGATCTGCCCGAAGATACCCGAGAGGAGGTTAATGGGCGATTCGAGCGCTTTCGCCGCGAGGGAGCCATTTGGCGGCACACCATACCTTTGTCTCATTCGCTTGAGGAAGACCGTCTCAAAGCTGCCGTAATGGATCAAAACTGGGTTCTCGACTTCCACCAGTTTGGACAAGAACTCCCACCAGACGCTGCCCTCGTCCGAAGGACTGTCGGCCCAAAAGCTGTGTTGAACGACAGAGTCGCCCGCTTTGATTCGAATGCCAATCAGGTAGTAGAAGTCTCGGTCGGGCAAACCCTCGACATCCATATAAACAGGTGTGCGAGTGAAGCCGGCGGGCAAGATGGCGTTCTCATTCGTGTTGACCCTGATCGTAAAGTGAGTTCCTGGAGGAGATCAGTAGGAATATCAAATACGCTCGCCTGGAGCCCCGATCGCCGCCGGTTTTATTTTGGGGACAGTCTTAGAAATGTGGTTTGGGTTTACGACTATGATTTCTCGATTGGCGAAATATCGAATGAGCGCCCTTTTCTGGAAGGGTTTGCCGCTGGTGTTGCTGATGGTTCGACTGTGGACGCGGAAGGGTACCTCTGGAATTGCCGTTTTTTCGGGAATTGCATTGTTCGAGTTGCACCGAACGGAAAAATTGCGCGTGTGATAGAAATGCCAGCGCAGAACATAACCAGCTGCACATTCGGAGGCGCCGATCTCACGACTCTGTACGTGGCCAGCGCATCAGCCGAGGCTCCGCGCGGAGATCGTTTAGCTGGGAGCCTGTTCGCGATTCAAACAAAAATAAAGGGACAGCCAGAGAATTGCTTCCGCTTTTTCGATCACAAATAGATGGTGGTGTTCACAGAGAAATTGCCCGCTAATAAAGCGCCACGTGCCGCATAACGTGGTTAATTGATAGTTGTCATGCGGACAGTAAAACGTTAATCTAGCGCAGCTCAGAAATCTAACCCCGAAAATACTTCGCTTGAAGCAGGGATTTATTTTGAAAAGTGGCCACCCTGCACTCGCTTAAGAGAGCCCACGAGTGTACGCCATTGAAAATTACTCGACTCAAGACAGCGATCGTAGAAGCAAATTTTGACTGGACTTTTGTGCGTATCGAGACTGACGAGGGAATCAGCGGTCTTGGTGAGTGTTTTTTTGCGCCTGGCCTTACATCGATTTTGCGCTCGCTCGAGTCGCTACTCCTTGGTGAAGACCCTCGAGACGTTCATCGCCTGTTTCGCAAACTTCGACTAGCCACTTCGGGAGCCGGCTCCAGCGCGGGCATCATTTATAACGCGATCAGCGGAATTGAGGCGGCGCTCTGGGACTTGCTAGGCCAATCGTTGGGTGTGCCCATTCATCGACTACTTGGAGGAAAGTTTCGGGACCAAGTTCGTATTTATGCCGATTGCCACGGCAGCGAGGCGCTGGAGTGCCTGGACGAGGTATTGCGTTCCCGCCCCGCTCGGTGGTTGTCGCATGAGGGCACGCACGTGGCGAAAGATTATTTCGGCGCAGGCAGTGATGAGCCAGCGTCAACGCCAGAGGAATACAAGCAGCGCGCCTTGGAAAAGAAGGCAGAGGGATTTACGGCGCTGAAATTTGACCTCGATGTTCCGGGCACATATGCGGCCGATCCGCATTCGCGAGCGCTTAGTAATCGTGCCATCGATCACGCGGTGAATCTAATCGGAGCCGTTCGCGAGGCGGTTGGTGTTGAAACGGAGATCGCGGTCGATTGTCACTGGCGGTATTGTGCCAGCGACGTCATTAGAGTGGCGCACGAGTTAGAGCCATTTCGATTGTTGTGGCTTGAGGATCCCGTTCCACCCGACAGCGTCGCAGCGCTGATGGAAGTGAGCGCGAAGGTTCGAGTGCCGATTGCAACGGGTGAAAATCTCTTCCTGTTTGAGGGTTTTGAGGAAATCATAGCCAAACACGCTCTCAGTATCGTTACTCCCGATCTGCAAAAGGTCGGTGGATTGGCTATCGCCCAAAGCATTGCACAGTTTGCGGACGTACATACGATCCCTGTTGCCCCACACAACATCAGTAGTCCGGTAGGCACGCTTTTATCAGCACACTTCTGTGCAGCAATTCCAAACTTTCTTGCGCTGGAGTTCCATGGTTCTGACGTTCCGTTCTGGAATGATCTCGTAGAAGGGTTACCGAAGCCAATTATTCAGGATGGATTCATTCGTGTCCCCGAAAAGCCTGGCCTCGGCGTCACACTAAACAAGGAAGTAGCCCGTCGCTACGCGCGCAAAGGCGAACCATTTTTTGAATGAGCGGGTGGCAATCCATTCGATAGGGGTGTGTGCTAGGCTACGCTTCAAGAAAATAGATTAGGGCACGGAGAACAATGAGCGAGACGAAATTGTGGAAGTCCGACGACGAGCTGTTTTCGACCATACAGCGTGAGCTGTTTACATGCGTCGTCGGCGACGTAATGGATAAAATCGATCTTCAGCACCAGTTTTTGCCGCCGCAGATTCAGCCCCTTCGCCAAGACATGGTCGTGATCGGGCGGGCCATGCCAGTTCTGTCCGTGGATGTGTTTGTTGAACGAATCGCCGGCAGCGCCAACAAACTGATGGACAAGTCTTTCGGGTTGATGCTGGAAGCGCTTGATGACCTTCAGAAGAACGAAGTGTATGTAAACACGGGATCATCACCACGAAACGCCCTGTGGGGCGAACTGATGAGCACTCGGGCGCGTAAACTCGGGAGTCGCGGTGCCGTGTTGAACGGATACGTCAGAGACACAAAGCCAATTCTCGAAATGGGCTTCCCGACATTTGGATTTGGTTCTTACGGACAGGATTCCGCGCCGCGCTACAAAGTGGTCGATTTCCGGGTTCCCATGGAGATTGGAGCCGTGCGGGTTCGTCCCGGAGACATTCTGTTTGGCGATATTGACGGGGTGTTAGTGGTTCCGGCCGAAGCTGAAGAAGAAGTGTTCACGCGAGCGCTGGAAAAAGTTCGAAGCGAGAAGCTTGTACGGAAAGCCATCGAAGAGGGAAGCAGTGCGGTTGAAGCGTTTGCAAAGTACGGAATCATGTAGGCATCAGAAGTGTGGTTTCCGGCTGGCTATGGAACCAGGTCATCTTGCAATTCGGGGACAGAAAGGAATGCCATTGCCATGATCAGCATCGACCTGTCTAGAAAGACGATTCTGATCACCGGGGCTCTAGGTGCGATTGCAGAGCACGTGGTGCGGCGGCTGGCGGAGGCCGGAGCGACTCTTGTGCTCACCGACATCAAACCTGAGATGCAAGCGAAAAGAACTCTGGATGAATGGAAAATTTCGCCGACTGCTTACATTTATGTTGAGGCTGATATCACCGATTCCAAGCAAGTTGAGGCGGTGGTTAAAACAGCTTTCGACAAGTATCCAGGGATGGATACGGCAATTGGCCACGCAGGTGGTTGCGGACTACATCCATTTGCCACCACCTCGGAAGCCGATTACGAGCGCATTTTCCGCTTCAATTATTTTGCGCAGACGTATCTGGCGCGCTCTGTGCTTGCACGATGGATGGATAGAAAAATTAGCGGCCACCTGATCTTTACTTCGTCATACGTCGCACGAATGCCGCACACGTTAATCTCTTCATACTCTTCAGCCAAGGCGGCGTTGGAAAATTTTGCTCGCAGTCTGGCGCTTGAATATGCGCTGATCGGTATTCGCGTGAACGTGATTTCGCCAGGGAACGTAGCTGCCGGCAGTTCGCTGAAGGTGTTTGACGAAGACCCTGCTTACCGGGAGTTTGTTCTGCGAGTCTCGCTTGGGCGAAGGAACAGTCCCGAATCGATCGCGGATGCATTTGTATTTCTTTGTTCGCCGTTGGCGAGCGAGATCAACGGACAAGTTCTCAGTCCGGATTACGGAGCGGGGATAGGAAACCGGCTATGAAGATTGGCCTTGGACTGTATCGGCATATGTTGACGCGCGATTATTGCGATTTCGCTCGGCAAGTTGGCTGCACTCACGTTGTGGTTCACCTGGTCGATTACTTAAAACAAGGCCCATGCAACCCCCGGTATAATCAGCCGACTGGCTCAAAGTACGAACCGTGGGGACTTGCAGGCGATGCAGGCTGGACGTATTATAGCGTTGTCGCCGCTGTGCGCTTCCTATCTGCAGCAGCCGCGCCGGTCATGGAGCGCCGCTCACTTCAGTTGAAAACTCGATTCGCACACCCGGGATGTTCGCCCTGGGCACTGCGTGGGACTGCGTCCAGGTCGATAACCTTCGCATGACCCCGTAGGGCTGGCAGGCAATTCAGAACTGGTTTCAGTTGAGGGTTGGTGCGAACTAGTTCCCGAGCGAGTTTGTCTCCTGCTCGGGACGAGCGCCTTCTCGGGGTGCAACAACTAATGCAGGCTAGAAGCGAGGAGTGACAGTATGCCGGGTGCCTGCGAACATTGAGCAATCGCAGAGTCAGTTTTGCGGTGTTGTGCGCCTGCTTCCGACGCACAACACCGCGATACTAAGACTTATACGGGTCGAATATCTCCATGGCAAACTCCCAAAAGCCGCGGGCGCGCTGATACATAAGAGCCCGGAAGTTTTTTGGATCGTCGATCCGCCATGCCTCCGGGGTGCTGAACCAGTATGCCGTTTCCTCGTTCCTCCACGTTTGGTAATACACGCCCCACGCCGCCAGCAAGGCCTCGGCCTGCAAGGCGCCGTCGTTCAGCTCTTTCCCACAGTGGTACATATTGGCTGCGGCGCAGTACGAAACTCCAGTCCAGACTTCAAATTGATGCAGATACTCACTGTCGCCAACGCCTGGCAGGGAGTCAGGATGAACCGCATTCGCGACGCCGACATTGCCGACACCGTTTCCACTGCTGTCTTTCAGCGCAAGAACACCGCGTTTGAATAACTGGTGGTAGTGGGATGCCATGCGTTCCGGAGTCAGCACCGAGGGCAGTCCCGTAACATCGACATAGCGTTGCCCGACCATCGCATCGCCCATCAGGTCATCGTTGTGCTGATTGTACTGATAAAAGCTATACTGGGAGTTCCAAAACTGCTTTTCCGTACTGGTGCGGGCTTTATTTAGCAACTCGGCAATCTCCTTCGCAAAAGCATTGTCTTCCCGCCGCTGGGCAACAGCTTGCATCATTTCCAGCGCACCCAGCCAAAGCACGGCGTTGAACAGCTTATTCTCAAGGTACTCGGAGCTTTTCATCTCGCTCAGCCCATCGCCATCGAGGTCGGTCGTGATTTGGTAGCGGTAGCTCCGAACCATGGCTGGCCAGACTTCTTCTAGAAACGCATCGTCTTTGGTCTTATGCCAGTAGGCGTAGCACTGCTGAATGAACTTGGGTGAAAGTTCAGACCATGGTGTGGTGATGCGCCCCTTGATGCCATGTGGGCTCTGGTTATAGCCCCGGCCATAGCCGTCGTAGGCAAAGAGGGGGTCGCCGTAAATCGTGCCAGCGTCGTGCGGGCAACTGCCGTCGGGGGAATCCATGACAAAATCCCTGAACAACAGCAGTGTGGCACGCTCCTGTTGCGGCCAAAGATCGCGGTTGCTGCGCGCCGGGTGATGCCGGACATCAAAGGACTCGGCAAATGCATACTCCTGGCACTCCATCACGAAGGAGATGTGCTGTCCCGGCCGGTTCCCGAATTGTTTGTGTTTGGTGATACAACCGTTCTCCCAGAACGAGCCGCCAAAAGTGCTGTAATAAAGTTCATTGAGAGCGGCTTGCTTCACCCACTCCGGGTGTCCCCCATTGTGGATGATGGGTGCCTGCCAGCCATCGACTGCGGCGAGCCACTGGTCGCGATGTAGCAATGCCTCTTCGCAGATGTGGAACGACTGTTCCGGAGCGAACGGGAACCACTCGGTAAACCTCCTCCACCAGCGTGTTCCAGAACCGAACTCCATCTGCGGGAAATACCAGCCAAGAGCAAAAGGCACCGTGACACTTGCGCCGGGATCAAGTTCTACCGTGACACAAAGCGCGCCTGCGGGGGTTTGGCTGGACTGGGCGAGGTTCTGATTCGCCATCATGCCGTCCGTGACAAAAGCCTTCCAAATATCCGCACCGTCGCTGTTGCCGTCCCACACCGGCACATAGGTGGCCGCATGATTCGTCGCTATGCACCATTCCGATCCCTCGGTCTCAGGAGCATTCCTCTGGTCATGCGCTTCCATCAGAATCGCGGTAACTCCGCTTCTGGAATTCTTCATGACCCGATTGCTCAATCCGCGCCGCTCCCGCGCACTCTTGCCGGCATCTTGATCCATGCCCATCGGGGTGTTCTGCGGACCGATATAGGGTGCATTCGGGAAGGTGAACATCAGCGATAACCTGGCCTTGGTTTTGGCTGGATTGTGGACCTTGAATAAAAACAGGGCAATAGGATACGAGGTCTCGCGATAGTTGTCTTTTATCACTGGGCTAAAGAATTGCATGGAAATGGCGCTTGAAAACCCCATGTAGGAACACCAACCTTTCGGAAACAGGGCGCAGTACTCGCCCTCGCCGGGTTTCAGTCTTGGCCATGCCGGGAGAACGTCATCCGTCGCCAAAGTTCGCGCATTCACTTGGCCCGCCATCTCTTCGCGCACGTGAAATGCGGCCTGGGATAGAAAGCGTTCCTCATATCGACCGGCTTTCAATTGCCATGGGCCGAAGGAGCCGCACAGGTTATACATGAAGTTGCCGGCGCCGATGCCGCCCAGCGGAATCCCCTTCTTGGTGCGCGTGAGGGTATTTAGGCCGATCAGGTCGCCTGAGTCCTTGTCCTTTTCAGGGCGCAATTCGATTTTCGGAAGACTACCAAGGGGCCTGCTCCAGGCACACGATGGAATAGGCCACATCTTCGAATCATCGGCCGGATTTACGGCCGCGATTGATCCTTGCTCCTTGTCGCCTGCTGATACCGGCTTGGCAATCCCGAGCGGACCCGTTGCCGCTAACAGGCCTGCCGCCGACGATGCCCTCAGAAAACTGCGCCGGGTAAAATCTTTCTTAATCACCACGCCTCCAGCAAACGATTGGAATAGCTGCAACAGCCCCTAGGTCGACGATCAGGGATTCCTTCGGTTCAACTCGTTGGACGGCACGGTCAAATTCAAAGCCCGAAGGTAGCCTGCGTTGGTCTGACAATGAGCGAGACGGACATTTTCAAGCAGGCTTTGGAAGGCAGCCCGAGCATGTTCCAGGGACGGCCGGGCCGCAATCCGCTTTTCCGCATCTCCAGTATTTCCCGGCATCCTGCCATAGGCAATGATCTCGTCCCAATAGGCAGGCTTTTGCCAGGTTACGAAGGACGACGCGGAGTCCATCTTCTTGTAGGGCCAGAACGCCCAGCCGATCTCATCTTTTTCCAGTACCTGCACAAAATCATGAATCCAAGCATCCGTATTCTCGCCAGATTCTCCAAGCCAGATGGGAACATTGTAGCGGTTGCGGAAATCAAGATAGGGCTGGATGACCTCTTCGGTCGGCGCAGTCCAGTATTTGTGGAAGGTATACATCAGATTGGAGTCAAAGGGAGCGCCAAAGACGTCGAAGTTGGAATCCCATTGCGCACCACCCAGGATGATGAGATGGTTAGCATCCGCGATGCGGATGGCAGCTGTGAGTCTCTTGTAGAGCGGCTCCAACTGGTTGTTGTATTTCTGCAGTGCCGGGAAATGCGGGATCGGTTCGTTGAGAAGGTCGTAGCCCAGAACGGTGGGATTGTCGCGGTAGTGCGCGGCGATCCTTTTCCAAACAGCAATAGTCACCGCCTGACTGGCCTCCGACTCATAGAGCCATGGATAGCCCCAACTGTCATCGATGTTGGCGCCGGTCTGGCCTCCGGGTGCGCAGTGCAGATCAAGAACGGCATACAAATGGTACTTTTCCGCCCATCCGACGACGCGATCAACCAAGGCGAAGCCCTCGTCGTTGCCAGGAATAAAAAACTTGTAGTGCAACGGAATACGAATGGAATTCACACCGGTTTGGCTAAGGAAATGAATAT
>Ga0210409_10000838_pt1 | contig 44301 bp, 59 predicted proteins | sample IncBWH17MmetaG_FD_161649 | JGI IMG/M metagenome (GOLD analysis project Ga0210409, IMG submission 161649) | Forest soil microbial communities from Barre Woods Harvard Forest LTER site, Petersham, Massachusetts, United States - Inc-BW-H-17-M | ecosystem: Environmental > Terrestrial > Soil >... | reverse complement strand
TTTCTCGGTGACGGCGGCGATGCAGCTATTTCTACGTCATGGAATGCTGATGAACTCAGCGAAGAGAATCCCCGCGCATGGCGGCTCATTGCGCCTATGTTTCTCAAAGAAACTCGTAACCGGCATGACGTGGCCCAAGGAGTCCTTCGACTTCTCCGAGATGGCCGGTCGTATGAAGTCTATCGCCTGCGGCCTCCAGGACTTCCTCGTGTACGCTCACAGCCGTCACAAGCGCGTGTGGGGCTTTGGTGCCGCCGCGAAGGCAACCGTCATGCTGAACTACTGTGGCATCGACACCACGCTCATCGAATCCATCGCCGACGGCACTCCCGCAAAGATCGGCAAATATATCCCCGGCACGGGAATCCGCATCGCGCATCCGCAGGACTGGCTTGAGGCGCAGCCGGACTACACCTGTATCTTCGCGTGGAATTATGCCAATGAGATTTGCCATCGCTACGCCAAGGACTATCGCGGGATAATGTTTACACCATATATTACCCCGAGCGTGGAGGTAAGCGCGTGAACGTCGGCGGTCCACTGGCTGGAGTCGTATTCGTCTCAACTGGCGGCTACAAAATGATGCGTGCGCTGCGCTCGTTCCGGCGTGCAGAACCTTCGTTGCGGGTGCATATCGCCCTCGCTACTTCTAGCCGCGTGTGGGACCAGAACAACGCTGCCGTACCATTCACTGAATTTGAGAAGCAGCCGGGAGTCCTTACACGCCAGATCAGCAGCAACGGTTATATCAACGGGTGCTTCAACGAGGCCGTCAAGTGGATGCGTGAGTACGACTATACGCACGTGTGCTGTCTACACGACGACACGGTGTTCTCGCCACTGCCCGACCCCGAACCATTGTCACAGTGGCTGGAATACGCGGCAGACTGCGTAGGCGTAGACAGTTCTGGCTGGACGCTTAGCTCTATGGAAGCTCTCGTTCATCCGCCCCCTGAGAACTCCGGCTATTGGCACCGCCCGCCCGAGTTCTGGGACTCGCGCGATCTTGAATCCCCCGAAGTATGGCAGCGCATGTGCCCCGGCGGTCGCTCGGCGATGTACTTTGGCTCGGAAGGCTCAGCCGATGGCGTCTCGCTCGGCGACTGGTTCGTCAAATACTTCGCTACCGAGCACATCGCGACAATCTCGCGCCTCGGCCCTTGCGGATTCATTATCCCCGTCGCAACGTGGGAAGCCGTCGGAGGCTTCGGCGAGACCGAGGGCATCTTCTACGACATGGAGTACCCGGTCCTGTGCGCGCTGCGCGGACTCCCGCCCGTGAAGGTAATCCCCAATACGCCGTTCCTCCATATTCATTGCCAGTCCACTATCGGCGACCCGGCGGTAGGCATCTGGGAGCACGACTTTGAGTCGTTCAAGTCAAAGTACGGCGGCAGAGATCCCGGAACAGTCCTGCGCGAATTGCCAAGCGGGGGAGGATATTGATGGCGTTCCCGGACGTGTCGGAGGTCCTGCGCGGCGATGCGCTGCTCGCGGAGGACTTGGTCTGGACGAAGCAGATCGGCGAGAAGGAGCGGCTTGCGGAGGACCTATGCAACGCTCCATTTCGCACCGTTTTAGAGATCGGCTGTGGGACTGGCCTCTACGCAAGGATTCTACAGGACGCCTTCTCGATAGTCCCTATAGTTTACTTAGGCATAGACAGCAACCCGGAAGCGTTGGATATGGCTAAGGCTCGGAACCCTAGTACGCGATTCCTCCAGCGTGATTTTAGAGACTACGACTCGAAGATGACGTGGGACCTCGTCTGCGCTCACGCCTTCCTGAAGCACTTCAGCGCCGACGAATGGCCGCCACTGTTCGCTAAGTTCCTCTCCCTTGGACGCATCGCACAGTTCGACATGCAGACCGCTGCCGAGACTTTCAACAATGGCTCCCTGACCTTCGGCAACAACCTGTGGGTCGCGGAGTCGCTGTTCTCTGCATCGCTCGCCGAGGCAGGCCATGTAATCAAATCCTCGCGCATCGCATGGCAGCAGGACGACCGCAAGGCGACCATCTACTTGACGGAGAAGTGCGATGCTGCCTGAGTTCATGCAAGCACCCTGTGGTCAGCGCGAGCCCGAGTTTATGGCGTGGGCCGCGCTCGTGCGCGCCTACGACTGCCAGTCCTACGTCGAACTGGGCACTGGCCATGCGGACTACATAACCAAGCTAGGCGTCCCATCCGTGATTGCCGTGGACATCAACAATGACGAAGGCCGTGTGAACCACAACGGCGTCCGCTACGTTCGCGGCGACTCCCACGACCCGCGCACCCTCGACCGCGTGCTGCATCTGCTCGGCGATCTCCCCGACGTCGTCTTCATCGACGCCGACCACGATGGCGACGCGCCGCGCCTTGACTTCGACCTCTGGTATCCGGTCGCGCAGAAGCTTGTCGGCTTCCACGACATTCTCATCCCGAATATCGAGCTTAATATCTGGCCGCAGATCGCGCTCGCGCACCCGTCGGCGAAGATCATCGCCTGCGACCGGGCGTCCGCGCTCGCGTGGCAAGGCCCCGGCGCGCCGCAGGACGGCGTGCTCTCGGGCGGTGGGATTGGAGTCGTGTTTAAGTGAGACTGACTGAGCTAGAGCCACGGTGTATTCGTTATGAAACTAGGGTAGAGAAGCGTACGTTCTGCTTAGGAGATGTGGCTACATGGAAGGACGGAGACCCGACTGAGGAGCGCGTTGTCCCGGTACGTTATGAGATTAGGGTGGACTCCTTCAGCGAGGCGCAAGGAATTGTGTTCTTATGTCCACTGTGCTTTGCTAAGAATAGCGGATCAGTAGGCACGCACTGGTGCTCTGTGTCATTTGCGGAGCGAGGTGTTAGTTCTGACGAAGGGACCCACAACTCTGAGGGTAGTCCTGTTCGTTGGAACGTCAGTGGAGATAGCTTCGACAATTTGTCTACGACTCCTTCGATACTGCTTCAGGGTGGCTGTAACTGGCATGGCTATATAACCAACGGCGAGGTCCAATGACGACGACCATCCCCTACACCGACCTCTGCTCGCTCGCCGACAAGCACGGCACCGACAAGCGCCCCGAGCCGAAGGGCCACGGCTATACCCACTATTATCACTCGCTGTTCGGCGAGCGCCGCGACAAGGTGCGAAAGGTCCTAGAAATCGGCATCGACGTGGGCGCGTCGCTGCGGATGTGGGAGGAGTATTTCCCCAACGCTAAAATCTACGCGCTGGACGCCGACCCTGCGCGATTCATCAATAAAGGACGAGTCCGATCCTTCCAGTGCGATCAGGGGAATATAGAGTCTATCCGAGGAGTTAAATTTTGGCTAGATAGGAACTTCGACTTCATCATCGACGACGGCTCGCATGTCTCCGGGCATCAAGTTGCCTCTGCGTTAGAACTCGTGCCGCTATTGGCTCCTGGTGGAATCTACGTTATCGAAGACGTTCCGCACCCAGCCGAAGTGACCTCGCAACTCCCTTTCCCCTGCGAGGTCCACGAGTTCGACATTCGCCGCGACCCCTACAGCCGACTGGTGGTCATCCATGGCCGCTAGTCCTGCCATCGTCCGTCCCATTGACACCGCGAGCGACGCCGCCGCCTCGATCAATCGCATCTATCGAACCCTCGCCTACGACCATCGGCCTTACCTTGACCCTCACGACGAAGCCTTCGCAGCCAAGAACACCGACGACTACAGGAGACGTTATGCCTGTTTCAAATACGCAGTTGCTAAAGTCCTACGCCCGCAAACCATCATCGAGATCGGCGTTGGCTCTGGCGTTTCGGCCCTCGCATTTCTACACGCTCGCCCTAATCTTCGCTATGTTGGCCTCGACATCGGCGAGTGGGACACGCGGCTCGGCAAGCCGTTCCTGCAAACCATGAGTGCGAAGCTCTCGGCGCTACGGTTCGATTACCAGATCATCGAAGGCGACAGCCAGCAGGTGAATAAACTGCCGGAGTGCGACCTCGTGCACATCGACGGCAACCATTCCTCCGAGGCCGTCTACCACGATATGTTGTCCGCGTGGGCCAGCGGTGCGAAATGGATTCTCTGCGACGATGCCTGCGACCCGGCGGTGGGGGCGGGGATATTTCGTGCCTTACAAGTCGGCCTCGACCGAGGGAGCGTGGACTGGGCGTACTTCCCTGATACGTGGGCGGGAGATATTCTGATTCGCACGGACCATAGGAGAGAAGAGTGAAATTCCTACTCCCACAAGGAATCGGCGATAGTGTCTGGGCGATTCACAAGGTGCAGTCTATCGCGGCTAAGCTAGGCGATGGACGCATCGACATTCTTCTATCTGGTGGGACACATCAGATCGAAACCCGTGCACTAGACTTCGTGCGCCGATTCTCCTTCGTAGACTCAGCAGAGATGCGCCCTTATTCAGTACATCCTAAAGTCCCCGTGTCTCCTGAGGGCCAATATAATTACATCCAGGATGGCATGTACGACTTCCCCGACAACACCGGCTGGCGCGTCGAGCGTTGCTGCGCGCTAATGCCTAACGGACCACTCGAACGTGGTATCCGCCTTGAAGATTGGCTACCGCAATATGAGATCAACTGGGACATCTGGAAGGACTTTCGCATCTCCTCCGAGGAGACTCGCTTCGCCATCGACCTCCACGCGGCCATTGGTGACTATGCCGTGTTCTATCTCGGCCCGCTCACTGGCAACACCATCGACGGCCACAATCGCGGCCCGCTATGGACTCCGCAGGACTGGCTAGCACTCGGACGCCACGTCCACCAGCACTGCGGCCTTAAAATCGTGGTCGTTGGTGCACCCTACGACGCTTCCTATTTCGACACGATGATCGGCCCGCAACTGAATGGCGACACGCCCTTCTGGATCAACCTAATTGGCAAGACCTCCATCGGCCAACTCTACGCCGTGACCTCCCGAGCGCGATTCGTGCTCTCCTATCAATCCGGCGTGGGCATCGTCTCGACCTATCTCGGCACACCCACAGGCATCTTCTGGCGTCCACGCGGCGACTCCATCAGCCCGTCGCGCTACCTGTCTTTCGAGGAGCGTATGGCCTCGGCGTGGGTGCCCCCGAGCGTCCTCCAGTCCGGGAGACATCTGCCGCTGATATACGGTAGGCATGGACTAGCTTATATTAAGAAGGAGATCGACGCGCACGGGTGGAATAGAAAGAGAGCATGGGGCGACATATGAGACGGCTGCTCTGTATAGCACTATGGGTGCTCGTCGCGCTCGTAGTCCCATCGGTCGCGATGGCGAACCAATCCGTGACTGGCTGGTGCGAGACTGGAGCCATCGCCGTAGTCACCTCTGGCTTGCAGAGCAGCAATCAAGTCCAAGGCTCCTTCCCACAGTGCCAAGTGGAGGTCTTGGTCCATGGCGGAGGCATCGCGACCATCTTCGCAGATAACCTCAACACGCCTCTCGCAAATCCGTTTCTCGCAAACACTATCGGGCAATTTTCATTCTATGGAAATAATGGGCGCTACGATATCGTCCTATCAGGGGGCGGGAATGGGGGACTGCCTTCCCCCGTGACCATCTCCGACGTTCTTCTGAACGACCCCTTCCAAGAGATTAGTTCTCTCTGCACCGTGGCCTTCACGCCCACGCCGACCTTTACGGCGAATCTGTGCTCGATATTCTCAATGACGCTCACTGGCAACGTAACCTCCAGCGGTATCTCCGGCGCACTCACTGGACAGGTTATCTCGTTCAATATCACAAATTGCATGGGGAGCCCCTGTACGCTTGCATGGCCGTCGAACTTCTTTAATCCTCCATTGCTGACACCTATCGCGGGAGCCTCCGAACAATTCACCTTCGCGCTGCTCGCCGATGGCAACTGGCACTCTATGAGCGTCGGCGAGTCCATGGTCTTCGACACAGGAGTCAACGGGAACGTCCTGCGCATCAATGGCGTCACGATAAACGCCATCACGGGCACTGGCGCGAACGTACTGGCGACCTCTCCGACCATTATCACCGCGATTCTGACTACTCCAGCCATCAGCAATCCAACGATCACCGGGACCGTCGCGGGAGGGGCGACTTACACCGCGCCGACACTCACCAGCCCGACGATCACCGGCACCGTGGCAGGCGGCGCGAGCTACACCGCGCCCACGCTCACAGGCACAATCGGAGGAGGGGCTACCTACACTAGCATAACGCTGCCGAATCCGACCTCTACGGGCACCGACGTGGGCTCCGAGACTCTCCAGAACAAGGGCCTGATGAGCGCCGCGAACGGGAACAATGTCACGCTCATCTGCCCATTTCAAGGCTCTACTGGAGCGATCACAGGCAATAGCATGGACCAGTTGCTATGGTCATGCGGCATCCCTGCCAACGTGCTTGGCCCAGGTAAGGGCATTCGTCTACGGGGCAACGTACAACATACTACCGGATCAGCCGCGCCTAATTTCAAGCTGTCTATTGGCGGAGTCACCTTCTCGGGTCTTGGTGGCACTGGCTCCACCAATGGCACTCGTTCCACCCTGATATTTGAATTTTTCAACAATGTTGGAGTACAGAACGCGCAGACCGCTGGAGGCTACGGCTTGGACTCTTCTGGAACGTCCACCGCTGGCGTGCTGGGCATGCCTACAACGAACTTCGCCACGGGCGGAACGATCACAATCGGAATCACTTTCAACGCCGCTAACACCAATGCAGTCACCGGGGACAGCTTTTGGGGAGAGTTAATTCAATAGAAGGAGAGGATACGAGAATGGCACGAGAGTTCAACCGTAATCCATGGGAGCACACGGACGAATATATCGACCGGACCTATCCGTCGGGGGTCGCGGGAGCGCGGCCTAAATTAACCACGAGAATCCGCTGTGAGCCTGACTCCGAGCCATTGGAGTCCGGTAGCGAGAGCGACGACCGCATCGCTGAGTTCAATCGTCGGCTACGGGCGGGGCACGGCACCGGCGAACGCTAGATGCCTCTCAGTAAACACTACCAAGGCCACGGGGCCGAGGTCATGGCCTCGATGAAGAAGACTTACGGGGATGAGGACACGGCGAAGCGTGTCTTCTACGCGACTGAGAATAAGCGTAAGAATGAGAAGAAGAAAGGCCGCAAACGCTCAGGCAAATAAATGGCTCTCCCCTTCAATTCATACAACTGGGCGACCTTCGCCTTCGTCAAATCGGAACTTGCCCGCCGACTCTACGACCCCGGCGAGACCTTCTGGACCGACGTAGAACTCGGCATCTATATCGTCGATGCGCTTCGCACTTGGAACGCACTGACCGGCTACTGGCGCGGCGACTTTACCTTCCCATCCCGGCAGGGAGTGACATGGTATGACCTCACTGATGCGACAAATCTCCCGAATACGCTTCGTCCGCTCACGCTACACGATACGGACCTGTACACTCAGTTGCAATATCACCTACTGGAGCCTGTCAGTTGGAATCCTTGGACCGGAGGCTCGACTCAGTTCACTGCCGACGATCTTCTGAATGCGGTGCAGCGGCGGCGAGACGAAATTCTATCCATCTGCGGCTGCACGATTACTCGGAGGGCTATCCCCGCTACTGCCGGACGCATCACGCTGCCCGACACGGTGCTGGACGTGCGGCGCATGGCCTATCTCCCGGCGGCGATCCTCGGCTCACCCTATGGAATTGGCATCTATGGAGCGGGACCTTATAGCTATGGCGCATACGGAGGCCAAAGCGCGTCGGTCATATGGCCCGACGACACTTGGGCCGAGCAATCCTTCAATCGCAACTTCACCTTGCAGCCTGCTGGGACTCCCCAGACCTACCTAATGTCCACACAGCAACCCATCAGCTTCGACGTGGACCGGCCTCCGGGCGGCGCGGGAAGCTACGAGTTGCTGACCTCCGAGGCTGGGCCTGCGCTCAACATCGTCTCTGCTACGACGCTCGCTATCCCAGACGACTGGACGCACGTGGCCAAGTGGGGTGCGCTCGCGGACCTGCTCTCACGGGAATCGCTCTCGCGTGATCCGACAAGAGCAAGTTATTGTGAGCAGCGATACCGGATGGGCCTCAAGATTCTCCTGAACGCCCCGGCGCTCCTTGCAATGCGCTTGGACAACGTGCCCTTGCAGATCGACTCGGTACATGGAGCAGACCTCTACAACACTAGCTGGCAGGCGCTCGCACAGGGCAAGCCTTCGATTGCGCTACACGCGGGGCTGAATATGGTCGCGCTCGCGGCACAGCCGGACGGCGGGACATATTCGCTGACGGCGACGGTGGTGGAGAATGCTCCAATACCAGTCGCGCCGGGAGATTCGGTGCAGGTTGGGCGGGATGATCTCGATGTAGTGCTGGACTACGCGCAGCACGTGGCGTCGTTCAAACAAGGCGGCGAGGAGTTCACGTCCACGGTGCCACTGCTCCAGCGATTCTTAAAGCAAGCGGCGGTTTATAACTCGAAGCTGCTGGAACTCGGGGAATACCAGTCCATGCTGTCGGGCCAGTCGCAGCGCGAAGAACAGATGAACCCACGCGCCACGCCTGCGCTCGCGGAGGCGACACAATAGTATGCCTCCTACCTTCCAGCGTCCAGCGCAGGGATTCAGGTTCTCCTTCGGAGGCATGAAGCTCAACAGTAATCCCGACACCCTGCCACTGGACAAGTACGCTGCCGCCGTGAACATCCGTGCTCTGCTGGACTCTTCCATTCGCACTCGTCCCGGACAGACGCAGAAGTTCGCGACCGGCGGGCATACCATCACCGATCTCTCTTCATACTCGATTCTGTCCACCGATGATGCTCCTCGTTATATCGCACGGGATATTCTGGACTCCATCTGGCTAGACAACGGCGTCGTTGTGGGCGCGCTAGTCGGCGGCGGCGCAAGCCCCGGCGCGTCGATGATTCCCTTCCGGCCTGGACAATCCCCCTCGCCTTACCTTTATATTGCCAACGGCTCCGACTACCAAAAGTTCTCCGCGCCTACCGGAGCCAACATTGTGTCCCAGTCCAAAGTTGGCATCGCGGAGCCGCAGTTCGCGCCGAACGCTGCGCCATCCGCCATGCGCCAAGCGTCCCTCGCGAGCCTCTCGTGGGCGCAGGGCGGCACCGCTGGCGCTCCTAGTTCCACCAATCGCATATCCGACACCGCCGGGACCGTGCTTCCTGACCCGGACAACGCCGCGCTGCTAAGCGTACAGGTCGGCACCTCGCAGGCATATCAGCGGTGGATGTCCATCGCCGCCGCCGCTGGAGGAGGCACCGCCGGGTCGCAGGGACCGCTGACAGCCTCGTTCTCAGTGGACAGTGGCGGTAGTGCAACCCCTTGGACTGGAACCGGCGCGGGCGGGGGGTCGGCGAACCTCCCACAATTTGGTTTTAGCAATGGCCTAAAGATAACCAACTTCGGCTTCTCTACGATTCCAGTAGGAGCGACGATTACAGGCATAAAGGCGGAAGTTCTCCGGCATGCCTCCTCTAATGTTGCTCTTATATCTGATCTCAGTGTCCTTATTATTAAGAATGGAGTCCTCACTGGCAACGATCACTCTCTGGGAGGCTACTGGCCAGCAGTCGATACCTATGCTGTCTATGGAGGCCCTGGAGATACTTGGCACACCTTCTGGACCTATGCGGATATTCAGTCCCCTGGGTTCGGAGTCTCGATTGGAGCCGAGAATAACGCCTCTAGAGGCTCAGCCACCGCAACCGTGACCTCAGTGCGAATGACTGTCTATTATCTCTCGGGTGGAGTGGCCAACACCGCCGTCGTGATCCGCGATGTATTCCCTGCGCTGCCAACAGCCTTCGCCATCGCATCCATCTACTACTTCTCGGGCACTACCGGACATTGCGTGCTCGTGCCCACCACGCTCGCTACCGGCCCTGGCACTGGGGGGCAATCTCTCTACGCCGACAACGTGCTGTCCACGCTGCGCCGGGGAGCACTCATCAAGATAGCGTCCGAGATATGCATCGTGTGGAGCGTAAGCGTCGGGCCGGACGGTACCGTCTCCATTGAGACCTCCACGAACAGCGTCCACACCACGTCCGATACGCTAACCAGTCTGCCGACCATCCAGACCCTCGGGCAGATATTCGCCGCGCAGACACTCTCGGAGGTCTGCATCAGTTATCAAGTTACCGTTGGCATCGGCACGCAGACTGCGACGATCACCAACCCGTTCGTAACTGGAGGGAATCCCTTCCGCCCGGACGACCTCATCTCATTTGGCATCCAAGTGGACGACCTGACTAAGCTTACTGAATTGAAAATCCTATTCGACGTGGGCGATGGGTCATTCACGCATAATTTCTACTACTACACGGTACGACCGTCCGATATCGCCGCCGCAGTGGCCAATTCCGCCACGCAACTCGCCGCCGCGCAGACCATCGACCAGCGGGCCACGATAGACGAAGAGACCATCGCCGCAAGCGGGAATCAACTCCACTCTGCGTCGAGCGCCATGACTGTCGCGGGCGTGGCGCAATGGACGCAGATTGTGTTCTCCATTGGCGAACTGACTCGCGTTGGTGGCGACCAAACTAAGTCGCTTCAGAACGTCAGTAAGGTTCAGTTCCTATGGAACGCCTCCGGGACCATTAACGTATTTCACGACGGTGCCATCAATATCCTCGGCGGGTACGACACAGACACAGGGGACATCGGAGCGCCATACCTGTACCGCGTGCGTCCGCGCTCCAGCGCCACCGGCGCGAGAGGCAACCCCTCCCCCGCGACGCGCTACGGCATCAGTCCTCGGCGCGAACAGGTGACGGTGTACCTGCCCTCGCCTGCCTACGACTCGCAGATCGACACATGGGACATATTCCGCTATGGCGGCTCGGTGACATCCTTCCGGTACATCGGCTCGACGCCATCCTCGAACGCGACCTTTATCGACAATTATTCCGACGACGCTGCCGGTGCGGGCGATGTGCTGGACTTCGACAACTTCGAGCCGTGGCCCTCGGTGGACCTCCCCTTTAGTGCAACCGCGACGAGCGTAGTCGGCACCGTGGCGCTCGTGACGGTACCCTCGCCGACGAACATCCTTGGCTATCTACCGGGCAACCTCGTACAACTCTCAGGCACCAACGTCTATACCCTCCGCAATCGCCCGGTGCTGATCTCTGGGACCACTTATCGCTTAGAGTTCGAAGAGAACGCCGGAACGCAGGCCAGCGTAACCGCCGCAATCTACGAGCCTGAGTTGGCTAACCAGCATCTCCCGTATATGTTCGGCCCGGACGTATCGGGGACAGTGTTCGCGTGTGGAGACCCCTTACGCCCCGGGACGCTCTACTTCGCCAAGAATTATGCGCCGGACTCCGCACCGGATGGCTACAACGTGGAGATCACGCCCCCGAGCGAACCTCTGTTGGGCGGCGAGGTGCTCGACGGGCTCGCGTTCGTGGGGTCGCCCGAACGCTGGTGGGCCTTGTATCCCCAGCCGGACAATCCATCCCAGCGATACAATTTCGTGCAGCAGCCGTTCCCGCGAGGACTGGCTGCGCCGTATGGACATTGCAACGATGGTGTGAGTATGTACTGGTGGGCCAAGGATGGGATTCAGTCGTCCACGAAAGGATCGCTCACTGATGCGGACCTCTACAATTTATTCCCTCACGATGGCGTACCGGGTAAGGCTGTCACCTATGCGGGACTGACATTCACTGCACCGGATTATTCCCGTGCGGGAACATTCAGACTGACTTACTCAAATTATTATCTATACGCTACTTATCAGGATTCCGCAGGGACCTATCGACAACTCGTGTTGGACACTCGGCGCATGGCATGGTGCATAGATTCTTATACTCCCGCTGTGAGCGCGTTTCTACATCCCGCGCAGCCTGCTGGTAGCTTGCTGACGAACACTACGCGCTACGACGAACTCCTGATGGGGACCGTGACTGGCCTAATAGCCATGCAGACCGACAACACGAACGACCTTGGCGGGCCGATTTCCTGTGCGCTGGACACCGCCGAGTTCGATGGCGGCGACTCTCGCGCACCGAAGCAGTGGGGGGATATTTTCCTAGATGTTACGCCGGGTGCGTTCGCGGGAGTATACGTGTTCCCTGTTTCCTTCGGGGTGGCGGTAGCTCCAACCATAAACGTGCCTGCCAGCGCATCACGCCAGCGGTTGCCCTTGGGTGTCGGCGGCGTGGTTGTAAGCGATTTCATGGGCCTCGTGTTTATTTGGACCGACGACTTCACACAGCAGTCTGTACCAACCCAGCTACACATCTGGCATCCCTCGTTCGTCGTCCAGCCTGCCTATACGCAGAACTGGTTCACCTTCGGGACCACCTTCGGAATGGACGGGTTCAAGCATGTCCCGAGGATAATCCTCGCATGGGTGAGCACCGCGCCGATCACACTCACGGTGACGAGCTTCGACGGACAGTCTCCGGCGGCGATTACGATTCCATCGAGTGGTGGGGCGTATAAGAAGCAATTGTTCATGCAGTCGGCCAACAAGGGCCTACTCTATAAATTCTCCGCGACATCGACGGCGAAATTTCAGATTTTCCTTGACGATAGCGAAGTCCACGTCGGGTCGTGGGCGAGGAGCGGCCCGTACTCAATCTTCCATAACTTAGGAGGACAGGACAGTGGCCCAATCTAGCGCCAAGCAATCCCAATCCCGCTGGTACCCCTCGGAGCATCAACTCAAAGACCCCTCCGCGCTGGCCCGCGCCTTCAAGCAGTTGTTAGATCAGCACTATGTCCTACAAGATGCACATTCCGCGTTGCTCGCCAGGGTAAACTCTATGGGAGGTGGGGAGCGTGGGCCGTTCCCGGCGGGGAGCGGGCCGACCGACTCAATGCTCTTGGGCTTACATGTGCTGCCGGTGGACACTTCCAGCTTGGCAGGCGGTGCGGTGCTGACCTACGTTAAAAAGTCGGGCAACTTCCAATTTCTCTGATGGGAGATATAGATGGCCAACTCAGTTCATCTGGACAAACAAGGCCCAGTGTGGCCCCTCGGCCTTATCATCGTGCCCACGCCGGGGACTCCCGTGCGTATCACGAATCTCGTGGACTCCGCCGCGACGAATGCTCCCGAGGCCGTCACCTCCGCGACCTCCGACGAGTACACCTCGCGGGCCTATGCCATCATCTTCCAAGGATTCAAGACTGGGGCCGCGCCGCCGAAGCTCGCCGCGAACACTGGGGTCGTCTATGTGGTCAAGAAGGCACTCGCGGGTGCGGGCGGAGTCAGCGACGTAGGGACGATTATCGCCGCGATCAGAACCGGCGATCCGCCCTTCGTGCTGACGAGTGCGCCCATGAATCGCAACACTTTCAACTTATACGAGTTCTATATCGACGTTGACACTGCGAACGATGGGTGTCTTGTGACAGCCATAATCCAATAGTATGCCCGGACCATCGACACCACTGCTCGGCCTGACAGTCCCCACCGTCGGCGGGGATATAAACGCTTGGGGCGCGGAGCTTAACGCCGACCTCGCTCTGCTCGACGCTCTCGGTGCGGCGCAGGTGCTCATCATCAGTTCCAACACCATCGTTGCGCTCACCCAACCGGTCACGATCATTCTCGCGATCTCCGGCGGGACCGGCGTGACTATTACACTCCCCAATCCCTCCTTCAATAAAGGCCGCATGGTGTGGGTAAAAAAGACCGACACCGGCGTGGGGCCGGTAACGCTCGTCCCCGCGTCCGGCCAGATCGAGGGAGGCAATAATTATCAGTTGGTGAATCGGCTACAGTCGGTAATCCTGGCCCCGGATGCGGTCAACTGGTGGGCCTTCGCGGGACAATGAACATGCGACGATCATGGCTACTGCTACTCGTCATCGCACTGCTAGCGGCTATTCCACTGTCCGCGCAGCAGCGACAATTCTCGACCATTATCTCCGTGCCAGAGCCCTTACCAAATTGCACCCCCGGCGGACTCGCTGCGGAGATGCCGGTGCTGTGGGATGTCACCTCCGCTGGGTTCAAGTTCTGCTCAGGGACGAACACATGGAGCCCTTTCCCTGCCAGCAGCGGTGGCGGCGGGGCGACGATTCAGACCAACGGGACCAGCAATGGATTGCAGAGTATCCTGAACTTTCAGAACGTTGGCGTGTTCTCATGGAGCAATCCCTCTTCCGGCAATGAGCAGCTTAACTTCTCCTCGCAGAGCGCCAATACTTTCATCGCCGCGCCGAACGGCTCCGCTGGAGTGCCCACTGCGCGAGCCATCGTGGCAGCGGACATCCCCGCCGGGACTTCCTGTGGGGCCAACCAATTCACCAACGGGATTCTCGCGGCTTTGGCTCCGTCCTGCACCCAGGTCAATTTCGTCAACTTGGCTGGAACAATCGCTCTCGGACAGACTCCCCTGACCACCAACGGCGATCTCCTATCGGTCAGCACCGGAGCACTCGCACGGGTAGGTTCAGCGGGAGGGCAGGACTTCCTGCTCCAAGGCGCGAACGCCGCCCTCCCCGTGTGGCTTGCCGTGAACAACTGTGGCAGCGCGACCCAAGCCCTGAGCTATTCGACTACCTCGCATGCCTTCGGGTGTCAGACGATCAGCGCGGGCACGGGGACGATCAACAACGCCTCACAGTTCAGCGCGGCGTACTATTCCTCCGCTGGGACTACCAATGTTATCAGTGGCATCGCAGGGCCAACCACGCCGAGCATTCCCTTTATCTTTTGCTCCACGCCATCGGGAGGCGTAGCGACCGCTCCGGCATGGTGTATCCCGGGCGTGCCACTCAATGAGCAGACCTCCGCTAGCTACCCAGTCGTCGCCGGGGACCGCGAGAACCTGGATACGATGAACTTCGCCACTGCGGTCGCGGTATCGCTGCCGCAGGCCGGGAGCGCGGGGTTCACCAACAATTTCAACTTCGCCCTGACGAATATCGGCGCGGGACTTGTGACCGTAACCCCCGGTGCGTCGAGCACTATCAACGGGAACGCCACGCAGATCGTGCCCAAGGGATGGTTCAGCTACATCTATTCGGACTATACGAACTACTTCGCGCTGACCGCACCGGACATCTCGGACTTTCCGAATTGCGCGAATCCCTTGTCGTTTACGGCGGCGACGGGCGTGTTCAATTGCCTCGCCGGGACCAGCGGAGGGATACCGTATTTCTCGGCGGCGAACACGTGGGCGTCCTCGGGGGTGCTGACGGCGAATCTCCCGGTGATTGGCGGCGGTGCTGGCGCATCCCCCTCAGTCGGGACCGTGACGGGCAACACGACCGAGTTTGCCACGTGGACCGGCGCAACGACAGTCTCACGCTGCATCGACACCGATGCCAGCGGCAACCTACATATTACAGCGGCAGATTGCGGAGTCGGGACCACGGTGCCTATCTCGGGACTATTGCCTGCGACCGGGACAAACACCATCGACAACGCCGCATTGGAGCAGATATGGGAGTGGGAGCCTACCTCTGGGACTCCGGGACTATTACTCACCGAGTCCGCCGCAAGCACAGGGGCAGGTCCAATCTTCGGCGTGACAACAATTGCGGGCTCACTGGCTAAGGCAATGGTGATCCAAGGCACGGCACCGGCATCAGTAGCCTCCGCTCCTATAGCTCAGCCTGATTTAGCTGATTTCATTGCAGCCAAGGGCCAAGATGTGACTGGGATGAACACCGTCGGAGGTAATGGACAGGGCTTTAGTTGGACGGTAGGTGCGGCGGGCGCTTCAACAGGGACCGCGAACAGTGCCAGCGTTGGCCCTTGGAACGTGAATTTCGGTGGTATCCCCAACACCACCAAGACGCAATTCTGGGGCCAAGCTAACTTCAACTATGTGTTCCCACAGCCTTGGTCTTCGCAGGTATTCTCTTACACTGGCAATACGAACTCCGGCGTGGGCGCGTCATCCGGGGCTGGCTTGTTTCTGAGCAACACGTCAGCGGCAAATATTGGAAGCGTTCCGAACAATGGTCCGCCTCTATTTGGAACGTGGTCGCATTTGGACATCGGTGGTGTGGATACAAATGTCTCTACTCTGCTGAGCTTGGGACAGACCTGCACCTTGCCGACCAGCAACTCCTTCCCAGCTATCACTGGGGATGTTGGCGGGGCCGGAGGCTTTATCTGCAATATTTTGATGACACGAGGAATTAAGCCGGGAGTAGGCTACGCCTTCTGCTTGCAACCCGGCGGTGTTTGCATGATTGCTGATGTCGCGTCGAATCCCACCCTCGGGCAAGGCGGGAGGTTTGTAGGAACAGGTTCTAATGTGGCCCTTGGCGGCAACGTAAACTCTGGGCAGAATGGCGGCGTTATCATCCAAGCTAATAGCCCTGTAGGTTCCCAAGCTGATGTTGTGATTCCAAATCGCTCAAATGCTGGTGCCCTAAACATATTTGGTTTTACGAGCATCAATGCCGCAGGTGGCAATGGAATCCTCGACTGCGGAACAGTCTATGGCAATACATCGAGTGGTGGTTACTATACAGACCCGAGCAACACGCAGGGAGGCACGTGTATTTTCCGCGCAGGTAATGGCACCGGGACCGCGACCAGCGGCGACCTTCAGTTCCAGACTGCGCCTGGAGGTTCGTCTGGGGCTGGGCAAGACACGATGGTTACGCGAGGCGGCTGGAATGGGACGGGTGGGTATCCGGCTGCTGGAGGACTGATCGACGTAAGCCTTCCGGGGCAAATCTCTCTTACTGCTCAAACTGCGGCTATTAGCACTGCAACACTATGCTCTGGCACCACGGAAGGCCAGTGCAATCATGTTGGACAGTACCTGCTCAACTTCTCGTTCGTTGAGGACGGCACCGCCTGTGGCACTCCAGGAACGGGCGGAGTGACCTTCCTCCTGACTTGGACTGATGACAACGGCACGGTGCACTCGGCGGTGTCACTTGGGATGGATGATGCCTCGGCCATCAACACCGTATCACAAACCTTCCATTTTCAGACTTCTCTCGGAGCCGCATGGGGCAGTGGACAGTTCGTATTCTCATCCAATGGCTCAGTAGTGCAATATGCTACAGGATACACCGCGTGTGGTGTCGGTACGGGTTCGTACCGGCTTAAGGCTACAGTGACAAGGTTGCAATAAGATGAGGCGGCTGTTCTATATATTCTCATTGCTCCTTCTACCTTGTCTTCCGGCACGTGCGCAGTTCGATGACTTTGAAGGACTAATTTCCGTCCCATGCTCCGCGAATCCGCATACGCTCGCCTTCACGACCGGAAGCCAGAGCACGACGACGCAGACTCTCACGATCACCGGAGCCAGCCCAAGCGCAACTTGGCAGGCCAATCATGCTTACTCCTTCGGATCGTGGATTCTAGACCCTGCTAAGCACTGGCAGAAGGTCATCATTGCCGGAACGAGCGGTGGCTCTCAGCCTACCTTTAACGACTCCGGTAATGCCACCACTGATGGCACCGCTGAAGAGATGGACTGGGGACCAGCGATTGCTGTGAATGAGCCCATGCGAATTACAGGCACTGGTACGGCGATGGATTGGGCCTTCACAAACAACACCGATCTCAAGGCAGGCGAGAGCATCGTCGCGACGGTAAATCTAGGGACTGAGGTTGTCACACTCACTGCCGCAGCCTCGCATACCGTGGCGGGGCCTGTCTCTGGAACCATCGTCTCTGGGCGAGAATATATATCGCAGGCCGTCTCCACGCCCTTCGGCACCGGCCCGCAGCAATGCACCACCGAGGGCCATTGGTTCTTCGAACAGGGCATTGGTGCGATGTGCGCTAACCAGAACGCTCAGTGCAATGGCATCACGGGATTCTTGGCCAAATATGGCACTACCTGCGCCGGTGCGGCGGTCGAACAGACGCTGATCCAGTCGATGAACTTCAACTCGATTGGAGAGCTTTCCGAGACGGCATACCTGCACGACGCTGGAGGGTTGTGTGCTACCAATGTCCATCTGCCCAGCAGTCAAACCTTGAACGGGCCGGGGGCCTTATATCCAACCGCCAATCTGGGCGGCTATATATCTCAGCCAGTCAAGGACCTCCGCGATTTGACACCTCCCACTTACAATACTCAAGGCTCGGCGGAGCATGGCGTCGTTGACGCTTTGGACCCGCGTTTAGCAACCGCTGTCTTGCAATTCGTCCAGCATTTCAACAACAGTTATATCCAGATGTACTCGTCGCCATGGATGGGACGGCATAATAGCGATGACACCGACTATATTGGATTTTCAAACGCAGGCTGGAACTTCCATCCATCGGTGTCCCAATCAACCGACGCAGACAGCGCATATATCGTTCTGGTCTCCAACCCCCTAGCCAGTGTGACAAAGAACGTAAACTTTTATGGAGGTTCGCTGAATCTCCCATTCCTCTATGCCGACCCGGTGAATTACTTCAAAGACCCAATGGTCTCGGTACCGACGACTTGCGCGGACTACAACGATAGCACGCATGGCATCTGCTCCTTAGATAGTTACCTCGCGCAGATCAATGGCAACTCACTGACGGCTTTGAACATACGCTATGGCTCCAGCTACTCGACCCTCCTTTCGAGTGGCACCGAATACGGCTACAGTAGCCCGGTCAGTTCTTGGTACACCAATGGCGGAGCACCCACAGTCATCTGCACCGGCACAGGCTCAAGCGCGAGTTGCACTGGAACGCTTAATATCGGAAGTATGGGTATATCCAGACGCTCCGTTGAGATTCTCTACACACCCAGCGGTGGAAGCCCAGTCATCGTCGGGGGAGACTTAGCCAATGGGCTTCTCTACACTGCCGGACGCTGGAAGGGCAATATTGGCGTCTGTACGGGGCTGATCGTCACGGATTCCAACGGAGACTTAGAGCAGCTTACCAAGACGGGATGCCCTGCAGGTACGACGACCAACTCCGATCCCCCTTGGCCCTCCGCTGCGGCTTGTCCTGGAACGATCACAACCGATAGCAATAGCCTGACATGGAAGTGCTTAGGTCCAGGGCTGACCACGACCAGCGGGGCGACGACCTCGACCGTCACATATGCCACCGGAGCCGTAACTCTAAATGCAAATCAGACGATTCCCAACGGGGCGGTTTATTCGGCAGCCTACGTAACCGACGGATGGGGACTGGGCACTGGGCTATTAGATGAAGCTGGACAGAACTCTTGGGCCAGCACCACTGGAGCCGTCTGTCCTGTGGTGCCTCCTGCTTATCAGGCGAGCCGTGCTTACACTATCACCGACGAGATCACCGATCCTACGAGTGGGTCGTGGCAAGTAGCAATGTCTAATTTCACCTCCGCCGGAGGAGTGACCTTCTCGAATGTCGCCAGCACGCTGACAAACGACGGCGCAACTACAGGCGCATGGATGAGCCTTGGCAAGGGTGTCTGTCAGACCGGAGGAGATTTCGGTGCTCCCACGATGAATACTAATCTAGGGACGGACATTGAGGCGTGGATTGCGCAAATGGCCGCGCAGTGGATGCTCTCGACGACCGGACAGTACCGGCAGATTTTCCCCGACTTCCCTGATTTTGGCCCTGACAATACAGGCACGAGGTGGACTCCGCCACGGCAAGGGGTGCTCCAAGCAGCTAATCTATATCTTGACGGCATATTCCATCAGACTTCGATGTTCGACCCGGCGCAGGAATACCAATCGGCTATCAAGTACCAGTTCGTAACACGATATTTCCAAGGGCCAATCGTGGCGTTTCAGACCATTCGCTCCACGCAGAGTCCGAGCGGGAATTGCTCGGTTGGCGGGACGGATTGCTTCCCGACACAGCAGGCACGTGGAGAGCATTGGTATATATCCGCGTCGAACATGCTGAATAAGCTGAGCTTCAACGGAACACAGCAGAACGCGGGAAATGTTTGGTGGGAATCTCACACCGGGGACAGTCCATCGACGAACTGGGGACTAATTACGGCGAAGGATAATCTCTTCAATGGAGTCGAGGATGTGACAGCCACGGTCACCTGCTCGGTGCCGAGACATTTATTTAATTGTGGAGGTGAGTCCAGTGCGTCGTGGAATGGGTCGAGCCTGTTCTCGGATGTGCTAAATCCGACCAGTGGCAACGCTCTGTGGTTCAGTGCTCCGATTACGCCCACATCTGGGACGCCAATAGGACGGCTTCCATAGGGGAGAATAGAGGTATAGAATGCGCGGAGGAGGGAATATGCGGACGAAAGCCTTGGCATCAGGAGTAGTGGCGGTTCTGGGTATGGCTGGAGTGGCCTTCACCATCCACAAGATCGACGTACGCCCGGTCGTGGCAGCACCAGCGGTGCAGTATCTCCCGGCGGGAGCAATCGCCGCGCCCCCGCAACTGCTGGAGCAATACGACAAGTACGACGCCCTGCTCAAGCAGATCGACAAGATGTGCCAGAAGAAGTCCATGGATAACGTCGCCGACGCCACCATCTGCGAGAATGTGCTCATCGGCGAGATGCGCGCGCAGGTCCGCGTAGGGTTCCAGTTCGATCCGGCGTCGCGGAGCCTTGCGCCGATTCCCTCGCAGCCTGCCACTCCACCGCAGCCACAGCAGATACCGCCGCCGTCCGGGGTAGCGCCAGCGAAGGTTCCGACCGCACCGTCCGCACCGGGAAGATGAACGAGATTAACTATCGGTGGATTCACGGCCCGCAAGCCTCGCAGGAGGACTGGGAAAAGATAGAATTGCTCTTGGCGTCGCGCGGATGGATTAGCCTAAACAGGCCCACGTCGTCGATTCTGATCGCAGAGGACGACGATGGCATCGCAGGGTTTCATATTTTCCAATTCTTGCCCTACGCCGGACCATTGTTCGTGCGGCCATCAGCACGAGGAAAGGGCGTGGCGGAGAAGCTCGCAGACGACATGCTGGAGGCGCTCGCGCAGGCTCAGGCGAGAGGCTTCATAGTCATCGCGGACTCGCCGCACAGCGCAAAGCTCTGCCGAGATCGCGGGATGAATGAACTCAAGTCACCTGTGTTCGTAATGGGAGGGGAGGGTTAGCCGTGAGCGGGTTCCTCGGGATCGGCCAGAATAAGCCAGAGAAGCAGGCGTATGGCGAGCTAGGAAACGTATTCAACTTCGCATTGCCTCTAGCGCAGAGCACATCCAGCGCGGGCGCGGGCACCACGAAGGCCGGGCTCTCTACAGTCGGCGCTGGGCTGAATACCCTCAGCGGACCTCTGGCGTATTTCCAGAAATTGATGAGCGGCAACCGTCCCGCAATGGAGCAGGCGGTCGCGCCGGAAGCGAACGCGGCGCGGGCGAGTTCGGATGCGGCGGCGAGGAATCAGGCCGCGATGGGCACCGCGCGAGGCGGCGGGACTGCCGGAGGGAATCAGCAGCGACATACGGATGTGATGGCACAGATAGATAATCTATTATTCGGCGCAAGGCCAGCGGCGGCGAAGGCGACGACGGACATCGGCACTACGCAGTCGCAGATTGGCCTCGGAGAGTCGCAGGTGGGCAATCAGCAACTCATGGAAGCGTTACAGTCGCTAGGACTTGGGACGAGCGCCGCCGGGACTACGGGGCAGATGGGGCTGGGACAGAGTTCGCAACTCTCTGATATGTTCAAAGTGCTCGTGTAATGGGACTATTAACTGATTGGTTGATGGAGCGGTCCCGTGCGAACCGCGAGAAGCAGAACGCACTCTCGGAGACGCAGGCACAGACTTATCTGGAGGCTATCAAGTCCGGGAGGCTCAGTCCTGAGGGATTGCAGTACGCCAATCAGCAACTAGAGAAGCTGCTGGGCGCAAAGGGCGCGGGGGATGTCTCCAAGCAGTCCAAGGGATTATTCCAGAGATTCGGACAGATCGTCACCGCGCTCCATGGGCATTCGCAGCAGCCGCAGGGCCAAGGGCAAGGCCAGCAGAAGATGGGGAGCGTAGGTCCTCCGCCGTCGCCGGTCAAGGGGGACGAAGGCGCGAAGGCTCCAGCGGGCGGGGCGGGTGCGACCGGCACGAGTGCAAATATGGGAGGCGTATCGCCGCCGCCATCGTTCGCCTCAGTGATGGGAGAGGCGTTCCCGTCGCCCGACAAACTCGCCGCCGAGAAGACCTCGCAGGATGTCACGCGCAACACGGCGCTGAACGACGCTGAGATGGAGCAGCGCAAAAAGGCGGCGGCAACGGCAGGGCTCGCGCCGGGGTCGCCGGAGTTCCAAGAGTTCATGTCCACTGGAAAGTACCCTTCGCTGAGATTCCCATCGACCAAGACTTATGTAGGGCCAGACGGCAAGACCTTCACCGGGACTCCTGACTTGTCTGGGAGGATTACGGATGTAGACAGCGGGCAGGTCGTGCCGGGGGCGACGGCAGTTACTGCGGGGATGCTCTCTGCGCCACAGGTGAAGACAGATAACGGTGGTGTGCCGTTTGCTATCCAGCGGCAGGGTAAGACGCTGACGCCAGATTCGCCTGAATGGTCCGATACCGACCAGAAGCTACTAGACGCTGCGAGGGCTGCCTACGAGAAAGGCGAGAAGGACAAGGCCGCACTGTCCGCCAAGCGACAGTCCTACTTCGGGAGTCTCCCGCAGGGCGTGCTCGTCAAGAAGGACGATCCAGCGAAGGGGCTCAAGGCCGGGGAGCTTGCGTTCGTGTCGCGGCAGGAGGCGGCGGATCACCCGGACAGGTATGCTCCGCCCGCGCAGGGCGATCAGTCGCTCATGGCCAACGCGCGCTTTGGGGAGATTCAGCAGACGGTGGATTTCCTGAATGATGCTATTGCGAAATTGCCGGACGAGGCTTGGGATGACACCAGCCGCGCACAGATCGCCTATGTACTGCGGTCGCCGGACCCAAGCTCTGCGATGAATCAGTTCCTGAAGTCCGAAGCCTCCAAGGGATTATCGGAGGCGCAAGTGAACTATGTGACCGCGCTCGCGTCGATGGTCGAGTCGGCGCAGGCCATGACTTCGTTGCAGGGGATAGGACAGCGCGGGTCGGATAAGCTGCGGGCGACGATCACGGCCATGCTGCCCAGCGGCGCGACGCCGACGCGGACGTGGGCGCAGCGGCAGATGAAATTGTTCCAGGCGGAGATGGACCAACTGAAGCGCGGCGTGCCATCGCTCGGAGGATTGACATCTCCAGCGAAGGGGATACCTCCGCCGCCCGGAGCCGCGCCGCGCGACGCCGCTGGATATCTGAATTATCTGAGACAGAAGAAAGCCGCTGCCAATGGCTCTCCCACCTCCGCCCAATAACGACAAGATGACTCCGGGTGAGACTGTGAGTCTCACGCCGGGGCCGGACCCCAAGGAGCGCATCCAAGCGACCTCGGGTAGTCCAATCGTGGACGCTTCGGAAGTCATCGACGACGATTATTTCAAGCGCCTTCCGCTGAACGAGAAGCATAAGGTGCTGATGATGGACCCGCATTACAGCAAGGTCATGTCCCCGAAGCAGCAGGCGGATTTTCTCAACCTTGTGCATTATGGAGAAGGCGGAACCGAGTACGAGCGCAAGGAGCGTGACAAGGCTGCGACGGCGAAGGGAGTCGTCAAGAATGTAAGCTACGCGCTCCCGATGGTCGGAGGGATTGCAGGTGCGGCTACTGGCAGCGCGGTCCCTGTGTTCGGCACGGTCGCAGGCGGAGGGCTGGGCACGGCGGCGGGCGAGTCGGCACGGCAGGCGATCATGCATGGACTATTCCCAGAGGAGCCTTCGTCTACGTCTAGGGAAGGGTTGGAGCAGGACGTAATATGGGGATCGCTCGGCGCGGCGAGCGAACTCCCCGGCGCATTCGCGCGAGGCTATGGGCGTTCGATTATCTCCAAGATCGCCGAGGCCAAGAGTCCTAAGGAGGTTGGCGACGCGATTCAGGCATTCAATGACGCGCATCCGTTCGGGCTGACACAGCGAGGATTGCGCGAAGGACTGGAGGGAGCCAAGCAAAAATTGTCCGCGCAGTTGTCTCCTATTTATAAGATGGCCACGGGGACTTCGGATATCGACACTGTGCTTCAGCCAATCTATCACCAAGCACAGGTTGAGGATGTCGCCTTCGCACGGTCGCGGACCACAGCGAGCGGTAAGATCGTGAACACCGCGACCAATCGTGTCAGCAATGCTGTCAGCGACATTATTGAGGCGGCAAAGTCCCGCGCGGGAATCAAGGGCACCACTGCGACTGCTCAGCAACTCGCCAACTTCCAGATGGAGATCAAGAATCTCGCGTTCGAGTCAGCGCGGTCCAATCCGACTGTAGGAGGCGTGGCGCAGAAGCTCATGCGGGATGCGTATACTGCGGTCGGCGGAGAAGTGGACCGGCTGGCACCTCCGGCACGGCCTATTCTGGATAGAATGACAGACATTCACGCGGCCTTGTCAGGACTGAAGCACTACCAGCCCGGAGCGATCAAGTCGGTGGTGGTGACGGCGGCAACACATCCCACGACGGCGCGAGTGGTGTCTCCGGCAGTGGTTCCTGCGGCGGTGGCAGGCGGACGCGAAGTCTACAAGGGAGCCCGAGCACTCGGCGAGATGATTCCTTGATTCTCGACGCAGGGATTCTCACTACATTTCAAGCCTGCCGACGCGAGCATCTTCTACGGTCCAGCTACACTCCCCTCAAATGGCGTGCGAAGTCCCTGTTCGACCATGCCTTGCGCCGCGCTATCTTCTCTGTGTCCAATGCGGATGACCCGGTGCGATGCGCAAGCGATGCCTCGGCCTACTTCATGCAGCAAGCGGCGGACCCTGGGCTCGACCTCCCCACAGGGAATCCCTATGTAATGGCCAAGGATTATTGCGCCATGCTAGAGACTATCATCCGGTCGCTTGCGAAGCTCGCGTTGCTCACCGTGAAGCCGGTCTCTCCAGTGAAGCTATCACCGACCGTCGAATGGCAGGTGCGCTCGTGGGCCGACGACTCGGGCACACTGCACCGCTGGATCACCGTGGACGACTGGTCGGACGCGGACTTTTATCGCGAGATGCACGGGTGGTGGACCGCCGGGGACCAAGCCGCGACCGGCGCGGGAATGACTCTGCACGTCGTGGAGATCGGGCAGGTGCGCAAGGTCGCAAATCGCGTGGCACAGAACGGCAAGGGGATTTATCGCACCGGGCAGATGCGGCGGGCGAGCCCATGGGCGCGTGGGTGGCGGCATCCGGCGATCCCGCAGATTCAGGCGCTGAGGTTCAAGCGCCGCGAGGGGCAGAACTTCTCGGGGTGGGACCCGATTTATCTCGCCGACTCGAGGATGGACCCGGAGGACTGGGTGCAGGCGATGTGGAAGGAGGGCGCGGCACAGGCGCTGGTGCACCACCTGACAATCAATCCGCTGCCGCACGATGCGCGGGAGGCGGCGAGGGAGCAGGTGCTTGCGGAGGCGGAGGCCATGCAGGCGCTCGCGGGGAAGGACTGGCGGGGGATGCCAATGTCACGGGGAGCGTGCGATGGCTTAGTGCCATGCCGCTTCCAGGAATGCTGCTACGCCGTGAAGCCGGTGGACCCGGCAACCCTCGGGCTATATCGTGTACGCAAAGAGACATCCCAATTGATTTCAATTGACTGCGGGTAGGCTTCGTAATAGGCTCCAAGCTGGAGGGCGAAGGATGACCGTAAATCTGAGCCTTGGCAAGAACTGGAAGACAACACTGGGCGGGGCCATCTTCGCCGCCGCTGGGTTCGCCTATGCACTCCCTGCATTGCTTACCAGCGATAACATAATACTGCCCCCTAAGTGGCAGCATATTATCGTGCTCATAGCAGCCATCGGTGGGGCCATCATGGGATTCGGTGCCAAGGATTCCACCACGCATTCCACTCAGGCCGAGGTCAGTGCCAGTACGACGGCCAGTACAACGAAGACGGAGGTAACGAAATGATAGCAATTGACAGAAGGGAATTCGTAAGGCGTTCGGGCCTGTTTGTGCTGCTGATCTCTGGGAGTAACTTTCTGACTGGGTGCCTGTTCTCCGGGAGCATCGAGTCTCAGATCGCAGCCTATGTGAACTTAGGTCTTAACGCGCTGGCCAGCATCATCAAGATTCTAGCGGCCAACGGAATTGTGATCGCCGCTGGGACCACAATCGAGAAGTATAGCAACGACATCAAGGCGGCCTTTGTCGATGTCGGTCAGGGCATCATGGACTGGCAGAACGCTGCCACCGCCGACAAGGCCACGGCCCTGCTGAAAGTCAGCGAGGTCGTGCAGATTTTGCAGAATCGCATTGGGGTATGGTGGTCATCTCTCAATCTGCCGGACGGGAAGCTCTCCACTATTATCGCCGCGCTGCTGAGTGTGGTCACGACCACTCTGACGTATTTCCAGAGCCAGTTGCCGCCGCCACCGGCAACGGCTGGGCGTATGGCGCTGCCCGCCAAGCTCGCGGGTCCTGCGGTGAAGCGGTCGTCCGGCCAGTTCAAGCATGATTACAATGCCATCGCTGAGTCGAACGGCTACAAGCAGTTCGATATTTAGAGGGCTAAGTGTTCGCAGCCCTACTCATCTCCGTTGCGGAGTGGTTAGCAATCGGCACGTTCATCGTTAGCACCTATACCGTAGTGGTGCAACCCGTTTTGCGGCGTCCGGTTGTAACGACCATGAAGGCGGTAAAACACGTCGTAGTTAAGCCTGTTAAACCTGTGAAGCAGTTAGCTAAGAAGATCGCAGGCAAATGACGGTCTTGTACATCATGGCCGCGTTCGTTGTAGGCTGTGTGATTGGATGGGTAGTCTGCGATGACTTTCGCAGGAATGTGAGGTAGGCATGAGACTGAGAAAAGCGGTCGGACGCATCCTCTTCTTCGCGGTAGTCACCTACTTCGCGCCCGGGTGGAAGGTGTTCGCGCAGGCGGGCGCGGGTTATATGAAGGTCAACACGTCCCCCGTGACGGCACTGACCTATACCGACACTTCGATCAGCGACGGAGATTATTACCAGTACGAGATCACTGCGGTCGATAGCGTGACTGGGCAGGAGTCCACTCCGCTCGTCGCTAACTTCGTGCAGATTCCCGCCTCGGGAGTGCATTCAGTGACGACGAAGTGGGGGGCGTCGCCCACGGCGAGTGTTACTTATAATGTGTACCGAACGCAGATACTTCCCCCCAACCCTCCGGTTGCCGGTAGCTCTACTGTGAATTAAGGGCTACCGGCGATGGCGATGGTGGCTAGGAAAGTGAACACATGAGAATGCATAGAAGTTGGGCGGCTCAAAACCTCACCTTCGAGCGCAATTGCAAGTCATGCGGGAAACTTTTCACGGCAACCAATTCCCGGCAGATATTCTGCGATGCGGTGTGTCAGCAACGGCTCCAACAAATAAAATTGAATGCTAGGCGGAAGTCCGAAAGAGCACAGGCAAGAGCGGCCAAGGCATGAGAGATTACCTTATGCGGGTTGCCATCGGCTTCGACTGCTTTGTGAACGTGATTTGTGGTGGCTTGCTTGATGAGACAATTAGCGCTAGGTCTGGACGAGCGGCCCACGCCGGCAAGAGATGGGGCAAGATTTTATCCGGCGCCTTGGGTTTCTTCTTCCCGAATCATTGTCGGCACGCGGAGTTGCACGACGAGCAGCGGGCGGAATATGTGAGGTGGCTGGAATCGCAGTCTGATCCTATGTTGCGCAGGATGGCAATGGCGATGAAAGGTGAGGTGAGCGCATGACTCTTCCCATCAGTCCGGCTGGACGGCGATATGGGTATATTCAGAATCCTCCCGACCATCGCGACTTCGGACTGAGTTCTCTACCCATGCCGTCCGGTCCACCGCCGTCGTCGTTCTCGCTAAAGGAATGGCTGGGGCCGGTGAAAGATCAGGGCGACGAAGGCTCGTGTACTGCACATGCCGGGACGGAGAACTTCGAGTTCCTTTATCGCAAGTACAAGGGCGAATCGCCCATCTTTAGCCCTGCATTTCTATATTACCAAGAGCGCGTGCTCGACGGCTCGACCACATTCGACGACGAGGGCTCCACCGGGCGCAGTTCGTGCAAGGCCATGAACCAGTTCGGCGTGTGTCTGGAGAGCGAGTGGCCTTACGTCGCAGGACAGTACAGCATCCCTCCGACGCCGGGGCAACTCAGCGATGCCCTTGCGTACAGGTCTGGGGCCTATCATTTCCTGACCACCGTGGGAGACATGAAGGCGTGCATTGCGTCGGGATACTGCTTTATGATTGGGTTCGCGGTGTATGAGTCCTTCGAGCGCATTGGCTCGGATGGCGTCATGCCAGTGCCAGACAAGGTGAAGGAGCAGGTGCTCGGTGGGCATGAGGTGCTCTGCTACGGATACAGCGACGCGAGGGGGATGCTGAGCGTGCTGAACTCCTGGGGAACGTCGTTCGGGGACGGGGGGACGTTCTACATGCCATATTCGGTCGCGGCGGATAAGGATATTCTGATGGACGCTGCGATTCAGCATCTAGGGCCGGGATGGCGTGCCGCACCACCCGCGCCAGTCTCGGTCCTGTGAGCCACGGTGCGCCACATCCTCCAACTCACGCACGGGCGCGCCTGGGGGTGCTCCGATTGCGCGTGGGAGTTCGAGCCAGAGAAAGGTCCACCCAAGGGGGATTCGCTGGAGGAGATGAAGGCGAACTACTTGCGCCAGCGGGACAGAGAGTTCGCGATACATAAGTGCGCGGAGCATCCGAGGACACGGCGGGATGAGTAACGAGGCTCCAGGCTCCAGGGCGGATTGGGCGGAAGTCATCGCACGGCTGACTGCGATTCAGGACTCCATCAACCGTGCTGCTAGCAACGGGAAGGACAGGCCACCAGAGAAGATTCCTCTCATTGATCCTACCGCCAATGTTTTAAGTCTGGTCGAGGCGGCTGTAACACGGATAAACGACTTGCGAGACACAGATTTGAAGTGGCAAAGGGAACTACGTGAGCAGGAGCATAAATGTGGTGAGCAGCTACAGGCTGAACGCCAGCGAGCCGACAGTGAAGCGAAGAGGGCAGAGTCAGGGCGTATTGATTCTCTCTTAGCCGCCAGTACAAACAATGTCGCTCTGGCCCTCGCGAAGCAGGAATCTCAAGCCTTGGCACAGGAGAAAAGAATTGCAGTGGTAGAACAGAACCAATATCAAGGCGTCGGTGCGGCGGGGCAGCGAGTCGAAGGGCGCCAGTTGAGTCAGTGGGCGGTAGGCATCGCAGTCGTGATTGGCATAGCAATAGTCGAGATTTTAGTACGCCTGTTGCCTGCGGCAGGCAAATAAGGGAGGGACTATGATGGCAACTCTAATGCTAAATCCAATCGCCATGATGGTCGAGTTCATCGTGTTCTGCTGCTGCGTAGCCGTCGTGATAATTCTAGGACGCTGGCTGCTCAGCCTCACCGGACTTTCCATCCCGCAGCCGCTGCTGGTAGTCCTAGCGATCATCGCGTTCATAGTTCTGCTGATGATCTTCCTGAACTGGACCGGGATATACGATATGAACTTCGGAGGCTTAGGGCATCCCGGACATTCGATTACGGTACGGTGATGGCGCTCGATAACATCTCGGAGGCGAGACTGGCCGAGGTCCACCCGGCGCTGGCGGCGCGGATTAGAACGCTCGCGTCACAGTTGGACTTCCCGCTGCGCATCACTGCCGGGATTCGCACCGTGGCGCAGCAGGACGCTCTGTACGCGCAGGGGAGAACTGAGCCGGGGCCGGTGGTTACGAACGCGCAGGGGACCGAGAGTAACCATGTGCTCGGGCTCGCCTGTGACATCGTACCTATGGACCTGCCGGACGTGCATCCCGACTGGGACGCCTCGGACGCCTCGTGGAAGCGCATCGTGGCGCTCGCAGCATCGAACGGATTGCGCGACGGGGTGAGTTGGAAGGACGAGCCGCATCTGGAACTGGCGGAGGTACCGGAGGTGCCTACGGCGGAGATGCAACAGGTCTATATGGACGCGGGGACTGTAGGGGTCTGGGCGGAGATTAACGTCTGATTCGCCTCGGGTAGCTTGATCGGCTCCATCGCCCGCCAGTTTTTACCGTACGATCCCTCGACGCCTATCACAAGGCCCTCCGGCGCGATCACTGGATGCTTCAGCACGGTCGATGGCGAGGTCAGCACCGGATAAATCTCACGCGCATGCTCTTCCAGCATCGACTCTGGGAAATGGAACATAAAACTATCGTGAACTGTGTTGAACAGGCCATACTTCGAGTCCAGTCCCGCGCGGTGCAGAGCCTTCAGTTTCTCGCGGATATGGCCGAATGCAATGTTCGCTAGGCGATATGCGACCGCCTCCTCGGCTTGGTCCCCATGGCCCCAATCGCTGCGCTTGGCGTCCCACCGATAGACCTCGTAGAATCGCCGGATGAATCCGAAGGGCGTGCGAAGTTCGCGCTTCTCGTGGGCCTCCTTGCGCTGACGCTCCTGGAACTCGAACACTTTGGGGAATAGCTTCTCGGCAGTAGCGAGAACCTCTTCGGCGATCTGCCTGCCGGTCTGCTTGCCGGTCCCCTTGCACTTCAGGCAGCGCCGGGTGCGTCCGCTCGCAAGCGTCTTACCCACGCCGTCGCAGGCGACGCAGGCACGCGGAGGGAAGGACTCCATGTAGCGTTCGTACAGCCCCTTGGCCTTGAGGCCATTCCCGATTCCGAGTATGCCATGCTTCGCCTGATCGTCGCGGACGAGTTTCCGCGCAGGATCGCTCTTGAGCCATTTGAATCGCGCGAGGAGTTGCTCGTCGGATTCGGAGAACGCCTGGAAGCCGTCCCAGAGATTCAAGAAGTGGCCCGCGACGAAGGAGTGAATGTCCAGCCGCCCGAGGCGCATGTAGTTCAGGTCTTCGGCGAGGAATCCCAGCGTAATAACGTGGCAGGATTTGAAGTCCCATTCGGTCAGCACGCAGCCGTCGTCCGCCGCGACCATCTCACGCATCGAGTCCGCGAGTTCCCTCGTGGGCTTGAGCTTCGGAAAGTTCTGCTGGTTCGGATTGCGCGACGATAGCTGGCCGATAGCGGGTGCGAACGTGAAGGTGGTGTGTACTCGCCTGTCCGGCCCCGGCGCGAACCCATCCACGTAAGTCCCTCGCATCTTCGTATAGCCCTTATAGTCCCGGCATTTGAGATAGAACGAATCGTCGGTGCGGATCGCGAGGCGCTCCAGTTCCTTCGCCTCGGTCGAGTCCTTGGCGTTGCCTTCTTCGTCCACTTCGCGGGACTTCGGGCGCTTGTGGCGCTTGGCGCCCATGTAGGCGAGGATTTGCGGGGGCGAGTTGGGATTGAAGTCGTAGACGCGGCACCAGCGGAGCGTTTTATGGATTACGGGACCGCCAGTGGCCGCGTCCACAACGGGTACGTCGAAGTCGCGGAGTTCGTAGTGATACGTCTCGTCATCGTTGAATAGCGTGTCAGTCAGCAGCTTATATCGGTGCGCCTCCCATTCCTCGAACGTGGTCTGCTCGACCTTAGAAGTCTCAGATAGCGGATGCTCGATGCCCCACTTCTTAACCTCCGGTGGCACGCCCTTGTATCCATCCTTGGGATGCACCCGGCAGCACTCCGCCGGGGCCAGCTTCGCGATCTCCGCGCCCAAGTCCGCCTGCGCGGCCTCGAAGCGCGCGCCGAGGCGCAGCCGCGCGGCGTCGTCGATGGGCATCCCGCGATCTTCCATTGCTGCTAAGACCGGACGGACCTCTGCCACCTGTCCCAGATAGCCAATCGTCTCGTCGCCCCATAGGCCATCTCTTTTAAGAGTTGCCCCCAATAAATTGTAGAGCCTGAGAGTAGCGTCGACGTCGCAGCAACCGTAGAACTCGATGTTAGCACTAGCCAGATGCTTCCAAGGAAAAGGGAACTGTACAAAGGAAGCACAGAACTGTAGATGAGCAGGCAAATCCGGCTGCCAATGATGAAACATCTGTAGCGTGTCATGGATCACCCCTCGCGGCTGGAGGTCGAGGCCCTCGCGCTCGCCTGCTGCGCGGAGGACTTTGTTGTCGAAGAGCCAGACGTTGTGGCCACATTTTAAGTTCGGTGAGTGGAGGATTTTCTGGACGACCTGCTTGAAGGGAGATTGGACGAAGTTAAGATCGTCGTCGAAAGAATCCCAAGGGAGCGCAATCGCGCCTCGGCCTTCGATTGCGAATTGAACAAGCTCGATATGAGTGCTAGTGAAGCCCTCTCGCGCGTCCTCGTCCATGGACTTCGATTCAGATGTCTCGATATCGTAAGATATCGGAAGGCCAGGGTTTGCAAGGCAATAGGCCAAGAAGGCTTCGGCCTCTTCGAGCGACGGGTGCGTGGCATATTTCAATCCTCCCCACGTAGTAGAATCCTCTGGGTCCACTCCCCACATCCACTCGCGGTCCTTTCCGGCGGCGATGTTCACCGCGCGCTGGAGGATGCGGGCGAACACGCCCTGGTGCGAGGCTTTGCCACGGCGCAGGAAGGCGGGGTGGAACACAGGCACCGTGGGGGTATCGTTAGGCCCTGGTAGGACGTAGCCTGCGAGGTGAGAGACCCCGAGGGCTTCCCCTGCCAGTCCTGTGAGTTCTCGGGTCGCCACTCCTCCTAGAGCCAGTATCGCGCGAGGCTTACGTTCCGCGATTACTTGGTCTAGATTGGGACGGCAGTGGCGCAGCGCGCTATATTCCCATGGAGCATTCTCAAGAAAATTTCCGCGTGGCCTGCAACGGATGCAATTCGTGACGCTGAGCATTTGCCGGTCGATGCCCATGCGCTTGAGAATTCGCTCGAAAACGGAACCTGAGGGTGCATATGGCCGTAGCGGCAACTCGTCGCGCTGCTCGTGCTCTCCACTGGCCTCTGCGACCGCAAGAAGGCCGCTGCTGCCGGTGCCCTCAACGCGTGAAAAGTCCTGGCCGTGGGCGTAGAGGGAACATCCGAGGCAGGATTCAGGTTTCTGTCGCACACGTCACGCAGCCTCTCGAATCGCCCGGGCACGCGCGAGGTCGTAAATCTCGCCGATGCGCTCCACGAGCGCCACGACAGAATGCCGGTCGAACGACTCTGGGGAGAATGTCTCTACTTCTACATCCACGCAAATCTCTCGCTTGGTCGATTCGCCTTCGTCGTCCAAGTCTTCAATGTCGGTGATGACTTCCTTCTCGACGGTCTCAGTCGGCAGATCGGCCAGCAGCCGTCGTATATCTTCGATCTCAAACTCCAGTAGATTCAGCATCGTCGTCATCCTCCTCATAGGCTTCCCTGTAGCGTCTCCGTGCCTCTGCTAGCCCCACCGCCACGCTGCCATACTGGCCGACCAGCAACTCCTCCACCCGCCGCTTGATTTCCGGGTCGGCGCGCATGTTTAGGGCCGCGCGGAGGCGCATGGACTCGGTTGTATAGCCCCAAGGCGTTTTTATCTTTGGGGGGCGATTACGAATCTTGTCGATAAACTTGCGAATCAGAGCCACGGTTGCACCTCCGGCGCGACGGTACACTGCTTAATAAACCTGTCCTTGCTCCCCACGATACGAAGCCCTTCGAGAGTCCTCACGCGCGAAAATGCCACGTATACCATAGAGGGTTTGTTCATGGTCCAGTGGCGCACATCGACCTGGATGCGGTCTAGAGTCAGCGATTGTGTCTTATGTACCGTGGACGCCGCCGCGAGCCTCATCGGATGCCACTCCACCTGTCCAAGCACATATTTCTTCGCCCGCCCGCGATAGTGCCTCTGGGGGATGTACCCGCCCTCGTCCTCGATGCGATGGATGGACTCACCCTGCCAGTCGTCAGGGCGGTCGGACTGGTCTACGTGGCGAACGATGCGGCGGAGTTCCACGTCGGCGTCGGTGCGCAGCAGGTGGACGGTGAACACGTCGTTGTCGAAGGAGACGATGTGGCCGGTGTCGCCGTTGACCATTGTAAAATCTGGGGTGTTCGCGAGCAGCATGACCAGCGCGCCGATCTTGAACTCTTGCACGGGCGCGATGCCCCACTCGTGCGTCCGCTGGTTCTCCCCCCACTCGGGACGCTGCTGGCCCCAGCGGCGCGACAGGACGCGGAGGCGCGGTCCGGGAACGCGGTCGAGGGCCATTTCGTTGTAGCGGCGGACGTTTTCGTTCACTGGGAGGATCGTGGTGCCGTCGAACTCGGAGTCGAGTTGCGTGTGCCACGTTGCGCCCGCCGCCAAGAGGACTTCGCTCGCGGGTCCGCCTTGGCCTGCGCGGAGCAAGTTGAGGGCGTCTAGGAATGGCCCGCCGTCTTGGCGATAGACGTGTTCGAGACGCTCGGTGTGCTCGGCGAACCGAGGCCAGCAGTCGGCGTGGAACACCCAATCGCCGGACACTGGCGGGAGTTGCGCGAGATCGCCGACCAGCAGGATTCCCAGCGGATGTACTACGTCTAGGTTCCGGTTCGCTTCCTGCACCCCGCGATACCAGAGGTCCAACTGCGCGCCTTCAGCCATGGAATACTCTTCGATAATCAATCGACGATATCGGAGGGCCACGTCATGCAGAGTACGAGTGAGCCGTCCTGTAAGGTAAATATCGCGTAGGCTAGCGGTGTCATAATAGCGACACACGGAGTTTATCGTCACCGTGCCTAGATTCACGCTCGCAATTCCGGTTGTCGCGGTGAGCAGCCCATAGGTCGGGTCTTCTCGCGTGCGGGCCATCAGGGTGAAGGTTTTTCCCGTTCCTGCGCAACCGATGAGGCGCTGGCAGGGGACTTCACGGTCCTCGCGATACTCCTGTAGCGCCTCGCCGTCGAATTGGACTTCTCCGTACATCAGTCTATTGGAATGCCGGACTGTGGATGCGTTGGCTGTACTGTCTCCGATGCGTTTGTCTTGGCCTTGCGCGTCCGCCGCACCGCCTTCGGTCGCGACGCCTTCGACGCATTGATCGCCTCGTCCAGGCGGGCGTCCATGATCTCGCCGACCAGTTGGAACGCTACGCGTGCTTCATCTAGGTTCGCTTCGCGGAAGAATTGGACTGCCTTGCTGAGCTTCGAGCCTCGTGATGCCATCATTTCCTCCCCATCAATTCCTTAATAGAATCGTACATTGGCCCGCGCTTGCGACGCTTCATTGTCGCACGCTGATCGTTCTGTCTGTCCTGATCCTTTTGCAACATAAGCCGATTCAGCCCACTCTTGGGATACTTCGTGCCGAATGCCTTGCGGTGCTTACTGTGACCTAAATTATGCGTTGTCTGCTGCATGGCTAAGGGCCGAATCCTCCCCACGCTCGGCCCTACACGTGTTGTAACGCGACTAGGCTTAGTGGCAAGCCCAGCGCCCAGGAGTCCGCTACTTAATCTCCGACAATGCCACGAACCGCGCAATCGTCGCCCTGGCCTTCGACACGCCATGACCTTGATCCTTCGAGCACCGCATCTCCGGCACCGGCTTCCCATGATCCTGCGGGAAGTTGCGCATCCCGGTGATGGACTTCGGGTACGCCTGCCCGGACGCCTTCGCGGCCTTCCCGCAGCCCTCGCAGTTCCACTCCCACTGCGTCTCGACGCCGATCTCAGGCTCCCCGGCGAGCGCTTTGTGCAGCGTGAGCATCCAGTCCTTGTGTGTGAGCTTCGTACCCGACTTGACCCACGGCTCCCCGCTGGGCTGGCGCAGCATCTTCAGAATCGTCTGGACCTTCGAGGAGTTGTCCCGGCCCATGAACGTCGCCACGTTGAAGTCGTAGAGTTTGATCCCGTCGTGCTTGCCGTTGGGGTCGATGATCGACGCCTCGACTCCAGTGACGAGGACGAGTTGCGGTTGCTGGCGTCCCCACTTCGCGGCGATGTACCCGGCCTCGATGGGCTTGCCGCTGGCGTCCTTCGGCGGGGCGAGTTTGAGCTTGGCGCGGTACTTGCCATCGGGCGGCGGCGGCGGGAACGCATAGGCGTCGCCTTCGAGGTTAACGTCGAGGGCCTCGCTTGTGAGCCGAGGGTCGTTGGGGTCGATGAACTCTTGGACCTGATCGCCTGCGCCCGCTGCGGAACCGTTGACAGGCGATTCTGATGGTGTGTCTACCTGCGGTTGGCCGAATGATGGTGCTCCGAATCCTGGGGTGCTCATTGTGCTTCCTCCTGGCCCTGAATGGGCGTTATTTTGTCGCTAGTGGATATTGCCCAACCCTTGATCTCTTCCCCTGCCGTGAACTCCTGTACTAATTCGTACACGGCGATCTGCTCGTTCTGCTTCGACAAGCGCTTAGCTATCTTGAAAGCCGTCTCCCTATCTACTGATCCGCCAACTACTCTGTCCTGGCACATAATGCGAAATTTCAACGGTGCCTCCTCATGCCTCCACAAGGGAGGCGATTGTGAATTTTACCGCTCTTGTAAACGCTTGATAATTCCTGTTCCGAAATCCCAACCATAGAAACAGACGATCAGAAGCAGCCAGACGGGTAGCAGAATACACACAAGGAATGCAGACCATCCATGCACTTCATAATCCTCGCCTTCCTCTATAACTCTACCGACGACGCTCACTTGGCCACCACCGTCTTACTCCTGCCGAGCTTCTGATCCATGGCCTCACGCCACTTCCGCAGATTGTCCCCCGCCCCGGCGCTCAGCGCGTCCAGCACCCGCAGGTATTCCGCGAACGAATCGGTCCCGTCCTCCTTGGGCTCGAAGTACCCTCCCGGGAAGCGCTTCTCCAGTTCCTTGATCTTCTCGGGAGTCACACGAGGCTTGGCCGGAAACATGATGCCCGTCTGCGGGTCCGGGTGCTTCTTATAGAAATACCTTACAGTAATATCATGCACAACCTGCTCGCTCATCTTCTTGGGGTCCTGCGGGTCCGGGACCATCACCGTGCGCGGGGTGGAATAGTCCTGCGCGTGGATAAGGTCGCCGACCCATGCACCGCACTGCGACGTAGCTTTCTTGCCTGCAATGGCAGGACCATATATGGTGCTGCGGTCCTCGTCCTCGGTCTTGGACTCCAGTGCGTCGTGCAGCACATAATGAAATGGCAGTGAGTTAAAGTTGGTCACGAGCCCATAGAGGTGATTCTGTACGAAGCCAAAGTCTCCGCGAGTGTTCGAGCGGAACGACAGCGACATCGGCTGGCGTCTGCCGTCGGCGTCGGTGACCGTGACCTCCTGGGTCCACCCGCCGAGCTTCGAGCGGTCCTCGCCGCCCACGGATATCCCCGACGCAGGCAGGTAGCGCATGATGACCTGCGAGATGGAGGTCCAGCCTTCGATGGCCATGCCGCCGACCTCGTTCCAGTTCATCGTGCGGAAGTCCACCACCCCGTTTTTGTTCTCTGGCCAGTAGCCCTTGGAGATAAGCTGGAGGATCGGCATGGGCACGGTCGCGGAGTCGCAGCGATAGGCACGGATGATCCCGGCGTCGATCTCCGGCTGACAGGGCTTCCAGCCGCCGCCGTCGCAGGACAACAGGAGCGTCGATTTTCCGGTGACTTCGTAGATGTAGCGAGAGAGCCATTTGACTTGAGAGGTCTTCCAGGAGCCCGTTCCGCCGTAGATGCAGCCGCTATCCGCCATCGCTAGGCCGCCTTCCCGTTGCGCTCTCGCCGTTCAACTTCACGCAGCGCCGCCAGCCGCAAGAACTCGCCGACCGACTGCTCCTCGGCGTAGGCGGCTCTAGCGATGCGCTCCATTTGCCGTTGCGTTACCCGTGTCGCGATTACCATTTTCTTGTGTAGCTTGCTCATGGCGTGGATGTGTTTACACCTGTTGGCGGAGCGTTGTCAAGCGATTTATTCAAGAATCTTTCTAAACAAAAGCAACAGATTACCTTAGCGGCGTCTTGGTACGCTTCCCGGCTGGCTTCGCGGCGGATGCGCTCTTCACGCATGTTCGAAGGCTCTATTTCATCCGCAATGATGTCGAGCGCCTGCGCCACTAATTGCTCCCGTTCGTTGGTCCTGCCACTGCGTAACTGCCTTGCTAAATCCCGAATTGCTTCGACTCCCTTCATTTGCTGTTCTCCTTGCTCAAGAGGGCACGCAATCGTTGTGCGTAGCATTCTTTGCTCTCCAGATAGCGGTAACCTGCTATAGCTCTCTCAATTAACGTAGCATCCCGCCGCTCCAACTCAGCTGTGTCGGGTCTGTATACCCACGTCCCATCGCAATTATCGAAGTGGGAACAGTTTCGTAAGCCAGCCTTATTGCAATCAAGGCAGATCGGACTAGCTCCAGTGACTTTAGGATGCCGCTCCAACTCCTCGCGTGCGGAGGCGGGGATGAGAACACTTCGCAAATGGTTGATGTAGTCTTGCTCCGTTTCAAAATCAACCGGCATCTCTCCCGATTTTTGGCAAGAGCAGGTTCCATACCAGCCTACGAGGTCAGTCCCGCAAAGCCGATGCTGCAAGAAGGTCGGTACCGCAGCATCCAGCGCCGCCGCTACGCGGGCGTCGAGTTCGGCTTGAATGAGCGGCAGAAACTCTCTGTCTACAGCCTTGTAGATGTACTCTATGGCGTCTGGCTGTAGCCCTTTAAGGGCGCAATCGTATTCCCTCCAAGCTAACCTGTTTGCCAGCCGCTCTCGCAAGGTCTCGTCGGTCATTTCTTATTCTCCAATTTGCGAACATGGTAGCGATAGATCAACCAAGCAATGAAGCAGATCACAAAGCCAATGCTCAGGTCGTCAAATAGCGCGTACAACGGCGGTAGCATCTGCGGCTCGCTCATCTCCTCAGCCTTTCTCGCGCTCGCGGTGTCCAACGTTCAATAATAGAGCTATCGCCTTTGCCAATGTCTCAGCTTTCCAGTAACGTGAATCGAACTTCGCAGCCCAGATGTGTTCTTGCTGGTCCACAACTTCCCAGAAGTGCTGAACAGGAACGGCTACGGATGATTTGGAGTCCTCTTTACAAACAGCCCACTCGCGAGCGGATCGCGGCGGATGTCTGCTCCGCCATAGCACACGCCCACGAATTGACATTGCGACGGATAAATGCATGCGTGCCGATTCATGCTGAAATATCTATTTAGTAAACTCCGCCGCTCGCCTTCGTCCGCAGCAGCCTCGACCTCCGCAATGTGCTCGGCCACCTCGCGCTCCTGCCACTCAGTGGACTCCATCCAGTCGCGCAGGTCGTCATCATTGCGATACACGACCACCGGCGGGATGAACACAGCGTCGAGCGGATGCACGGCGGTGACCCCGAGCGCCTGGGCATCGCACTGGTATCCGAGCGCCCTCGGCTCCATGCCCACGGTAGAATCCTCTCCAGACATCAAGGGCGCGGCGGAATCGAGCCGGTCGATCCACGCTTTGATCCCGCCGGGGCGCTCCCACACCGGGCGCGACTTCCAGTTCTGCCACGCCAGGGACGACTCTCGCATGTCCTCGACGCGCGTGTAGTCCCACGACCAGCATACGTCGCCCACTGAGAACGCCTGCGAGCGCGCTGGGACCGAGACAGCTTCGTAGCAGCGGACGAGGTGAGATCGCTGCGAGCGGCAGTCCAGTTGCAGCCGCGCCGAGAGTTCCTTGTCCCGCCAGCGGTCGCCTTTGAGCATGTATTCGTAGCGGATGGCGTGGATGCGCGGCGGGGCGGGCAGTGCTAATAGAAATTTAGCGATAGTCTCTGACGGACGCTGCTCAAACTCGCGGGATATTGTGAATGTAAATGGCTGCTTCTCTCGCTTGCACCATTGTAGATGCTCCCACCATTCGCCGAGCCGTCGCTCGATCTCCACCCCCTCACTCAAGCCCTGCATGTCGTGCTCGGCATCCCGCGCCTTGCGAATGTCCCACGACGCGGCGGTTTTGAACGACTGGAGGTAGAGTTGGTTTGAGGAGCGTTCGCGCAAGAGGGCGTCGGGGCGGGACATGAACCACAGTTGTGCACCTGTCTTGGTATTCCAGCCTCCAAATTCAGGACCAGAGCCGTTCGGCTGCATCCACTCGCTCAATAGCCAAGTCCCCTCGCGCTCGACCTCCAGCACCTCGAACTGCTCCAAGAGCGGGCGCAATCGCCGTCTACTGTATGCGCGTACCATCGCCTCCACAAGCGCACTCTGCTCCGCGACCAGATACGAATTGAACTGTTCCTGTGCGTGGCCGACCCTCTGTGCAAGCGAATCTATCCCCGCCTCCGCAGCGCTGAGCCCGAGCGACTCGGCGAGTTGCTCCGCCGTGGTCGCGCCCGCGATGGGCTGCATCTGCGACTGCTCGGTTGTGTCGAGTTCTAGGGCAGAGGAATGCTGAGAGAAGTCCGCGAGCGCGGCGGCGACGGCATTGTCCTCCAGTACATGTGACCAGTACAGCTTGCCAGAAGATTCGTCGTAGAGTCGTTGTCCCTCGCGCAGCAGTAACGCTAGGCCAACGTGAACGCTTCCTCCGACAGCCAAGGGCAAGGGCTTCGTGATTCCGTCGATGCCAGTGGAATCCTGATGGTAACGCAAGTACCGGAGGCGCTTACACCGGAGAGTGTCCTCCACACGCGAGCGATCAACGAACACTTTGCGCATCTGTCTGCTCCTCGAATGTCTCGGCGTAATATTCCTCCAGCGCCTTCCAGACGGCCTCTCCGCCTTCGTGCACCAGCAGGGAGAAGATGCGACTGGCGTTTAGAGACGAACCATCAAAGTAGCACTCGCCTTCGGGCAGCAAACTGCAATTCATTTTGCTCTGACCCTCATAACGCGGCGTTCGAGAGTGGTAGCCTAAGTCGGCAGGCATCGGATTATCTAGTTTCTGTAAATGGATGGGCTTGCATAACTTCTGCCAAGGCGTATTCGGCTCCGGGATGATATGTGGATACCATCCAGTAAACAAGACGAATTGCACCACGCCCTTTGGACCCTTCACATAAAAGCACATTTCTACACAGTGTTGGCCATACTTAGGCCGTTTGTCGTAGGCCGGATGGATTTCAAGCTCACGTGTGAGAGACATTACCATCTCCCTTTGTCCACTGTGGCTCCTCCTTTGGGTCAACCTTCGTGCGCCGTCCGATAGTCTGTAGGACGCTAAAGTCCAGCACATCATCGAGGCCCACCCCCTCCGGCAGCGACGTGACCGGCACGGTGATGGCGTCCATGCCCACCCGCGCGCCCTCGAACCGGAGCGTCGCCCGGCGGAGCTTGTCGGTGTAGCGGTCCCCGGACTCGATCTGCACGACGGTAGCTTTCATCGCTCGCTCCTCTCTTTGATATCCCTAAGCCAGAATATCTGCTTCTGTGTTACCCGACCCGGCGCGCGATTCTTCACGTCTCGAACGAAGCCGATCTCCTTGGCCGAGAACTGCGGCGCTCCGGGCCACACACCGGACTGCTCCAGCATCACGATAATGCGGTCAGCCTCGGCACGATAGTCCTCGTCGTCGTCCCAGAGCGTCAAGGAGTCCTCCTTTGCAATATTCTAAGCTCCAAATCCTCCCTGACCGAGATATCCAACTCCCGCCGCATCCGCCACAGGCAGGCGACGCCGGTGAACCCGTAGAGCAGGACGATCCACGCGCCCACCACCGCGCACGAGGCGAGGAAGAGGAAGCCGACGTATTGGAGGAGTTCGATCATCCCCATGTTCTATGCGATTCGGCGACATGCTCCATACCGTCGTACTCTTCGATCTCATAGTCAATGCCGTCTGGGATTTCTACGATCTCCAAATCCGCGCATTGCCCGCTGGCTCCGGTGCGGTGCCCTCCGCCTAGTTCTTCGACCACCTGAATTAGCTTGGGGTCGTCTCGCTTACTGGGTATGTTGTCCAAGGCGTGCTCTGCATACCGAAGGTTGTAGGTGCGGAATAAGCCATTCGCATCGCGTGTCATAGGTCCAATGACTTCTTCAGGGTTGGGTATATCAAAGGCGCTAAAGAATAACCTATCGGCCTGTGCCTGCGCGAGCGTTAAAGGTGTATACTTCGTCGCCGTTGGGTCGTTGGGATCGAACGACGATTTGAAAAAGTAGCACTCTCGCCCGTTCAACTCAGCTAACCGTTTCACCGCTCGGGGCGACAGCGAGAATCCACCGTAGCATTTATTGATAACGACTTTCATCGCCGTGACGCTTTCACATCCACCCGCGCGATGTCCCCCACCCAGTACGCTGTCAGCGTCACATCGGGATGCACCTTCGCATCAGTGAGCAGAGACTCCAGCCGTCGGTCGATGCGGTCGGTTGAGGTATCGCGAAGCTCTGCGAGGGCGCTGCGGGCCGCGTCCAGCACGTCATCGTCGAGTCTAACCTTAGCCATGAGCAGCCTCCGCCTTTAGCTCTCTCCCACACCTCGGGCAGAACTTGTCTGCCGCCGCTAAGGGCCTATCACAATACGGGCAGGGCCTAACCTCTTCCAACTCCTCGCCGCAAGACCAGCAGTACTTGTCGTCGTCTAGGGCGTGACACCCATGATTTTTACTACAGTCCTTAGCCATCCCACCACCTCCGATGCCAACGCTACCATGCCCTGCCAGCCTTTGTCAAGCACTATTTCTAACTATTTTCAGCCTATCGCTAGACTGTCGCCAGCGCGGGATAGCCTATCCGCCGATAGCTCATAGAGTTCCGTGAAAATAGTTGAAGATTTTACTTGACAGATGACCCCCGGATGTCCGACATTCGACCTCGTAGCTGTGCCTTCCGTTTGGACGCGGAAACCTTAGGGGGAGGGGTCTAGCCGCCCCTCCCTGGCTTCCCGATCCTAGTAGGCACATCCCGGCTAGGGGGAGAGCTGTTTGTCCTGGCGCGTCCAAATCTCGTAAAAGAGAGGTACAGTTGTGTCCACATATCCAGCAATATCACCAGATCACCCAGAGTTCGACAAGCTCCAAGACCTCCGCGAACCACCTCCCAAGTCCCCCCAAGTAGAACGCCTCGAATCCTACACCGGCTTCTATGATCGCGCCCAGCGCCTGCTCTTTTGCAACAAGATGGGCCGCTACCTTAAATGCAAAAAAGGCCACCTGACCAAGCAAGTGTTCAGTTGCGGGCTAAGGTTCTGTCCTGTCTGCTCCATACACCTCGCCGATGAATACTTCAAGCGAACCCTGCCGGTCGCCAGAGCCATCCAGCGGCGTTGCATCGCGGCGAGGTCCAAGGTAGTCCTGCTGGCGTTCAGTGCGCCCTGCGAGCGCAACCAGGACGCCATGGAGGACCTGATCGTATCCATCAACAAGCGCCTTAGCGACGCGGACATCACCTGTCCCTATCACCTGCACTTCGCTGGGTTCCGATACGAGGATGGCAACGACAGAGCCATCGTGCTCATTCTGCTAGAGGGCACCGAATGGCACGACTGGAAAAAGATGTTCGCAGGCGATGAATGGGGCCTCGAATGTTGCCACTCGTACGCTCAGTCGCACCTTGTCCTGACGCTGCACGCGATGATGAAGCCTCTGCGCTACCTGAGCCCCATCGAGCGAGCCGATCACGAGGTCTTATTCGAGCGCTTCCACATGCGCCGGGCGTACAATATCCCAGAGCTTTCTGTAGAGGAGTTAGAACCTACAGATATCTCCCTCCATAAAGGATGTCCGAACTGCGGCGAACCGTGGGTTGAGGTATCCGAGCCCTTTCCGTTGTACCAATGTAAGCACATGCCGGACCCGAAAAACTTCCGATGGAATGCGAAGAGCCCCCCAAGCACGTAATTATTACACGATTTTCCGTCAATTCAGGCCACCCGGCGCAGTCGCAAGGTCAGCGTGTGCCCTCAGCCTCAGCATACCGTGGCCGTGCTCCCTCTGGCACAACTGCCATGGCCTCACGGACGATAGAATTGTACTCTTCGGGATGCAACTCGCGCATTCGGTCCACGCAGGACTGAATGATGAATCGCCGCCGCTTGTTGACGTAGTAAGGCTTAGCCCTCTGCCCAGGCTTCGGCCCCGGCTTTGTCACGAGCCAATCCCGCCCAGCCCCAGCCACAGCACCACGAGGCTCCAGACCGCCGCCGCTACGCCGACCGCCGCGACGAGCACCAGCACGCGATCCGGGCGAGACAGGCATTGCCACGCGCGGAGGAGTTCGGAGCGGATCATTACTCACGCCCTTCGGCCTTGGCGATAGCGGCCTTGAGTAATGGTACAGAGCAATCTTTCCCATGCCAGTTGCGATCAGAGCTAGAGTGACAGCCGCAATACCTCTGTACCACATGCTTGCAAGCCTCTAGCAACTCCGGGGCTGCCGCGATCAGGTGGGCATTATCAGGATGAGTTAAGGCGACTACCTCATCCGGTGCGTCTCCGTCTGTTACGTTCAGATGGATCGAAGTCCACTCACGCTCCGTGTCTACACCCTCACGAAGACAGTTTATTTGAGTCTCCATATCAGTGTCGTGCCCCATCGTACCTACTACCCATGGCCCCGGCGTGTGCTTAGAGATTAGTCCCAAATCCCCCGCAGTGACATTCCTTCGTGGCCGCTTCGATGTTGTGCGCTCTCTCGATTCGCTCATTGTGGTCTCACCCTCTCCTTGATGGCTTCGATATCCACTCGATTTTCCAGATACTCGAATAGCCGGTCTGTTGCCCCCGCCCACGCCCCCGCCCACGCCCACGCCCACGCCCCCGCCCACGCCCTC
>Ga0210409_10000837_pt1 | contig 44305 bp, 38 predicted proteins | sample IncBWH17MmetaG_FD_161649 | JGI IMG/M metagenome (GOLD analysis project Ga0210409, IMG submission 161649) | Forest soil microbial communities from Barre Woods Harvard Forest LTER site, Petersham, Massachusetts, United States - Inc-BW-H-17-M | ecosystem: Environmental > Terrestrial > Soil >... | reverse complement strand
AGTACCAGCCGTGCAGGCAGATCTCACCGCCCTCGACTCGCTCACGAACAATCGGGAAAGTCATGAGCCTCTCGAGCTGGAGCACGACGGACCTCATCTCGGTCCGCCGGAGGTTTGCTTCGGTCATCTCGGAATCGACGACAGCCGGCCGCGCCAGCTCGAGCCATTTGGCGACATGAGACGCATCGGCCCCGAGCGGCATGAACAGGGCTCGGATCGCACCGCAGTGGCTGTGGCCGCAGACGACGATGTCCTTCACCGCGAGCACAAGTGTCGCGAACTCGATTCCGGCCGACGTGCCGTCGAAGCTCGTATCGGGTCCGAAAGGAGGGACGAGGTTGCCGACGTTGCGGACGACGAAGAGGTCTCCGGGAAGGGCGCTCGTCAGGAGGTCGGGGACAACGCGGGAGTCCGCGCAGCCGATGAACAGGGTGCTTGGGCGCTGTCCTTCGGCGACGAGGCGCTGGTAGTGCTCACGGAAGCGAGGGAAGGACTCGCGTCGGAAACGTCGAAGGCCCTCCACGAGCTGCTGAGGCATCGTCTCTTCTTACTATGGTGAGAGGTCCCTGCACACACTCGGTTGGCAGAGTCTACCGCACTCCGGGCCGAACTGCCTACGAGCTCCGGGGAAGGTAGAAGGCTTGTCCGGCCCGATCTTGGCGCTCGCCCCGCAACGGGCGTACTGTCTCCGTCAATTCAAGCAAGGGGAGGCCTCGCTTGGAAAGTCAATGAAAGCGAATAGACTCATGGTCTGAGGTTTCGGTTCGCTCGACAGGTGCCCGAAGCTAGAAGGGAGCTCGATGAGTCGCGTCGAAGGGATCGCGTCGAATCCAACCAGTCCTGGCAGGGCCGCTCCTCTGTCCCGCGAGGAGAATCGGCAGTTGGACGCCTACTGGCGGGCCGCGAACTACCTCTCGGTCGGGCAGATCTACTTGCTCGACAACCCGCTGCTTCGCGAGCCTCTCCAGGCCGAGCACGTGAAGCCCCGGCTGCTCGGGCATTGGGGCACGACACCCGGCCTGAACTTCATCTACGTTCATATGAACCGAGCCATCAGGAACTGGGGCCTGAACGCGATGTACGTGATCGGCCCCGGACACGGCGGGCCGGGACTGGTCGCCAACGCCTACCTCGAGGGTACTTACACCGAGGTCTACCCGAGCATCACCCGAGACACTGAAGGGATGAGGAAGCTGTTCCGCCAATTCTCCTTCCCGGGCGGCATCCCCAGCCATGTGGCCCCCGAGACACCAGGGTCCATCCACGAGGGCGGAGAGCTGGGCTACGCCCTGGCCCACGCCTACGGCGCCGCGTTCGATAACCCCGATCTGCTCGTCTGCTGCGTTGTCGGCGATGGCGAGGCCGAGACCGGCCCCCTCGCCACGAGCTGGCACTCGAATAAGTTCCTTAGCCCGGCGAGGGACGGCGCGGTGCTCCCGATCCTGCACCTGAACGGCTACAAGATCGCGAATCCCACGGTGCTCGCCCGGATTCCCACGAACGAGCTCCGGGCCCTCCTTGAGGGGTACGGCCACCACGTTCACGTCGTAGAAGGCTACGATCCGCCGGCCATGCACCAGCAGATGGCGGCAGTCCTCGACGAGGTGACTCAGGAAATCCACGGCATCCAGCGGGCCGCCCGGGAGCATCCGGATGGCTCGCGGCCGCGCTGGCCCATGATCGTGCTGCGCACGCCGAAGGGCTGGACCGGTCCGAAGGAAGTCGATGGGCAACCGGTCGAGGGGACCTGGCGGTCCCATCAGGTTCCGGTGGCCGAGGTCCGGGAGAACGCGGAGCACCGCGCGCTCCTGGAATCGTGGATGAGGAGCTACCGGCCGGAGGAGCTGTTCGACAAGGACGGGGCTCTGGTGGTCGAGCTGGCCCAGCTGCCGCCGAAGCGCCATAGCCGGATGAGCGCCAATCTGCAATCGAACGGCGGGCTGCTTCTTCGCGACCTCGCCCTGCCGGACTTCTGCACCTATGGCGTCGAGGTAACCAAACCCGGGACCACCTCTAGCGAGGCCACTCGGGTTCTCGGGGGCTTCCTGCGGGATGTGATCCGACAGAACCCGGAGACTTTCCGGCTGTTCGGTCCCGACGAGACCGCTTCGAACCGGCTCTCGGCGGTATTTGAGGCGAGCGACCGGGCTTGGGACGCCGAGCGACTGCCGACCGACGACCACCTCTCTCCCGATGGCCGGGTCATGGAGGTGCTGTCAGAGCACCTGTGCCAGGGATGGTTGGAGGGCTATCTGCTCACCGGTCGGCACGGGCTGTTCAACTGCTATGAGGCGTTCATCCACATCGTGGACTCGATGGTCAACCAGCACGCCAAGTGGCTGAAGGTCACGCGGGACATCCCGTGGCGGAGGCCGATAGCATCGCTGAACTACCTCCTGACCTCCCACGTGTGGCGGCAGGACCACAACGGGTTCTCCCACCAGGACCCCGGGTTCATCGACCACGTGGTCAACAAGAAGGCCGAAATCATCCGGGTCTATCTGCCGCCCGACACCAACTCGCTTCTGTCCGTGGCCGACCATTGCCTGCGCAGCCGCCACTACGTGAACGTCATCGTCGCCGGCAAGCAGCCGTCGCTGAATTGGCTTTCGATGGAGGACGCCGTCCTACACTGCACCCGGGGGCTAGGCATCTGGGAGTGGGCCAGCAACGACGAGGACGGCAAGCCCGACGTGGTGATGGCCTGCTGCGGAGATACCCCTACGCTTGAGACGCTCGCCGCGGTCGACCTGATCCGGCAGCACCTGCCCGAGCTCAAGGTTCGGGTCATCAACGTGGTCGATCTCATGCGTCTCCAGCCCTCTTCCGAGCACCCCCACGGGTTGTCCGACGCCGAGTTCGACTCGCTGTTCACTACGGAGAGGCCGATCGTGTTCGCCTATCACGGCTACCCGTGGCTGATCCACCGGCTCGCCTACCGCCGGACGAACCACAAGAATCTGCACGTGCGGGGGTACAAAGAGGAAGGTACCACGACCACGCCGTTTGACATGGTCATGCTGAACGACCTGGACCGCTTTCACCTAGTGATGGACGTGATCGACCAGGTGCCCGGACTCGCCTCTCTCGCGGGACACGTCCGACAGCTCATGATTGACCAGCGTCTCGCGTGCAGGACATACACCCGTTTGCACGGCGAGGACGAGCCCGAGGTGCGGCATTGGACCTGGCCCTACTAGGTTGGCGGGCGGCATGCGCATCCTGGTCGTCAATGCCGGCTCCAGCAGCCTGAAACTGCGGGTCCTCGACCCGGACGACACCGTGGTGGCCTCCCAGGATCTTCCGAGGCCCCGCGGCGAGGCAGATGACGCAAGCGTCGCTCGGTTGATTCAGGGCTTACCTCCTGTTGACGCCGTGGGTCACCGCATCGTCCATGGCGGGACGGCGTTCTCGGAACCCGTTGTCATCGATCATGCCGTCGAAGAACGGCTTCGGGCGCTCACCGACCTGGCTCCGCTCCACCAACCGAACTCGCTGGCCGCGCTGGACGCGGTGCGCGCTGTCCTTCCCACCGTCCCGGCGGTCGCTTGCTTTGATACGGCGTTCCACGCGGCGATGCCCCCCGCGGCGGCCACCTACGCCTTGCCGCGAGAGTGGCGGACTCGATGGGAGCTCAGGCGGTACGGCTTTCACGGCCTTTCCCACGCCTACGCATCCCGGCGTGCATCCGAACTGCTCGGCCGCTCGCCGGAGTCGTTGCGACTGGTCACGTGTCACCTCGGAGCCGGGGCCTCGCTGGCCGCGGTCCTGCATGGCCGCTCGGTCGATACGACGATGGGTTTTACCCCACTTGAGGGCCTGGTCATGGCCACCCGGTCTGGAACCATCGACCCTGGGCTGGTGCTGTGGCTCCAGGAGCACGCCGGGATGCCCGCTGCAGAGCTCACGGCAACCCTCGAGCACCGCTCAGGCCTCCTCGGGCTGGCCGGTACGGCGGACATGCGCGCCATTCTCGCCTCGGCCGAAGCGGGCGATCCCCGCGCCGGTCTGGCTCTCGACGTGTACGTGCACCGGCTGAAGGCAGCGATTGCCGCAATGGCCGCGTCGATGAACGGGATGGACGGACTCGTGTTCACGGGGGGAGTCGGGGAGAACGCGCCGACGGTGAGGAGGCGAGCCGCTCAGGGACTCGCCTTTCTCGGTGTCCAGCTGGACAGCGAACGCAACTTGGCCGCTCGCCCAGACATCGAGATCAGCACTGACGACGCCCCGGTTCGCGCGCTCGTGATCACCGCACGGGAGGACCTCCAGATCGCTCGGGAGGTCCGGCAGGCTCTTGGTGCCTGAGAGGCCGCACGTGAGGGCCGAAGGGGAGGCTGACCGCCCTGCGGATGGTCGATCGGGCGATCATTTGGTACCTGGGCTACAACATGATGCGTGCATAATGGCGGGTATCTGCAACGAAACGCGATGTACTTTACCGAGTCAAACGCGGCCGCGCTGGTTGCGTCAGCTATCTTACTGCGTGCGAGATGAACCAATCCTTCAGCGGGGGTCTATCATCCGCCGTTTGGATTAACCCACCCGAGAGCCAACGGCTCTCCAACATGCCGGATGTTACCGTCGGTCGCGATGCGGAACCTGGAGCCCGCACCTCACGGTCCTGCTTGACTACCGCAGGCACGGTGGCGGCCAAGCGGCGCTAAATCGCCAACCGGCCGGGCCACAACGTCATCCCCTCCAACCGGCTGAGCGCTCGAGCGCCGCGCGGGCCCGGCTCACTCGTATCTCAAAGCCTCGATCGGATTCAGCGCCGCCGCCTTCTGTGCCGGATAGTAGCCAAAGAAGACCCCCACCGCACCCGAGAAGCCGACCGCTATGATCATTACTACCGGCGAGATCACCGTCTCCCATCCCGTGAAGTCCGCCAGGACCTTCGCGCTCGTGTATCCGAGAACGAGACCGGCCACCCCGCCCAGAATGCCCATCACGATGCTTTCGACGAGAAACTGGACAAGGACGTCCGAGCCCCGAGCCCCGATTGCGAGCCGAATGCCGATCTCTCGCGTCCGCTCCGTAACCGACACCAGCATGATGTTCATGATGCCGATGCCGCCCACGAGCAGTGAGATCGATGCAATCGACGCCATCAACAGCGTCATCACCCGCGTACTGCTCTCCGCCGCGGTGGCGAGATCGGTCTGATTGCGGACCGTGAAGTCATCGTCCTCACCCTTGGTGATGTGATGGGACTCGCGAAGCAGCGTGCTGACTTCGTCCTGCGCGGCCGGGATGTCCCCCTGCGAAGCGGTGCTCGCCAGGATCTGCGGAATGCGCGGGTTCCCCGTGAGGCGGGTCGACGCGGTCGTGTACGGAATCAGGATCACGTCGTCGGAATCGCTGCCGCTCGCGGTCTGTCCCTTTGGCGTCAGGACGCCCATCACCTTGAAGCGCAGTGCCGCAATCTGGATCTCCTGGCCAACGGGGTCGCTGCCGGCGAAGATGCGTTGCGCGACCGTGCGGCCCACCACGGCCACGCTGCGCGCCGCGCGCACGTCATCGGGTCCGAAGAATACGCCGGAGTCTGTTTGCCAGTTGCGGATCACCTGGTAGTCGGTGTCGACGCCATTGATCAAAGTGCGCCAGTTGCCTCCGGGCGCGATGACCTGGCTGCGGCTCACGAGGACGGGCGATACGGCCACCACGATCTGCGACTGGCTACGGATCTTCTCAGCGTCCGCGACGGTCAGTGTCGCGTAGGCTTGGGCGCCTTGGCTCACACCCCCGGTGATGCTCGCCCCCGGCGTGATGACGATCATGTTCGTGCCGAGGTTATTGATCTGCTCGTGTATCCGTGACCGGGCCCCGTAGCCGACCGCGACCATTACGATCACCGCGGCGACGCCGATGATGATCCCGAGCATCGTCAGCATCGCGCGCATTCGGTTCTTGAGAATGCTTTGTACCGCCAGACGAATCAGTATCGAGAGTTTCATGCCGCACTCCGGTGCAGCTCTTTCAGGTCACGAGCGGCGTCGTGCCGATTGCTGACGGGATCGTCGCCGCAGATCTGGCCGTCCCGCATCTGGACGATGCGCGTGGCGTAGACGGCGACGTCGGGCTCGTGGGTGACGACTATGATTGTTATTCCCTGGGCGTTCAGCTCCTGGAAGAGCGCCATCACCTCGATTGAAGTGCGGGTATCAAGATTGCCGGTCGGTTCGTCCGCAAGGACGAGGGCTGGCTCCGTCACGAGGGCCCGGGCGATGGCGACCCGCTGTTGCTGACCGCCTGACAACTCGCTCGGCTGGTGATGGAGCCGAGCGCCGAGTCCGACGCGTTCGAGCGCCGCCACGGCGAGGGCGCGGGTATCCCGCTTTCGGCCGCTGCGGTCGTACAGCATCGGTAGCTCGACGTTCTCAATAGCGTTCGTCCGCGGCAACAGGTTGAATCCCTGAAAGACGAATCCGAGCTTCTGGTTGCGAACTGCGGCCAGTTCATTTTTGCCGAGTCCATCGACCCTTACGCCATCGAGCGTGTACGCCCCCGAGGTCGGGGTGTCGAGGCACCCAAGCATGTTCATTAGCGTCGACTTGCCGGAGCCCGACGTGCCCATGACGGCCAGGAGTTCCCCTCGCGTTACGGTTAGGTCCACCTCTCGCAGGGCACGCACTTCGTTCGTACCGGATCCGTACGTCTTGGTGATCTTGTCCGTCTGGATGACGATGCCGCTCATGGCAGTCTCGTTCCTCAGAAGCCGCCACCGGGGCGGCCACGTGGGCTCTGCTGACCACCGGCTATCGGGTTGCTCGCCGCCGCGGGTTGTTGAGAGGCGGAGGCGATGCCGTCGATGACCTTCATGCCTTCGGTCACGTTTGGCCCCGGGAGCTCGGTAAACAGGCCGTCGCTGATGCCCGTCCGGACCTGGGCCACCTGCAGGCTGCCCTTCGCGTCGAGGGTGTACAGCGTGCCGTTGCCGTTTCCGGAAGCACTTCCTCCCCCTGGACGGGCGAGCGCTTTGTTGGCGCTGCCCGGGGTTCTGGCCGCGGTGGCCGAGCCCGCCGGCGTCCGTGCATCCGGGAAGACCGGTGGGGTTCCGAAATAGGCGAGCACCGCGTCGCTCGGCTTGTAGCGCAGGGCGGCATTCGGCACCTTGAGGACGTTCCCAGCCGATTTGACGAGGAAGTCAACGCGGGCCGTCATCCCGGGCAGCAGCTTGCCGTCGGGATTCTCCAACGTGACGATGACCGTGTAGTTCACAACGTTGTCCGTCGTAGCGGACTGCAGTCGAACCTGCCCCACGGTACCCAAGAAGGTCTGTCCGGGCAACGCCTGGACGGTGAAGTGCACGGTCTGTCCCTCCTTGATCTGTTCGATGTCGCTCTCCCCAACGAGCGCCAGGATCTGCATACGGGAGAGATCGTTTGCGATGAGGAACAGCTGGGGGGCGGAGAGACTCGCGGCGACGGTCTGCCCATTGCTGACGTTCCGCTCGACGACCACACCGTCGATAGGGGCATAAATAGCGGTGAAGGAAAGGTTCTGCTTCGCTCGCTGGAGGGCCACGATCGCCGATTTCGTGGTGGCGTCTGCCTCCTGCAGGACCGATCCACCCTGTTCGAGGGCGTTCGCCGGAATGAGCCCGCCGGACGCAAGCTCGCGGTTGCGAGTCTGATCGCTGTTGGCCTGCTTGGCCTCCGCCTGTGCCTTCTCGAGAGCCGCCTGGGCATCGGCCACCCCCTCCTGTGCGATGGTGGGATCGATCCGGGCGAGGAGTTGCCCCTTCTTGACGTGGTCGTTGAAGTCGACGAACAGCGCGGAAATCTGTCCGGAGACCTGAGTGCCGACGCTAACGGTTGTAACGGCCTGAAGGGTCCCGGTTGCCGACACGAGGGCCTGGATGTCCCCCCTCTCCACGGTCGTGAAGCGGAACGCGGGCGCCGGTGGCGCGGACACGAAATGATATAGGACAAACGCCGCCCCGGAGGCGGCCACCACCAGGCCGATGACAACGAGTCCTTTCTTGTTAAGAATCATGATGCCCCCCCCCTCTTTTCAATGTAGATTCTGCAAACGTTAAGGCACGATGCGCCCGTATGTGCTCGTTGTCGGCCATTTGCGAGATCATGCCCGGGAAACCTCGTTCCAAGTGAGGAGAAGCAATAAGAGGGCCACCAGCCGATAGTTCCACGGGTTTCATCCGCCGAAACGCTGGAAAAAGTGCGAGCCGCCATCGTGTGGATCTGAGGTCACGTGGCGCGCACTATTGCCAGCGAGCAGCGGTGGCCCTCCTGCCTCCCTGATCGCTGGCCCCCGAAGCGCGCAGGAGACCGCTTCCCTGCTAAAACGTAGGCCAACCTACTCCGGAGCACCTACAGTCGCACCCCCAAAGACCGTTTGCTGAGAGCTCTTCTGCTGAACTGGACGACGCGCCGGTCAAAGCCACGTCCGCCGGCTAGCCGCGTAAGCAGGGACATGCAACAGGAGCGGGGCGGCGTTTCGCCTTCCTCTATTGCCGCTTGGTTCGGTACTCGTCGCTCCTGCGGAGTTCGTCCATGATCTGCTGCTCGTTCCAATGATCACGCAGGACCCTGGCCTTGTAGTCCCTTGTCCCCGTCGCGTCCGGCTCTCGATTCAAGACCGCGCGATAGGCGCGGCGCACCATGTCCGTCGCCTCCGCGTCGCCGACGACCTGCTTCTGCCGCTTCTCGGGGCTCCTCGTGAGAGCTTGGCGCACGTCGTGTTCGTCGAACCCGTCATCGACGATGTGCCTTCGAAAAGTCTGCAGGCCCTCTGGGTCCGGCTCGCGGCCGAGGATATCCTCATACGCCCGCCGGACGATCCTGTCGGCGGAGGCGTAACGGCGCTCACTCGAAGCCTGCTCATCGCTGCGGCGAAGCGCTTCCCGGACGTCTCGCTCCGCCCAACCCTCGTCGATCATCTTGCTGCGGTAAGTGCGCATTCCCTCCGTGTCGGGGTCGCGTCCAAGGATGTCCTGGTATGCTCGCCGGATGATGGCTTCGGGCTGGACGCCCCCCACTTTGGAGACGCGTCGGTAGTCGGGGCGCTCACTCAGGTCGCGCCGAACCTCTGCTTCTCCCCACCCGTTCTCCCGCATGAGTACGCGGTACCGCTGCCGTTCTGGGGAAGAGGGCTCGCGGTTGACGACGTCCCTGAACGCCCGTTCGATCGCCGTGTCCGGGCTCTCGGTTTCCTGCGCCATCGCGAGACCGTTGAGCGCCGCTGCCAGCTGGATGTGGATCCTTTCTTGTCCAAGCACGGACCCGCCGGCGGCGAGGCTCACTACGATCGCGATCGGCAGTGCAGTGGTCAGTCTCATGATCTCCTCCTGTCATCATGGCCATCTTCTGGGCGGTGGCCGTCAGAATTCCGCCCGACGGCAGGCCGTCGTTCGCGTTTGTGAAGTCGCCGGAGCCCTAGCCGCCCGTGAGAAGCATCGCGGAAACGGGACCACGATCGCGTGGCAAGGTCTGACGTCGTCGCCCTCTTCTCCGGGCGATGTCAGAGGGTCCTCCTCGGGGAACAACCCCGTAACACCAGGCCCGCGCGGATGCACCGCTACCATCGATGGGACCTACGGTCATGCCCTGAGGCGCTGCCGCGTGAGACGCCCCACGCTGTTGGTGGTCCATTACCGGCGTTCGCCTTAGTGGCGGTGCTCAGAGTCACGTCCGTAGTAGTGACGCTGAGGCTCATGTTGGGCGCGGTAGTCGCGAAGATACCGGGGCTCCTGATTGTAGGTCTGCCAGCCCCCCCGTGCGTCCCGATAGTGCCAGCGGCTCCCGTACCAGTACGCAGCGTGGCCCTCGTAGTACACAGGCGTGGTTGTCGCTCTAAACAAGGCGGGCGGAAAGATCTGAATGTTAATGCCCGCTCTAGCCGGGGCGGCCGCTAGGCATGAAACGACCACAACACCCGTCAAGATCGTCACAAGACTTCGGTTCATGGGATCCTCACTTTGCCGAAGGGGCTGGTTGGTAAGCCGCATGCTCCCGGAGCCCCGCGGCGATTTTCGTGCGTTGCTCCGGCGTCAGCAGGGGAGTCACGGTCTCGTAGAAGAGAGCCATTCGCGTCGCCCCGCGGCTCGCGAGGTGGCCGTTCGCGTTCGACGTAACGGCCTTCGCATCGAACGAGTCACCGGCGAACGCGGTGGAGAACGCGTGCACGTGCGCTTCCCCCTTCTTGGGATCGAACTTGCCGGAGAGTCCGGCCATCGCCGTGTGGAGGGCCGCTGAGATCTTGGTGACCTGATTCGGTGTAAGCTTCGCCTCCTCAGTGAGCTCCGCGAGCTGGCCGCCGCGTTCCCGCCCGTCCGGCAGCTCCTCTTGGTTGACCTGACGCCAGACCTCCCAATGGGCCTGGACTTTGTCCACGAGGGCCGCGCGCTCGGGCGGGGACAGGATCGCGTGAAGCTTGTTTAGTGTGTCGAGACTGGCCCCATGCGCGGCGTCCGCCGCCGTAGTTAGTCTCGCGATGGCCGCATCGACCTTGCCCGCATCCACGGCGCCAGCGGTCATGCCGTCGGCCAGCACCAGCTGGAGGCTCTTTTCGGCCTCTCGAGCGGGCGCCATTTGAGTGTGCAGGTCACTCTGGAGCTTTTCGACCTGGGGACGCTTGCTATCATCTGTGCCCAGGGTATCTAGGCTCATGGCGATGAACTTGGTAACACCACCGTGATGATGGTGGCGGTGGTGTTCCTTCAACTCGGAGGCCGCTTGGTCATCCGCCGGTGTCGCGCTAGAGGTTGATGCGCCGCCCGCCGCCGTTGGAGACGGTGCCTGGGCGGCATGGGTTGCGGCAGCACTCAGTCCAAAGCCAGCAACCAATGCAAGTCCTGTCATACTCAAAAATCGCATGTGCACTCCCATCAAAAGGCCGAAGACAACGGCACCGTGTCCTCGGTCATGACCTGTGACTGCTTACTTTCTCGCTCGTGAAGGCGAGCGCCCGGAACAGGTCAGGTCCAGCTTGGCTGCTTTCACTTCGCCGCGTCCTTGACCTTGTCGATCATCTTCTCCGCCGCCTGTTTGACCTTTCCGATTGTCTGATCGAGCTGACCCTCGCGCTTCAGCCTCGGGTCATCGGTCAAGGCTCCAGCGGCCTCTTTTACGCGTCCCTTCAGTTCGTCCGCCTTGCCAGTCGCCATGTCGATTTCTCCTGTCTCTACCGTTCGTGCTGCTTCGCTCGCGTCAGCGCCCCGCGGCACGCCCTCTGTCAACGTTTGTGATCGATCTCGACTGTCTCCTTGTTCCCGCTGCCTGAGACCGCCACTATGAAGCCGATCCCGATCGCGATCACAACACCGATCGCCGTCCAGGCGGGCCCCACGCGTTCGATGACGCCCAGCTTCCACAGAGCGGCGACGAGCCCACCCAGGACGATGAAGTAACCCACCAAGTACATTTGCATCCACTTCATGAGATCCTCCGTGCTCCATCCACAGCACGTGCCCTTGCTTGATTCAATGCCGCGCGGGCGGCTTCACGCCCCCGCGGGCGGAACGGATCCTCATCCAAGTCACCCATCGGGAGCCATTCCTGGCTGAGGTGCAAGTGGATGACCGCCTGACGAGTGGCCGCAGAGGCCGAGTGCTCCCTTCGGCGCCTCTGCTGACCGTGGCTACTCAAGACGCAAGGCCAAGCCTCTCCGGGCGAGCATTCCAGAGGGCGCTGTACGCTGCTGGTCAAAAGCAACCCCCGTGCCACTCTGCCGCCTCGGATGCAAGTCCGCCTTCCGTGATACGCCTCCCCTAGATACGGGTTTCTTCGATGGAGGAGGACGCCCCATTCCCGAACGCCGATCAACCCAATTGAGGAGAACAATCTACAATCGGCTTGAAGCAGCCCTCTGCTCTCCGGCACTTCGCCTTGCTCGGAGAGCGAGATCCTCAGTCTTCACGCCGCCTCCAGAGCGCACCTATAAGGTGGCGCTGATCTTGCTGGAGAGGACGGTATGCCGGCGATTCCTCAGCTCGCCAAAGGCGCAGCGAGGAAGCCAGGCTGGCCCATCATACGAGCACAAACGTAACCAAGGAGGTTTCATGACCGACCACAAGCTGGACTACACGTCACACGGCGCGTCATTTTCCGCATTGACATTCTCGTTTCTCGCCGGTGGCATTGCGGGCGCAACCGCTGCTTTGCTCCTTGCTCCACAGTCGGGCAAGGTCACCCGCGAGATCATGGGGCGCAAGCTGAATGACGCCACCGACTCAGCCCGCGAGCTGGGGGGTCGGATGGTCGACAAGCTGAACGATGCCGCAGACTCCGCGCGCGAATTGAAAGATCGAACGATCCGCCGGGGCCAGGAATTCCGTGAGGAGGCCACGAACCGCATGGAGGGGGCAGCCTCCGCCCTCGCGGGCAAGGTTGGGCAAAGGGAGCGCGGGAAAAACGGAGACCTCAAGGATGGCGATTCATCCGCCTAGGAATGTCTTCCTAGTCTCGCTCGGAGCCACGGCTTCCTGTCGAAGCCGTGACTGAGCCTTGGTCCAGGCAAGGGCGGTGTACCCGCGGACAGAAACGATGGCTTACGGCAACGGCGTCAGGGGGTACAGCATTGTGCCAGTGACAGCCCCCGCAGCGGCGACGGCGATACCCGTGCCGGCGCCAAGCCGCCCTTGGCGCCTGAGGGAAGTCCACGTCATCGGCCAGGTCCCTGACGTCGGCCGTCGGCTCGAACAGGAAGGCGACGGCGAGTTGCGCGCCCACGGTCTCGAAGCCGCGAACGAAGCCGTCTGTGAAATCACCGTTGCGAAAGCGCTTCGAAGCGTCGGTCACGACCTCCCCGCAGAGGACCTGCCGGGTTCCGGAGTCGCTCCACCCCGGACTCTGGCATGCCCGGCGCTGGGGTTGAATGGGGTTGTCCTCAAGAGATATGTTGATGCGGCCGGCAAAGTCGTAGAGCAGCTGGAGGCGCGGATCAACACTAACCCCAACCAACTCTTGTCGCTTAAGCAACAGGCTGCTCCCACTGGCGCAGCTGATACCGAGACCACACCACCAACCCCCAAGCCGGTAGGCGCGTCCGTGCGTGCCTGAGAAGACCGTCGGTCCGCTTAACATGGCATCAAGGCCGCTGTCTGGAGACACGAGCCCTGCACCCCCACGCCCAGTGCGTGGTCCCCGGGGGTGGTCTCTGCTCCCTCTCGCCTTCCTTTTCACATTTCCGGCGCTCGGCAGAGCTCAGACCACCGCGCCACCGCAAATCGCCCATTCGGTGTCTGTAGATAGGGTGACAGAAAGCCCCTCTGCGAAATCGCTTTACCGACCCATTACAGCTACACAGCTCGCTTCCTTTGCTGCTTCTCATGAAACGCCGGAACTCGACGCCGGCTTTCACCTCCTTTACGAACTGAAGCCTGTGGAAGCCCGAGCCCTGTTTGAGGCGTGGCTGCACTCCCATCCGGCAGATCCTCTCGGGAGCGCTTCGCAAGCGGCGAGCTACCTGTTTGAGGAGTGTTACCGGCAAGGCGTCTTGACTTCCGCGTACTTTCTTGACGACAAGCGGTTTCTGGGTGACATCCCCCTCAAACCGGACCCCGAGCTACGCGCGGCGTTCTTCGCCGCGGACAAACAGTCGCAGGCCTTGGCCCGCCTCCGACTGAAGGCAGACCCCGACGATACGAACGCCTTGTTCGCCATGACGATGAGCGCAGGCATGGAGGCCGACTATGCCAGCCTGATCGATAAGCATCAGCTTGAAAGCCTGAGAATGATCCGGGATGCTGATAAATACGCCAAGAAGCTATTGGCAGTCGCCCCGGAAGCTTCCGATGCCTACCTCACCTTAGGGGCGGCGAATTACATCATCGGCAGCCTGCCGGCGCCCAAGCGATTCTTCCTCTTTTTCGCCGGAATCCATGGCGATAAGAGCGGCGGCGTACAGCAGCTCGAGGTCGCCGCGACTCACGGCCACTACCTCCGGCCGTTTGCGAAAATCCTGCTGGCACTGGCAGCGCTGCGCGAGAAGAAACCGGAAGTGGCCCGCACTCAATTCAGGGAGCTCGTCGCGGAATTCCCGCAGAACCCCCTTTTCTCGAGTGAGCTAGCCACACTCAATAGTCTCGCGAGATGACCCCGTGCCAAGTCACTCATTCAAAGCTCCTGCTCTTTGCTCCGAGAGAGTGCGTCAGTCCAGCCTCGTCTACGAGTTCAGTGCTACGTGGTGCCTACAGCCGGTCCGCTGCCTTGTCTTGCTCAGAAACCTGGACCGCATTTGAGCAAGGGATCGCCAAGTCTTACGATTTGAATACAAAGAAAAGACCCCCAACCCATGGATTCTACGATTTGGTACGGGCGATACCATCCGCGAGGGCGTCCGAAGCCAGCCCTTGCCCCTTCTCCAGGGACCAGCCTGTCGGAGCGACCGATCGGTCTTTTGTGGTGGCACGGCGTCGTAGAACGTTCCGGCCTCCAGGTGGGCGAAGCAGAACGCGCGTCCTTCGGGGTCCGCCGCGAGGACGAAGTGCACGGCAAGGTGGCAGAGGCCGCCGGCTTCGTCGTAGAGACCCCGCTCCGGGACCTCGCTTCACGCGCGTCGGGGCGGGATCCTGCCGGGGTCGAACGCAAAGAGGTGCAGCATCACTACGTCCAGGCTCAACTCAGCGAAGTCGACAAGCCCAATGAGCGAGAGGTTCGGCATGAGCATGGCCGCTGGGACCAAAGCGCGGGCGCGATGAAGGGGCGGAAACGACCTCAGCGTGACGGCACCAACTCCCCGTCAGAGAATTGCCCCATTCCTTTGCCGACCCGTGCCGATTGGGCAACCGCACTCCTTTTAATTCTCGTCGCCGTTCCCTCTTTCGCGCAGCTGACGGTGCCCTCGCCGGGTTCACCGGGGGCGGCCACGGTCCCCTCCTCGGAGCCTACCCCGCCCGCCGACTCCCGCGCCTTTCTCGATCAGATCGGTGGGTGCGTGGACAGCGGCAGGCTGAACGCCGAGATCAGCTTGCAGGCTGGCCGGGTCGAGGCGGCTCCCGGGTGGGTGCTGCGGGTGACCGGAGCGCCAAAGCTGACGCTCACCGCGGAGGCGGCCGGCGGTCGAGTCTCTCGCCTCGACATGGCGATCACCGAAGGTGAGCTTCTCCTCGATGGCAGCGGTCTGCGCCCCCATCTTTTCCTCGACAGCATTCGCTTCGAAGCAGGCAAGGGAATCACGGAGGCCCGTTTCCGCGGGCGCGGCATCTGGAGACCGATCGTCTGGATCTTCAAGGGTCTGGCAAGGGCGGCGCTGCGCAAGCTCGAACTCCGGACTGACATACCATCGGTCATGCGTGGCGACATCCTGGAGTCTAAGGCCGCGGCCACGTCGACGGACACTTTTCTCAGTGTCGTCCGAGAGGTCCATATCCACGACTCCGAGTTCGTGGCGTTTGGCGGCCGCGCGCTGGGCTTCGGCGAGATGGTCCAGTTCCAAACTGCTTTACGGCCTGAGACGGGCACGCCGCTGCGTGTCGCCGTCGACAGGGGCATCTTCCAGCCGGGCCGAGCCGACCAACCGGCCCATCTCGATATCGTCGGCCGGATCGACGGAGAGGTCGAGAATGGGTCTACCACCTTCGCCGGGGGCCGCAGCACTTTCTCGCACGGCGAGCTGAAGAAAGGTGCGTTTCAGGTCCGCTCGGGAGACGACGGAAAGCTCGCGACAACGATCTCCGCCGCCGCCTTCGTGCTCGACTTGACTTCGGGACAGATGCGGTTGCCCGGCGGGCCGCGGGTTGACGTCGAGACTCCTTCACGCTTCGCCATTAGAGATCTGGACGTACGGCCGGACGGAGAATACTCGGGGATCGTCGATGCGGAGCTCTTCGGGAAGACGGGCGCCATCGATCGGAGTGGGACCCTCGTCTCGGCGAGCGATGTGAAGCTGCGCACGCACGGGGCGGTAATCGTCAACGGGCAGGCGACCGGCGACGTGGATCTCGAGTTCGAGTACCGCCTGGACTACGTGCTCGTTGTGCACTATCCCGTCGAGGAGATCGGCGACAGGCGTGTCCCCCTTGTCTTTCAGGGGCCGTTCGCGACGACGCTTCATCTCCAGAACGCAGGCAGCGGCGACAAAGGCATAGTTACCGGGGAGTATCAGTTCAAGGTGCCGTGGCCCCCCATTGAGCAAGCCGCCTTGGAGGTCCTGACCGCCAAGTGGAGCGAGGACATTCCGGAGGTCATCCGCAAGGTTGATTTTGTGATTGAGCCGCGCCGCTTCGGTCCCTGCGGCGGAAACTGCTTCTTGGTCAATGTGGACGTGACCGTCCAGAAGATGAAGGCAAAGGGTTTTCTCTTCCGCCAGATCTGCCACGCGGAAGGACGAGCGGACCTTGTCGTCGATGAGCGGAGCCGCAGCTTCCTCCTCCGCAATGTGCGGATCGAGCCGCGTTGCGAGGGCATCCTTAAATGGGTCGCAAAGGTCGTCGCGCCGCTCTTGACGAAGACTTACACCGACATAACCCTCTTCCAAATGCCCGAAGACCTTCCCTTCACGATCGAATCCGTCGGGAGCGGGGCGGACTGGCTCGCCATCGCAGGCAAGGTAAGCTGGGCGTCGAAGGGTGCTGAAGCTGCTTCCAAGCCCGCTCCGTAGACGGTCGGGCGGCACCTCGCGGGCAGGAAGGCGGCTTGCCCGCGGCCAGGGCCCGGAGTCAGCGGACTCGAGGCCACCAGAGGTCCCCCGCGAGCCCTTCTTTACGGCTGGTCACGGCCCTCCGGTCGCAATGGGGCGTGCTACTCTCGTCGCCAGACGGAAGCTCATGGCTGTGCGGGATCGCTCTCCTGAGGGGGGCCGAACCGGGGCCGTGAGCATCCAGGGCTAGCGATACGACGCCCCGCGCGGCCCCTGCATCGAACGGACATGAAGGTATTCACGCGGTTGCAAGTTGCCCCAACTAACTCAAACTAAATACCTTAGCGAGGCAGTGCACCCACTCCTGTTCGGCTGCAAACGCCCCAACCTGGCTGCGAACGGCGTGTAATGTTGAGGACACGCTCCCGATCCGTGGGCAGTTTCTACAAAATACACTCACGGGCAGATGGGTAGGCTCTGGTCGCAACGGGGCGCGGTTGGCCGCCGCATCCAGCTGATCTTCACTAGGGGTCGGAATTAGGGGTCGGAACGATGTACCTAGGGTTTCCGCCCGTCTCTCAATCGAAACGGATCCAATGCAGGGACTGCTTGGCATCCCTCTTGCTCCCGACTGGACGGTGCTGAAGTATGCCCAATCCAAATCCGTGGCTCTGACCCCAGAATTTGGGTTTCACTTTTCGCCTGTGCTGAAGCCGGGATAGCTTGACAGGCCCATTATATTCTGTAGTAGGGTTGGTCGCCCCGAACGGGTTCCAATTAACGACTCAGGAAGGGAGAATCAAGATGAAGCGTCGGTTCTTGAGTTCCTTGGCAGCCGTGGGGTTCGCTGCCCTTTTTTTGGGCCCCTACCCAGCTCTGGCCCAAGGATACCTGGGTCCGAATCTGAGGACCTTTGCGGTCCTTGGCGGGACGACATCCACCTGCATCGGTGCGTCCGTCGTCACCGGAGATGTGGGCGTCACCCCCGGCCCCGCGGTCGTTGGCTTCCCGGCTCCGTGCACGGACATTGGAACGGTACGCGTTCCACCTGACCCAATTCCCGCTGCGGCCCAGGTTGAACTCGCCGCGGCGTACACGACTCTAATAGGGCTGCCTTGCGCTGCCACCATAGGTCCGGATCTGGCTGGACTCACGCTCACGCAAGGCGTCTACTGTGTTACCGCTGCCCCTACAAATCTGTCGGGAACCCTCACTCTTAACGGCCAGGGCAATCCCAACGCGGTCTGGGTCTTCCGGATGGCGAGCACGCTCATCACCTCGTCCGGCTCGACCGTTCTTTTGACCAATGGCGCCAATGCTTGCGCCGTACAGTGGCAGGTCAGCAGCTCCGCGACCATCGGTAGCGGGTCCACATTCGTGGGAAACATCGTCGCGCTCACGGCCATAACAATGAATACCGGCGCACGCACGACCGGTAGGCTCTTGGCGCGAAATGCTGGGGTGACGATGGATACCAACACCATCGGCTTCGGCGCCTGCGGCGCCGGAGGCGGCGCGGGCGGCGTGCCGCCTCCCTTCCCAGGGGCTGGCGTCCCAACACTGCCCCAGATCGGAGCGTGGGGTCTCCTCGCGGTCCTTTTGGGCAGCGGTGCCTACCTTCTCCGCCGGCGCACGCCCACCGAGGCCAGCAGATAGCCGTGCCGCCGCACGGCCCGCACATGCCGATCGAGCCACACGAAGGGCTTGAGGAGCAGGCCGGTCAGGGGAGCTAGCCGCGGGCAGTAGGAATGTAAGGTCAGGTCGGCCATCCGGAGCCAGCCCGGCACAAAGAGTATTGCGGTCTGGGCGATAACCTCGAAGTCGGCGGCCTCGAGCATCCGTCGGAGGGCGCGGCGCGAGAAGGACCGCTCGTAGCCGTAGCCGTAGAGGCCGAGCGCCTGGAGGACGGCGGCAAGGAGGGGTCGGAGGAAGGGATCCCACCGGTTCGGCACCCCCACCACCGCGCGGCCGCCGGGCCGGAGCACGCGGTGGATCTCGCCCAGCGCCGTCTCGGGGTCGCGGAAGTGCTCGATGGTGCCCATGGAGTAGACGGCATCGAAGCTGCCGTCGCGGAAGGGCAGGCGCCGCACATCGGCCACCACGCCCCGGAGTCCCGAGTCAGAGAACGCGGCCTGGGCCTGCCGGACGATCGGCTCCGAGATGTCGACCCCGAAGACCGTCGCCCCCTGCCCGTGCACCCATTGCAGGATGCGGGTGTTCTTGACCTCGTCCCACAGATCAGTCTTGAGCATCACGCACCGGCCAAGGTCGGGGACGTGCTCGGAGAGGAGCCTCTTCTCGTTCTCGAAGTAGTAGACGGTGGAGGCCGCGCCACCGAGATCGGGAAAGTCCTCCCCCACCTCCTGCCAGAAACGGCGGTAGGCGGCGCTGAGGCTAGCGGGGACCATCCGTCGCCGGCCGGAGGGGAAGAAGCGTCCCCGCCGGGAGCTGCCCGGGGCGCCAAAGCGCCAGCGCGAGGACAACCGGCACCGCCACCGCCCACGCCCGCAGGAGGAGCGCGTGAGCCACCAGGCCCGCATGGGCGGCCAGCTCTCCAAGAACCGCGAGCAGGACGACTTGGGAGGCGAGCAGCAGACCGAAGGCAGAGAGGAAACGCCGCCAGCCCGGGAAGGCCGTCACCCCGATGGCCAGGAGCAGCCCCGCCTGGTATGCGGGCAGCAGGGCGAGCGCCCCTTGGGAGTCCCCGGGCGCCGCCAGCTCCGCCAACGTTTGTGGGGCCAAGGAGGCGACCGCCCCCGCCGCGCCGAGCACCGCCGTCGTGAGGGCGTGGCCAAAAGCGGCGGTCAGGATCGCGGCCGCGCCCAGAGCCGCGCCGGCACGCCGGGCGGCCCGCGTCCACCTCCCTGGTGGTGCCGGAGGCTCCCGCCCAAGGGCGAGCAGCACCACGCCGACGAGGGCCAGCACGAGCTGATGGAAGCCATGGACGAGAAAGAGCGGCGAGGCGGCAAGGGCGGGCGGCAGCGCCAGGACGAGCAGGCGTGTGATAGCAAGAAGGGCGAAGAGCGGCAGCGCGGCGGCCAAGGCCAGTGCACGCCGTGGCCACGATAGGCTCGCAGCGAGAACGCCCGCGACATAGAGAGGGATGAGGGCGGTCGCGATGCATTCGGGGGTCACGACGAAAGCTCCCCGGGTCGTGGCCAGCATGTTGCCGGATGCCGTGGCCGCGATCCCGGCTCCCGTGAGCAAGAAGGCGGCGGAGCGCACCATCCACACGCCGGCCCCGAGCAAGGCGCGACTCGTCGCGATCCAGGGGGCGCAGAGGGCGAAGGCCACCAAGAGCGCCGCTGCCCGGGGCGCGAAGCGCCGGACGATCATGGAAAGCGCATCACCCCTTCCGGACGCGCCCTCCTCAGCCCGCCCGCGCGCTCCCTGGTTCCCCCGCATCCAGGCGAAGACGTAGCCCGAGATGGTGAGGATGAGGATCGCGGGCCAGACCTGGAGATGGAGAGCCTGGAAGAGCGCCGGCGAGACGGCGGCGCGACCGAGGGTCGCGATGCGCAGGGTGTTCAGGGCCAGGACGAGGGCGATACCGCCCGTGGCCCCGGCGAGGCGGGCACGCCAGGGAACCGGGTAGGCGAGGATGACCGCGAGGCACAGCGCGAGCACGTCGGTCCCGCTGCAGCCGAGGGTGACAGCGACCGGCACCGGTGGGCGGCCGGCGTAGTAATCCGCGGCCTGCTCCTGGAGCCGCGTGAGGGGGAGGACGAGCCGCTCCTCTGCCCATGGGCTGCGCAGCAGTGCGAACAGCCCAAGGCTCCAGGCCAGCGCGGTCAGCAGGAACACCATCGCTCGAGGCGGTTCCGCGCGCACGGAAAGATTCTAGTCCAAGCCGCCCGGACTGTGCATCCGGCCTTCCCCTTCTCCTGAACCGAGCCTGCGGAGCCCGGGCACTTGACGGTAAGCTCTGGGGCTATGTCGGGAGAGCCACGGGAGAAGGCCCGAGAGCTGTCGGACGCCAGGGGGGCCGCCCTCGCCTTCGCGGTGGCCCTGGCGGCAACGCTGGTCATGGCCGCGCCGGTGGTGATTGCGCCTTCCGAGCGCCTTTTCGGGAGCAGCCAGACCTTCGGGCGAGAGGACCCGAACCGCGATCCCTTCATTGTCATGGAGCAGTTCCGGACCGGGCAAGTCCCCGGCCCCTACTTGCAGCCGCTCACCGACCTCGCGGGCCGCGTCCTAGCCCGCCCCCTGGGCCCGGTCGCGGCCTACAACCTCCTGGTCCTCTCGTCGTTTCCCCTCGCGGCCGTCGCCGCCTACCTGTTGGCGCGTTACGTCCTCGGCTCTCATCTGGGGGCCATGGTGGCCGGTCTGGCCTATGCGTTCCTCGCCTTCCACGTGGCCCACGCCACCGGCCACCCGCACGTGGCTCAGACGCAGTGGCTGCCGCTCTACTTCCTCGCCTTGTGGCAGTGCTTCGACCGCCCGGATCGCCATCGTGCCTTGTTTCTGCTTGCCTCCGCCGCGGCCGTCGTGCTCTCGAACTTCTACGGGGGGCTCATCGCCGCCGTCCTAAGCCCGGTGGCGCTTGTCGCGTACGGGGTCGTCTCGCCGCGCGGGCCGGGCGAGGGCCGGCGGCGACGCCTGGCGCTCACGGGCCTGACACTCGTGGCGGCGGCCGCGGCCGGCCTCCTCCTCATCCACCTCGTGGCCCCCGCGGTGCTGCTTCGTCCGGGAGCCTTCGCCTTCCCCCGCTCCGACCTCTTCCTCTACAGTGCGAGATGGTGGAGCTATCTCATCCCCGCGGTGGACCACCCCCTGGCCGGGTCCCGGGTGCGGGAGTTCTGGGCCGAGCGGGGCCTTGCGGGCGCGCTCCTTGAGCAGCAGGTGGGCGTGGGCTGGGCGCTCCTCGTCCTGGGCGCCGTGCCCCTATGGCTTTGGCTGCGCGGGGACCGGACCTCGCTTGCGGCCCGTGGCGCCCCTGTCCTGGCGACCGTCGCCGTGGCCGCCCTCCTCTGCTCGCTCTCTCCCGAGCGGAGGATCGGGTTGTTCACGTTCGTACGCCCCGCCGCGTTGGTGTACGCGGTGGCACCGATGTTCCGGGCCTATGCGCGGTTCGGCCTGGTAGTCGGCCTCATGACGGCGCTGCTGGCGGGAGGGGGCGCGGCCTGTCTGTGGCGCTGGCCCAGCTCCGTCGGCCGGTGCGCGGCCGTGCTCCTCCTGGGCCTGGCCGCCCTGGAGTATGCGCCCTTCCCGCCCTGGCGATGGCGCGACGTGCTCCCCACCCACGCCCACCGCTGGCTGGCGGGCCAGCCGGGCCCGCTGCGCGTGTTGGACTGCATGCCTCCCTCCCGGGCGTCCGACGTCTTCGCCCTCCGGTTCTTCCCCCACGAGATCTCGCTCCTCGGCGGGAGCTTCATCGCCCGGGCGGGTCGGAATGAATCCGTCGCGGCGACGAGCTTCGACGACTGCGGGGAGCCGGAGCTTGGACGCAAGCTCGCGGCTCTGGGCTACACCCACGTCGTCGTACGGCAGGACAGCGCGGCCGAAAGATGGATGGCGGGCAAGCCGACGCCCGAGGGGCTCACACGCGGCCCGGAGTTCGAGGACGGCGGGATTCTCGTGGTGGCGGCTGAGCAGCCGCGCGCATACGTGAGCGGCCTGGCCGGCTTCTACCCTCGCGAATACCTGGGCGAGGCCACGTGGCGCTGGATGGGGCAGAGCGGGTCGTTGAAGGTGGTCAATGCCACGGACGCGCCCGCCACGACCGTGCTGAAGCTGGACCTTCAGGCATTTCCTGGTAAGCGACACGTGGAGTGGCTCCTCGACGGGCGCCGTCTCAGCGAGGTAGAGGTAGCGGCCGACTGGGGACGGTACGTCGTCCCCCTCGGTCCGGTCGCCCCGGGGGAGACTACCCTCAGCCTCGCGTGCCAGGGGCCGGCCGTGGTCGCGAACGACGTTCGCGGCAACGGCGACCCCCGCGCCCTCTGCCTCGCTGTGGGAAGCTGGAGGGTGGAGAAAGCTGCGCTTGTCCGATAGAGCCATGGACAAGCCTCTCGTATGTGGCACGCAGATTGCTCCTTTGAGGGCCGGGGAACACGGACCACCGTCGACGACGTCGAAGATACACAGTCAGGAGGTCGGAATGATCCAACATGGGGCCCGCGAGGCGCGGGCCATTCTGGTGCTTCTGATTCTGTTCGGGGTGACCAGGCCGTCCTCGGGTTACTCCGTGCTTACCCATGAGCAGATCGTCGATCTCCTTTGGAAAGACCAGATTCAGCCACTCCTGCTGAAACGCTTCCCGAGCGCCACTGAAGAAGACGTGCGCAAGGCGCATGCGTATGCCTACGGCGGCTGCGTCGTTCAGGACATGGGGTACTATCCGTTCGGAAACACGTTTTTTAGCGATCTCGTCCACTACGTGCGAAGCGGCGATTTCGTCGTGGCCCTCGTCCAGGAGTCTTCCGACATCAACGAATATGCCTTCGCATTGGGGGCGCTTTCGCACTACTCCTCCGACAACAGCGGCCACCCCACCATCAATCGCGTGGTCGCCCTGGTCTTTCCAAAGCTGCGGGCCAGGTACGGAGACCAGGTCACCTACGCGGACGCTCCTAAAGCCCACATCCAGACCGAGTTCGGCTTCGACATGGTTCAGGTCGCGAAGAACCGCTACACCTCCGATAGCTATCATGACTTCGTTGGTTTTGAAGTGTCCAAGCCCGTGCTCGAACGCGCATTCGCGAAGACTTACGATATGAAGCTGGACGATGTGCTTGGCCACGTTGACCTGGCTATCGGGACTTTCCGCCGAGCGGTGAGCCAGGTGATCCCAGAGATGACACGGGTTGCGCTGCTCTCCCGCCACCTCGAGTTTGTGAACGACACACCCAATGCTAGCAAGAGGAAGTTCCTGTACTATCTTTCCCGCACCCAGTACGAAAAGGAATGGGGGACGATCTACCGCAAGCCGGGGATCAAGACCCGAATCCTGGCGTTTCTCTTGCGATTGATTCCGAAGTTTGGGCCTTTCAAGGCGCTCGCCTTCGAGATCCCCACCACGCAGACGGAGGACATGTACATCAAGAGTGTCGACAAGACCGTAGAGAACTACGCGAGCCTGCTTCGGGAGGTCGGCAACGACAACCTTCACCTACCGAACACCGACTGCGACACCGGCCGCGAGCCGCGGGCGGGCGAATACGTGCTCAGCGACAAGGCCTATGCGCGCCTGCTCCACACCCTCTCCGACCACAGGTTCGACCAGGTCACTTCGGAGCTGCGCGAGAACATCCTGGCTTTTTACGCCACCCCAGATGCACCGAGCGCGACGAAGAAGAACCAGAAAGCCTGGCGCAGGACCCTGAAAGAGCTGGATGAGCTCAAGGCGGGGGCACCCCTCGCAATACCGGCGCTCACGAGCGCATCGGGACGGGCGGACTCAACGAATACCGGCATTCGCCATTGAAGGGGATTCTTTCCGGGGCCGGGACACTCGCCGATGGCCCTCCCCCCGGGGCTTGACGGCACCCCTCGCCTGCGATTAACTGGCCCCACCTTGACGGATCCCCCACTCGGCACCGAATGGCTCGTCGACGCGCACGGCTGTAAGGCCAACCGGCTGCGGTCCCAGGAGGCCCTCGCGGCCCTCTTCGACCGGATCGTCCTGGAGCTTGGGCTTCGTACGACGGGCGAACCGCTGTGGCACGTCTTCCCTGGACCGGGGGGCGTGACGGGGATGCTGCTACTCACGGAGTCGCACCTCGCCTGCCACACGTTTCCCGAACGCGGCTTTGCGTCCTTCAACCTCTACTGCTGCCGGCCGCACGAAGAATGGCCGTGGCCGGAGCGGCTGGCCGAGTCCCTCGGAGCGCGACGCGTCGAGGTGCGATCGTTCATGCGCGGAGGGGCATGAGCGACGGGCCGCTCAGGTTCCCCCTTCCTCAAGCTCTTCGCTCTCGGGGGCGGACCCGCCGCACAAACCCGCGTTGACGAAAGGCTCAGGGCGTCGCGGGGCGCGGGAACCCGAGCGCGTTGCGCACGAGCGTCTCCGCGTCCCGGAGCAGCGGCAGGGCCTGCGGGTCGGCGCGCGTGAGGCTCGCGGTGAGCGGGTCGCGCATTCGAACAACCTTGTCGAGCGCGTCCTTGAAGCTGCCGGCAGCGGTTCGCGTGTCTTCGGCCTGCACGCCGTCGAAGAACTTCGACGCGAGCGCCTGCGCCTGACCGTAGTTCTGCGCGGAGACCGCATCTTCGGCAGCGAGGAGCTGGCCGAGCAGGCCACCAAGACGAACCCGGGTCTGCGCCTCCGCAAGCTCCACCTGCAGACTGGTGACCTGCCCCTCTAGAGCCTGTCGCCGCTGATGCTCCGGCCAGTATCCGACCAAATAGGCAAGTCCCGCCAGAACGATCACCAAAGCGGCGAAGTATCGCTTCATAAGAACTGACCTCCTGCGCGTTCGTGATCCAAAGACGGGAGCGAAGTTCGAAGTACTCCTATTACCTATTCACGGACCGTGAGCTGGTTGCGAACCTTGTAGCCCTCGGCCTTTTCCCGGGCCACCTTCTCCGCGGCCGCCTTCTGGGCGGCGGTCGGCACCTTGCCCTTGAGGGTCACCGTCTTGGTGTCGGCGTCAGTGTCCACTTCGATGTGGGAGGCGTCGATGCTCTTGTCAAGCATGAGGGCCGCCTTCACGTCGACGGTCTGCTTCTTGGCCCCGACTTCAGAGCCGACCTCGTTGGCCCCCTCCTTGACTTTCTCGCCGACGCTCTTGGTGCCCTCGGTAACCTTGCCCCCGACCTCCTTGGCCTTCTCCCCGATCTTGTGGGCAGTGTCCTGGGACTCCCCTTTGGCCTCCTGAGTCTCTTGCCGGACTTTCTCCCCGTTCTGCCGGGAGTCCTCCTTCACGCCTTCTGAGGTGTTGCGGCACGCGGGTGCGAGCGCCAGGGCCACCACGACCACGGTCCCCAGCAGTGCCCCAGAGCCTTTCATATCCCCGACCTCCCTACGGCCCCCGACCGGTTCTGTCTGCAATTGGAGCATGCCGCGAGTACTAGCAATGCACGTGCCAGATGCATGATGCGGAAACTGTATCTCGTGGCCGCGGCCGCGTGGCCAGCATGCCACCACGTTAGGGCGAGGTACTGGGAAGGCAGTTTGTACACCATACACTCGCGCGGAGGTCGACGACACCCACTCAGCTATCGTTCCTGATCAAGTGTTGTTGCGGTGTAGTCGTCTCCCGTCCCGAAATTCGAGCATGTCTCGGGCAAGGACCGGCTGGCATCCCGATTGCACCGTAGGGCAGCCGCATACCTAAGGTGCATGACGGCGTGGTTTTCCCGTAACTTAGGGAAGGGGAGATTCAAAATGAAATGTAAATACTTGATTCTATTGGCAAGCATGGGATTCGCCGTGCTTGTCTTGGGCCCCTCGCCGGCGTTGGCCGCCTCGCCAACGCTGGGTTCGGCGGCGAGCTTCGGGGTCCTGGGTGCATCGACGGTGACGTGCACCGGTGCCGGCGCCATCGCCGGAGACGTTGGCGTCAGTCCCGGTACTGCAATCACGGGCTTTAATCCTGATTGCACGCTTACGGGAACGTTACACCCAGGTGATGCCGCCGCGCTTCAGGCCCACGTGGATGCCGGCATCGCGTATCTCGCTCTCGCATCACAGCCGTGCAATTTCACCTTCACGGGTGTTACGTCGCTGGAGCTACTCCCTCAGCCCCTCAGCTCTGGCGTGTATTGTTTTGGATCGGGGGTTCTGTTGAACGGACCAATCAACCTCACCGGCCCGGGCCCCTGGATTTTCAATATCGGGAGTACGCTCACAACCGGAGGGAGCCCGGAGGTCGGAGCGTCTGTTTTCGTCAATGGCAAGCCCGATTGCAACGGGGCGGACGTGTTTTGGCTGATCGGCAGCTCCGCGACCATCGGTGTGAACACCAAGCTCGTTGGCAACATTCTCGCCATCGCGAGTATCGGCCTGGATCCCGGCGCAAGCCTGATCGGTAGGGCCTTGGCGCTGAACGCTGCCGTGACCTTGAGCGGCCAGAACACCGTCTCCGTCTGCGGCTCCGGCGGCAACATCCCCCCACCGGGCCCCCCAGGGTGCAAGATCAAGGTGATATGTGATTGCGATGACCACCACGACAAGGACGGCGACCACCACGATGGTGACAGCGATCACCATGACGGTGACAGCGACCACCACGACAAAGATCGCAGTACCTGCCACGACCGTGACGGCGACGACCACCACGACAAGGATGACGACCACCACGACAAGGATGACGATCACCACGACAAGGACGGCGACAAGACCGATCGCTGACCTGAGGCAGCTGGTTCCCCGGAGGCGCGATCGGTATCGCGCCTCCGGGTAGGGCTCAATCTAAAAGCGAAAGGGGCTTGTAATGACTATCACATTGCCGGGGCTCATACTCCTCATCGTAATCGCGGCCGTCTGCGGCTCCATCGGCAGGGCTATCGCTGGCGACGTCCGCGGCGGGCTTATCGTTTCCATAGCCCTCGGTTTTATAGGCGCACTCCTTGGGCCCTGGTTTGCAACCCAGCTCAAGCTGTCGGAGCCTCTGGTGGTCCACATCAGTGGCCATCCCTTCGGGATCCTGTGGTCGATCATCGGCGCCGCCGTCTTCGTGGCGGTCATTCACCTGGTTTCCCGACGGTAGCGACTGAGCAGCCGTCGCATCTTCCATTAGTGCTCTGAGAGCACGGCCTTCTCCCAGCCTTACAACGCCAGCGCGGAGTCTTACTCGTCTCCGATGGCGCCTTGGCTCGCGCGCTTCTCTCATCTCCAGCGTGGCGTGCTGGTTAGGGCCGTACCCGACGGGGCGAGAGAGCCAACGGCTTGGCGGCACGTTGCTTGCTCATCTTGATCCCCGATGACCCTTCTCACCGAAGTCGGTGCCCCTCTCGACGCGGCGCGCGCCGGCCACGAGCGCAGCCGCTACCCTTTCTCTCGCGATCTGTACGGCGCAGCCGTGTCGCGCCTGCGGTGCGCCTGCGCCGACCTGGCCCGCCGGCTGCGGTGTGCTGGCGCCTTCGTGGCCGAGCGGCTGCGGTCCGCGTGGTCGCACCGTTTCGTGCGCCTCGCCGCCGCGTGCCTGGCGCTGCTCCCGTTTCTGCCCGCGGCGGGTTTCGTTCAACACGTATACTTCGACCGGAGTGGCCTCCCCGACCTCGGGCCTTTCATCCGTTTCGAGCCTCCCACGATCGGCGAAGTCTACGACGGTCAGGGGAAGGTGTTAATCGAGCTGGCACGGGAGTACCGCCGGGTAGTCTCCTACGCCGAGGTGCCTCTCATCCTGCGCCAGGCCATCCTGGCGGCCGAAGACAAGAACTTCCTCTCCCACTCGGGTGTGGATTACAGCTCGCTGCCGCGGGTCATCCAGAAGACGGCGATGCAGTCCCTAGCCACGTGGTGGAGGGGCGGCGCTGGGTCCCGGCTACTCTTTCCGCAGGGTGGCTCTACGCTCACGCAGCAGCTCGTCCGCGGCTACTTCCTCCACGACCTGACGAGCCGCGAGAACGGTGACGCACTCTCCCGCGGCGGCCTGACCCCGTGGCTCCTCTCCGCGGCCCTGGGGGTTAAGGCTACGAACAAGCTCCTCCGGAAGCTGGAGGAGGTGCGCCTGACGCTCTGGCTCGAGGAGGAGATGCACCGGCGCTACGGATCGCAGGAACGGGCCAAGCAGGAGATCTTCGCCCGCTACGCCAGCTTCGTGTACCTCGGCAATGGCCGCTACGGCTTCGCCGCCGGTTCCGAGTATTACTTCGGTAGGCGCCTGTCGAGCTACACGCCACAGGACGCGGGGAACGCGGCGCTGCTGGCAGGGATCAGCAAGTCGCCCCGGGACTACGCCCCGGTGCCAGGCGACCGGCGGCCCCTGCGCCGCCGCAACCAGATCCTGGCCCTGATGGCGCGCAACGGCTACATCCCCGAGGGCCTCGCGAAGCGCTGCCAGGCCGAGCCGGTCCGCGTAGCGGCGCGCACCGTGGCCAAGACCCACGCCCCCGCCGCGATCGAGAACGTCTTCGACGAGCTCAACCAGCACGGCGGGAACCGCTTCGGTGTCGAGGACCTGTTCCAGGGGCGGATTGCGGTCCGCTCCACAGTGGACGAGCGCGTGCAGAACATCGTGAACGAAGGCCTGGAGAACGGCCTCGCCCTCTACGAAAAGCGGCACCCCAGAGCGAAGGGCTTGATTCAGGGCTCGGTCGTGGTGCTGCGCAACGCGGACGCGGCGATCCTAGCCGAGGCCGGCGGACGGCAGGTCTACAACGACCGCTACACGAGCTACTCTGATTACAACCGCGTCACGGGCTCGCTGCGGCAACCGGGCTCGGCGATGAAGCCGCTGGTGTACTTGGCCGCGTTCCACCAGGGCCTGGACCTCGACACCACGGTGCCCGACGAGCCAATCGGCGTACCCATGGGTTCCGCTGACGACGTCAAGTGGATCGCCAACTACGACAACCGGTTCAAGGGCCCGATCCCCGCTCGCCAAGCCCTGGCCGAGTCCCGCAATGCGGTGGCCGTGTGGATCACCCGCGAGATCGGCATAGACAACGTGATCCGGACCGCCCGGGAGCTGGGGATCCGCAGCCCGCTGCAGCCCTACGCCAGCACGGCGCTCGGGGCGTCGGAGGTGCGGCTCCTGGAGTTGGCGGGCGCCTATCGCGCCATGGCCTCGGGGATCCTGGCGGAACCCCACGTCATCCATCGTGTGACCGACCCCTCCGGCGGCGTGCTCTACGAAGCAGCCAGGTCTGCGCGGGCGATCGGCTCCGCTGAGCTCAGCCTGATCCAGGAGGGGCTGCGCGGCGTGGTCCGCCTCCCGGACGGCACCGCTCATTCCCTCGACACCCGAGACTTCCCGATCCCGGTGATGGGCAAGACCGGCACGACCAGCGACTTCCGCGACGCGCTGTTCGTCGGCTCCACCTACGGGCCGCAGGGCATCACGGTGGCGGTCCGGATCGGGTTCGACGACAACCGAGCGCTGGGGGAAAAGGAGACCGGGGGCCGCACCGCGTTGCCGGTCTTCCGAGAGATAATGCTACGCGTCTATAAGGACCAACTCGTTGGGCCGGTGCCGCACTTCCCCCGCGAGATCGAGGAAAGGATCGACGGGTACCTGGCGAGGCAAGCCGAGCTGGCCGCGGGCGAGGATTAAACGTTACCAGAAAGGCACACCCCTGTCGGGGTGTCCCGGGAGAGACGGTGGAACCCATCACCCTCACTGTCGGTGGCGTTGTCGGCCTCGGGGTCCTCTGCTTGGCCATCAACCACGCCCGCAACCGGTCCTTTACGAACGACGTCCCGGTCTTCCGCGCCTCTCGCTGGACGAAGGGCAACCGCATCTGGCCCACCCAGGTGGCCGTGTTCCCCAACCGGGTCGTGCGCTGGACGCCGCGGCTCTTCGGGCATTTCGAGGAGACCATCGCGACCGACCAAGTCGCATCGGTCAGCGTGGACACCAGCCTCGTCTTCGGCGATGTGATCATCGAGACGACTGGGGGCTCGCAACCCATCCGCTGCCACGGCCACCGCAGGCGCGACGCCGAGGAAATCCGCCGCCGGATCACCGAAGCCCAAGCCGGCCGCCCGAAGCCCTAGCCTCCCCGCGCGCTCCCGGCCGCGACCCCACCGCCTCGCTACGGGGACCAGGCCTCAAGTCGTGGGTACGACGTTTGATCATCTCCTGCTGACCACTGATCCCCTCCTGCTTAGCGCCCCAGCAAGATCAACACACCGGCAGCGACCGCAAGTACGTTCAATACCTTCGCGGTGTGGGCAAAACGGATTTTGAAGAAGGGCAGCAGGCCCGTCGCGATGAGCCAAACCGCCAGCAACAGGGTTCCCAGCATCATTGGTGCGCTCCATATCTAAGCCCTGAGGGTCCGGCTCTTGACGAGTCATTCCGTCCAGAGAACCGCTTACCGGCGCCACGGGCACTTCCAACGAAGGGCCTACCCCGGCCTGGGTCCGCGCGCGCATCCGGGTCCCAGCTCGACCTCTCCGTAAGACCAAGATCTCTGAGAGCAGGCGCCCCCGTCCTAAGCCGTACCCCGGAACTCGGAGCAACGAGCGTGCCACCCGGACACCTCGGGAGCGGCGAGCACGTCTCCTTGCCCCACGCAGACGCTTCACGGCCGCAGGCTGCGACCGGAGTGGATTCCCTCAAGCGACGCTGTGAATGGCTCAACAGCAGCCTGGATAGCCGAGGAGGGCGTTCAGGAAGTGCACGTGCGCGCACGTGCGCCGGGCACACTGCGGCACCCTCGTAGTTAATGGCTAGTCAGGAGAACAATCTACAATCTGCCTTCCGTCCGCTCAGATCGCGAATCGTTCGCCGGCTATCACACTGTGCCACCCGGCGCGAACAAAAGTGGGCCGGGTGGCGGCGTCCCGGTGGCCCCGCTGGCTCAGCGCGAGGGAGCCCGAGGCCGGGCTGGCCGCACTACACTGGCCACCGCGATAGCTAGCTCGGCTGGCGTCACCGGCTTGGGAACATGCATCTGGAAGCCGGTCCGCAAAGCGTCCAACCGATCCTGCGGACTGGCGTAGGCCGTGAGCGCGATGGCCGGCGTCGCGCCCCCACGCTCGGCGGGCAAGGCTCGCACCCTCTGCAAGAGAGCATAACCGTCCTCGCCCGGCATGCCGATGTCGGCCACCAACACATGGGGGCGCTCCCGCTCGAGGGCGTCGAGGGCCTCGCTGGCGCAGGAGGAGGTGGCCACGTGAGCACCGTAGCGCCCCAGTCCGATGGCCATCGCGTCGCGGGTATCCTCGTCGTCGTCCACCACCAGGACGCTCACGCGCTCGAGCGACCGTGCGGCCTGCGCCCCTTCCGCGCCCGCCTTGGTCGGCGCCCTCCCCTCGACCGGCGTCGTGTCGGTCGAGACCCCTTGCCCCCGGGGCAGCCTGACGACGAACACCGCACCCGGCCGGCCCTCGCGGTTCCGCGCCTCCACCGTCCCGCCATGCAGCTCGACCAGGTGCCGTACGATGGCCAACCCGAGACCCAGTCCGGCATGCCGCCGAGTACTCGAAGGGTCGGCCTGCCGGAAGCGGTCGAAGATGTAGGGCAGGAAGGCGGGATCGATCCCGGAGCCGTCGTCCGAGACCGAGAGCTCGACGCAAGAGCCGGCGGCCTCCACCCGCACCTCTACCCGCCCCCCCACGGGCGCGAACCTGATGGCGTTAGACAGCAGGTTCCAGATCACCTGCTGCAGTCGGCCCGCGTCACCCAACACGGCACCGGCCGCGGCGTCCATCACCAGATCGAGCCGAATACCCTTGGCCTGCGCAGCCAGCCGCACGGTGTCCACCGCCGATTCGATCAGCTCGGATAGCCCCACCGGGCTCCAGCTAATGCGGAACTGGCCGGTGATGATCCGCGAGACGTCCAGGATGTCGGAGACGAGCTGGGCCTGGGCTTGGGCATTGCGATGGATCGCTTCGACCGCTCGGCTCGCGGTGCCGGGATCCGAGCCCGGCTCACGCAGGATGTGCGACCAGGCCACGATGGCGTTGAGCGGCGAGCGCAGCTCGTGTGACAGTGTGGCCAGGAACTCGTCCTTCAGCCGATTGGCCGTTTCCGCGTCGGCCCGCGCGAGACGCTCGCGCTCAAGGAGCGCGGCCCGCTCCTCCTCCGCCCGCCGGCGCTCGCTGATGTCGCGAAGGTAGATCTCAAGCCGGCCTTCCCGCGGGTAGGCGTGGACCTCGAACCAGCGGCCCGCGACCTCCGATCGCGCCTCGAAGTGGACCGGTTGGCCTTCGTCCACCGCTCGCTGATACTGCCGTTGGAACTCGGGGTCCGCGCCCTCCGGGTACTTTGGCCAGACCACTTTCCCGAGCAGCTCCGACGCCGGCCGCTGAAAGATCATACGCTCGGCGACCGCGTTCATCGCGAGCAGGCGCCAATCGTGGTCCATGACCAAGTACGCATCCGTGATGGCTGCGAGCACCGTGCTCAGCTGCTCGTGGGCCGTGCGCAGCGACTCCTCGACGCGCTTGCGCCGTTCGATCTCCTCCTGCGCGGTTATGTTCGCCTGTTCCGCCGCCGCCCGTGCCACCTTCTCGCGTTCGAGCTGCGCTCGCTCCTCCTCCCGGCGCTTGCTGTCCCTCAGGTCCGTGACGATCATGCAGAAGACAGGCGCGCCCTCGAGGGGCAACAGCGTGAGGGAGACGTGGGTGGGGACAAAGCCACTACCCCTCCGGAGCGAGACCTCGCCCCGGCTGACCCCGCTCTCGGCGGCCTGCAGCAGCCCGGTCAGGGAGACCGCCCCCTGCTCGTCGAGGAAGCCCGAGAGCGGCGTGCCCAGCACCGCCTCCACGGGCACATCCAGCAGCGCGGCCAGAAACGGGTTGCAGTAGAGCACCACTCCGTCGTCGGACAGGGTGGCCGCGCCCTTCTGCATCAGCTCCACCATCAGGCGGTAGGAATGGTCGGCGCTCTTCAGCGTGAAGACACGCTCTTCGCCCGCGGTCTCCACGACCAGCGCGTCCACTTCGCCGCTGCGGATCGCGCGCAGCGTCTCCTCCAGCTCGGCTACCCGGGAGCGCAGCCTCTCATGCTCTGCTTCGAGCGAGCCCCGGTCGGTCCTGGCCTTGACGGGCATTGCGCTCCTAGGAAGTGCGCGCTACTAGGTCCAGTCCCCGGAGCACCTGCTGCGTCCTCGAGAGGTCGCCAACCATGAAGCGCATCGGAAGCGGCACCTTTTTGACGAGCGTCGGCACCGCCACGATCTGCTCGACGCGCAGCAGCGCCGGCCGCTGGTAGACATCCACGACCGTCAGCTCGTAGCGACCCTTCAGGTATTGCTCGCAGATGGCTTTGATGTTGGCGATCGCGCGAAGCGACCGAGAAGTGGCGCCCGCCACGTACAGCTTCAGCTCGTAGCGTTGGGTCGCCGTCTCGGCCGCTGCCGCCTCCAACTTCCTTTTCGTGGATCGCCTTGTCTTCTGCGGCATCTCCCTACCCCTCCAGAACGATCTCCATGCCGACCAGCGTGCGCTCGGTGTTCGAGAGATCGCCGATGATCTTCTTCACTGGTGGCGGAAGCTTGCGGACCAGGGTAGGTATGGCGATGATTTGGTCTGCCCGGGCCAGCTCGGGGTTGACCAGCAGGTCGATGACCTCGAGCCGATACTTGCCGTTCAGGTGGGTCTCGCAGATCTTCTTCAAGTTCGCAAAGGCGGCCAGGGACCTGGGCGTCTGCCCCGCCGTGTAGAGGCGCAGCTCCCAGCGCTCGGCCGCCTTCGCTTTCGCGGCTACAGCCCGGGACTTGGGGCCGGACCTCTTGGGAGCGCTCACGGCCTTTCTCCTTTACGGGCCGGGCCTTCCGGACGCTTCTTGGGCTGCGCGGGCTGGTCGTCGCCGAGGTCGACCCCTCGGTCCGTGAGCCGGAACTCTCGCACGTCGTGCGAGTGGGCCATGCCGCGCGACTTGAGCACGCAGAGCACGCGGCGGCGCCGGCCCTGGCGTTCCAGGTCCCGCAGCACAATCCACGTATCGATGAGAGAGGAGACTGCCGCCTCCGTCTGCTCCGGGTGCGCCCCGGCGGAGGTGAGGCTCGTGAACGCAACCGTAATGTCTTCCGACTTGAGAAAGTCGATGAGCCGCATGAGCATGGCCTTGTTATCGGCCAACGAGTCCGTCAGCGTAAAGTCCGTGATGGGATCGATGACCACCGCCGCCGGCCGGGACTCCCGGACCGCCCGGTGCATAAAGGCCAAGTGCGTCTCCAACCCGTAGATGGTGGGCCGGGCCGCCTCCAGGCGGAGTAGGCCCTTCTTTAGCCAACGGCGTAGATCGATGCCGATCGAGCGCATGTTGCGCGAGAGCTGCCCTGGCGATTCCTCGAACGAGAAATACAGGCAACACTCCCCCCGCTTGCAGACGGCCTCCGCGAAGCGGGTGGCCAGGCTGGTCTTCCCGGCGCCTGGTGTACCCGAGATTAAGACGGTGCTTCCCCTAAAATAGCCGCCTCCCAGCATCGCGTCCAGAGATGGTATGCCGCTCGACACCCGCTCGGACGACGCCCCATGATGGAGCCCCAGCGAGGTGATGGGCAGAACGGAGACGCCGTCGTCGTCGATCAGGAAGGGATACTCGTTCGTGCCGTGGCCGGATCCGCGATACTTCACCACCCGCAGCCGGCGCGTAGATATCTGATCCGTGACACGGTGGTCGAGCAGTATCACGCAGTCCGACACGAATTCCTCGAGCCCGTGCCGAGTGAGGCCCCCTGGCGCACGCTCGGCAGTGACGACCGCCGTCACACCGCGGTCCTTCAGCCACCGGAACAGGCGGCGCAGCTCCGAGCGCAGCACTGCCATGTTCGACAAGCCCGCGAACAGGCTCTCGATCGTGTCCAGCACCACACGCTTGGCGGAGGCGGTGTCGATGGCGTGGCCCAGGCGGATGAAGAGCCCCTCCAGGTTGTATTCTCCTGTCTCCTCGATCTCGCTACGCTCGACGCGGACGTACTCGATGAGCAGCTTCTTCTGGGCGGCGAGACGCTTCACATCGAAGCCCAGGGAGGCGACGTTCTCGGCCAGTTCCGCGGAGGTCTCTTCGAAGGCCACGAACACACCCGGCTCGCCCAGCTCCACCCCGTGCACGAGGAACTCGATTGAGAGAAGGGTCTTGCCCGAGCCGGCGCCGCCGCAGACAAGGGTGGGGCGCCCGCGCGGCAGGCCCCCTCCGGTGATCTCGTCGAGGCCTCGGATGCCGCTAGGAGCTTTGGGTAGCGCCGAGAGAAATGCTGGCTTCTTGACCACGCCCCAAGATCCCTGATGGCAGGCGCCGATCTCGGCGCCCGATGACACCAAACATATTCTCCATTTGGAAGCCGGACGTCAACCAGCCCGGAAACTCACCGAACTCAGCAAGCCCGAAGGTCCAGCTCCACGGCTGGCACTCTTCTTGCTGTGACAGAAGGCGGACAATCGCGGGGCGACCCAAGCGTCCTCCGTAGCCACCCATGCTCGCCCGAGGAAGAAACATGGCGGTTGCGCGGAGGTGGCCGATGAGCGGCGGGTGCGTCGCGGGGAGGCAGAGATGAAGGGAACGAGGCTCCTGGGGGCGGTGCTCCTGGTCTTGGGCATCCTGGCCCTGGCCTATGGCGGATTCAGCTATACCAAGAACACGGAGAAGGCGAGCGTCGGGCCCTTCAAGATTGAGGTCCAGGATAGAGAGAGGGTGAATGTCCCGCTCTGGGCGGGCGTGGCTGTCGCGATTGTCGGCGGCATCCTCCTCGCCCGGAAGCAGTAGCACCTCCTCTGGGGGGGGTGACGAGTTGCATCGGGGCGTCGCCGACGTGCATTAAGGGAGAGGTCGGCCATGGCAAGCGGCAGGACGGATGAACAGAAGGGGCCCCTGAAAGAGGCCGCAGGAGCCCTGACCGGCGACACCGAGCTGAAGCGGGGAGGTCGGGTCGAACAGACTGCCGGGCAGACAAGACCGAAGGGCAGCCGCGGCTTGGTACCGGAGGGACCTCTCACGAGGAGGGCGCAGGCCAGGCAACGGAAGGAGCGCCTCCGCGTCGCGCTCGCGGCCGCGCGGAACGAGCTTGAGCTCGGTGAGTGCCGGCAGGGGCCATCCTATGCCGCCCAGGCAACGATCTGGGACTGGCACCTGGCCAGCGGCAGGGTGGAGTGGAGCGACACTCTGAAGGATCTTTTTGGTTACGCGGAGAGGGTGACCGATGCCGCCTGGCGCGAAGACCGCATCCACCCGGAGGACCGCGATCGGGTCAAGCTCTCCCTCCAGCGAGCGACCATCGTGAACCACGGGGCCGCGTGGACTGAGGAGTACCGATTTCGTCGGGCGGATGGCTGCTATGCCATCGTCAAGGAGCGAGCCTACATCGTCCCGGACGACACCGGCCCCTGCTGGGTCCTCGGACGGATCACGCCGCCGCCCCAGGAGCATTGTTGAGCGGCGGCGCGCCGGACGCAGGCCCACCTCCGCCGCCAGGGCGTCGACTGCAGGGCCGACCCGGGCTGATCCGCGCTGAGCGGCAGCCCGCGGCGTCTTGAGTTGTTCTCTTCATCCTTCTCTCCTCCCTTTAGGTATGGCGGCCCGTTCGCGCGCTCAGACCCGCGCCCTCCGCGTGTTTCTGACCGTGTAGCGCGTGTCGGTGCTCGGCTTGGACCGCGGGGCCGGCCCCCGGCGTTTCGTGGGAGAACTCGATGACGGTTCATCAGGCTGAGGAGTGCGACGCGACCGTCTTCTCGCTCGGTGTTTAAGGGTCCAGTCGGAGGCTCAGCTTCGGACCCGCTTCGAGCTCTACGGGGCTGTCTGAAGACGCTGAAAGAGATCGAGGCTGGCCGTGATCGCCCTAGTTGGAGAAGCGAGCTACAACTTCGGCGCGAATTCCCAGCTGGGGCGCCTGGAGCCGGTTACTAACGGCTGAGTCCGGTGACCAACCACAGGAACTTCGAAGGGGTCCGACACAGACTTCTGCAGTCCGAGCACGACGCCAGCTTGTTTGCCAACCAGACCGCCTGGCGATCGACCGCTGACAGCGCACTCCTGGATTGCTCAACCCGGAAGGACGCATACTGACGTCATCTCCGACATGCAGGCCGGAACCCCTCCCGGGCCTCGTCCCGGAAGGGGAGCTGCCACTCTCTCACTTGTCGCTGGTCTCGATCTTAGAGGCCACGTGTCGCACACCGGCACAGTCGTAAGCGCTCTCGATCGCCCGAAGCTTCTGGGCCACGGCCTGGGTGCTTCCACCGAGGAGCACCACGCCGTTGTCAACCGACTCCACCTTGATCCCGTCGAGGCTCTTGTCGCTCTTCAGGGCGACCTCGACCGCTCTCCTTACGTCGCTGTCCGAGGCCTTCACGGCCTCCTTGCGACTCTCCGGCACGACCTCCACCAGGTTCCGGACGCCCGTCACGCCCTCGACGCTCCGGACCGCGCCCTCGGCCCTGTCCTTCTCTGCCTGGCTGCTCACCTTACCGTGGAGGGTGACTTGCCCATGCTCCGTATCGACCTTGACGTCCGTACGGCCCGCGCCATCTGTAGTGAGGAGCGCGATCCTGGCTCTGGTCGTGATCCAGGCGTCGGGGCGCGCCGCGTGCGCCGATAGAACGGTCAGGTTCCAGATTAAGAGGGCACTGCCCAGTGTCAGACCCAGTCTTCTGCTTGAACTCATACGCCTCCTTGCAGCGCCTTGGCGTCCCGCCGTCTAGCGGTCGCGCAGCCCATCGGCTGCGGCGCTCCTGCCACTCCCCACCGCAACCTCCGTGCCACCGTTGGCACCGGTTTTGGCTTTATCCGTGCGAGCGGGCGCGGCCCTGGACCCCCTTTCCGGAGGAACAATCTACAAACCAGCTTCCGCAAACGCCTAAGTTGCGGTCGCTTTTAGCCACCAGTCGGACCCCGATCTTGCCTCTAGAAGGCGTAACTCAGTTCCCCGGCTACGACTCCGCGTCGGAGACCTCCATGATGGTGTAGGCACGCTGGTTGCAGGAGCACGTCTCATCTCATCGGCTGCCACACCGTTGGCGAACGGCAGGAGACTTCGGAAAAGCGATCAGTGCGGCACAACGCACCATCCATCATGGGTGACGGACGACCCACAAGCAGAAGTTGGAGGACCCGAGCGGGCCGGAAGCTAGTATGAGCGCTGAACCGTCTGTCTCCCCAGAAGTGCATCGTCGGCGAGAGAAGGGGCCCTTGGCCGTGGGTCAAGAGAGGGAACGGATGGGAGGTGGATTCGACGGGCGACTCGGGGGCTACGCGATCGGCCTGGGTGCCGTCGTCCTGGTCGCCGTCATCAAGCTCGCCCTCGACCCGTTCATCGACACTCAGACCCCCCTACTGCTGTTCCTCGGCGCCGTGATGACCTCGGCCTGGTACGGTGGATTCAGGCCTGGGCTGGCGACGACGCTGCTCGCGGCTCTGGCCAGCCTGTTCCTGCCACCCCGCTTCTGGTTGACGCCCGGGGACTCCCTAAACCTCGCCCTCTTCCTCCTCGAGGGCAGCCTAATCAGCCTCTTCGTCAGTGGGCTCGGCACGGCCCGTGGCCAGCCGGACCTCGGCATGGAGGGAGCCCTCGGCCGATTGGTCAAGCGCCAGAAATCCGAGAGGACAGCTCAGGAGCTTCAACCCGAGCTCGAGATCCTCAACCGACTAGGGCTCACGCTCGCGGGCCAGCTTGACATGGAGAGGCTAGTCGAGGCCGTAACCGCCGCCGGGGTTACAATCACGGGCGCCGCGTATGGCGCTTTCGCCTACAGGGACACATCCGGCGATTGGACCCACTTTGTCTCGGGAGCTCCCTGGGATGCCTTCGTCGACTTCCCCTTGCCTCAAGATGCCGACGCCTTCGGAACACCCTTCCCACCTGAGGTTTCCCGAAGCGACGACCTCATGCAGGACCCTCGCTATGGCCAGAACCTGCCATTCAAACGGATGCCGCCCGGCCAGTCGCCCGCCCGCAGCTACCTTGCGGCACCCGTGCGCTCTGGCTCCGGCAACCTGCTGGGGGGCCTCTTCTTCGGCCATCCCGATCCCGGGGTTTTCCAGGAGCGTCACGAACGCTTGCTCGCGGGCCTCGCGGCCCACTCCGCCATTGCCGCGGATAGCGCGCACCTCTATCGTGAGGCGCAGGAAGCGCGCACGGCGGCCGAGGCAGCAAACCGTGTCAAGGACGAGTTCCTGGCCACCCTGTCGCACGAGCTGCGGACCCCACTGACTGCGATCGTCGGCTGGGCGCACCTGCTCCAGCGTGGCCAACTCGCCCCCGACGAGATGGCCCGCGCCATAGACACCATCATCCGGAGTGCCACCGCACAGAACCAAATCATCGATGAGCTCCTCGACGTGTCGCGGATCGTCACCGGCAAGCTTCAGCTCGATCTGCGGCCGGTGGAGATCGGGACCGTCGTGAAGGCGGCGGTCGGGACGGTGACGCCAGCGGCCAACGCCAAGGGCATACGCCTCCAGCTCATCCAGGACCCCGCCGGGAGCTACGTCATGGGGGACCCTGAGCGCCTCCAGCAGGTGTTCTGGAACCTCCTCTCCAACGCCATCAAGTTCACTTCGAAGAAGGGCCGGGTTCGTGTAAGTGTGCAGTCCGTCGATTCACAGGCCGAGATCGTCGTTGCTGACACCGGCCTGGGCATCGAAGCTGACTTTCTCCCCCACCTCTTCACCCGCTTCACTCAGAGAGATTCTTCGAGCACGCGGTCCGCCCGCGGCCTGGGCCTGGGGCTCGCCATTGCCCGCCAGCTCGTTGAGCTTCACGGCGGCAGCATCGAGGCGGAAAGTCCCGGGAGCGGCCACGGCTCCACGTTCACGGTGAAGCTCCCCCGGTCCCCCCTCACCGCAGCGGCCTCACGGGAGCGCACCTACTCGCAGGCGGACAGGATCATAGGAATGGAGGAGGCGCCGGACCTCACCGGGCTCCGGGTGCTGGTCGTGGAGGACGACGACGACGCCCGCGCGCTGGTAGTGAAGGTGCTCGAAGGTCAGGGTGCCTTAGTCACGTCCGTCTCTTCCGCCCAGGCGGCGCTTGATCTCCTTGAAAAGGAACGGGTAGACGTTCTCCTGAGCGACATCGAGATGCCGGGCACCGACGGCTACCAGCTGATCGAGGAGCTGCGCCGGCGCCCATCGCAGCGAGGTGGATCCGTCCCCGCTGGGGCACTGACAGCCTATGCCCGAACCGAAGATCGCCTCCGTGCACTCCGCGCTGGTTTCCAGTTACACTTGGCCAAGCCCGTGCATCCTTCCGAGTTGGTCACCGTGGTGGCCAGCCTGGCGGCGCGCCCCCATTGATGGGCAGGCAGCCTGCGAAAGGAGCGCGGAGTGCCGAGGATACGGTGCGCCTCCCCGAAAGCGACCAGGAGCTGCGAGAGTTTCTCGAGCAAGCCACGATCGGCTTGCGTTGGATGGCTCCTGACGGGCGCATCCTCTGGGCGAATAACGCCGAGCTGGAGATGGTCGGGTGCTCCGAGGACGAGTATGTTGACCACAACATCGCCGAGTTCTTCTTGGAGCCTCAGGCCGCAGCGGACTTGCTCGCCCGGCTCGCGCGCAAGGAGAAGGTGGAAGGCTATCAGGCGCGCCTCCGGGCGAAGGATGGCTCCGTCAAGAGCGTCCTGATCGACGCCAGTGGCCTCTCCCGGGGCGGCCGGTTCGTCCACAGCCGCTCCATCACCCGCGACATCACGCCCCTCCTGGAGAGGGAGGGCGCCGTGCGTCAGCGGGCGGAGGAAACGGGCCGCCTGAAGGACGATTTCCTGGCCCTGCTCTCCCACGAACTGCGATCGCCCCTGGGAACGATACTCGTATGGCTCGGGCTGCTTCAGGAAGGCGAGTTGCACCCCGCTGAAAGAGAGCGCGCCCTCGGGGTCATCGAGCGCGGCGCGCGCTCCCTGGAGCGCATCATCGAAGACCTGCTCCACGCGTCGCGCATCGCCGCCGGCGGGCTCGTGCTCACCCCGCAGCTCGTCGACCTTCGGGGGGTGGTCCGGTTGGCGGTCGACGCCGCCTCTGCGGATGCCGCCCTCAAAGGCGTTGTGCTCACATCGTCTCACGTGGAGGTCCCGATCTGGGCGATAGGGGATCCGGGCCGGCTCCAGCAGGCCGTGTCCAACCTGCTATCGAACGCAATCAAGTTCACCCCGGCCGGAGGCCGCGTCGCGGTCGGCCTGGAGGCCATCCACGAGCAGGCCCGGCTCCGTGTCTCCGACACCGGCGAGGGGATGAGTCCCGGGTTCTTGCCATTCGCCTTCGAGAGGTTTCGGCAACAGGACAGCACTAGCACCCGCGCCCACCACGGCCTGGGTCTGGGTCTCTATGTGGTACGCCACGTGATCGGGCATCATGGCGGCTTGGTGACTGCGGAATCCCCCGGTCCTGGGCTAGGCAGCACGTTCACGGTGCTGCTTCCCCTGGCGTCACGCAATGGAGGGGACGTCAGCCCGTCGAGCACCAGGGATCCAGGTCACGGTGAGGCCAGCGTCCCTCCGGCCGGCCTGACGGTTGTGCTCGTCGACGACGAGGAGGACGCCCGTGAAGCCCTGAGATTGATCCTTCAGCAGAACGGGATGCTGGTCACGACCGCGGCTTCCGCGCGAGAGGCCTTCGAGCTTGTGGAAGGCCTGCAGCCCGACATCCTTCTGAGCGATATCGCCATGCCGGGAGAGGACGGGCTCTCTCTCATCCGTCGTGTGCGCGAGCTGCCGATCAGCCGCGGGGGCCAGGTCCCGGCGGCCGCGCTGTCGGCGTATGCCGGGGCGGAAGACCATCGCAAGGCGCTCTTAGCGGGATTCCAGCACCACCTCCCAAAGCCAGTGGACCCTGTCCATCTGCTCGCCGTCATCGCCAGCATGGCCCGAAAGAGTGCGGGCCGAATTGAGGAAGGGTAGGGTCACGACGGCCTGGTTGAACACGCGGAGAAAAGCGCATCTCCCACCCGAGTGCCTCAGGAGCAAGCTCCTTCTGGGGTGCGGCACGTCCCACCGCCGGCTGCCGTCGGCAAGCTGGCTTAGCGAGCCGCGCCTAGGAAAGGACGGGGGCGCCGCTTCAACCGGCCACCCCCCGAAGGTTCGACGGGCTCAGAAAACGGGCCGCCCCCGACCCTGGATCAGATTGATCAATAGCACCGCAACGGCTAGGAACAACAGGACATGGATGAGCCCCCCCATGGTGTACGAGCTGACCATCCCCAGGAGCCACATCACCGCGAGAATCACGCAAATCGTCCAGAGCATATCGCCTCCTCGGCGGAAGCCGCCTACGCGAGCCGGCGTCCGTGTAGCAGCAAGCGTTGTGCCACCCAGCCGGTCGGCAGTTCTCGGGGATCGAGGCGGGCGGGGGCCGTTTGTCATGCAGCCGGCGGCGCGGCGTTGGACCCTCCCCTGTACACTCTACAATCTGGTACCGAGTTGATCCATGGATGACGCTTCTCCGTCCGGTCCGCCATCGAAGTCCATCGCGCCGCCCCGTGCATTGATCGTCGACGACGACCCTGGGTTCGCGCTGGGGTTGGCCGCACTCGTCGAACGCGAGGGCTTCTCGGTGGCCAGCGCCAACACCTTGAAGCAAGCTCGCGAGGTGATCGCGACGAATCCTCCTCACATCCTGCTCGTCGACCTTTATTTGCCTGACGGCAGCGGGCTCGATCTTCTAGACGGTTTCGAGCCCAGCGCCGCCCCCGAGGTCGTCTTGATCACTGCCCACGCGAGCGTGGAGACCGCGGTGCAAGCCCTTCGCCGGGGCGTCGCCGACTACCTGACGAAACCCGTCGATTTCGCCCGTGTCAAGATGGCGCTGGCCAACCTGACTCGCACGCTGGAGATGAAGGGCGAGATCGGAACGCTGCGCAGCGAGCTGCGCAAGCTGGGCCGATTCGGGCCCCTCATTGGTGCCTCCCCTCTCATGCAGAGCGTCTACGACCTGATCGCCCGCGTGGCCCGGACCGAAGCCAGCGTGTTGATCATGGGTGAGACCGGCACCGGAAAGGAATTGGTCGCGGAGACCATCCACGCCCTGAGTCGCCGGAGCAAGGAAGCGTTCCTTCCCTTGAACTGCGGCGCCGTGTCCGCGAACCTGATCGAGAGCGAGCTATTCGGCCACGAGCGCGGCAGCTTCACCGGCGCCGACCGAATGCACAAGGGGTATTTCGAGCGAGCCCACCGAGGAACCCTGTTTCTCGATGAGATCACGGAGATGCCCATCGATCTCCAGGTAAGGCTACTCCGCGCCCTGGAGGCGTCCGCGGTCACCCGGGTGGGAGGTAGCGAGCCGGTCAAAGTCGATGTTCGGATCGTCGCCGCCACCAGCCGCCGGATCGAGGAGGCGGTTGCGGCGGGCAAGCTGCGGGAGGACCTGTTCTACCGCCTGAACGTCTTCCCCATCCAGCTTCCTGCGCTACGGGCCCGGGGTGACGACATCGAACTACTAGCCCAGCAGTTCCTGAATGAGCTAAACGCGGCCCAGGGTACGGCCAAGCACTTCACCCGGGCATGCCTGGAGCGGCTCCGCCGGCACGGTTGGGCAGGCAACGTACGTGAGCTGAAGAACGTGATTCAGCGCGCCTTCATCCTCGCTGAGGAGGACCTAGGCGTCGACTCCCTCCCCCTCGGGGTTACCGAGGAGGTGGCCGCCTCGAGCTTGGTGATGCGGGTGGGGACCCCCATCGCGGAGATGGAGCGGCGCCTCATCCTGACGACCCTCGATCACTTTGAAGGCGACAAGAAGAAGGCCGCCGATGTCCTCAAGATCAGCATCAAGACGCTCTACAACCGCCTCAACGAATACAAGACCGACTGACCGTTTGTCCTTGGCCCTTTGTAGATTCTTCTCTCCGGTGGCGCGCTCCCGGGGCGGGCGCCTTACCTGGAAACCGCTGGCGGATCAGCTTTGCCCTTGGTGATCTTGGCACAAGGGTTGCACTCAGACTCATTGCGGCTTCGTTCCGCCGCAAAAGCCTCAACACCGATCCCTGGGAGGAGACAGACTCTTCGTCCCCAGCGACGCGGTATCCGTAGAAGCAAACAAGAAAGCGTGAAGCCAACTCAATGAAGAAGATATCACTCACCATCGGATTGGTCGCTGCTCTCATGGGCGTCGGCGCCGTCGCGGCGCAAGCGGACACCAAGGACGCTTGGCTGAGCACCAAGGCGAAGATCGCTCTGCTCACGACGGACGGCCTCAGCGCGTGGAGCGTCAAGGTCGACACCGTCGACGGCAACATCACGATTCACGGCAAGGTCAGTTCGGCCGCCGAGAAAGCAAAGGCCGAG
>Ga0210409_10000836_pt1 | contig 44382 bp, 27 predicted proteins | sample IncBWH17MmetaG_FD_161649 | JGI IMG/M metagenome (GOLD analysis project Ga0210409, IMG submission 161649) | Forest soil microbial communities from Barre Woods Harvard Forest LTER site, Petersham, Massachusetts, United States - Inc-BW-H-17-M | ecosystem: Environmental > Terrestrial > Soil >... | reverse complement strand
GCCAAAGTGGGGCGCGATGCTATGAGTGCTCCAGTGACTCTCCACTTCAAATTTTTGTCCGCCGAGAGTCATGGTGACGCGGGTTCCGACGTCGTAGCCCAGGGCCACGGCGCGCAACAGATGAGTTCCACCAATCTGAAATTGTTCCCCGACGGCAAACGCTGCGGGCACGACCGCACAACCGGGATGCGACTGCGATGGCGAGTGGGAATCGTCGGTCTCGTCGGCGTGAGCCAACATGCCATTGGTCAGCGCGGCTTCAATCGGCCCGCACATCAGATTGGATGCGACCACCGTAGAAATTTCTTTTCCGCCATAGGACTGCGCAAATTGCAAGGCGCGCTGGCCCGGAAGCAATTTCGATCCGGAGACCATGGCGCCGAATGTGTCGAGGATGTGCTGCTTGGTTTTCTCAACAACCTCGTCCGGTAGCGGACGGTTGGCGGCTTCGCTCATGTAGGTGCTGAGTGTGTTCATGACACCGCCGCCGGATTTCGAGGTCGTGGATTGTTTCAGCGAGGAGAAAGCGCTGAATGCAGGAGGTACAGTTCCAGCGGCAAGCGCCAAGCCCGCCCACTCGAGAAGATCGCGGCGAGTGAGCGGCGCCGCACCGTAGGTTTTAAATTTGGTTGATCTAGATTTCATGCTGTCGGCATCTTATGAATTGAGATTGTCAACTGTGGCTGAGAGGTCTTTTGAAAAGTTAAGCTCCGCTAACTTGCGCAGCAATGGCTTCTCCCAGATCTGTCGTGCTGGATTTCCCGCCAATGTCTGGTGTGCGCACCTTGGCTTTCGCGAGAATTGCGGAGATTGCCGCCTCGACCGCATCCGCAGCTTCTTCAACGCCGAGATGACGAAGCATCATGGCGCCTGACCAGATTTGGCCGATGGGATTGGCAATGCCTTTTCCAGCGATATCCGGCGCAGAACCGTGGACCGGCTCAAACATGGACGGAAATTCTTTTTCGGGATTGAGATTTGCGGACGGAGCGATGCCAATAGATCCAACTACGGCTGGCCCAAGATCGGAGAGGATGTCGCCAAAAAGATTGGACCCGACCACCACGTCGAACCAATCGGGATGACGCACGAAGTGAGCGGTGAGAATGTCGATGTGATATTGATCGGTGCGGATGTCTGGATATTCGGCGGCCAAGGCACGGAAGCAATCATCCCAAAAAGGCATGGTGTGAATGATGCCGTTGGATTTGGTAGCGGACGTAAGATGTTTTTTTCGTTTGCGAGCCAATTCGAATGCGAAGCGCATCACACGATTCACGCCTCGGCGCGTGAAGACGGTTTGTTGAACGGCCATCTCATCTTCGGTGCCTTCATACAGGCGGCCGCCGATGTTGGAGTATTCGCCCTCGTTGTTTTCCCGGACGATGGTGAAATCGATCTGGCCCGGTTTCCAATTTTTCAGCGGCGATTCTATGCCTTCGAAAAGCCGCACGGGACGAAGATTAGCGTATTGCCGGAAGGTGCGGCGGATGGGAATCAAGAGCCCCCAAAGCGAAACGTGATCGGAGACGCTGGGGTGACCAACGGCGCCCAGGAAAATTGCGTCAAACGGCCTTAATTGTTGCAGACCGTCATCCGGCATCATTTTCCCGGTCTGTACGTATCGTTCGCAGCTCCAGTCGAATTCTTGCCACTTCCACTGGAAACCGAAGCGCTTTCCAGTTGCTTCGAGCACACGCATGCCTTCCGGCACAACTTCCTTGCCGATGCCGTCTCCGGCGATGACCGCAATGTTGAAGGTTTTCATTTTTCCGTTTATCCCGTAGCTGACGACAACGATGGAGATAATGCAGCGAGGTCCGGAGCTGCTTCCAGCGTTTTCACGAAAGCGATAATTTTTTCGGTCTTGGCTTGAGGCCACTCAGCAAACTCAGCGCATCCGCGGAATTTGTCGGATGCTTCGGCGAAGCTCATGGGGTTGGCTGGGCTGCCCTTGCCAAAGGCGGCTTGCCCGGCGATCACCTTACCGTTCTTTAGAGTGATCTTTAGAATGGAGGTCATTTTGTCGAAACCGGCGCTCTCTGCCTGGGGATTGACGTAAAAATTAATTTTCCGAATCATTTCTCTTACGTCTGGACGCTGAACTACCTTGTCTGAGAATTGCGCCAGACCGGCTTTGCCCTCCAGCAAAAGAATGGCGATGCAGAATTCCATGCTGAATTTCGCTTCCAGCCCGGTCTTGGGATTGTGATGGAGCAGCGTGGTGGTCATGTTGTGGTTAGCGCCGACGTCGACTTTCTCCACCTGTGAGGCCTGAATATTGTTTTCCTTTATGAGACGCGCGAGCTCGGTCATGGCTGGGTGCGTGAGCGAACCGGAAGGGTAAGGCTTCAACGAAACGCCGGGATCGGCGAAGGTCCAGGGATGTCCCAGGCGATTCATGACTGCGGAAGGGTCGTAGGAGCCGCCCGCGGCGTGAAAAAAACCACGTTCCGCCTCAAGGATTTGCTCTGCAGCAGTCCAACCCAAGACGACCAGTTCAGCAGCAACCAAGCCGCTTTCCGCGGCGTGTCCCGCCTGAAACGGTTTGGTCATGGTGCCAAAGTTTTCGCGCAGGCCGCCCGACTGGGCGGCGGCCAATCCAAAGGAATTGAGCGTTTTTTTCAGATCAAATCCAAGCAGTTTTGCGCAAGCCGCGGCGGAACCGAACGGGCCGCAGGTGCCAGTGGTATGGAAGCCATCTTGGTAGTGGCGCGGCGAAATAGCTTCGGCGATCTTGCATGCCACCTCGGCGCCAATTTGATAAGCCAACAACCAGTCTTTGCCGCTGACAGGCTTCTGTTCCGCAAGCGCAAAAATTGCGGGAAGCACGGGGACGGTGGGATGCATCAGCAATCCGTAGACTCGATCCTTCGCGGCGGCAAGCTGCGTGTCATCGAAATCATCGGCGTGAATGGAAATGCCATTCAGCAACGCCGCGAAACGCGGCGACGTTTTCATTGCGGTACCGATCACGGTGGCCTTCGGATTAGCACCGCATTGCTCGATATACTTACGCGAAATCGGTCCACTCTCAGCGCGCGAACCAGCTAAAGCCAGACCGAAACCATCGAGAATAGATTTTTTGCCGAGTTCGATAACTTCCGCGGGAATATTTTCGTATTTGGTTTGGAGGACGAATTGTCCAACGTACTGCGTGAGCCCTGGAGTCTTGGGAAAGTCGACGACAGAAACGGCGTTCACGGCTTCGGCTCGCGCTGCTTCGGAAGGGGCAGCAAGTACCGTGGCGCCCAGAAGCCCCAAAGTCGTTTTGCCAAACTCACGCCTTCGCATAATTCACCTGAAGGCAGCGCACGCTATGGCTGAACCTCGTAAACGCGGACTTCCGCTTCCTTACCTGCATGATGAGGCACCCCGAGATAATAGCGATTCCACTCGGGCACCAAAACGCCGGTCTTCGCGCGGAATGCGGTTGGGATTTTGGCGAGGAGTTCGTAGTGGTCGGCATCCTTTTGCTGGAATACGTTGAGCGCCCCGTCACCCGCAAGATATATGCGTTTATGCTGCGCGTCATAAACTGCGTCATCAACCATACCTACGGCTGGCAGTTCCACGATGACCTTGCCGTCGTCTGAATTCATCACAATCAACTTGCCCGGCTCTCGCGTGACGACGAACAGGCGGTGGTTTGCTGCATCGAAGGCCATCGCCACATTCGATTTATCGCCGGCAGGCAAAGGCCAGGTGGCCGACAGTTCGGATTTGTCGCGGTCCATCACGCCAACCACGCTCTTGCCGGTGATATTGATGAACATACGGGGACCGGACTTTTCGAGGGTGATAGCCTCGACGTGATTATTGGGAATTTTTATGTCGCGTATTTTTTTTTCACCATTGGTGTCAATAACGCTGATCAGCGAATAGGGAGTCTTGGCTTCGCGGCCGCCGTTCACAACATATAAATAAGAAGTGGCGGGGTCATAGGCGATGGAGTCGGCATCGATCGTAACTTTGATTGCGTTTAGCGGTTTGAAACCCTCGCTATCGTAAATCTTGACCTCTGACGCGTCACCTTCTATTACGAATAACTTCTTGAGGTCCTTGCGATACAAAATGGCGTGGGGCGCTTTGGCCTCTTCGATGGTGTGAACGCGCTTGTTGGCAGTGGTGTCGAGAATGTCGACTTTGTCATTTTCTTCGTCGGTCAAAAATAGGCGATGCCCATCGACGTCAGGCGTAAAATGGTCGAAGTCGCCATCTTTCAAGCCAGGCAGCGGAATGGTGGCGATCAGCTTGAGTGGCTCTTTACTCTGCGCAAACGCCAACAGCGGCATTATCGCGGTGAGAGTGCATACGGCGAAAAACTTGCGCTTCATGAAGTTGTCTCCATTCGATTGTTGTGGAAATACGATTGAGCGCGACAAAAGACACGCGATGCTACGCTACGGCTTCCGAACCCGTCAACGGCAACAGTGCCGGAAGCGTTGCCTGGCCAGCGTTTCGGCCGCTATTTTGAGGCATTTGCAAGGGTTTGCACCCGCGTCAGTGGAAGCGGCTAAATATAAATTAATCTTCCTTTAAGTTCGTAACAACCCTGGTAGAGACTAAGTTTTCTCGCGGCGGCATACCGCGCCGGTCATCGATTTGACAGCCAAGCGGGCAAGCTCCTCAGCCACCAAGTCATCCTCATTAAATATTTGCTGTTCAAAATTGCCGCTGTTTTTTCGCGGAAATTGGTCGAACGCCGCTCTCGAATATCTCCTTTGCTTCGTTTGTTTTTCGGCTAGCAAATTGTCATTTTGACCCGTCTAAATAGAAATTAATCTTGCGTTAAGGCATCCCTCCGTGGAAGGGTCTAGGCTCCGCCCAACTGGGGGTCTAGTCCTTTGACAATCAAAACTGGTTCGGTAAGGCATTGGTCCGGCTGCCTAGCAGCGATTATTTTCATATCAAGCATGGTTTTTTCTACTGCAGCCCATGCCCAAGTCGCGGGCGGCACTCTTTCTGGTACCGTCACCGACCCCAATGGCGGAGGTGTACCTAAAGCCAGCGTGGTGATCACCAACGTAGCCACGGGCGTCGACCGCGAGGTCACTACAAACTCAGATGGTTTCTACACGGTGGTAAATCTTGTGCCGGGAACTTATCAACTCAAGGTCACGGCGACGGGATTCAATCCTGAAGAGACCACGGGCATAAACATGACCGTCGGAGCGCAGCAAACGCTGGACGTCACACTACATGTTGGTACGGTTTCGAACCGCGTCGAAGTGACTGCGGAAACGCCTGCGGTGCAACTCACCAGCTCCGACATCAGCGCGGTGGTCAATGCCACGACGGTGCGCGAGCTGCCCCTGAATGGCCGCAGCTGGACGGACCTGGCAGCGCTGCAACCGGGAGTTTCGACCATCGAAACGCAGCCGACTTTTTCGACTGGAGCTGACCGCGGTAACCGCGGCTTCGGGCAACAATTGACCATCTCCGGTGCGCGCCCGCAACAGAACAATTACCGTCTCGACGGTGTGAGCTTGAACGACTATGCCAACGGCGCGCCCGGCAGCGTGCTGGGTGGGAACCTCGGTGTCGATGCGATCCAGGAATTTTCGGTGCTGACCAGCAACTACTCCGCTGAATACGGGAAGACGTCAGGCGGAGTTGTTAATGCCATCACCCGCTCCGGCACTAATGATTTTCATGGCAGTGTGTACGAATTTCTTCGCAATAGCACGCTGGATGCTAAAAACTATTTTGAATCGGCCGGCGCTCCAAAAGCGCCCTTCAAGCGCAACCAATTCGGAGGCGCGCTCGGCGGGCGCATCATCCCCAACCGCACGTTTTTCTTTGTGGATTACGAAGGCATCCGGCAATCCAAAGGAATTGCCAACGTGGACTTCGTGCCGTCGCCCGGAGCGCGGGCTACGGTCACAGATCCCGCGATCCTGAAATATTTGCAACTGTACCCAGTGCCTACCGCCGCGGAGTGCGCGGGCGGCGGGTTGGTGTGCCAACACGTCTTCAACGGGAAACAAGTCGTAACCGAAAACTTTGTGACGACACGCATTGACCATAGGTTTTCAGATAAAGACAGTTTGTTCGGAACGTATCTCTACGATAAGACGCCCTACAATTCCCCTGATAGTTTTGGCAACGTCGGCCTCAACACCTTGTCGGCGAGGCAAATCGTTGCGGCGGAAGAGACCCATAGTTTTACGACCACCCTTGTGAACGCGCTGCGCTTCGGCTACAACCACGAACGCGTCGATAACGACGCCAGCGTGACGGCACTCAACCCAGCGGCAAAAGACACCTCGCTGGGAGCGTTCGCCGGCAGAGACGCATCGGTCGTGAATGTGCCTGGATTTTTGACCACCATGCCAGGAGGGGTGGGCGGCCTACCCACGTACTTATACCGCTGGAACTCTTATCAATGGTACGACGATGCGTTTTACACCGTGGGAAAACATTCCATTAAGTTCGGCGCGGCCTATGAGCTCATGCACTTGAACGTAACGGCCCTCACAGATCCGAATGGAATTTGGTATTTCAATACGTTGACGGATTTCCTTACGAATACTCCCAACAAGTTTCAAGGCGGCGTCGCCAGTTCGCTTACGCCGCGAAATATCAGCCAATCGATCGTTGGCGGCTATGTCCAGGACGATTGGCGCTTGCAACCGAATCTGACCTTGAATCTGGGGCTACGGTACGAAATGGCGACGGTTCCGACCGAGGCCAACGGCAAGTTTGCAAATCTTCGGAATATTTCCGATCCGCTCCCGGTGTGCGGCACTTCGGTGCCGGGTTGTGCAAGCACCGGCCCATTATTTTACAATCCGACTTTGCACAACTTTGAGCCGCGCTTTGGTTTTGCCTGGGACCCGCTGCATAACGGAAAGCTGGCGATACGAGGCGGGGCCGGCCTCTTTGACGTGCTGCCTTTGCCTTACCAATTCATCCTGCTCACCACGCAATCTGCTCCGTTTTTTCAGTACACCGCTCTGAAGGTGGGGTCTACTCCGACGCCGCTAACGTTTCCATTTGTCGACCCGACGCTCATCACTGCCAATAAATTGCGCTCGACGTATATTGAATCACATCCCAATCGCAACTATGTAACTCAGTGGAACCTGAATTTGCAGTACCAGCTCACTCCGTCGCTGGCGGCTTTCGTTGCGTACGTAGGATCTCGCGGCGTTCACCAACCATTCCGTGTGGATGAAGCCGACCTGGTGATACCAACCAAGACTCCTTCGGGATATTTGTGGCCGAAGGTCGACGTATTAGGGAACGTCTTCAGCGCTCAGTGTAATCAGACGGATCCGAATGGGAGCGACCCTGCGCAATGCGCTCCTCCAAATACCATTAATCCAGCATTCGGGTCGATACGCGGAATGTTTTATGAGGGACGCTCTTACTACAATGCCCTCGAACTGCAGTTGGCCAAGCGCCTGAGCCACGGCTTCCAGATGCAGGGCACCTATACCTGGGCCAAGAGCATTGACACCAGTTCAGCTACGCTCGCAGGAGATGCGTTCGGCAACTCTATCTCCAGCCTTGACTGGTTTGATCTGAAGCTCACGCGAGGGCTATCGGATTTCAACGTCGGCCGGACTCTGGTGATCAATGCAACATGGGAGTTGCCAACAGCTAAATCTTTCACGGGGCCGATGGAATGGCTGACCAATGGATGGGAACTCGGAATGATTTTCACCGCGAGTGATGGCGTACCTTTTACTCCTACGTGGGGAACCGGCGCCGATCCGGCCGGCACGCTAAGCAGCGACGACTTCGCATACCCCAATCGTCTGTCTGGTCCGGGCTGTGGCACCGCAGTTAATCCCGGCAATCCCACGGCCTATATAAAAACCCAATGCTTCGGCGTCCCAGTGGCGCCCAATCAGGCGTTTTTCGATGCCAATTGCGACCCTGCTCCTCCGACTTTTGGCGGTCCGTTACCGCCGGGAGATCTGCGATGTTTCAACCTGCGCGGAAACTCCGGCCGCAACGTTCTCACCGGCCCTGGAGTGGAGAGTCTTGATTTCTCTATTTTCAAGAACAACAAGATCAGGCGCATCTCAGAGAATTTCAACGTGCAGTTTCGCGTGGAGATGTTCAATATCATGAATCATCCCAATTTTGCGCCTCCGGGTCCGGGCGATGGGAACACCGACATTTTTGATCCGACCGGAGCCTCGGGCGCTCCTCCTGCAGGTACTGCTGGGGCTCTGCTGCGCACCACAGTTTCCGAGCGGCAGATTCAATTTGCGATTAAGGTTATTTTTTAGCATAACGTCAAATTTTGCATCTGAGATTCGTTGAGGGATTAGTGGCGGAATTATCGCTTCAAAGCGCCACGGACGTCTGGCCGGAGATAACCGGAACGCGACTTTACATCTCAAAAGCGCCAGAAGTCAGCGTCGTGACCATTTCGGCATATATGTCGACTGCTCGGACCAACTGCTGCTTCAGGATGCACTCCTCGGTGGTGTGGGCGGCGTGAATGCTGCCAGGTCCGATTAGAAACGGCGTTCCCCACGCTGTTCCAAAGCTCGGAATATCAGTGGTGAAGGACACAACAGTAGTGGGCAATCCCGGGAATGGCTCCAGTCGTTGCGCGGGCGTGGTGTATTGTTCGCGCCCCTCGGCGCGTCCGGTCAGCACTTGTGCCAAGGCTTCACGAATGGGTGCGGCGCTCCCCACCAACCGAAACATAATTTCAGCTTGGGCATGATCCGCGATGACATTGGGAGCACGACCGCCATTGACGGTGCCAATATTCAAAGTGGAGCGGCCCAACAATTCGTCCTCTGGCAGCTTGATAGCGCGAATGTCCTGCAGCACATCCAGCAATGTTTCAATCGCGGAATGCCCCAGTTCTGGATATGCGGAATGGGCCGCGCGGCCCTTCGCCTTGATTTCAAAGCGCAACGCGCCTTTTGTGCCCAGCGCGATTTTGTTCTCCGTCGGTTCGCCATTAATAAGGTAGCGGGAGCCGCGAGGATTCCTGGCGGCAACCAACGCCCCGGCGCCATTGACTTCTTCACCTACCACGAAAAGCAAAGCGAAATTTTTCTTCCCGGCGTTCAAAAGTTTCTCGACGGCCGCAATCATGGCGGCAATAATTCCCTTCGCATCACAAGCGCCGCGCCCCCAAATTGCTTCCCCATTTTCGCGAGACGGAAAGAATGGCGGCACGGTGTCCATGTGCGTGGAAAGGGTCACGATTGGCTGGCCCCAATACGCGATGACATTAAATCGATCAGATTCGACTCCCATTCGCTCCGCCCGCCCGGCGTAGCGTCTTGCGAGGTTTGAAAGGTGCGTGAACAGGAATTCGCCGACACGTTTTTCTGAATTCGTTACGGAGTCAATATCGATTAGCTCGCGCGTGAGTTCAAATACCTTCATGGCTTGGGTGGATTCTCAGGTGCGATAGAAAATTAAATTTGGTCACCTTAATTCGCAGACCTCGAGGTTACTTGCGCCAGCGGCCTCGCAGGTCGGCGACCAGTTCGCGCGCAACTTCCTTGGCTCGAGGAATATCATGTGGATCAAAGGATATGGCCGACACGCGGGCGTGGCCGCCACCTCCGAACTTCTCTGCCAGCGAGGCCAGATTAGCGTCTGCGTTCGCGAGATTCCAGGGATTCGTACCCAGGGAAACTTTCGCGCGCACCGCCGATGCGCTTACGCTCACGGAATAGATGCATGCTGGGTATAACAGATACGGGATGAATTTGTTGTAGCCTTCCAGGTCCAGGTCGCTGACATCAAAAAAAATCACTCCCTCGCGGGCGTCGGCGCGCTCGCGAAGAATCTCGATGGATTTACGATGCCGATCCAATAGCGGCTCAAGGTGTTTGGCCACCATCGGCAGCTTGACCATTTCAGACAGCGGCCGGTAGGCCAATTCCGGAATTATCTTTGCTGGCAACCCATTTTCTGGAGCTGCTTCGATGACCAGCGCCAGTTGTGTGGCGGGTTCCGCGAGGGCCACGGCGGCTTCGGGCGTCGGGTACTGGGCCCCATCAATGATGTCACCCCAATGAATTAAATCGTCGAGCGGAGCGGTATCGAAGCCGAATTTTTCTTCAGAAACATCAGCGATTAATTTGGTACAAGACTTGTATTCCGGCTCGTAAAACATTTTCGGTCCGGGGTGGTTGCGAAAGTTTTCCGCGTCCGCAGGAGTCAGGAAAGCGCTCTGATGATGGTCGAACCACCAGGTAACTTTCGGCGAGTTCGAATATTTGAAGTCCACAATCACATTTTCGTCGCCGTCAAAAAGGCCGTCTGTCCAAGGCTGTACCGCGCGATGGGTCATGCCGGTCAGTTCGAATTGCGCTTGCGCATCGAAGCGCTCGCGGTAAAAACGGTAAAAAAGCGCGGCAGAAGCGGTGCCATCAAAACAGCGATCATGGAAACACAGGCGTACTCGGGTCATAAACCTGGCGGTTGCCTTTCTAGGCTTAGTGCAATGTTAAATGAAGCTTTTTACAATGGTGGGAGCCAACGGGAAAGTCAATAGTAACCACGTTTAAGGATCGTTAAACAGAGTTCAGAGCAGAAAGGAGTCGCATGCGAATGGAGCGAATCCCAAGCGGCGATTTCGTGTCCAATTATTTGCCGGCGATGCCATCAGCAATAGGAGCGGCAATTGGCACACGGAATAGTTCGTGCTGATAGGCCTTGATCATTAACAGGATCCACAAAACTAGTCCGAGAAGACCTAGCACCATGGAAATCATCGCCCAGAGACCGAACCCGACGAAGCCGCCGATGCCCATGACGATGCCCAAGCCGACCTTCAGTATTGTTAGCGCGCCGAATACGACGATCGACTGCGCGGCGTGAAATCTGACGAAGGGCCGTTTATCGATCAATATAAATATGATTCCGGTGAGCCACCCAAGAACGTAGCACAACAGCCCAGCCACATTTTCCGCGAGGCCTTCGCTGCTCGCCGCTGGCGCCGTGGCCATCGGAACTGCAGACGCCGTTTGGCTGGCTCCGCACTTCGGACAGAAAGCTGCGCCGCCTAACTCCGTTCCACACGCTTTACAGAACGCCATTTGCTAGACCTCCGGGAGGGATATAATGCGCCGGAGCGTAACAAATGAGGACCTCTAGCGCAATGACTTATCGTAGCGGCACAGAGCCTTGCGGTGTTGCGCAATTAGCAGCAACGCTAATGTGGGTGAGGGTCGTTTTTGACAAGAGTTATGCCCAATGGCTGACGCACTGACCTCCGCGAGCGTCTCCTCCGCAAATCCGCCCGCATCTTCTCGCCTGTTTAACTGGCCGCGCGACACGACGGCAGCCGAACGCCAGACACTTGTTGCCGGTGGTCTGGGATGGATGCTCGATGCCATGGACGTGATGTTGTACTCCCTGGTGATCGCGTTCCTCATGCGCGAATTCGCGATGGATACGCGCACCGCCGGCTTTCTCAATTCCCTTACGCTTGTGGCCTCAGCCATTGGCGGGTTGGTATTTGGCTGGGTTGCTGATCGAATCGGCCGCACTCGCGCACTGATGGCGTCTATCGGGTTGTACTCGGTGGCCAGCGCGGCGTGCGGATTCTCGCATTCTATTCCGGAGTTGGCGACGTTCAGGTTTTTGTTGGGCATCGGTATGGGCGGCGAATGGACCGCCGCCGCTGCGCTGATAGCTGAAACATGGCGGCCCGAACACCGCGGGAAAGCCCTGGGGCTGATGCAATCTTCTTACGCCATTGGTGAAGCCATCGCGGCATCAGTCGTAGCCGTGGTATTGCCGAACTTTGGCTGGCGAGCGGTATTTTTTGTCGGCGTTCTACCGGCGCTGCTGGTCTTTTGGATTCGCCGCAACGTACCCGAACCCGCGGTGTGGAAAGACCGTGTAGCAGGAGAGCGATCCGGATTCTTTCGCCTGTTGCTCGACAAAGGAGTTTTTCGTGTGGGACTGCTGGCCACGGCGATGAACGCCTTCGGGATGTTTGGCTACTGGGGACTGTTCACCTGGATCCCCGCTTACTTGTCACTGCCGGTTTCTCAAGGTGGACGGGGCCTGAGTCTGGTCAAGACGACAACATTCTTTCTGGTGTTATGCTTCGGAAAATGGCTTGGTTACGCATCCTTTGGATTTTTTGCCGATGCGTTCGGCCGTCGTAAACCTTACTTTATTTATTTACTGGTTGCGGCGGGGTTAACGCCAATCTATGGGTCTGCCAAGAGCGCGTTCTGGCTGCTGTTGCTAGGCCCATTCGTAGCTCTTTTTGGAACGGGATTTTTTTCGGGCTATGCCGCGATTGCCAGTGAAATTTTTCCAGGCGAAATCCGCGCGGCAGCCATGGGTCTCAGCTACAACATTGGCCGTGGGTTTTCCGCCGCCGCGCCGTTTGCTGTGGGGGCTTTGGCACTGCATTACGGGATCGGCCCGGCGTTCTCGCTGCTGGCTGCGGCATTTTTCGTAGCTGCGCTCCTGGCGTTGCTGCTTCCTGAAACTTTAGGACGCGCTCTGACATGATCGATGGACCGGGACAGATGATTGGATATAGTTGGTGGTGCGGGAAGAGGGATTTGAACCCCCAAGGGCTTGCGCCCGGCAGGTCCTAAGCCTGCTGCGTCTGCCAGTTCCGCCATTCCCGCAATGTGGGTAGGGCAAGTTTATCATGCTAATTTATAGCTAAAGTACAGCGTTCTGGTCTGGAGCCGTTTATGCCGCGAGATGTGCGCAGCCTGCTTGAACTCTACAATCCCGATAATCCGTTGGATCACGCGTCCACTATTCCTTCGCCTTGGTATTTCGATGAAGGTCTCGCAGAACTGGAGAATTCCGCTGTTTTTGGTAAAAGCTGGCAAGCGGTGGGTCGCGCCGAGCAGGTTCAGAAACCGGGACAATTTCTTACTGCCGATATCTGCGGTGATCCGATTGTGGTGGTGCGCGGTGAAGACGCACTATTACGCGCTTTCTATAATGTATGCCGTCATCATGCCGCGGCAGTGGTCACAGAAGCGCAAGGTTGTGCTAAACAATTTCGGTGCCCTTATCATGGCTGGACTTACGGGATCGACGGCGCGTTGAAAGGGATGGTGGAATTCGACGGCGTCTGCGATTTCGAGCGGTCTGCTAACGGGCTGGTGCCGGTGCAAGTAGACACCTGGGAGAATTTTGTATTCGTGAACCTGCATCCCGATGCCGGTTCGCTGCGCGACTTTCTTGGCAGCATCCCGCCCATTGTCGCCCCACTGCAATTGACAAAAAAACTGCGGTATTTTGACCGCCGCATCTACACTTTGCAGTGCAACTGGAAAGTGTACGTCGATAATTATCTGGATGGCGGCTACCACGTTCCGCACGCGCATAAAGGACTAAGCAGCGTCATCGAGTACACCAAATACACCATAGAAAACTTTGAGCGCGCTTGTTTGCAGTCCAGTCCGCTGTCTCCCGACGCCGACTCTGAAGCGGGAGTGGCCTCCACACGCCAGGGCCGCGCTTTTTATTTGTGGATCTATCCTAATTTTATGTTGAATGCGTACGAAGGTGTGATGGACACGAACGTCGTGGTCCCTTTAGGCGTGGATAAATGCGCGGTGATCTTCGATTACTACTTCTCGGATATCTCTGCTGCCGCGGAAACGCGGAATCGCGAGAGCATCGCGGTCAGCGAAAAAGTTCAAGATGAAGATATGGGTATCTGCGACGCCGTGCAGCGCGGTCTAGGCTCACGCGCTTATTTAACCGGACGTCTGTCGGTTCGTCGTGAAGCGGGCGAACATCTTTTCCATCGCTTGCTGCACGCTGATTTAACTACCGCCGCCAAGCGCTCCGAAGCGGCTGCGGACTAGAACCCTATTCGATTCCTTGCATGCCTTAAGGTTCGCTAGGAACATCGGAAAAGCAGCTAGGACAAAAAAAGGCAACCCCGTTAGGGGTTGCAAAATGCTTATCTGTCTTGTTTATTATAACGCTCCCACGCGCGGCCATGAATTGACGGTGACAGAAGCGTCGGCTTATACTGATGATTGAACGCGAATCTGTCCTTGCTTCTCTAAGCTCAATTGAAAGCCTGGATCGCTGGAGTCCCCTGGAACCGGGGTGTTTGTGCTCGCCGATGAGTGTCCCAGCGTTGTAACCTGTATTGATCTCCGATTTCTAGGTAATTTGAAAGGCAACTTGTATGACTGAAGGCACCGAAAAGACCGCCGAAAGCACGCCGGAAAGCGCGAATCAAGCTGCCGCTGAAGCGACTTGCCGCCGCGAGCTGGACCTGGAAATTCCTGCGGACGAAGTCTCCAAAGCCATGGAGCGAGTGGCCAAAGAATTCGCGAAGGTCGCGCGAGTGCCGGGCTTTCGTCCTGGCAAAGCTCCGATTACCTTGATTCGGCGGCGTTTTGCAGACGACATCAAGGGTGAAGTGCTGCAGTCGCTGGTTCCCGAGCGCGTGGAGAAGGCTGTCAGCGAGCAGAAGCTTACTCCGGTCTCGCAACCGAAGGTCGAACAGCTGGACTTCAACGATGGCCAGCCACTGAAATTTCGAGCCGTGTTCGAAGTTCTTCCCGAATTTGAGCTTGGCAATTATAAGGATCTGCAACTCGAGATGCCGCTGATGGACGTCGTGGATGAGGATGTCACCAAGACGCTTGAAGACATGCGCGAACGTGCCGCGGCATTTGCTCCTGCGGAGGGGCGAGCTGTGCAGGACGGCGACTTCGTGCAGCTAAAACTGACTGGCACACCCGAGGGTGAAGGCGAACCGCTGCAGGCTGACAGCGTGCTGTGTCACATCGGCGCGGAAGAGACCATGGCGCCATTCAACGAAAATCTTCGCGGCGTGAATGTCGGGGATCACAAGGATTTCGATGTTCCGTATCCTGCGGATTATCCCGATGCGAAGCTCGCGGGCAAGACCTATCATTATTCCGTGGATGTGCTGGGCATCAAAACCAAAAAGCTTCCCGAGTTGAATGATGATTTCGCCAAGGACGTTAGCGACGCGACTACCCTTGACGAGTTAAATAAAAAGATTCGCGAAGGTTTGGAACACCAGCGCGACCACAAGCAGAAGGATTTGTTACGCGAAAAAGTTCTGGGCGAAATCGTGAAGTTGCATGACTTCCCTGTACCGCAGTCGCTCGTGGAGCATCAAATGGATGTGCGCCTGGAACGGGTGGTACGCTCACTGGCGCAACAAGGTGTTGACCCGCGCGCGGTAAATATCGATTGGGTGTCGCTGCGAAAGCGGAATGAAGACCGTGCAAAGGACGATGTAAAGGCTGAGCTGATTGTCGACCGCATCGCCACGGCGGAAAACATCGATGTCACCGAGGAAGAAGTGGAGCACGAGCTGGAACATCTGGCGGGACATAGTAATGAATCGGCGGAAGCAATTCGCGCTCGTTTGACAAAGCAAGGTACGCTCGATAGGATAAAAGCGAAGTTGCGGAGTGATAAAACTCTCGACTGGCTCGCGCAAAATGCTCGAGTTAGCACCACAGCAGCAGCCGCTGGAGCGAAGTAACATTTGAATTGCGAGGCGGCTAACGCAGCAGTTGACTGAAGCCTAGTCTTATCGTTCGCAACCGCAAACACTCAACCAAGCCAAACAATGAAAACCTCTAACGAACCAGAGTATCGCGCCACCACGCTTGTACCCATGGTGGTTGAACAGACCAGCCGAGGCGAGCGCGCCTACGATATTTATTCGCGGCTCCTGAAAGAGCACATCATTTTTATAGGCACGCCTATTGACGACCACGTCGCCAATCTGGCTATCGCCCAAATGCTTTTTCTGCAGGCCGAAGATCCTGAAAAAGACATTCAGATATACATCAATTCCCCGGGCGGCTCGATCACCGCGGGGTTCGCCATTTACGACACCATGCAGTTCGTGAAGCCCGACGTGGTCACCACCTGCGTGGGTCAAGCAGCGTCCATCGCGGCTGTGCTGCTGGTTGGCGGAGCGCCGAAAAAACGTTTTGCGTTGCCCAACGCCCGGATTCTGATTCACCAGCCATGGATGTCCGGTCTAGGCGGTCAAGCCACGGATATCGACCTGCATGCCAAGGAAATCCTGCGCATGCGCATGGTTATCAACAAACTTCTTGCGCAACATAGCGGACAGAACGTTACGCGCATCGAAAAGGATGTAGAGCGCGACTTCATCATGAATCCCGAGCAAGCCAAGGAATACGGGATGATTGACGAGATTATCTACAAGCATCGCTAGCCCGCGCCAGGCTCGCTATCCGGCGCGCGTTACGATGCCAAACTTGTTCTAAAAAGTTAGCAAATTTTCTACCTTTCTATTTTGCTTCGGAGATAAATCGGCCTAGAATGATGGGTAGGGTACTCCGTCGAAGCTTCGCGGAGACGAGGCCTTCACGCCAGTGAAAAAATTCAATCCAGAAGAGCCGCTGCGCTGTTCCTTCTGCCATAAGACCCAGGAACAGGTCGAAAAGCTGATCAGTTCGCCTTCGGACTATCCGCGCGCCTACATATGTAATGAGTGCGTGGGTGTGTGCGAAACGATTCTAGAGGATGAAAAGCGCGAGCAGGCTACTGCTCCGGCCAAGAGGCTACCGCGCCCTCCGGAGATCAAACAATTTCTGGATGGCTATGTAATTGGCCAGGACCGCACCAAAAAGAAACTGGCTGTGGCGGTTTATAACCATTACAAGCGCATTTTCCTGAATAAGCAGCCTGGCGAGGTGGAACTCAGCAAGTCCAATATTCTGCTGATCGGACCAACCGGCACCGGCAAGACGTTATTGGCGCAAACGCTCTCGCGGATGTTGGATGTACCCTTCGCCATCGTGGACGCTACCACGCTCACGGAAGCGGGCTACGTCGGCGAAGACGTGGAAAATATTATTCTCAAGTTGCTGCAGGCCGCTGATGGCGATGTGCAGAAGGCTCAGCAAGGCATCATCTATATAGACGAGATCGACAAGATAGCTAAAAAGGACGAGAACCCTTCTATCACCCGCGATGTGAGCGGCGAAGGCGTGCAACAAGCTTTGCTCAAGATTCTCGAGGGCACAGTAGCTAACGTACCTCCGCAGGGTGGCCGCAAGCATCCGCACCAGGAATTCACACCTGTCGATACCACCAACATTCTGTTTATTTGTGGTGGCGCTTTCGTCGGGTTGGAAAAAGTTATTGAGAAGCGTGCGGGACGCCGTTCCTTGGGTTTCCACACCGACGCTTCTACCGCGGCTCCGCAGCGCCGCAATACCGAGTTGCTTGAGCATGTTCAGCCGGGCGATCTCATCCGCTACGGGCTAATTCCGGAATTCGTCGGGCGACTGCCAGTTGCCGGCGTCATGAATGATCTGGACAAGGCTGCGCTGGTAAAAATTTTGACCGAGCCGAAGAACGCGCTGCTGAAGCAGTACCAGAGGCTTTTTGAATTTGAGAATGTGCGGTTGCGCTTTACCGACGACGCGCTGGAAACCGTTGCCGAGCTTGCCATGCAGCGCAAAGTCGGGGCGCGCGGCCTGCGCATGATCCTTGAGGATCTAATGCTGGAACTTATGTATCACCTGCCCATGCAGCGCAAGGTGCGCGATTTTGTGGTGACCGCGGAGATGGTTCGCACCCGCGAGATCAATTGGAGTTTGCTCGAAAAGGCTGGTTAGTTATTTAGCACCACGCTAAATCCTTTCCCGGTCTGAGAAGTGAATCGCGTTAGAATTTGACGCGACGTTATGTCAGGGGCCCCATGTTCAATCGGGAAAAACAGGAAATGAAACGCGTACCGATGATGCCGGTGCGCGATATGGTCATCTTCCCGCAACAGATGACGCCGTTCATCGTCGGCCGCGAAGCCAGCGTCCGTGCGCTCGAAGAGGCTTTGGCGGGCGACAAGAAGATTTTCCTTTCCACGCAGCACGATGCTTCGGTGGACGATCCCAAGCCGGAAGAGATTTACGCGGTGGGAACGCTCGCGAATATCGTGCAGAGCGTCAAGCTGCCCGACGGAAATATAAAAGTTCTGGTGGAAGGTGTGGAGCGAGCGCGCTCCATCAGCATCACCGCGGAAGAAGGTTTTTTTCGGGCCACCGTTCGCCTGCTGAATGCTCGCGTCGAGCCTTCTCCACAGGTAGAACAGACGGTACAGAAGATTACCGGGCTGTACGAACAGTTCATCAAGCTTTCGCAGAGTCTGAATTACGACACCATGATTGCCGCTGCGCGCGTTGATGATCCTTCGCGGTTGTCCGATACCATTGCGGCCAACTTGCAATTGCCGGTGGACGAAAAACAGGATTTGCTGGAAACAGTCGACCCCGTGGAGCGCCTGAATCGCATCGGCGACATCCTGGAAATCGAACTTGAGAAGTTGAACGTCGATCGCAACATCAACACCCGCGTCAAGCGGCAGATGGAGCGCGCGCAAAAAGAGTACTACCTCAACGAGAAGCTCAAGGCCATTCAGAAAGAACTTGGCCGCGGCGAAAAGAGCGAGATCGACGAGCTAAAGAAAAAAATCGATACCGCCGGCATGTCCAAGGACGTGCACGAAAAGGCTATTCAGGAGCTGAAGCGCCTGGAACTGATGCCGCCGATGTCCGCGGAGTCGACCGTCAGCCGCAACTATCTTGACTGGCTACTGGCGGTGCCTTGGAAGAAAAAATCCAAGGAAATACGAGACATTCTGGCGGCGGAAAAAATCCTCAATGAGGAACATTACGGCCTCGAAAAGATAAAGGATCGCATCCTGGAGTTTCTGGCGGTTCGCCAACTTGTGAAAAATCCCAAGGGCTCGATTCTCTGCTTCGTTGGGCCTCCAGGGGTGGGCAAGACCTCGCTGGCGATGTCCATCGGCCATGCTACCGGTCGCAAATTCGTTCGCGTTTCATTGGGCGGCGTTCGCGACGAGGCTGAAATTCGCGGACACCGGCGCACTTATATCGGCGCCCTGCCTGGCCAGATCATCCAGATGATGAAGAAGGCCGGCACCACCAATCCGATTTTCGTTCTCGATGAAGTGGACAAAATGTCCACCGATTTCCGGGGCGATCCTTCCGCAGCGTTGATGGAGGTACTCGACCCGGAACTGAATCATGCCTTTACTGATCACTATCTGGATGTGGAATACGACCTTTCGAAAGTGATGTTCGTTTGCACCGCCAACGTTCTGCATACCATTCCGCAGCCTTTGCAGGACCGCATGGAAATCCTGCGGATCCCGGGCTACACCGAGCAGGAAAAGCTTCAGATCGCCAAGCGCTTTCTCGTGAAACGGCAGCGCGAAGCCACTGGTCTCCAGGAAAAGAATCTGTCGTTTACCGACGAAGGCCTGCTGCACATTATCCGGCACTACACTCAGGAAGCTGGAGTGCGCAATCTAGAACGCGAGATTCAAAATATTTCCCGCAAGATGGCGCGCAAGGTGGTCACCGAGGGTCCCAAGGCGGAAGTGAAAGCGGAGATCGTGCCCGCCAACATTAATGACTACCTCGGCGTCTTGAAATACCGCGAATTCTGGCTCGAAAAACAGAACGAGATCGGCCTAACTACCGGGCTCGCGTGGACCGAAGTGGGCGGCACGGTTCTCACGACTGAAGCTACGCTGATGGAAGGCAAAGGGCGCCTCACGCTCACTGGCAAACTTGGCGACGTGATGCAGGAATCCGCCCAGGCGGCGATGAGCTACATACGCTCACGGTCGGCTTCTTTTGGACTACCCAAGGATTTTTATCGCAACATCGATATTCACGTACACGTTCCCGAAGGCGCCATTCCCAAGGACGGGCCCTCCGCCGGGATCACTATTTGCAATTCCATCGTAAGCGCTTTGACCCGCATCCCGGTGCGGCGCGATGTCACCATGACCGGTGAAATCACCCTACGTGGAAAAGTTCTTCCCATCGGCGGGGTCAAAGAAAAACTTTTGGCTGCTCATCGAATGGGCTTGCGTACGGTACTGCTTCCGAAGGACAATGAGAAAGACTTGGCGGAAATACCGCAGGAGATCCTCTCCAGTTTGACGATCCGATTTGTTGAAACCATGGATGAAGTTTTGCAAGTCGCTCTTGAACGGCTGATTGTGCCGATTGAGCATCCCGCAGTTGCACCCGTCGCTGAACCGTTCGTGGGCGGTGCTGAGAAAGACACAAGTTTGACCAACTAAAAGCGCCACTGGAACGCGGTCGCGTTCGGGCTTTTCGCGAGCTGTGATCCTGGTTAAGTAGCGCTTCCGGTTGAAGATAGTCTGGTTTGCCTCCCTGGCCGAGTTCGTGCTTTCGCCAGTCTGCGCGCCACCTCGTACACTAATCCGGATTTTTCTAGGGTCAATTTTCACCCATAAAAGTTAAGGACATATGAAAGAAACAAGCATCGAAGGAAGCAACCAGATGAGCATTAGCCTTGCCGAGCTCAAAGAAAAAAATATTACCGATCTCGCCAAGATCGCCAAGGAACTCAACATTCCCGGCGCCAGCGGCATGCGCAAGCAAGAGCTGATTTTCCAGATCCTGCGCGCACAAACGGAAAAGAACGGATTGATCTTCTCCGAAGGCGTCCTGGAATGCCTGCCGGACGGGTTCGGGTTCCTGCGCGCGCCGGAATACAACTATCTTCCGGGCCCGGACGATATCTACGTTTCGCCGTCGCAGATTCGCAAGTTCGATCTTCGCACCGGAGACACCGTCTCCGGCCAGGTTCGTCCTCCCAAGGATGGCGAGCGCTATTTCGCATTGATCAAAGTGGAAGCCGTAAATTTCGAGGATCCGGAGGTTGCGCGCAACAAGATATTTTTCGATAACCTCACGCCGCTCTATCCGCAGGGCCGGCTGAAGATGGAAACCACCAAGGAAAACATGACCGGGCGTGTGCTGGACCTGCTGTGCCCGGTAGGTAAGGGCCAGCGCGGTTTGATCGTGGCTCCTCCGCGCACCGGAAAAACCATGATGCTGCAATCCATGGCCAATTCCATCACCGTGAATCACCCGGAAGTCGCGCTTATCGTGCTGCTCATCGATGAGCGCCCCGAAGAAGTCACGGATATGCAGCGCACCGTGAAAGGCGAAGTCATCAGCTCGACCTTCGATGAAGCGCCGCAGCGGCATATTCAAGTTGCGGAAATGGTTTTGGAGAAAGCCAAGCGGCTGGTAGAGCACAAGCGCGATGTTGTAGTTTTGCTCGACAGCGTCACGCGTCTCGCGCGCGCTTACAACGCGGTAACGCCGCCGTCAGGCAAAGTGCTGTCAGGCGGTATTGACGCGAACGCGCTGCAGCGTCCGCGCCGTTTCTTTGCGGCCGCGCGCCACGTGGAAGAGGGCGGGTCGCTCACCATCATCGCCACCGCGTTGATCGACACCGGCAGCCGCATGGATGATGTAATCTTCGAAGAGTTCAAGGGCACCGGTAACATGGAGATCAACCTTGATCGGCGGCTGTCTGACAAGCGCGTCTTCCCTGCCATTGATATTCAGCGCTCCGGCACTCGTAAGGATGAAATCCTGCTTCCGCCAGACGAACTGAGCCGCATCTGGGTGTTGCGCAAAGTGCTTAGCCCGCTATCCACGGTAGAGGCCATGGAGTTGTTGCTGAGCCGCCTGACCAAAACGAAGTCAAACTCTGAATTCCTCGGCTCGATGTCCGCGCCAACGTAGTCACGCACGTAAGTAATCTACAAAACCGATTGCCGCTTTACCGAGCGGTTGCGCCATTCCACCCCAACTTGCGCGATTATTTTGCAGCAGCTGCCATCCAGGTTTCCATGTGTGTGCTTAACACGTTGAGAGGCAGGGCGCCATTTTCCAGCACGGCATCGTGAAACGCGCGCACGTTGAATTTCGGGCCTTGGCGTTGCTCTGCCTGGGTGCGCAGCTCGCGGATTTTTAGCTGGCCGAGCTTGTACGCCAGCGCTTGTCCCGGCCAAACGATGTAGCGATCGACTTCCACGGTAATGTCCTGATCGGTCTTGCCGGTATTGTCTTTAAAAAATTGGATAGCTTGGTCGCGCGTCCAACCCTGCGCATGCATTCCGGTATCCACCACCAGGCGCACGGCACGCCACATTTCATAACTGAGCTGGCCAAATTTTGAATAGGGATCCTTATACATTCCCAGTTCTTCGCCCAGGCTTTCGCAGTACAGCGCCCAGCCCTCCACGAATGCCGAGTAGCCAACGTGCTTGCGAAATTCCGGCGCGTTTTCCATTTCCTGCGCGAGCGAAATCTGCAAATGATGCCCTGGCACGGATTCATGCAGTGAAAGCGCTTCCATCTCCCATTTCGGACGTGCGTGCAGATTGTAAGTGTTCACAAAGTAGTAGCCCGGACGGCCTACACTGGGCGCGCCCGCCTGGTAATATGCGGTGGTTTGCGACGGCGCCTTAAAATCCGGAATGGGTGTCACGCCATAGGGCAAGCGCGGGAGCTTGCCGAATAAGTGTGCCAGCTCCGGATCGATTTTCTTGGCGATGATGCGGTAGCCGTTGACCAAGTCGTCGGGCTTATCAAAGTAAAAGCGCGAATCGTTGCGCAAAAATTCGGTGAACTCGTGAAAGCTACCTTTGAAATTCGTTGAAGCGATTACCTTATCCATCTCTGCTCGAATGCGCTTCACTTCCGACAAGCCAATTTCGTGAATCTGTTGCGGCGTTAAATTTGTCGTCGTTTGCCACCGCACGTGAAAGGCGTAAGCTTCCGCGCCTTTGGGGAGTGCAGTAGCAGCGATCGATTCGCGGCAAGCCGGCAAATAGCTGGATACGATGTAATCGTGCAATTTCTGAAAGGTGGGGACCAGGCTCGTGCCGTAGATTTCTTTCGCGCGGTTGGTCAGCCGGGTGCGATCGTGCTCAGGGATTTCCACGGGGAAATTTTTGAAGGGGTCAAGCAAAGCGCTGGCCAGCGGATCAACGGGGATCAAGTCGGCAATTTGTTTGGGAACATCGCGCAGCATCAGTTTCGGCGGAGTGTACCCGCGCTTCAGACCTTCTTGTAACAAGGCTTGTTGCTGTTCAACGTACGCCGGTAGCGCCTCGAGCCTGATCAAAATATCTTCGTAGTCGGCCACCGACCTGTTCGGCATGCTGGAAATGGTTTCCGCGGCGCCTTGTTGGACGCCGCCCATCTGACTCATGGGCATCCAGTTGTTATGCGGCACTACGTTGCGGAAGGGCAGGGGGTCGTCGCCATACTGCAAGCCTTCTTCGGCGGTGTTGAGCAAATCGGAATACAGATCGAAATTAAGCCGTTCCGCACGAGGCAGAGAGTCACGCGAAAAACCTTTTAACGCGGCCGCACTCTGATGTAGATGTTTCTTACGCGCTTCGATTCCCGCGGGCGAATCGTCGCTCCACCGCCGATTCTGGCCTGGAAAACCGGCGGCTGTTGCCAGTTCCGGATATTCCAGCATCCAGCGCCTCCAGTCTTCTTCAAGATAAACGCGAAATTTTCGCGTTGCCTCATCGCTCTCGCTCCTCGTTTCAGCGTTGTTTTTCTCGTTCCCCCCGCCTTGTGCCAATAGAACTACCGGCATGACCAGCAATCCGCCACCGATGCTCAGCGCCACCACAGTCAGCATCCGTATCATGCGAGCCTCCCTGCTTTTGCTGCTCTTTCCTCGCGTTCCTTAACCAGCATCACGATGATCCGCGCGGTTTCTTCAATGCCCATAGCGGTATTGTCCACCAACACCGCATCCGCTGCGCGAACCAATGGCGACACTTTTCTCTCACGGTCGCGCCGGTCGCGTTGGCGAACTTCTTCCACTACTTCTTGCAGCGAAATCTTGTCGCCTTTTTCCTGATGCTCCTTCCAGCGCCGTTCTGCGCGCACTTCCGGGGAAGCATCCAGAAAAATCTTCAGTTCGGCGTTAGGGAAAACTACGGTTCCGATGTCGCGTCCTTCCATCACAATACCACCGCCGGCTCCGGCTCGCTGTTGCTCGGCCACCAGGACCTCGCGAACATCCTGGATGGTCGCCAATCGCGATGCAGCCTGAGCAACTTCCTCGGTGCGAATGTCGTCAGTCACTTCGACGCCATCCAGGAACACACAGTTCTTGGCGCCGGCCGTTTCCTGCGCCGGACTCGGCCGTTTCAACTCAACGTGCGTTTCACGCGCGATGGCGCTCAGTGCCTGTTCATCGTGGAGGGACAATCGGCGACGTAGCGCTTTCAGAGCCACGGCGCGATACATCGCTCCACTGTCCATGTACAAATAGCCCAGCATGCTGGCCACGCGGCGCGCCAAGCTGCTCTTGCCGGAGCCTGCTGGGCCATCAATGGCGATGGTTAGTTCTTGCATGTGGTGGGAAACGCGCACACCGCGATGCCGCGTTTCAGATGAGCGCCAATGATTAGGAACATTCGGTCGAGCTCGCAGTTAGAAATGAAGCGTTTTTAAAATCCCATGATGTTATAACCGCAATCGACGTAAATTGTCTCGCCAGTAATTCCAGAGCCAGCTTCGGATAGTAAAAACGCGGCTGTCGCTCCGACTTCCCCGGGATCAACATTACGTTTCAAGGGCGCTCGCTCGGCGTGCGACTTCAGCATTTCACCCAAACCCGAAATTCCCCGCGCCGCGAGCGTTTTTATAGGGCCCGCGGAAATCGCATTGACGCGAATGTTTCGCGCTCCCAGATCACTTGCAAGATAGCGCACGCTCGCTTCCAACGCAGCTTTAGCGACGCCCATCACGTTATATTTGGGAACCACTTTTTCCGCACCGTAATAGGTCATGGTTACGATTCCGCCCCCGAGCGTCATCAAGGGAGCCGCCGCGCGCGCAACGGCAATTAGTGAGTACACGCTGACATCGTGTGCAATGCGGAACCCCTCGCGGGTAGTATTCAGAAATTGGCCGCTCAGTTCCGCAGCAGGAGCAAAGGCGACGCTATGCACGACACCCTGCAGCGTCCCGTATTTCTGTTTCAATTCTTCAAAGAGCTTCGCGATCTGCTCGTCGTGCGAGACGTCGCACATGAATCCGGCAGCGCCCGGTAGTTCGTCGATCAGGCCCTTGGCTTCCTGCGCGAGACGCTCGTTTTGGTAGGTGATAGCCAGCCGCCACCCGGCCTGCTGCAATTTCTGGGCGATGGCCCACGCGATACTGCGCTTGTTGGCCACTCCAAAAATCACGGCTGTCTTCTGCGTGTCACTCATGCTTCCCGTTCACCTCGCCTGATCGATGTTTGCCGCTGCCGTCCATCGCACATGAAAACTTGCGTGCAGCAAGCATCTATATTCTTTGAAATGCGCGCTCGATTTCTTTAACCGAGTATCGCAGCACCACTGGGCGTCCGTGCGGACAGCTCATGGGACAATCTGTTTTCGCGAGTTCTGCCAGCAGCCATTCCATTTTCGTTTGATCCAACGGCATGTTTACCTTGATGGCCGCGTGGCAGGCCGTGGAAGCGGCGATCTTGGCCTGCAACGTTTCAATCGAAATGGCCGCGTTTTCCCGTTCAATTCCATCCAGAATCTCTGTGAGAAGTTTGTCGGCATCACTGGCTACGATTCCGGCAGGAACGGCCTGGATGGCCACACTTCTCGGACCCATCGGTTCTACTTCAAATCCATTGGCGGCGAGTTCTTCGGCGATTTTTTCGTAGATGACAATTTGTCTCGGCGCTAGTTCGATGACCATGGGCATAAGCATTCGTTGCGCTTCGATTTTTCCTGCGCGGCGCGCCGATAAGTGCTGTTCGAATAGCACGCGCTCGTGGGCAACGTGCTGATCGACGAGCCACAGGCCGCCACTATTCACAGCCACGATAAAACTGGAGCTTACCTGGCCCAGCGGTTTCAAATCGGAAATCTGATCGGGCCTCGGCAGGCTGGCTGGAGCATCGCCGTTCGGGCCCGCGAGATTCCCTGCCCAATTTCCGACTGTCGATCCTCGCGTCAATCCTGGATCCGTCGAGAAACCCCCTTGTCCGAATGCCAGTCTCTGTTCAATCGGTCTGAGCGGCGCAGAACTTAAATCAAAACCGCCGTCTGAGCCTACGCCGGAACCTAGGCCGAAGTCTTCGGACGCCGGAATGATGGCGCGTGGGATCCCTGAAGGTCCAGCGGCGCCGCCTATTCCCTGCTCTCGCGTAGAAAACTCCGCAGTCGTTGCTGCCCTGGAGATTCCCACACCCGCTCCTGGCGTTCGCATTGGCTGCGGGCCCCCTCCGGCCGCAGTAGCGAAGCTGGCGATCGCGCGTGAACCTGTCAATGTCTGCCGGATGGTGTCGCGCGTAAAATCGTGAACGAACTGCGGCCGCCGGAAGCGCACTTCGATCTTTGCAGGATGCACGTTCACATCTACTTCGTCGTACGGCATATCCAGAAATAACAACGTCGCGGGAAAAACACCGGCTGGCAAAATATTGCGATAGGCTTCATGAATCGCGTGAAGGATCAGCCGGTCACGAACAAGCCGGCGATTCACAAAAACATAAATTCCGTTGCGATTTGCGCGCTGCACTTCAGGACGGGAAGTGAAACCGCTGACCGTCAGCGTAGATTTCTCTTCTTCGGGTTCGAGCGCTGGCTCCGTGATGGCGGAACGAAACCCGGAGGTGGTTGTAGGAATCTCCGCCAGTTCGTCGAGCGCTTGCTTCCCAAAAAGCTGATAGACGCGCTCGGCCAATTTTTCAACGGGAGAGCAATTGATGATTTCCTGAGTCGGGGTGGTCAACACAAAATGTTTGCCGGGATTAGCGAGCGCGTAATGCGTCACCAGTGAAGCGATGTGGCCCAATTCGGTGGTATCCGACTTTAGAAATTTTCGGCGGGCCGGAACGCTGTAAAAAAGATCACCAACGCTGATGGTAGTTCCCGCCGCGAGTCCGGCAGGCTTCACTCCGAGCAATTTACCTCCGGCAAACTCAACGCGAGTGCCTTCTGGTTCCGCGGAGTCACGGGTTTCGAGCGTCAGCCTGGATACCGCGGCAATTGTGGGCAACGCTTCGCCGCGAAATCCCAGGGTGGCGATGGAGAGCAAGTCATCGGCGCTGCGCAATTTGCTTGTGGCGTGCCGTTCGAAGGCTAGTAGCGCGTCGTCGTGCGTCATGCCGTGCCCATCGTCGATGACGCGGATCATGCGCCTGCCGCCCGATTCCGTTTCCACGCGAATGGTGCTGGCGCCAGCGTCTAGCGCGTTTTCAAGCAACTCCTTCACGACCGAGGCGGGCCGCTCCACAACTTCGCCCGCGGCGATTTTATTCGCCACCGCCTCCGCCAATATGCGTATTCTCGACATAAATTGTTTCAGCGGCTCCTAATTACGGCATTTTTCGTGAAGCGCTTTCTATAACGCGAATTCCAAGTTGGTTGAGTTGCTCGTTGTCGACTTCGCTGGGCGATTCGGCCATCAAGTCGACTGCGGCGGTAGTCTTGGCGAAAGCGATGACTTCGCGAATGGACTTTTCACCTGCCAGCAGCATCACCACGCGATCGAGACCGAGAGCGATGCCGCCATGCGGCGGCGTGCCGTACGTGAGTGCGTCGAGAAAAAAACCGAAGCGGCGCCGCGTTTGCTCTTGTGTGAGTCCGAGGGCCTTGAACAGTCGCTCCTGTACGTCCTGACGGTGAATTCGAATGCTCCCCGAACCGAGTTCTACGCCATTCAAAACCAGGTCGTAGCCCTTGGAGCGCACGTCCCACGGCGCGGATTCGAGTTTGTCCAGGTCCTCGTCGACAATTCCTGTGAAGGGATGTTGGGCGCTGACCCAGGTTTTGTCGGAATTGCTCCACTCAAAAAGTGGAAAGCCGGTGAGCCATCGAAATTTCCATTGGGTTTTGTCGATGATGCCGAGCGCTTCGCCAAGCTGCAGGCGCAATTGACCGGCTACCAGCGCGGCTGCTTCCGTGCCTTTGATTTCCTCTTTCGCGGAGACTGCTACGATCAGGTCGCCGGTTTTTGCAGAGCAGAGTTCCGCGATTTTCTTTACGTTTTCGGGGCCGATCAGTTTCTCTACGGTGGAGGTCGTGCCTTCCGCTGCGACCTTTACAAAATAAGCGCCACGCGCGCCGGATGATTTGGCCTTTTCAGCCAGCTCATCCAGTTGTTTGCGCGAATATCCGGCAGCGCCGGGAGCCGCGAACGCAAAAATATTCCCTTCGATCTGCAGCTTCGATTTGGCCTCGGCGGGAAACGCTTCCGTGACTTCATGGAGCTCCATGCCAAAACGCAGGTCGGGTTTGTCGCTGCCATATTTGCGAACGGCATCTTTGTAAAGCATGTGAGGAAATGGTGCCACGGCTTTGATTCCAGCTACCGCGCAAGCGCGCACCATCACGGTTTCGATCACGTTAAAAATATCTTCCTGGCGTGGGAAGGACATTTCCACGTCGAGCTGGGTGAATTCGGGCTGGCGGTCGGCGCGCAAATCCTCGTCGCGAAAACACTTCACGATTTGAAAATAGCGGTCGAGGCCGCCGATCATCAGGATCTGCTTAAAAATTTGCGGCGATTGCGGCAAGGCGTAAAACTGACCGTGATGCACGCGGCTGGGCACCAGATAGTCGCGCGCGCCTTCCGGTGTGGAGCGGGTCAACATGGGCGTTTCGATTTCAAGAAAGCCCAATTCGTCCATGGTGCGGCGAATTTCAAGAAATATTTTGTGGCGGAGCGCCAAATTGCGATGAGGCCGCGGCCGGCGCAGATCGAGATAGCGGTAGCGCAGTCGAGTTTCCTCGGCGGCGTTGATATCGTCTTCGATTTGAAATGGCGGCGTTTTTGCAGTATTTAGAATGTGCAGCCGTGAAGATAGGATTTCAACTTCACCGGTGGCGAGCTCTGGATTGGATTTCTGGCGCTGGATGACTTTGCCTTCGACGGCGACCACAAATTCGGAGCGGGCTTGTTCGGCTTTGGCGTGGGCTTCCGGATGCGTTTCTTTATTGAAGACCACCTGCACAATTCCGGAGCGGTCGCGGACGTCGAGAAACAGCAAATTCCCCAGATCGCGGCGGCGCGCGACCCATCCCATCACCACCACATCGTGGCCGGCATCCTTTGCGCGCAGCTCGCCGCAATAGAGTGTTCTCTTCAAATTGCCCAGGAAATCCAGCAAGTCTCTTATCTCCTCAAAGATACTAATTCGTTAGAGCTGTTGTGGCGCGGCGTGTCTACCCTCCCGCAGAAACTCCAGCAAGTCGCTCTCGGTATATTTTTTCTGTGATCCATCGGCCAAAGTCTTCAAGGTCCATTCACCAGAGCTTACTTCGTCCTCGCCCAATATAAGGGCATAGCGGGAACCAAGCTTATCTGCCTGACTGAGGGCCTTACCGAATTTTTGTTCTGTGACGGGCAGTTCCACGCGATAGCCAGCGGCGCGCAAATCTTTCGCCGCGCGAACGGCCGTGGCGAGAGCCTTTTCGCCCATCCACGCGAGGTAGATATCACGTCCCCGTGCCGCCGGGGCTTTGCCACTTTCCTGCAGCGATAAAATCAAGCGATCTTCGCCGATTGCGAATCCAATTCCCTTCGTGGGAGGGCCGCCGAGCAACTCTACCAGGCCGTCGTAGCGGCCGCCGCCGCAAACGGCATTTTGCGAGCCCAAACCTTGCGCGGTAATCTCAAACGTCGTGCGCATGTAATAGTCCAGGCCGCGGACGAGTCGCCAATTTTCGCGATAAATTACCCCGCGCAATTCCAGCTGCCGCTTCACTTCTGCGAAGTGTTCGGCGCAATCGGCACAAAGATGCGCGGCCATGCGTGGCAGGGTAGCGATAATCTCTTGCTCGCTTGGGAGCTTGGAATCCAGTACGCGCAACGGATTAGTTTCGATGCGGCGCTGGCTGTCGGGTCCCAACTGGTCTTTCACTTTTATAAGGGCGACCCGCAGGACTTCTACATATTTTTGACGGCATTCGCGGCACCCTATGGAGTTGATATCCAGCTCCAATCCCTGTAATTGGAGTTTGTCGAAGAAGGTCATCACCATGTCGATGACTTCGGCATCGATGCCAGGAGAATCATTGCCACCCAAAACTTCTGCGCCAATCTGGTAGAACTGGCGATATCGGCCCTTCTGCGGGCGTTCACGTCGAAACATTGGCCCCATGTAATAAAGCTTCACGGGCTGGGGAAGCTGCTGCATGTTGTGCTCAATGTAGGCGCGGCAAACGCTGGCGGTCGCTTCAGGGCGTAGTGTCAATGAATCGCCAAATTTGAGATGACGAACTCTTTCCTTTAACTGATCTACACTCTTGCGATTTTCAGCGTCGCTGTGCGAGCGAATGGAAAGTTGAAATTCCTGCACCTCCCCCTCGAAAAGTCTAAGGAAAGAATCATTTTCGGGGGTGCGAGGGATTATTCCTTTCGCAAAACTCTCCCGACCTAGGGTAAAAAAAATCTGGATTAGGTCGAAGAACAGTTTAAATCGATCCTGAGATCCAATTCCAAGAGGACCCGCCAGCGTCTCTGTCGCAGACCGATCCTGCCACGTGATAATGGCGTTGCGAAAGTCGAGCAGTTGTGACGAATCAAAATCTTCGAAGGTATACATTTCCTTGGAGACCACATCGGTATCGAGGCCGATCGACCGTGCGAACAATTCGGTGGGTTCAAAAATGGGGAGGCGAATTTCGCTGAAGCCGAACGTACCGAAAACGGAGTGCGCGGTTTCCTCGACATGATTCCACAGCGGCGTCTCGGCCGGCAGCAGATCGCGCACGCCCTTTATGGCTTGGAATTTGCGAGGCTTGGCCGCGGGCTTGGGTTGCTGTCCGGTTGCTGAGCTTTCACTCACTCGCGGCTTCCTCACGATAGATATTTTTGTATTCCACGTAGCGCTTGGCGTAATCGGCAATCGAAGCGCGATCCGATTCGGTGAGCGCGCGCTTCACTTTTGCGGGCGCGCCCATCACCAAGCTGCCGGGCGGAATCATGGTGCGCTCGGTAACCAGCGTGCCTGCGGCAATGATAGTTCCTGCTCCGATTCTCGCGCCGTTCAGGATAATGGCACCCATCCCGATCAGGCAGAGCGATTCGATGGTGCAGCCATGCAGCGTCACGGAATGCCCCACGGTCACGTCGTCTCCCAACAAAAGTGGCCACTCATCGCGCATGACATGCAGCACACAACCGTCTTGCACATTGGTACGCGCACCTATGCGAATGTAATGCACGTCGCCGCGAATAATCGTGCCCGGCCACACGCTGGCATCTTCGCCGACGGTTACATCGCCGATAATTATCGCGGCGGGATCGATCCACGCGCTGGCAGCAATTTGCGGCCACTTCCCGCGAAAGGCTCGAATGTCCGGAACTCTGGCCAATATTCCCCGTGGTCAGCAGCATAGACGCAAGGCCGCTTTATCGTGCTTCTATCTTAATGGGGATTGTGTTTCGAGGAAAGAAATCGAAACGATGAATCGCGAAGGCTGCGGGGCTGGCTTCATGAGGTCAATGTGTATTACCGGGCAGAATCAAGAGTCTGAGAAAGAGCCCACCCTTTGCAGAAACAAAATCGCAAAGGGTAGGCCACCCGAGGTTTCTAGTGATTAGTCGATTTGTACCGATGGGCTCGTCGCGTTGGCGCCCACTTCCTCAAGACGAGCGGTCACTGCGCGCGCCACGTTGAAGAGGCTCGTCGCTCCTGCGCCAGCTTCGCCTGCAGCGGCCACCGGCTTGCCAGTGTCGCCACCGACGCGAATGCGCGGATCAATTTCGATTTCGCCCAGCAACGGCACACCATATTCCCGCGCGGTCGTGGCACCATCACCGTGACCAAAAATGTCGACGGATTTGCCGCAGTGCGGACAAGAGAAGGTGCTCATATTTTCGACCACGCCCAATACTTCCACGTTTACCTGGCGAAACATTTCAATGGCCTTGCGCACATCGGCCAACGCCACTGTCGAAGGCGTGGTGACAATCACGGCGCCCGTTACCGCTACGGTCTGGATCAGCGTCAATTGCACATCGCCCGTGCCGGGCGGCAGATCGATCAACAAATAATCCAGTTCGCCCCAATCGACGCTACGCAAAAATTGGGTGATCACGCTGTGCAGCATGGGGCCGCGCCAGATCATGGGCTTGTCGCCAGGATTCAAAAGGCCCATGGAAATCATCTTGATACCTTGCGCCATCACCGGAATGATGCGCTTGTCCTGTGTGGCTTGCGGTTCGGTATGAGTGCCTAGCATGATCGGCACATTGGGGCCGTATACGTCAGCGTCCATCAATCCGACTTTGTGTCCAAGCTTCGAGAGAGCCAAAGCGAGATTGACTGCGACGGTGGTCTTGCCCACTCCGCCTTTTCCGCTAGCGATCGCCACAAGGTTTTTCACGCCGGGAATTGGCTGACGTACGGGCTGCTGCATGGGACCGGTTCCTGGCGGCATTTTATTTGATCCTTTGATTGCTCTCGCGCTGGGACAAAACTATTTGAATTCAGAACTACTCAAGTCACGATAAATCGACGAGCCGAGCGTCACGATCAGACATTCGCGCCGTGACACTTCTTGTATTTCTTTCCTGATCCGCAAGGACAGGGATCATTGCGCCCGACTTTCGCGGCAGCACGAACAGGCTTTGGAGCTTCGGCTTGCGCCGCCCCGGTTTGATATTGCAAGTCGCGCTGCTGCCTGGACTGCTTGCGTTCAATTTCGCGTGCCACGGAAGGCAAATGCTGCGGCGTCGACTGCTGCGAATCCGGGTCGTTGCCCAAAGAGGCTCGCGCCGCGGCGCTAGCCATGGCGCTTCGCGCATCCTGTCTCGGCGGCCGCGGTGGTTCGGGACGCTGTTCCAATTGCTGCGGTGGCTCTCCCTGCTGCACCTGGATGTGAAATAAATAGCGCACCGTTTCGTTGTCGATGCGCGCCATCATGTCTTCGAAAAGCGTGAACGCTTCCTTTTTGAACTCGACCAACGGATCTTTTTGGCCATATCCGCGCAGCCCGATGCCCTCTTTCAAATGATCGAGCGAAAGAAGGTGGTCTTTCCATTGCGAGTCCACCACGTCGAGAATGATGCGGCGTTCCAGCCAGCGCATCAGGTCAGCGCCAAATTGCGTCTCTTTTTCAGCGTAGCGCGTGTTAACCGCTTCGGCGGCGGCATCGGAAAGCGCGTCGTGGGTCAACGTGCCAGGATCAGCGCCGGCGGCTTTCGCGTCGATGCCAAACTGGGCATTCATTTCCGCCAAAAACTGCGTGGTATTCCACTGATCGGGATGCTGTTCGCGCGGGCAAAACGTATTTACCAGCTCGCGAGCTACATCTTCGGCGATGCCCAGAACGTAATCGCGCTGATCTTTGCCTTCAAGGGCTGAGCGGCGAATACCATAAATGGTTTCGCGCTGCTTGTTCATTACATCGTCGTATTCCAGCAAATGCTTGCGAGCATCAAAGTTTTGCGCTTCCACGGATTTCTGCGCGTTTTCGATGCGCCGCGAAATCAAGCCGGATTCAATGGGCACGCCTTCGGTCATGCCCAGGCGGAACATCAGCGCCTTGACGCGTTCACCGCCAAAGATGCGCATCAAGTCGTCTTCCAGCGAAAGGAAGAAGCGCGACGATCCGGGGTCGCCTTGTCGTCCTGCACGGCCACGCAATTGGTTGTCAATGCGCCGGGCTTCGTGGCGTTCGGTGCCAAGAATGTGCAAGCCGCCGAGCGCTACAACTTCGTCGTGTTCGGCTTTACATTGCTCGGCAAACTGATTGTAAACAGGCTTCCACTGGTCGGCGGGAACCTGGAAAATTTTGCCTTCGTGCTGGAACAACACCATCGGCGCGACTGGCGCCGCGGTGCCGTCGCCGGCTCCATCGACAGCGGCGATTACCGCGGGAGCCGAAGCATACGGCATAGCCATTTTATTTTTGAGGAAATAATCGCGGGTCATTTGCTCGGGATTTCCGCCGAGCAGAATGTCTGTGCCGCGGCCGGCCATGTTGGTGGCTACCGTTACCGCGCCTTTGCGTCCGGCCTGAGCCACGATGCGAGATTCGCGCTCGTGTTGCTTGGCGTTCAAAACCTCGTGAGGAATTTTTGCGGCTTTCAGGAGAGCGGCAATCGTTTCGGACTTTTCGATAGAAATTGTGCCAACGAGTACCGGCTGCCCGCGTTCGTGATAATGGCGAATGCCGTTCGCGAAGGAATCGTCTTCCTGCATAATGCCGTTCACCACTGCGGTGAATTTTTCTTTTTCCGTGCGGTAAACGATGTCGGGATGCTCTTTGCGAATCAAATTGCGATTGGTGGGGATAACCACGACATCGAGGTTGTAAATCTTGCTGAATTCCGCAGCTTCCGTTTCCGCAGTACCGGTCATGCCTGCGAGTTTTTTGTACATGCGGAAATAATTCTGAAAGGTGATGGTGGCGAGCGTCTGGTTCTCGCGCTCGATCTTTACCCCTTCCTTGGCTTCCACGGCCTGGTGCAAACCATCGGACCAGCGGCGTCCGGGCATCTGGCGACCGGTGAATTCGTCGACGATGACAATCTCGCCGTCTTTGTTCACGTAGTCGACGTCGATTTTGTAAAGTGAATGTGCCCGCAAGCCCTGGTACACGTGATGCATGATTTCGATGTTCGCCGGATCGGACATATTGGTCAGACCCAATAAACGCTCGCACTTATTGAAGCCTTCTTCAGTAAGTGTGGCTTGGCGGTGCTTTTCATCAACGGTGTAGTCAATGTCTTGAATCAGTTTGGGGATGATTTTATTGATCTTGGCGTATTTGTCGGTGGACTCTTCCGAAGGCCCGGAAATAATCAATGGTGTGCGCGCTTCGTCGATAAGTATGGAGTCCACTTCGTCGACGATGGCGAAGTGATGGCCGCGCTGGACGCAATTGGCGAGGTCATATTTCATGTTGTCGCGAAGATAGTCGAAGCCAAATTCGTTGTTCGTGCCATAGGTGATGTCCGCGTGATAGGCGGCGCGGCGCTGCTGGTCGTCCAGGTCGTGCACGATGACGCCGACGCTCAGGCCTAGGGCGCGGTACAAAGGGCTCATCCACTCGGCGTCGCGGCGCGCCAAATAATCGTTGACGGTAACGATGTGTACGCCACGCCCGGCCAGCGCATTCAAACAGGCTGGCAGAGTGGCCACCAGCGTTTTTCCTTCGCCGGTTTTCATTTCGGCGATTTTTCCTTCGTGCAGCACCATGCCGCCGATCAATTGCACGTCGAAATGGCGCATGTTGAGAAAGCGCCAACCCGCTTCGCGCACCAGCGCAAACGCGGGGATGATTGCGGGCTCCAACGCCTGCTGCATCAATTCGCGAAAAGTGGGTTCCGCGGGATCGGCGTCCTTGAGGCGCTCCTGTACCTGAGCCTTCAGCTCCGCAAAGCGCAGCTTTAAATCCTCATCGGACAGCGCCTTCATCTCGGCTTCGCGCGCGTTAATAGAAGCTATCAGGGGTTGCAGCTTCTTAACGTCGCGCTCGTGTTTGGTGCCGATAAATCGCGCGACAACTCTATCCAGTATTTGTGCTGCTTCCATGTAATGGTTCGCCGTTTCCTGACGGTTTTGTGCGTGTAGGTCGGAACAGAGCTACAGCAATCCGAGTACGATCATCTTATTCTAACTGGTTGGATGCATTCGCGCCAAGAATCGCAACATTCGGCCACCCAAACGGCAAGTTCGTTAAGCGGTGGATCTGCAACGCGTATTGGTCCGATCTAGACACAATGAATCCCAAAAACGACCATACTGACCGCCAGCGCAGAGTTTCACTGGATCGAAGTACTTTGATTTCAGTCGGACTGCGTCAGGCCATACGGCCGACAAGTTGCGCGTAGACCCGTTCGGAGTGTGTGGAGGAGTCAGCCATGCAAAACCTTTGGCAGGACCTGCGGTATGGAATGCGCATGCTGGCGAAGACTCCCGGCTTCACATTGATTGCCGTTCTTACACTGGCACTGGGCATTGGCGCGAACACTGCAATTTTCAGCGTTCTTGATTCCGTTCTGCTGCGCTCCCTACCGGTTCCCCACCCTCAGCAACTGGCTGTTCTGACCGACCCGGATGAACACGGTTCACACTTTGGAAGCCAGACCGGTGGCCGTTCGCTGTTGGCGTATTCGGAATTCGAATACCTAAAAGATCATAGCCAGGTCTTCTCGCAAATGTTCGCGGCGGATAGCAATTTGCCGGAAATAGAGGTGACCATCGCTCCTTCCTCGCATTACGGGCAAAAAGAAACTGCTCGGGTCCGTCTCGCTAGTGGCGATTATTTCGACACGCTCGAGATCAGACCGGCTGCCGGGAAGCTGTTTACCTCGGAAGTGGATCGCGCGCGTGGTGCTTCTCCCATCGCGGTCATCAGTTATCCGTTTTGGAAGCAGCGCTTTGGCCTAAATCCCGCAGCCCTGGGCCAAAACATTCAGATCCACGACACAGCGTTTGAGATTGTGGGCGTTACGCCGCCCGAATTTTTTGGCGAGACCGTTGGTGAAGCTCCGGACATATGGGTTCCGATGATGATGGAGCAGGCCATCTACCCGGGAAAAGATTACCTCTCCCCTTCCACTCAGGGAATTCTGAACCAATACATGTGGCTGCAGGTAATTGGACGTCTGAAGCCGGGAGTCAGCTTTGATCAAGCTAAGGCCAGCGTGAACGTGGCTTTCAAAAACATGCTCGAATCAAAGATCGGAACTCTTTCAGCGGATTACCGCCGTACAGTCCTCGATCAGCGCATTGATTTGCAGCCAGGCGCGCGTGGTTCTTCGGCGCTTCACGGGCGGTTGGGCCAACCTCTGAAGCTTCTGATGGTGCTGGTAGGTTTGGTGTTGCTAATCGCGTGCGCCAACGTCGCCAATCTATTACTGGCGCGCGGTGAGGCGCGTCAGAAAGAATTTGTGATGCGCCTGGCTATGGGTGCGGGCTATTGGCGATTGATCCGGCAGTTGCTCACTGAAACTCTTCTCCTTGCTATGCTAGGCGGGATCGCGGGAGTCGCCTTGGCGCAATGGGCTGAAGTCTTGCTGCTGCGCATGGTTTCAGCTCAAGCGGGAAACGCGGCGACGCAGTTAAACCTGCAACTGGACGCTCGCATGCTGGCTTTTACCGTGGGCCTTACATTACTAACCGCCATACTTTTCGGCCTCGCTCCGTCTTTGCACGTCACGCGACTGAATCTGTCGCGGATTCTGAAATCCACAAACACGGGCTCAACCGGCGGCGGGTTGCGGCGATTGACCGTTGGAAAGCTGTTGGTCATTGCCCAGGTAGCAGTGTCGCTGATTTTACTGGTTGCCGCGGGACTCTCGGTACGCAGCCTCGCAAGATTGAGCGAAGTGCACCTCGGTTATGATCGTGAAAACCTGCTGCTTTTCCGGATTGACCCGATCGCCGGCGGCTACAAGGGGCCGGCTATTACCCATCTGTATCAACAAGTTCTGGGCCGAATATCAGTCGTCCCGGGCGTTCGCGGCGCTACCGTTTCGCATAACGGATTATTCAGCCATTCCGAATCGGGCGATCCCATATCTGTGGAAGGTTTCACTCCAAAGCAGGGCGAGGATATGGATTCGCGATTCGATCATATCGGTCCGGGCTACTTTTCGACCATGGGCATCCCCATCGTGATGGGGCGAGAACTCGGGCCTCAAGACACGAATGGAATTCACACCGCTGTCATTAACCAAACTTTCGAGAAGCGCTTCTTCGGCGGAGCGAACCCCATCGGAAAACATGTCCGCGATACATATCCCGGTAATCCCGTGGATTTGGAAGTTGTGGGTGTGGTGGCCGATGCAAAATACAACAGCCTCCGAGAACAATCTGTTCCACGCATCTACGGAGCACTTTTTAATCCCATGTGGGACCAGAACTCCGCGGTATACGAAGTCCGCACCTATGCGGATCCAGCTGCGGTAAGCGCGGCTCTCCGTCAGGCAGTGCAGGAGACCAGTGCATCCCTTCCGCCGATTACGATTCACACCATGTCTGGCTTGGTGGACGACTCGCTGCAAACCGATCGCTTTATCGAGAAATTATCTGGCGCTTTCGGCGCTCTCGCCCTGGTACTCGCCAGCATCGGCCTATACGGCATCATGGCGTATACCGTGGCGCGGCGCACCCAGGACATCGGTATCCGGCTGGCACTGGGCGCCGAGCCGGGCAATGTTCTACGCCAAGTGTTGGTGGAGACGCTCGCCCTCGTTTTGGTTGGAGTTGCTATCGGCGTGCCGGTAGCGGTTGGCGGGACTTTTTTTGTGCGCAGCATGTTGTACGGGTTGGGGGTCGCCGACCCGGTTGCTTTGACGTTTGCCGCTCTACTGTTGATGTGTGTCGCGGCACTCGCGGGTTTTTTGCCGGCGAGGCGCGCATCCAGGGTGGATCCTATGGTCGCTTTGCGCTACGAATAAATAAACTTCTTACTTCATCAGTTCGTTGACTTCGTGGTAAGGAATGTTGCGATCCAGGAAGGTACTGTAGGTTCCTTTTTGTAACAGCTCGTCCGCCGCATCCCTCGCCAGCGCCAGTGTGGCGCGCATAATTGCTGAACCTACGCTTAGGCGCGCTATTCCGATGCGTTGCAAATCAGCCACCGGCGGCATCCCGGGACCAGCCAAAACATTGAGAGGCCCCTCCACACTCTGAACCAGTCGCGAAAGCGTGGGCATATCCGTGACACCCGGCACAAATAGACAATCTGCACCAGCCAGGTGATATGCATTGAGCCGGCGAACGGTCTCGGCAAATCTAGTGGCAGGCTCACCGACTTTTTCCAGGTAGACATCGGTGCGTGCGTTGATGACCACAGGAACATTGATATTGTCCGCTGCTTCACGCACTGTTCGGATGCGCTCGATTTGCTCTGCTAGTGCAAACAATGGTTGCGAGGTATCTTCGGTGGCATCTTCAAGATTGACACCGATCGCGCCTGCGTTAATGACAGCGCGCATCGATTCCCCGAGCTCTTTCGGGGAGTCCGCGTATCCCGATTCTATGTCGGCGGTTACAGGCACATTTACCGCATTCGCAATACGCGCGATCGCTTGCATCATTAATTCACTTGGTATGTTTTGTCCGTCAGGATAGCCGAGCGTCGCACTAATGCCTGCGCTGGTTGTGGCAATGGCTCGCGCGCCGGCTTGCACAAACAATCTCGCGGTTACCGCATCCCAGGCGTTGGGGAGAACCAATAAGGGAGGGGCGTGGTGCATGTTACGAAAAGCATCCGCTTTGGCTTTAAGTGCGACGTCATTGGCTGTCTCGGTATGCTTCATGACTTGTTAAAGCCAGTCCGCGGGAGGGGTGGCCAAAGACCAGAAATTCGGGGAACGCTGCTCAAATTCAATACCTACTCTGGTTAATCCTGCATGAGGAAGTCCGACGTAAACTACCTGGCCCTCGAGTTCGTCCCAGTTTCTTCGATTGAATAACTGCACTTTTTGGCCGAGGGCAACACCAGTTTTGAGCGCCAGCAACACGCCGTGAGCGCTGGCGCTCAAGGTGAACGTTTCTTCGCGAAAATCCTGCCCTGCGCCAGTGCGCCCTTTTACAACCAGCGGCACATCCAGCGGAATTCTTTGGCTGCGTCTTTCTGCAATGGCGGATGGCATGTATTCACCTGCAGCGCGCTCCGATGTTTGGACGAGAATCGTAAGGAGCGGTTTTAGACTACCGAATCCGGCAACCGGAATCTACTGTCCTTTAGTACCTAATAATGCTGGTCATCCGGCTGGTTTGTTGTGGCGACGCCGGATTCCTGAACTAAGAGTTCTCTCAGACTCTGAGGCGCTCGCGTTGACTGTAAATCCCGAAGCACATAACATCTTCGCGGGGCGCACGTTTCCACTTGATCGGCCAAACCATCTCTCATTACCGCATACTGGAAAGTCTCGGCGGCGGCGGCATGGGCGTGGTTTATAAAGCAGAAGACACGCGCCTTAACCGGCTGGTGGCGCTCAAATTTCTGCTCGACGCGGTAAACGCCGATCCACAGGCGTTGGCGCGTTTTCGCAAAGAAGCGCAAGCAGCTTCGGCCTTAAACCACCCAAACATTTGCACAATTTATGATGTGGGCGATGATGCAGGCCGTGTTTTTATCGCCATGGAGTATCTGCAAGGCCAGACGCTGCGGCATTTTATTCAGGGCGGTTCCGTGGATCTGGAGCGCACTCTCGAAATCGCGATTGAAATAGCCGACGCCTTGGACGCCGCGCACGCCGCTGGGATAGTTCATCGTGATATTAAGCCTGCCAACATTTTTATCACCAAGCGCGGTCACGCCAAGATCCTGGATTTTGGTTTGGCCAAGATGTCAGCGAAAGGTGATAGCCCAAAGGTGGACACCCAAGCCACTCTCGAGCAGGAGCAGCTCACCAGCCCGGGCACGACAGTAGGCACGATTGCGTACATGTCTCCAGAACAAGTACGCGGAAAAGAGCTGGACGCGCGCACCGACCTGTTCTCCTTTGCGGTGGTGCTGTATGAAATGGGCACCGGACAATTGCCGTTTCGGGGAGATACCTCCGGAGTGGTTTTTGAGGGAATTCTTAATCGCACTCCCACACCAGCACTACGCATTAACCCCGATCTGCCGCCGAAGTTTGAAGAAATTACCCAAAAGGGCCTCGAGAAAGATCGCAATCTTCGTTACCAGCACGCCGCCGACATGCGTACCGACCTGCAGCGCTTGAAGCGGGATCTCGATTCCAAACGCTCAGCTAGCATTGCAGAAACGGAATATTTACCGGCGGTTGCCTCCTCGAGATCTGCACCAGGCCAAAACACCGCAACACATGCAAGCGGTTCATCCAAGGTGGTGGCGGTGGCCCGCCAACATAAGTTCAGTTTCTCCGCCATAGCATTCATAGTTTTGTTGGTACTCGGAGCCGCAGGGTACGGAGTTTATGCTTTTCTCAATCGCTCCCAGCCGGCTCCGTTCTCAAATTTCGTGGTAACCCAGCTAACCAATACAGGGAAAACTCAGCAAACGGCGATTTCTCCCGACGGCAGGTTTCTGCTGAGCGTCCAAAAGGATAACGGACAAGAGAGCCTGTGGCTTCGCAACATCGCTACCGCCAGTGATACGCAGGTCGTTTCCAGCAGAGGACAAAAATTCACTTCGCCCGTTTTTTCCCCTGACGGTAATTACATTTATTTTCGCGAAACGTCGCCCGGCATGTCCGGGCTTTTTATCCTGCACCGCGCGCCGGTGTTGGGCGGCAAACCAGAGGTAGTTGCTAAAGATGTTGACAGCAACGCCACTTTTTCTCCGGACGGCAAGAATATCGCTTTTATCCGCGTTAACGATCCGGACATCGGAAAATGGCGGCTGATTGAAACCAATGCCGATGGCTCGAACGAAAGAGTCCTGGACATTGAGCCAGAACGAATTAGTCAAAAATCCGTGGCTTGGTCGCCGGACGGACGGCGAGTGGCAGTTGCTATCGCCGACGTTGGAAGCTCTATTGCCGGCTCGATTTCCATGTTCGATTTTGCGAGTTCGCAACTCCGCCCTGTCGTGGAGTTTCATGACAAAGCTCCGACTCAATTAGCGTGGTCTCCAGATGGCCGTTGGCTGTTGGCAACCTATGGGGGGCGGGGAGAAAGTTTTTCGCTCCAGGACCAAATCGGAATATTCTCCTATCCCGGCGGGAAATTTCACACCGTCACAAATGACACCAATAATCATGCGACGCTGACAATTTCAAGCAATGGACACACCCTGGCTACGGTACAAAATCAGGTGACCAGTGAAATTCAACTGCTGCCGGCGTCGGGCACAGGGCCGGTATCGCTTGTTCCGGGGCTTCCAGCCCAGGGATTCATCTCCGCTTTCGATTGGTTGGGGAACGACGAGTTAGTCGTTTCTAAAGGGTTGCGGCTGTTGCGCATGAAAATTGATGGCAGCAGTTCATCGAGCATACTGAATGATCCTGGAGGATTCATCGGCAGCGTTGATACCTGCGGCGGGAAAGGCCCTATCGTGTTCACCTGGTACTTCCACGGCGGTGAAAACGGAGGAAGAATCTGGCGCACCGATGCGGAACGGACGGCTCCGGTGGCTTTGAGTCCCGCCGGAGAGCCCAAGCTGTGGCAGTGTTCAAAGGATGGGAAGTGGCTTTATGAATCGGCGACAAGTGGAAATTCAGATATAAAGCGATTGTCCGTCGTTAATGGTGGAAACGAGGAAAAGTTGCCCAGCACCACCATTGCTAATGTCCTGATGATGGGAACGGCGCTATCGTCGGACGGCAAAACTTACGCGAGGCTGGTGGCCGAGGAAAATCCGGAAGCCCGAAATTACACCCAAAAAATACTGCTGCAGAATCTGGATGACCCTAAGCCATCTACGCGCACGCTCGCTCTCGAGGGCACCCGAAACTTCGTTTTTCACGGTTCGTCACCTGACGCGTCTTTCCAATTTTCACCCGATGGAAAAGCATTAGCTTTTGTGGTGGAGGAAAAAGGCGTCGATAATATCTGGCTTCAACCGCTGGACGGTTCAAGCGGCCACCCGCTTACAAACTTCAAGTCCGAGGAGATTACCGGCTTCCGGTGGTCTCCCGACGCAAAACATCTAGCGGTGGGACGAAATAACAACAGTTCAGACGTTATTCTTTTGCGCGATGCCGCGGTGGCTTCGCAGTAGCGGAATGCTACCTCCATGTGGTTACAGAGTGGAAAGGTGAGAAAAATCAACGGGCGACTGCAGCGTTAACTGTCGGGGCCGTGGTGGGGGCGTCTTCTTCAACGGAGGGCATCGGGCGGGTGAGTTTCCCCGCGAGCAGACGGCGATACTTAGTGCGCTCATCAAGATTCATGTCCACAATTTCAAAGGCCATGTCTTGCGCGCGATAATCGCGCATTAGCGCGGTGGCTTGCAAATTGCGCAAACCCAACTGCAGCTTCAGCTGAACCTGCGTGCCAGGGGCAAGATGCCGGCTGATGGTAGCTACACCGCCAGACAGACTCGCGGTTTTTATTTCCAGGCGACAATTCTCTTTCAGGTTGGTACTGACAGCGCTGAGCGGCTTTCTGAGGCGCACGCGGGTATGCCGGCGTTGGCGAACAAACTTCGAGTTGGCCAAAATTGTTAACGGAGCGAGCGTCAGATCTTCATTTTCGATCCCGCTCTTAGGCAAGAACTCCTGAGCCCACGGGAGGTCAAGTTTTTCAAGGGCTTGCAGTGCGGCGATGCGCAGCTCCTGAGAATGCGTCCAGCCAAACACCTTTTTCCCACCGGCGACACGCTTCAGCGCCGCCACCGATTCAGTTGCCGGGATGCGGCCCAGCGCTTCCACCGCTTTCACGCGCAGATACTGACCGGAGCCTACCGGCAAATCGCCGTCAACGATGGTCAACAAGCGGCCCAGAGCTTCGCGATCGGCAGAAATCCCAATTTCATCGATAACCAGTGGCATGACCAACGGATCGACGTAGTCTAAAATGTCCAGCAAAATGCGGCAGCGCCCTGTCGCCCCACTGCCCGAAACCTGCCTCACGATGCGATCCTGAGCACTACGTGAAAAGTCCTTGATGCGCCCCGGCAGAAACACTTCCACAGCTTGTGGATCCAGTTTGCTGAGCAAACCGACCATTTCAACGGCTTCGGTTACCGGCCCGCCGCGTACCGCGCTGCGCAGATATTGCAGGCCTTCCTCACCCAGATCTCCGGCCAGATTCGCGATGTGCTCTGCGTCCTGACGCTGGCTGCACCGATTGAAACGTGCCGAGAGCTGTTCCATGGATGCTTGCGGCAAAAGTTTTAAAACTCCAGTGAGGCCGGCAGCCACCTGGCGGGCGCGCAGCGCTTCATCGACAAAATCCGGCACGCGCTCTTCGATACCCATTTTGCCGCGCAAACTGCGCGCGATTCCTGGACGCTGTATTTCGACGCCATCCAATAATTCGAGCGCTTGCTCCATGGCGGAAAAGGAGCGACTCGATGCCGCTTCCTGGCTCAGACGTACGAACGCGGCGTTGACCATTCCTTGTACATCCGCGTCCTGCTCGATACTCAGGCGAAGGCCAATGTGACGTAGCGCGTCCCCGAGAAGTCTTGGACTGGCTTTGGAATAAAGTTCCGCGAGCTCGGACAAACCGGCAGCGGCTTTTTTGCGCGCGTCGGGCTCTTCGCTCTCGGCACAGGAGGCATAGTTTTCCAGAATCTCAATGGCTTCCGCGACGTTCCCTTTTTCAAGCAGGCCAGCGACATAGGACTGCACGTTGCGCGGTGGAATGCACCACGCATCTTCGGAAAGCAAAACCATTTGCTTGCCACTATCCGGTACGGCGGCCCAGAATTGGCGGTCGAGAATTTCACGGTGGGATTCCACGAGAATTCCCGCGTCGGTCATCTTATTTTCGTGCGCGCCAAGAATGTTACGGAGGCTTTCAATCTCCTGATTCATGCGATCGAGCATCTGGCGGACGGCGCTGACTTTCACATCACCGTGTTCGAATTGCTCCAATGCGAAGCGGATGGCGAGGTGCTCGGCCAGTTGCACCAGCATGGTTTCATCGGGTTTGGCTTGCGTGGTTTGGGCCGCTAAACCTGCGATGGCTTGACGC